>ERZ1645187.1304-NODE-1304-length-23035-cov-6.916580_pt1 | contig 23035 bp, 22 predicted proteins | sample MGYA00575352_ERZ1645187 | MGnify/ENA primary metagenome ERZ1645187 (study PRJEB40837, sample SAMN11349314) | freshwater sediment metagenome | isolation source: river sediment | host: Sediment | place: India: Wazaribad , New Delhi | collected 2017-02-21 ... | reverse complement strand
AAATCCTCGTCGTTGGTGAGGATCACTCCCGAACGCGGGCCGCGCAGGCTCTTGTGCGTGGTGCTGGTTACGACGTGGGCGTGCGGAACCGGCGAGGGGTGCGCACCGCCAGCGACAAGGCCGGAGAAGTGCGACATGTCGGCCAGCAGCCATGCGCCCACTTCGTCAGCTATCTCGCGGAAGCGCTTGAAATCCCAGACGCGCGAATAGGCAGTGCCGCCGCAGATGATGAGCTTCGGCTTGTGCTCACGGGCGAGGCGGGCAACCTCGTCCATGTCGATCTGTTCGTCTTCCTTGCGGACGCCATAGGCAACCGGGTTGAACCACTTGCCGCTCATGTTCACGGGCGAACCGTGAGTCAGGTGACCACCCGAATTGAGGTCGAGCCCCATGAAGGTGTCGCCCGGATTGAGCAGGGCGAGGAAAACGGCCTGGTTCATCTGGCTGCCCGAATTAGGCTGAACGTTGGCGAACTGGCAGCCGAACAGCTTCTTCGCGCGCTCGATCGCCAGGTTCTCTACGATGTCGGCATATTCGCAGCCGCCGTAGTAGCGCTTGCCCGGGTAGCCTTCGGCATATTTGTTGGTGAAGACCGAACCGGTTGCGTCAAGCACTGCACGGCTGGCGATGTTTTCGCTGGCGATCAGTTCGATCTTGTTCTGCTGACGCTTCAGTTCGCCTTCAATCGCGGCGAAAACTTCCGGATCGGCTTCGCGCAGCGGGGCGGTGAAGAAACCTTTGGACCGGATCTCCGGCAAGGTGTCGGCGTTCGCGGTCATAATGTGGCTCCTCAGCAAGTGGGGTTGGATAGTTTTTCGACGCGGCCTGCATGGCGGCCACCGCCGAATTCGGTTGAAAGGAATGCGTCGAGGCAGGCCTTGGCCATATCGACTCCGGTCAGACGCGCGCCCATCGCGATCACGTTGGCATCGTTGTGCTCACGCGCAAGGGCGGCAGAAAGGGGTTCGGAAACCAGCGCGCAGCGGCAGGCCGGTTCGCGGTTCACCGCAATGGAAATGCCGATCCCGGAACCGCACAGGGCTACGCCATACTGCGCCGTGCCATCGGCCACGACCGAGGCCAGCTTGTAGCCATAGTCCGGATAGTCGACGCGGTCGGCCGTTTCCGGGCCAAGGTCCGCCACTTCATGGCCAAGCTCGATCAGGTACTCGCGCAGCTCGGCCTTGAGGTCGACTGCGGCGTGATCGGAAGCAATGGCAATGCGCATGGGTGGGGCCAGGCCTGTGCAGGGAGAAGAATCGTTCGCCGCCCCTTTAGTCGCGACTCGCTCTCAATGCCAGTACGGTGGCACCTTCGGGCATAAAAACTGGGGGGCATAAAAACAGGTAAGCCCCGTCACGTTCGTGGCGGGGCTCCCTGATCCGGCTTTGCGAAAGACAGAACTTCGGACTAGCGAAGTTCGCTCCCACGCTTGCGGATTTTCCTTACTGATCCAGGAAGCTGCGCATCTTGCGCGAGCGACTGGGATGCTTGAGCTTGCGCAGGGCCTTGGCTTCGATCTGACGGATACGTTCGCGGGTAACCGAGAACTGCTGGCCGACTTCTTCCAGGGTGTGATCGGTGTTCATGCCGATGCCGAAACGCATGCGCAGCACGCGTTCCTCGCGCGGGGTCAGGCTGGCCAGGACGCGGGTGACCGTTTCCTTGAGGTTGGCCTGAATTGCCGCATCGACCGGGATCACCGCGTTCTTGTCTTCGATGAAGTCGCCCAGGTGGCTGTCTTCCTCGTCCCCGATCGGGGTTTCAAGGCTGATCGGCTCCTTGGCGATTTTCATCACCTTGCGGACCTTTTCCAGCGGCATGGACAGACGCTCTGCCATTTCCTCCGGGGTCGGTTCGCGGCCCTGTTCGTGCAGGAACTGGCGGCTGGTGCGGACCAGCTTGTTGATCGTTTCGATCATGTGGACCGGGATACGGATCGTACGGGCCTGGTCCGCGATCGAGCGGGTGATCGCCTGCCGGATCCACCAGGTCGCATAGGTGCTGAACTTGTAGCCGCGGCGATACTCGAACTTGTCCACGGCCTTCATCAGGCCGATGTTCCCTTCCTGAATCAGGTCGAGGAACTGCAGACCGCGGTTCGTGTACTTCTTGGCAATCGAGATAACGAGGCGCAGGTTTGCCTCGACCATTTCCTTCTTGGCGATACGCGCTTCACGCTCGCCCTTCTGGACCATGTTCACGATGCGGCGGAATTCGCTGAGGCTCATGCCGGTGGCCGAAGCGATATCGGAGATTTCAGCGCGAATCCGCTCAACCGCGTCGATTTCGTTCGCAGCGAAGGCGGCCCACTTCTTGTCCTTGCCGGCGTTGGCCTGCAGCCAGCCTTCGTCCAGCTCATGCCCTACGTAGCTTTCCAGGAAGTCCTTGCGGCTGACCTTGTGACGCTCTGCCAGACGCAGCATCTGGCCGCCAAGGGCGGTCAGGCGGCGGTTGAAGGCATAGAGATTGTCGACCAGATACTCGATCTTGGTCGCGTGGAACTGCACGCTTTCGACCTGAGCGGTCAGGTCTTCACGCAGCTGCTGATAGGTCTTTTCCTTGGCAGCCGGGAAAGCGCTGCCCGCACCCATCACGTCCAGACGCTCCGCCTGGATCTTTTCGAACTTGCGGAACAGCGAGGTGATTTCAGCAAACTTTTCCAAAGCCTGCGGCTTCAGCTGCGCTTCCATCTGGGCGAGGCTGAGGGTGTTGTCCTCTTCCTCTTCCTCGGCCGGACGGCGGGCGCGGCGTTCGATGCCGTCCTCGTCCTCGTCCGCGGACTCTTCTTCCTCGATGTCGTCCTCTTCCTTGAACGAAGGACCGGCAGTGGCTTCGGAGATTTCACCGTCGCCTTCTACTTCGCCATCTTCAGAGAGGTTTTCCGGAGCCGGCTCCTTCGACAGCATCGCATCAAGGTCGAGGATTTCGCGCAGCTGCATTTCGCCGGCGTTCAGGGCCTCGGACCACTGGATGATGGCATGGAAGGTGATAGGGCTTTCGCACAGGCCCAAGATCATGGTGTCGCGGCCTGCCTCGATGCGCTTGGCGATGGCGATTTCGCCTTCGCGGCTGAGCAGTTCGACCGCGCCCATTTCGCGCAGGTACATGCGCACCGGGTCGTCCGTGCGGTCGACCGTTTCCTTCTTCTTTTCGACGACCGGGCGTTCGGCCCCCATCGAATCGGAATCGTCGACCTCGTCGACTTCCTTTTCCTCGGGGTCGACTGCGTCCTCGTCGCTCTCGACGATGTTGACGCCCATTTCGTTCAGCGCAGCGGTAATATCCTCGATCTGGTCAGAGGACATGTCGGCCGGAAGCGCCTCGTTAAGCTCGTCAACAGTAATCACCCCGCGGCGCTTGGCCCGGGCAATGAGTTTCTTGATCGAGGCTTCGTTAAGGTCAATCAGCGGAGCATCGCCGCCGTCCTGTTCGCCGCCCTGGATATCGTCTTCGTCCATTATTCCGCCGTTTTTTGTGCCGCCACCCCATCAAGGGCGGCTGTCCGCGCGCTGGCCATTTGCCGCAAGCGCGCATCGAATTCCAGTTTTCTCTTCAACAGCCGTTGTTGTTCCGCATAAGCCCCCTCCGACAAGTCACGCTCGAACCGCGCGGTTGCCTCAGCCAGAGCGGCCTCAAGCGCGGGTCTTTCGACCAGCAGGCCTATCGCCTGGGCCAGGCTTTCCCTGGCCATTTCGGGCGGCGCGTCGTCAGCAAGAAAGCCGAAACGCAGCGAAGCATATTCCACGGGGTTCGGGGCAACCAGACCCCGAGCAGTCAATATGGTGGACAAATGCCCGGTTTCAAGCGGTTCGCCTTCATCCAGTGCATCAATCAGCACGGCAAAGCGCGGATCGGCCAGATCGGCGTGGGCCAGAGCGTCGCCATGCCGGGCCAGTTCCTGCGGATAACGGAGCAATCCGGCAAGAATGGCGGCAGACAGCGCATCGCGCGATCCGGCATTCTCGCGCAGTCTGCGGGTGACGCTGGGATCGCTGCGGCGGACAGGGGCGCTTTTGCCGCCCGGCCGCCACTCGCTCTGCTGGCGCGGCGGGAAAGCGAATTCGGAAAAGCGATTGTTCAGTTCGCGCCGGTAAAGCGCCTTGATGTCCGGATCGGCAATCGTGTCGACATGGGCCATCAGGCGCGCTTTCAGGCCCGCCTTGTCTTCTGGCGTATTGAGCGGGGTGGCATCGCGTTCATGTTCCCACAGCTGGTCAAGCAGTGACTTTGGTTCTGCCAGCAGGGCTTCGAGCGCCGCAACGCCGTTTTCCTTGATCAGGTCATCCGGGTCCTTGCCAGCCGGCATCCGCACGATCTTCAGGCTGTGGGCCGGACGGAGCAGGGGGAGGGCGCGCGTTACGGCGCGCATGGCGGCGCGCTGGCCCGCAGCGTCGCCATCGAAGCAGAGGATCGGCGTTTCGACCAGTCGCCAGAGCATTTCCAGTTGCCGCTCGGTCAGGGCCGTGCCCATCGGTGCCACCGCTTCGTCAATCCCGGCGGCGGCGAGGGCGATCACGTCCATCTGCCCTTCAACCACCACGATCCGCCCGCTCTGGCGCGAGGCAGGCCCGGCGCGGTGCAGGTTGAACAGGGTGCGCCCCTTGTCGAACAGCGGCGTGTCTGGCGAGTTAAGGTACTTCGGCGCGTCCTTCTTTTCCGCGTCGAGAATACGCGCGGCAAAACCGATTACCCGGCCGCGGGCATCGTGGATCGGCATGGTCAGGCGGTCGCGGAAGCGGTCGTATGGTTCTTTATCGTCAACCGCGATGCGCAGCCCGGCCTCGATCAGCATTTCTTCGCTGAACTGGCTCAGCGCGGATTTCAGAGCCTGCCGACCCGCCGGAGCGAAGCCAAAGCCGAACCGTTCCATGGTCAGCGCATCGAACCGGCGCGAGGCGAGGTAGGCCCGCGCCTTGGCCCCGTCGGCCGTTTCAAGCTGGGCGCGATAGAAGTTCTGCGCGGCTTCCAGCACTTCGTGAAGGCCGGCCTGCTGCTCGGCCTTTTGCGCCGCGCGGGGATCGGGCGCGGGAACGTCCAGCCCGGCCTCTGCGGCTAGTTCCTTCACCGCGTCCATGAACGACAGGCCGCGCTGGTCGGTCATCCAGCGGATCACATCGCCGTGCGCGCCGCAGCCAAAGCAGTGGTAGAACCCCTTTTGGTCATTGACCGTAAAGCTGGGGCTTTTCTCGTTATGAAACGGGCAGCAGGCCTTGAATTCATGCCCCGCCTTGGTGAGCCGCGTCGTCCGGGAAATAACGCTGGATAGCGTCACCCGGGCGCGCAGTTCATCAAGCCATTGCGGGGATAGGGCCATCAGGCCAGCGCGGCTTTCACAAGGCCACTGGCCTTGCCCATGTTGAGCTGGGTGCCGTGCTTGGCCTTCAGCGCGCCAACCACCTTGCCCATGTCCTTCATGCCTTCGGCGCCGGTTTCCGCGATGATTGCGGCGATGGCGGCCTTGACTTCGTCTTCGCTCATCTGGGCGGGGAGGAAGCTTTCGATGACGACCAGTTCGCCCTTTTCGACGTCGGCCAGTTCCTGACGGCCGCCCTGTTCGTACATGGTGATCGATTCGCGACGTTGCTTGGCCATCTTTTGCAGAACGTCGACCACGATTGCGTCGTCGTCCTGGGTCGGCGCGGCGGTGCGCAGTTCGATGTCCTTGTCTTTCAGCTTGGCAAGAATGAGGCGCACGGCGGCAAGGCGCGGCTTGTCGCCGGCCTTCATTGCTTCGACCTGCGCGGCCTTGATCGAGTCGCGGAGCATGATTTTCCTTGTAATTTGGTGTGGTCGTCTGACGGAAACAGCTTTGCTAAGCTGGGGAAAGCGTCAACTTAACCGAAAGAATCTCATTTTCATAGGTTGACGCTGCGGTGATCGAGGTCTAGCCGCCGAGCCTTAGCGACATTGCTGGAACCCCTCGAAACGGAGCGCCCCCTCATGGCTGACGCCGCCTCTTTGCACGTACCCCCACCGGCGGGTGCGACGGGAGTCCTTGTGCTCGCCGATGGCCATGTGGCCTGGGGCAAAGGATTCGGAGCCGAAGGATCGGCAGTTGGTGAAGTCTGCTTCAACACGGCCATGACCGGCTATGAAGAAGTGATGACCGATCCCAGCTACGCCGGTCAGATCGTCACTTTCACTTTCCCGCACATCGGCAACGTCGGTGTGAACGAGGAAGATGAAGAAAGCCACGTCGATGGCGCCGTGGGCTGCATCGTTCGTGAAGACCTGACCGCGCCTTCTAACTTCCGCTCAACCGGTACTTTCGGTGACTGGCTGGCGGCCAAGGGCAAGATCGGCCTGTCCGGCGTCGATACCCGCGCGCTGACCCGCCGCATTCGCCTCTCCGGCGCGCCCAACGCCGTGATTGCCCACAGCAAGGACGGCAAGTTCGACATTCCCGCTCTGCTGAAGCAGGCGCGCGAATGGCCCGGCCTTGAAGGGATGGATCTGGCCAAGGTGGTCAGCCGCACCGCACGCGAAGAATGGCAGGGCGGTCCGTGGACCCTTGGCCAAGGCTATGCCCAGGCTGATGGCGCGGGCAAGCCGCACGTCGTCGCGCTCGATTTTGGTGCGAAGGACAACATTTTCCGCAACCTGGTGAAGGCCGGGGCCCACGTCACCGTGGTTCCGGGCAATACCTCGCTGGACGAGGTCATGGCGCTCAACCCGGCAGGCGTGTTCCTGTCGAACGGTCCGGGCGACCCGGCGGCAACCGGCGAATATGCCGTGCCGGTGATCCGCGGCCTGCTGGAGCGTGACGTTCCGGTCTTCGGTATCTGCCTTGGCCACCAGATGCTCGGCCTTGCTGCCGGTGCGCGCACGACCAAGATGCATCAGGGCCACCGCGGCGCGAACCATCCGGTCAAGCGACTGGAGGACGGCGTGGTCGAAATCACCAGCATGAACCACGGCTTTGCCATCGATAATACCGCCCTGCCGGACAGCGTGGAAGAAACCCACGTCTCGCTGTTCGACGGCAGCAACTGCGGCATTGCGATCAAGGGCAAGAAGGCCTTTGGCGTGCAATATCACCCCGAAGCCAGCCCCGGCCCGCAGGACAGCTTCTACCTCTTCCAGAAATTCGTCGAGAACCTCTCGTAATGCCCAAACGCACAGACATCTCCTCGATCCTCGTCATTGGCGCCGGTCCGATTGTTATCGGGCAGGCTTGCGAGTTCGACTATTCCGGTACGCAGGCGATCAAGGCGCTGAAGGAGGAGGGCTACCGCGTGGTCCTCGTCAACTCCAACCCCGCCACGATCATGACCGATCCGGACATGGCGGACGCGACCTATGTCGAGCCGATTACGCCCGACGTTGTCGCCCGGATCATCGAGAAGGAACGTCCCGACGCTGTCCTGCCGACCATGGGCGGGCAGACTGCGCTCAATACCGCGCTGGCGCTGTTTAACGACGGTACGCTGGAAAAGTACGGCGTGAAGATGATCGGCGCCGATGCCGACGCCATCGACAAGGCCGAAGACCGTCAGCGTTTCCGCGAGGCGATGGACAAGATCGGGCTGGAATCCGCTCGTTCGGGCGTGGCCCACACGGTTGAGGAAGCTTTCGCCGTGCTGGAACGCACCGGCCTGCCTTCGATCATCCGTCCCAGCTTTACTTTGGGCGGCACCGGTGGCGGCGTCGCCTATAACAAGGCAGAGTTCGAGCAGATCGTCCGCTCCGGCCTTGATGCCTCGCCCACGACCGAAGTCCTGATCGAGGAAAGCCTGCTCGGCTGGAAAGAATACGAGATGGAAGTCGTCCGTGACCGGAACGACAATGCCATCATCATCTGCTCGATCGAAAACGTCGATCCGATGGGCGTCCACACCGGGGACTCGATCACGGTCGCCCCGGCGCTGACCCTGACCGACAAGGAATACCAGATCATGCGCTCGGCCAGCATTGCCGTGCTGCGTGAGATCGGTGTGGAAACCGGCGGTTCGAACGTCCAGTTCGCGGTCAATCCCAAGGATGGCCGCCTGATCGTCATCGAAATGAACCCGCGCGTGTCGCGCTCCTCGGCGCTGGCTTCGAAGGCCACCGGCTTCCCGATTGCCCGCGTCGCGGCCAAGCTGGCAGTCGGCTACACGCTGGACGAGCTGACCAACGAGATCACCGGCGCGACCCCGGCCAGCTTTGAGCCGAGCATCGACTACGTCGTTACCAAGATCCCGCGCTTTGCCTTTGAAAAGTTCAAGGGCTCCGAACCGCTGCTTTCGACCGCGATGAAGTCGGTCGGCGAAGTCATGGCGATTGGCCGCAACTTCAAGGAATCGGTCCAGAAGGCCCTGCGCGGTCTGGAAACCGGGCTCGACGGGTTCAACCGCGTCATGCACCTCGAAGGCGCGGGCCGCGATGCCGTCACCGCTGCCCTGTCGCGGCAGACGCCGGACCGCCTGCTGATCGTTGCGCAAGCCTTCCGCGAAGGCTTCACGGTTGAGGAAGTTCAGGCGATCACCCATTTCGATCCCTGGTTCCTGCGCCACATCGCCGAAATCATCGCCGAGGAAGCGGCGATTATGGAAAACGGTCTGCCGACTGATGCGGCAGGTCTGCGCCGGCTCAAGGCCATGGGCTTTTCCGACAAGCGTCTGTCGATCCTGGCCGTGCGCGGGATTCACGTGGCCGGCGGGTTGGGTGAAACCGTGGCCGCGCGCCGTTCCGGCCTGCTCCACGATGCGCTGAAGGCCATGGCCGGGGCGACGACCGAGGAAGAGGTCCGCGCCCTGCGTGAAAAGCTGGGTGTCCATCCGGTATTCAAGCGGATCGACAGCTGCGCGGCCGAATTCGAAGCCGTCACGCCCTATATGTATTCGACTTACGAAGGCCCGCTGTTCGGTGAGCCGGAGTGCGAAGCTGCGCCGAGCGACCGCAAGAAGATCGTGATCCTTGGTGGCGGTCCCAACCGGATCGGGCAGGGGATCGAGTTCGACTATTGCTGCTGCCACGCCTGCTTCGCGCTGGAAGAGGTTGGCTACGAAACGATCATGATCAACTGCAACCCGGAAACGGTCAGCACCGATTATGACACGTCCGACCGCCTCTACTTCGAGCCTCTGACCGGCGAAGACGTGCTGGAAATCCTCCGCACCGAGCAGAAGAACGGTACGCTGGTCGGCGTGATCGTCCAGTTCGGCGGGCAAACCCCGCTCAAGCTGGCGCAGACGCTGGAAGATGCGGGCATCCCGATCCTGGGCACTTCGCCCGACGCGATTGACCTTGCCGAAGACCGCGAACGCTTTGCCGCGCTGGTCAACAAGCTGGGCCTGAAGCAGCCGGCCAACGGCATTGCCCGCAGCCGCGATGAAGCCGTCGCTGTCGCTAACCGCATCGGCTATCCGGTGCTGATGCGCCCCAGCTATGTGCTGGGTGGTCGCGCCATGGAAATCGTCGATTCCGAAGCGCAGCTGGATGACTACATCAACACGGCCGTTTCGGTGTCGGGCGATAGCCCGGTCCTGATCGACCAGTACCTGCGCGATGCGATTGAGTGCGATGTTGACGCACTGTGCGACGGTGAAAAGGTCGTCGTCGCTGGGGTGATGCAGCACATCGAAGAGGCTGGGATTCACTCGGGCGACAGCGCCTGCACCCTGCCGCCTTACAGCCTTCCCACTGAAATCATTGCCGAAATGGAGCGTCAGGCCGAGGCTCTGGCCCTTGCGCTGGGCGTCAAGGGGCTGATAAACATTCAGTTCGCGGTCAAGGACGGCGAGGTTTACCTGATCGAAGTGAACCCGCGCGCAAGCCGCACGGTGCCTTTCGTTGCCAAGGCAATCGGCCAGCCGGTCGCGAAGATCGCGGCCCGCGTCATGGCCGGGGAAAAGCTCGACAGCTTCCCGCCGTTCAAGCGCGAGTTCGATTACATGGCGGTCAAGGAAGCGGTGTTCCCGTTTGCGCGCTTCCCCGGTGTCGATCCGGTGCTTTCGCCGGAAATGAAATCGACCGGCGAAGTCATGGGGATCGACGACAGCTTTGCCGTGGCCTTCGCCAAGAGCCAGCTGGGCGCCGGTGCGCGTCTGCCGGAAGGCGGGGTGGCCTTCGTTTCGGTCAAGGATACCGACAAGCCGGTGATCCTGCCTGCGGTGAAGGAGTTGATCGAACTGGGCTTCAAGGTGATCGCGACCGGCGGTACGCAGCGCTTCCTGGCCGATGCCGGGCTGCCGGTGGAACTGGTCAACAAGGTGGCCGAAGGGCGTCCGCATATCGTTGACCGGATCATCGACGGCGATGTGAGCCTGATCTTCAACACCACCGAAGGTTGGCAAAGCCTGAAGGACTCTCAGTCGATCCGCGCTTCGGCGCTGCACAGCAAGGTGCCTTACTACACCACGGCGGCCGCTTCGGTCGCTGCGGCGCAGGGCATTGCTGCACTGCGGCAGACCAAGCTTGAAGTGTGTTCGTTGCAGGACTATTATAGCCGCTGAACAATCGCGCTCTCCCCACATCGCGACTGGCCTGATCCGTAGCCGCCATCGGCACGGAGCAGCGTTCTAGTCGCCAGGGTGGGAGCTGCAGGAGGACGAGTTACGATGGCAAGTGTCGAAAAGCTGCCGATGCTGGCGGAAGGCTATGAACGCCTGATTGCCGAGCTGAAGGCGCTGCGGGAAGAGCGCCCGAAGATCGTTGACGCGATCGAAGAAGCGCGCGCCCATGGCGACCTGTCGGAAAATGCCGAATATCACGCGGCAAAGGAGCGTCAGGGCCAGGTTGAGGCTTCGATTGCCGATCTGGAAGACAAGGTCAGCCGCGCCCAGATCGTCGATCCGACGACGCTGTCGGGTGACAAGATCATTTTCGGCGCCACCGTGACGCTGCTGGATGATGACGATAAGCCGGTGAAGTACCAGATTGTCGGTCCGTACGAGGCAGACGCCAAGCTGGGTCGGATCAGCTATAACTCGCCGCTGGGCCGCGCCCTGATCGGGCGGCGCGTAGAGGACGAGATCGAGGTCTCGGTCCCCGCGGGTGACCGCTTCTACGTGGTCGACAAGATCGAGTTTATCTAAACAAGATTGAGTTCCAGCTAAAAAGAAGGCCCCGGTTTCCCGGGGCCTTTCTTTATCAGCGCTTGAGCATGTCGGGCTGAAGCAGCCGGTGCAGATGCACAATCACGTACTTCATTTCCGCATCGTCGATGGTGCGACGCGCGGCGCTGCGCCAGGCTTCTTCAGCGCTGGCGTAGTCGGGGAACACGCCGACATAGTCCATGTCGGACAGATCATCGAATTCGAGTGGCTGCGGGTCTTTCACGCGCCCGAGGATGACGAGGTGTAGTTTCTGATCGCTCATTGTGGGACCACCTGGGAGGAGAGAAGAAGCGCGCATAATAGCCCGCCCTTCCTAAGGCAAGTCCCACCAAGGTCGTAGCGTCAACTACTTCCTCAGCCGTGCCGCAATTTTCACGGCTTCGGTGGCCAAACGGGCTCCGGTAGTGCGGGCGCTGCGCGAGGCCGTGTCGGCAACTTCACCGACGCGGCGGCGCAGCGGAGCAGTGCCTTCATCCAGCCGGTCCAAGCCTTCGCTGGCCGCTTCACTGGCGCCATCGCGGGCATTCCTGCTCAATGCCAGCGCCAGTTCGGCACCAGCGGCAGCAAGGCCCAGCACGCGCGAGGTGGTTTTCGATCCTGCCCGGCGGGGCAGGAGGGCACCGACCAGCAGACCGGCACCGGCACCTGCCGCCAGAAGCAGCCACGGATGCTGGTGCGCCTTGTCGCGCCAATCATTCGAGCCGTTCACTTCGCCCGGCATTGGATGGGCCGGAACCACCTCAAGCTGTTCGCCTGCCTGATCGAGCTGGTCCTGCGAGGCTTCCATCCGGTCCTTGATCCGCTTCCGCTTTTCGTCGCTCACGCTTCCTGCTCCTCTTGGCTCGGTTGGTCCGCTTCGTCCCCGAATTGTTCATCGCTGCGATCCAGCCAGTTCATCGCCAGTCCGATCAAGGGCTGGCGGAGGAACCACAGGCCCACGGCGCCAGCTACGGCGGCGATGATGCCCTTGCTTTCCTTCGCAATGTCGATCCCCTGATCGAGCACGCTGAAGACCTGTTCCTGCACCCGGTCCTTGACCCGGTCAGGGACGCTGCGCGCTGAAAGATCCGCCTTCACGCGGGCCAGCCGTTCATCGAACGATCGGCGCACCGAATTGCGGCTCGCCCGGTCTGCGATCAGGCGCTGCTCGGCATCGGTCACGGCTGCGCTCCTTCGTCAGCCAGCAGGGCGGCAGCACGCTGCCAGCGGCGCAGGGCCATCATCCCGGTCACTCCAGCCAGGAACAGCAGGCCCATCACCACTGCCAGAGTCGCGCCGATCGGTCCGATCAGCGGCGTCAGGATCAGGATCAGCCCCAGCACCAGCGCCATCAGGGCAAAGAACGCTAGGGCGAGGGCGAGGGCGGCCCAGCCGGCCACGCTCTTTGCCGCCTGTCCGGCCACGACGGCGCGGCTTTTCTGGTAAGCAAGTTCGGCTTCAACCAGCGTGCGGCCATCTTCGACCAGCTGGCGGACATCGTCCACCAGCGAGCGTTCGGCCGCTTCATCGGTTACCAGTGGAGGCGCTTCTTCAGCCATGGCCGAGCAGGTTTTCAGGCTCAGGCTTCGTTCGATCCGCCCTTGAACAGGCGCGAGACGAGGAAGCCCGCGACTGCCGCAATGCCAAGGGCAATGCCCGGCTTCTTGCGGACGAATTCCTTGGCATCCTGGCCCAGTTCGGTCAGTTCCTTGGCCTCGATCTTGGCCGCCGTTTCCTGCATTGAGCGGGCTGCGGTGCGCGCATAGTCGCCATATTTTACGCCCAGCTTTTCATCGATCGTAACGGCATTGTCGGCCACGATCTTGCCCAGGCTGGAAAGCGCGTCGCTGGTCTTGGCCTTGCCTTCGTTGGCAAGTGTGCCGGCGCGGTCGCGAGCCTGGCTGGCGAGATCCTTGGCCTCTTCCACCCAGTCACCGCTGCGGGCCGTGATCTGTTCCTTGTAGGCACCGGCCTTGGCCTGGGCATCCTGCGACAGCTTTTGCGTGCGGGTCTGGGCTTCGTTGGCAAGCACCTGAACCCCGGCCTTGGCTTCTTCGATCGCCTTGGCGAACTTGGCCTTGGCTTCACCGGTTGCGGCCATCGGGGCGGCCTTGGGCGTGGCGGGCTTCTTTGCCGCAGCAGGCTTTTTCGCGGCAGTCGTCTTGACGGTTTCCTTGGTGGTCTTGGCCATCGACTTTTTCCTTTCGTAGCCCCCGGTGAGGCCCCTGGCTGATATCTGGTAACGCCCGCCGGCGCGTGCAAGTTCCTTCTATGCGGCTCAAATTACGGCAATGCAACTTGCCTGCCTCGCCTTCGCTGCTAAGGAGCCTCGAACAGCGCAAAAGGAGCATTCCCGCCATGACCGCGATCATCGATATCAATGCCCGTGAAATTCTCGACAGCCGGGGCAACCCGACAGTTGAAGTCGACGTATTGCTGGATGATGGTTCGTTTGGCCGCGCTGCCGTTCCGTCGGGCGCGTCGACCGGTGCTCACGAAGCAGTCGAACTGCGCGATGGCGACAAGAGCCGCTATCTGGGCAAGGGCGTGCTCAAGGCGGTGGAAGCCGTAAACACCGAAATCACCGACGCTCTGCTGGGTTTCGATGCCGAAGATCAGCGCGACATCGACGCGCGCATGATTGAACTGGACGGCACCGAGAACAAGGCTCGTCTGGGTGCGAACGCGATCCTCGGCACTTCGCTGGCCGTGGCCAAGGCTGCCGCCAATGCGCGCGGCCTGCCGCTCTATTCCTATGTCGGCGGCGTTTCGGCCCATGTCCTGCCGGTGCCGATGATGAACATCATCAATGGCGGCGAACATGCCGACAACCCGATCGACTTCCAGGAATTCATGATCATGCCGGTCGGCGCGCCGACTCTGGCCGAAGCCGTGCGTTGGGGCGCGGAAGTGTTCCACACCCTGAAGAAGGGCCTGCACGAAAAGGGTCTGGCCACGGCTGTGGGTGACGAGGGCGGCTTTGCCCCGAACCTGTCGAGCACCCGCGCTGCGCTCGATTTCGTGATGGAATCGATCAGCAAGGCAGGCTTCAAGGCTGGCACCGACATCAAGCTGGCGCTTGACTGTGCTGCGACCGAGTTCTTCAAGAACGGCAAGTACGAAATCAGCGGCGAAGGTCTCTCGCTCAGCCCGGTTGAAATGGCCGATTACCTCGCCGCGCTCTGCGCCGACTATCCGATCATCTCGATCGAAGACGGCATGGGCGAAGACGATTTCGAAGGCTGGAAGGCGCTGACCGACAAGATCGGCAACAAGGTTCAGCTGGTTGGTGACGATCTGTTCGTCACCAACCCCAAGCGCCTGACCATGGGCATCGAAAAGGGCCTCGCCAACTCGCTGCTGGTCAAGGTCAACCAGATCGGTTCGCTGTCCGAAACGCTCGACGCAGTGAATATCGCCAACCGCAACGGCTACACCGCCGTCATGTCGCACCGTTCGGGCGAAACTGAAGATGCGACGATTGCCGACCTGGCAGTTGCGACGAACTGCGGCCAGATCAAGACTGGCTCGCTCGCCCGTTCTGACCGGCTTGCCAAGTACAACCAGCTGATTCGCATCGAAGAAGAGCTGGGCGATGCCGCCCACTACGCCGGGGCAGGCGCTTTCGGGCGTCTCGCCTAAGAACCATTGCCAGCCTCTCTCTTGTCGTTTAACCGTTCGTTTAAACGATAAGAGAGAGGAGCCTAATGGGCGATATCCCTTCGCACCCCGCTGCGATCCAGCCGGATTGGCTGACCGATCGACTGCGCGCGGCCGGTGCGCTTACAGATGGCCGCATCACCGCAATTCGCTGGGAGCCGATTGGCACTGGGCAAGTGGGCGATTCAGCGCGCTTTCACCTGACCTATGACCGTGAAGGTGCGGGGCCAGCCACTGTTGCGGGCAAGTTTCCGGCAGAGGACCAGAACAGCCGCGGCACAGCGGCGGCTTTCGGGCTCTATGCCAAGGAAGTCGGCTTTTACCGACAGGTCGCGCCGCACCTTGGCGTGCGCGTGCCGCAGGCGCTGGTGGCAGAGATTGCCGATGATGGCGTCGATTTTGTCCTGATCTTCGAAGACCTCGGTCCGGCGCGCGGTGGCAACCAGCTTGCCTCGTGCTCGTTTGCCGATGCCCAGGCCGGCCTGCGTCAGGCGGCGGCGATTCACGGGCCAAGCTGGAACAATCCCGCGCTGATCGGACTGGACCTGCTGCAGCCGCGCGAAGGCCATGCGGATCAGGTCAAGGCTCTGTATGGCAATGCCCAGGCGATCTTTCGCGAGCGTTATGCCGACAGCCTTGAGCCCGAGCTGATGGCCGTCTGCGAGGAGGTGAACGAGGCGAAAGAGCTTGTATTCGGACGCGAGAGCGCAACGAAGTCGATCGTTCACGGTGATTTCCGGCTTGATAACATGCTGTTCGATATCAAGGGCGGGGCCGAGGATATCGCGGTGCTGGACTGGCAGACCGTCGCCATCGGCAATCCGATGACGGACATCGGCTATTTCATGGGCACCGGCATTGGCGACGAACTGCGCCGGGCGCATGAAGATGAACTGCTTGATCTCTACTGCTCGGAAATGACCAAGCGCGGTGTTTCGATGACCCGCGATGCGATCTGGGATGATTACGTGCTCGGCGCACTTCACGGCATTACCACGGCGGTGTTCAGCGCCGCCTATGTCGAGCGCACCGAGCGCGGCGATGCCAATTTCCTCTCCATGGCCCGGGGCGGCTGCGCATTGGCGCTGCAGCATGGCAGCCTGGCCAAACTGAAAGGTTGATAGAAAATGGTTCTGACCAAAGGCGACGACTATCCGCTGCACCAGACTCCGGAACCGGTGGCCTATGCCGGTACTGACCGCAATTTCTATGACCGGTATTTCTTCAATGGCTATGCCCCGGACGGTTCGGGCTTCTTCGCCGTGGCCCTGGGCATCTATCCGCACCTTAACATTGCCGATGCCCATTTCTCGACCATCCGCGACGGGGTGCAGTACAACCTGCACGCCAGCAAGGAACTGGGGATGGAGCGGCTTGACCTGCAGGTCGGCCCGATCCGCGTCGAAATCATCGAACCGCTGCAAAAGCTGCGCATTGTCGTTGATGGTGAGGGGCTGAAGGCGGACCTGACCTTTACCGGCCGCGCTTTCCCGATTGAGGAGCCGCGCTTTATCCACCGTATCGGCCCGCGCACGTTCATGGACTACACCCGCCTGACCCAGAACGGCCACTATACTGGCTGGATCGAAGTGGACGGCGTGCGAGAGGACTGCGCGCCGGGCACGGCAGGTACTCGCGACCGTTCGTGGGGCGTCCGCCCGGTCGGTTCGCGCGATGAGCAGCCGCATAGCACCGGCGTGGTGCCCGGCTTCTTCTGGCAGTGGACCCCGATCAACTTTCCTGATCGCTCGGTATTCTTCCACGTCAATGCCGATGCCAAGGGCAACAAGTGGAACACCCGTGCCGTCATCGCGCCGGACGGGGCCAATGCCGAGGCGCTGTTCGATACCGATGGCGAAATGGAATCGCCGCTGACCAAGGGCACGCGCTGGCCGGAAAAGGGCACGCTGGTGATCGACGGTCCGGACGGGCCGGAAACGCTGACTTTCGAACCGCTTGGCCGTTTCCAGATGCGCGGTATCGGCTACACCTCACCCAAGTGGGGCCATGGCCTGTGGCATGGCCCGCTGGCGGTGGAGCGTGAAGACTTTGGCCTGATGCAGTGCGATCCGGGCGCGATGGACAACTACCACGTCCAGATCCCCTGCAAGATCGTCAGCGACAAGCATGGCGAAGGCACCGGGGTGTTCGAACAGCTGATTATCGGCCCCTACAAGCCTTATGGGCTCAAGGAGTTCCTTGATCTTGGCTGATGGTCAAAAGGCCTCGCTTTGGGCCAAGTCCGCTACGGTGGCACTTGGCCTGATGGCGGGCCTTATCAGCGGTTGGTACGCGATCACCAGCGGCATGGGCGGGCAGAACTATTCGGGCTGGTACGGAAGTTCCGTCACCGGCTCGACCGATGCCGACCCATGGCTGCGCGCACGCGTCGCAGTGGCGGGGCTTCTGGCGCTGAACAAGGATCAGGCGATCTACTTCACGCGCAAAACCGACGATGCCGGTGAACCGCTGCGCGAAGAATGCCGCTACCGCGTATCGGGCGGCGTTCTGCCGGGGCGGTGGTGGTCAGTTACCGTCTATGCGGCAGACAATTATCTCCCGCTCAATCAGGACGATGCCCTGTCATTCGACACAACCGAAGTGAAGCCGGACACCTCCGGGCGCTGGTCTGCAGTCCTTGCCCCGGTTCGCCCGATAGGCGGTGAGGCTTGGGCCTCGACCAGCAAGGCGGGCAATTTCGACATCACGCTGCGGATCTACCAGCCCAGCAGGCAGGCGCAGCAGGATTTCGCCACGATCCCGATGCCCAGCGTCACTCGGCTTGAGTGCGGAGGCAAGGCATGAAGCGCGCCGTGAAACTTTCCCTGCTGTTCGCTGCCGCCGCGGTGATTGGCCATGTCGGACTGGTCATGGCCACGCCGCACATCCTGATGAATGTCGCGATGCAGCGGATTTCGCAGGATGGAAAGCTGGTCAACCAGTTCTACTTTGCCCCGCGCACAACGCAGGAATCGCGCGGGATCGTGCGGCCTTCACCGGATCTGGCCTATGCCAGCTGCGTCTTTGACCTGGCCGGCGGGCCCTTGCTGATCGAGGCGGCACCCAGTTCCGATCAGGGCTATGTCTCGCTTTCGGTCTTTGCCGGCAATACCGACAATATTGCCGTGTTCGACAGCCAGTCACCGCAGGGGATGCGCTTTGTGCTGGCGCGGAAAGGGCAGCCCGTGCCGCAGGGCGAACGGGTGGTCATCTCGCCCTCGGACAAGGGCGTTGTGCTGGATCGCAGGTTGGCCCCGACTGCGGAACTTTTCGCCGCAGCCGATCAGGCCCGGCGTGCCGACAGGTGTAACCGCCTGGGCAGTTAAACCGCTGCGCCAAGTCGGGCGAGCTGTTCCTCGTTCAGGTTCAGACTGGTTGAGGCACAGAGTTCGCGAACCTGCTCAACGGTAGTTGCGCTGGCGATTGGCGCGCCGATACCCGGTTGCACGCGCAGCCAGGCGAGGGCCACCTGCGCGTGAGTAGCGCCGGTTTCCCGCACCACATCGTCCATCGCGGCCAGCATTGGCCGGCCGCTTTCCAGCAATTCGCCCATGCGCTGCCCGCGCACCGATTTGCCGAGGTCGGCCTCGGTCCGGTACTTGCCAGTAAGAAAGCCCGAGGCAAGGCCGAAGAAAGGCAGCATTGGAATGCCGCGCTTTACGCAAAGCTGCTGCAAGTCAGCGCCATAGGCGTGACGGGCAATCAGATTGTATTCGTTCTGTAGCACGCTGAAGGGGGTAGCGTCTTGAGCGTCGGCTGCTTCCAAGGCTGCGGTCAGACGCTCCGCCGAGAAGTTGGAAGCACCGAGTGAACGCACTTTTCCGCTTCGTACCGTACCATCAAAGGCACTGACGATGTCAGCAATCGCCAGTTCCTCGTAATCGCGATGGGCGTAATAGAGGTCGATGTAGTCCGTCTGCAGCCGCTCTAGCGAGGCATCCAGCGAATCCAGCACGCGCTGAGGCTGGTACAATTCGCTCCCACCCAGCATCCCGGTCTTGGTGTGCAGCGTCATGTCGCTGCGCTTGCCGCTGGCCGCAAACCACTTGCCCAGCACGGTTTCGCTTTCGCCGCCTTTGTGGCCCGGTACCCAGGCTGAATAGACATCGGCCGTGTCGATCATCCGCCCGCCAGCGGCGTGGAAGGCGTCGAGGACGGCGAAACTTGCCTCCTCGTCCGCAGTGAAACCGAATACGTTTCCGCCGAGGACGAGCGGAATTCCGGCAATCGCGGGATGATCGATCATGTGGCCTCCGTCTGGTTCAGTCGCCCTTGAACACCGGCTTGCGCTTTTCGAGGAAGGCGTTGACCGCCTCGGCATTGTCCTTGGTGGCGTGGGCCACGGCCTGCATCGCGGCCGACATCTCCAGAACCTGGCTGATGCTCATGGACTGGGCATCCCAGATCAGGCGCTTGGCCATGCGAACGGCAAAGGACGGGTTGCAGGCGATCCGGGCCGCCATCTTGCGCGCGGCGTCCATCAGTTCGCCATCAGGCACGACCTGGTTGACCAGACCAATCTTCAGCGCTTCGGCGGCATCGATGGTTTCGCCGGTAAGGGTTAGTTCGGCGGCCTTGGCAAAGCCGATGATGCGCTGGATCAGCCACGCACCGCCATCGCCCGGAATGATGCCCAGCTTGACGAAGCTTTCCGCAAATTTCGCGCTTTCACCCGCGACACGCAGGTCGCACATGCAGGCCAGATCAAGGCCTGCGCCAATGGCCGGACCATTGACTGCAGCAATTACCGGCACTTCCAGCGCGGCAAAAGCCAGCGGCAGGCGCTGGATGCCGCTCTTGTAATTGCGGCGGGTCCGCGCGGGCAGGCTGGCGTTGAGGCCGCCTGCATCCGGCTGCATCATCTTGAGATTGCCGCCAGCGGAGAAAGCCGCACCGGCGCCGGTCAGGATTGCGACCCGCACCTTGGGATCGTCTTCCATTTTGGCCAGGGTATCCAGCAGCGCTTCGATCAGGTCGAGGTCCGAAATCGGATTGCGCATTTCCGGACGGTTCAGGGTGATCGTGGCGATGCCATCGGCGTCAAGCGAATAGAGGACGGGGCTGTCCATGATGTGCTCTCTCCAGTGCAGCTATTTGCCATGGCTTTGGCACGCCCGTGGCAGGGCGACAACCATCAAGTCATCCATTGTTCTGCTGTCGGCAGGTTTCCAGCATGTTAGAAAGGACAGGTGGAACAAGCAGGGACTTGCACCGCTTAATCGATCGATTAAAGGCGTGACCATGACTGAGAGCGAAGAGATCATCGAGATCCGTCGTGCCGTTCAGGCACTGTGTGCAGAATTCCCAGCGGAGTACTGGCGGGAAAAAGACCGCGAGCGTGCCTATCCGGGCGAGTTTGTGGATGCCCTGACCAAGGCCGGGTTCCTCGCCGCTCTGATCCCGGAAAGCTACGGCGGTTCGGGCCTCAGCCTCGATGCGGCGGCGGTGATCATGGAGGAAATCCAGGCTGCCGGCTGCAACGGCGCCAGCGCTCACGCGCAGATGTATATCATGAACACCCTGCTGAAGTACGGCAGCGAAGAGCAGAAGGCGAAATACCTGCCGGGGATCGCCAATGGCTCGCTGCGCCTGCAGGCCTTCGGCGTGTCCGAACCGACCAGCGGCACCGATACCCTGTCGCTGCGCACCGTGGCCGTGCGTGATGGCGATCACTATGTGGTCAACGGGCAGAAGATCTGGACCAGCCGCGCCGAATATTCCGACCTCATGCTCCTCCTCGCCCGCACCACGCCGCGCGATCAGGTGGTCAGCAAGACCGAAGGCCTGTCGATCTTCCTCGTCGACATGCGCGAAGTCGTTGGCAAGGGCATGACGATCAAGCCGATCCGCACGATGATGAACCACTCGACCACCGAGGTGTTCTTTGACGACATGCGCATCCCGGCCTCCAGCCTGATCGGCGAGGAAGGGAAGGGCTTCCGCTACATCCTCTCGGGCATGAATGCCGAGCGTATCCTGATCGCGGCAGAGTGCATCGGCGATGCCAAGTGGTTCATCCAGAAGGCGACCGACTATGCCAAGGAACGCGGCGTGTTTGGCCGTCCGATTGGCCGGAACCAGGGCGTCCAGTTCCCCATCGCGCGCTGCTATGCCCAGATGCGTGCGGCGGAACTGATGGTCCACCACGCGGCCCACGTTTATGACGCTGGCGGCAATCCGGGTGAGGAAGCCAACATGGCCAAGCTGCTGGCCAGCGAAGCCAGCTGGGCCGCAGCGGATATGTGCGTGCAAACCCACGGCGGATTCGGCTTTGCCGAGGAATACGACGTGGAGCGCAAGTTCCGCGAGGCGCGGCTCTATACCGTCGCGCCGATCAGCACGAACCTGATCCTGTCCTACCTGTCAGAACACGTGCTGGGCCTGCCGCGCAGCTATTAAGCCAGCGGCAGGGGTAGAGAGGCGGCAGTGGTTTTAACCCGCCGCCTCAGCCAGCCCTGATCAGTCGGCCTGGATCAGCCAGCTTTCAGGCGCTCTGCGTGCCAAGCGACATGCTCGGCCATGAAGGTCGAGATGAAGTAGTAGGAATGGTCATAGCCCGGCTGCATCCGGATCGTGGCCGGGATGCCCGCCTTGCGCGCGGCCATGACCAGCAGGCCGGTTTTCAGCTGCTCGTGCAGGAAATTATCGGCATCACCCTGATCGACCAGCAGATCAGGCAGGCGCGCGCCGTCCTCGATCAGGGCGCAGGCGTCATATTCGCGCCATGCGGCCTTGTCCGGCCCCAGATAGCCGCCCAGCGCCTTTTCCCCCCATGGGCAGTTCAGCGGGCTGACAATCGGTGCGAAAGCGCTGGTTGAGCGGAACTTGCCCGGATTGCGTAGAGAGATGGTCAGCGCACCGTGGCCACCCATCGAGTGGCCGGTGATTCCCTGCCGCGTCATATCGAGAGGAAAATTCTCGGCCACCAGTGCGGGCAGTTCCTGTTCGATATAGCTGCGCATCCGGAAATTCCTGGCCCACGGCTCCTGCGCCGCATCGACATAGAATCCCGCGCCCTTGCCAAAGTCATAGCCTTCATCATCTGCCACATCATCGCCGCGCGGGCTGGTGTCGGGAGCGATGAAGGCAATGCCGTGCTTGGCACAGGCCGCGCGGAATTCGCCTTTCTCGGTCACATTGGCGTGGGTGCAGGTCAGGCCGGACAGATACCACAGCACCGGCAACTTGGCCCCTGGGTCATGATCCGGGACAAAGATCGAAAAGGTCATCGGTGTGCCGGTGACGCTGCTCTGATGGGTATAGACACTCTGTGTGCCGCCGTGGCTGCGATTTGCGCTGATCAGTTCCATGGGCACGGCTTTGCCCGTTGACGCAGGGTCTTGGCAAGTGCGCCTGTCCAAGCGGTAGGGCGCAACCGCCGAATCAGACAGGACGGCGCCCCGGCTTTTCGGAGCGCCGCCCTGATAAAGAGTTCGGTCAGAGTCTAAAACAGTACGGCATAGACCATCCCGTTGACGAGCTTGCCGGTCGGATAGCCGCCATTCCCCTGTCCGGCGATTGAATCGTAATTGTAGGCCACCTGGGCCGTGATCTTTTGCAGCTTTCCGGTGCTGACCCCACTGGTTGGGATCAGGTCGCCCGCGGCACCCCCGCTGGTCTGTTCGGGGCTGGAAACGGCTGCCGGCGTGTCTCCGATCGATTTGATCAAGACGTCAAGGACCACGAATTTGGTCTCCTTGGCATCGCGCCAGCGAATCTGGATCGGTTCCGATGAATTGTCCAACGGGTCGAGCCGTTGGATGCTGAGGCTGTAGGGCGTATCAGCGCCGCAATTGACCGGTCCCCACTCAATCTGCTGCGCGCCGCTGCCACGCGGCGTGCCGCCCTTACGGGCTTGGTCCCGCATGATTTCTTTTGAGAGATGAGGCCCCAGGTTCAGATTGCTGCCGCTGAATGAGCATTTGTCGATAACGGTAAATGTTGCGGTACCGGTCGCTGTGGCAATTCCGGCCTGCGGGGCTGGGCAGTGCGATCAGTGCAGCGGCAATGGCAATCTTGGTCGTGGTCTTAAGCATGTGCTACCCCGTGGCATTGCGCTTTCGATCATAGAATCAATGATCTGAAAGCAGTCCGGCCGGGATAGGCAGCTGTGTTGAATCCAAGGCTGAGCGGGAGCTAGGTGGTTTCAATGTAAACAAATTTTATTTTGATTCAGCATGTTCGTCGCGGCTGTGCCGATTTGCCGCTTTCGCGCCCTTAGGCCTGTCCTGACAATGCCGCGCGGCACGCGAAAACAGCCAGGCGGATACAGTCCTGCCATTAAAAAGTTTAGCGATTTTAGGAAGGGATGGTGGACGCACTAGGGCTCGAACCTAGGACCCGCTGATTAAGAG
>ERZ1645187.1303-NODE-1303-length-23043-cov-12.486254_pt1 | contig 23043 bp, 15 predicted proteins | sample MGYA00575352_ERZ1645187 | MGnify/ENA primary metagenome ERZ1645187 (study PRJEB40837, sample SAMN11349314) | freshwater sediment metagenome | isolation source: river sediment | host: Sediment | place: India: Wazaribad , New Delhi | collected 2017-02-21 ... | reverse complement strand
TGTATGGTGCTTGCGCTTTAATTTTGAGAGCGAGGCATGTGTGAAATGAGTGTCAGAAGTTTACTATTGCAAATGACTAACAAGAATGACTTAAGCAACGAAGCCATCGGGCTTTAAAACAAGCACTTATTAAACACTTCAAACACCTTTACACGGGACATACTTTATCTCTGATGACAGGTTCACAGTATGTTACACAACGAACAGACAGAAGTTATCCTCCTTTCCAAAACGCATAAAATCAATTAGTTTGTCTTGTTTTTCACGATCACAAGGCTGTTGTCCCTATCAGGGATAAGCACCGGAGTTTCGGTTATCGTGGTTAGAAACTGTTCGACAGCTTGCATAAGAGCCGGCCATTCAGGATTGAAATCGTGCACCACAATCACGCCTCCGGGCAATAAACGCGGCCAGAAATACTGTAAACCGGCAATTGTTGGGGCAGCCAGGTCGGCATCAATACTTACCAAGGCGTATTTCTGTTCAGGAATTTGTGAAGATATATCGGCAAAATTACCTTTGAAAATGCTGACATTGCCGGCATGATTCAACTTCTCCATGATTAAAGCAACAGAGGTATCGGCGAAAGATGTTGCGTCGTAGTTTTTTGCATTACCAAATTCCTCTTTCAGGTCATCATTTCTGAATCCTTCAAAGGTATCGAAAAGCCAAAGTGCCCTCTCGGGAGCAATAGCTTGCAACACCACAGCTGTTTCGGCCTGGTAAACACCAAGCTCAGCCATAACTCCTTCGTCGGGCAATTCTTTTTTGAGCCGTTGGAGTTGCAACCAAAACATGAGAAAGCGTTCTTTATCAGGATATTTCCTATATGCCTTTGCTACCGCTTTATTGATCTCACCCTTCTTATGCAAAGCAATCCAGGTTTTATTCTGCCTGTCAGTGCCAGATATCCAGCCCCACAAATACCAAAGTCCAAGCGCCACGGCAACGCCAAACAAAATATAGTATAAAAGACCAAGGATCATAAAGGCTCAAAATTTTAACGAAATTAAAAAAATACATGATTTTGTACCGAATTCATTTCTTTAAACAACAACAAAACCATACTTTTGCAACGCGAATTGCGGGCATAGCTCAGTGGTAGAGCATCAGCTTCCCAAGCTGAGGGCCGTGGGTTCGACCCCCATTGCCCGCTCAATTGAAAAAATTAAGCACCAAAAGGTGCTTTTTTTAAGGTTTATAAATTCTGAAATCTGCGTCGTTATAAACTTCTGCGTAGGGCAGCAACAAATCAGTGCCAAAACTTCGTTTTAGTATAATGATGGTTTTCAGGCCATTAACTGAAAGCTCATTAATATAAGTGGTATCTGAAAGCATCTGATTGCTGCTTACCCAGCCTTTGCGATGTGCAAAATACATCGGTGTGGGATATTCACCACTGTTGATTGCAACAAGCTCATCAGTTGCCGAAAAATCAGCCAAAACAGCCTCAAGATTTAATAAAGGCAGGTCCTTTTCTTTGAGTCTGAAGTCGTGTTGCTGGTTGAGAACGCCTTCGAGCATGATCAGTGCAAGTAAACCAACTGCAAGTTTTTTAGATTGAATATTTACCAAAGTAAAAGCTGCCAAAACCGCCATTACAGGGATAAATGGAATCATATAATAAGAATGGCGAACAAAATTATCTCCGGCTTTCAGGATAAGAATAAGAAACATCAACAAACTTACTAAAGCATACAAAGCCAGACGTTTGTCTTTTCTCAACGCAATAATCAGGCCGCCAGAAAAGACAACAAAACCACTGTAACGCAATGCGGTTTCATAAAACTGAGCAAATGCAGCTTGCCATTGACTGGTGATTTCCTGTCCGGCAACCAACATTGGTTTACCCATAAAAAAATGAACCAGATGAAAAGTCTCATTCAAGTATGGAATGTAGAAAAAATACCACCAACAAGCTGGAAATAAGGCAAATACACTCAAAACAGCAATACGAATTCTCAAACGTAACGCATATTCTTTGTTTAATAGCAAAAAGGGCAACAAAGCCATTGCGGCGATAGCCGGTAGTTTTGATAAGAGCCCGAATGCTGTCAAAAGAAAAAACAAGGCAAGTCTCCAGTGATTCGTTCCTTTAAGAAGGTAAATTACAGCCTGTTGCATTCCGATAACAACCAATGCAACTGAAAAAGTATCAGGCATGATTTTTCTTGAGTAAGTGAACCACAGCGACGAAAGCAAGATCAAACCGGCATAAAAAGCAAGTTTATGGTTGCGCAGGCGGCGTATAATATCATAAAAAGCAATTATGCCAATTGATGAAACAAAAAGGTTGATGAGCCTGCCATACCAATGATCATAACCAAAGAGAAGTGACAAAAGATAGATCAGGTAATTAAAAACAGGAAATTCCATGCCTGTAATACCGCTCAGTTGCCCGCCAATATCTATGCGCGGATGGAAGATGTTGTTTTCGGTCTCATAAAAATTCCTTGCCACCATCGTAACCGTTGTTTGACGCCAGTTATGAGCAATTTCGAGTGGAGGTTGTGTGATTCCATAAAGTCTTAATACAAAAAACAAAAACACCCAAAAACGCATGTCATTCAATAACCTGCCGAAATTGAGACTATTCATGTTATATCGTTTCAAGAATATACTGATGAAATGAGGCATTATTCAGTTAAATGATGCTGCTAAATTATAAAATTAGTTGGCAGTAATTGGCGCTGAAGTCAAAATGGAGAATAAGGCCGGATTGCCGTTCATCAAGTCAATTAATGAAAACGAACAGCACATTTTCAATAACTGTTTGTTATAGCCATAGATTTTTGATGAAAGTCTGCAAAGATATTTTACGCATAGATTAATGACTACTAATCATCTAAGAAAATCTAAATCGTAAATCTGTATTATGCCAGTCATACGGTTTTATGGCTTAAAATCTTTGAATTTCAATAAAGTTTCGACAAAAACATTGAATAAATTTTGTAAAACGGGCTTTTCGTAATGTATCTTTACACAATGGTAAACTCAAAAATGACATACAGCCGACTTACACTTTCTTTTCAATCAAAAGACGAAAAACTTTTTCTTGAAACGTATTTTTATGATTCCTTGCTTCAGGTAAGAATCTCGTATGTCATCGTCACTTTTTTATATGGAATTTTTGGTTGGCTGGATTGGCTGATGTTCCCTGAGTTTGTTCCAACTTTTCATTTTATTCGCTATTATATTGTTGTTCCGCTGCTTTTGTTCGTTTTATTGCTGTCGTTTACAAGTGTTTTCAAGAAATTATGGCAGATGCTGCTTTTCATCAGCCTTGTTACGGGTGGATTAGGCATTGGTATTATGCTGATGCTCGTACCAGGCAGCTATGCCTATCTTGCAGGAATGATGCTCATTTTTTTAGCGGGGTATTTCCTTATCAAACTTCGGTTTATCTATGCCACAATTGCCGGGTGGATGATTTTGATTCTTTACAACTTTGGTGAGTTATTATACATAAAGCCCGACACAGTGACTTTGATTAATACCAATTTCTTTTTCGTAAGTGCCAATATCATCGGGATGTTTGCTGCCTACAGCATTGAGTATTACGCAAGGCGCAACTTTTATCTGAATAAAGAGCTCGACAAAGAAAAACTCGTTGTGGTTGAGATGAATAAAAATCTTGAGAAAACCGTTGAAGAACGAACCAGGCAATTGTTGCAGGCTAAAGAAAAAGCTGAGGAAAGCGACCGGCTCAAGTCGGCATTTCTGGCCAATATGAGTCATGAAATACGCACACCGATGAATGGCATTCTTGGATTTTCCGAGTTGTTGAAAGAGCCTGATTTGAGCTCTGAAGAACAGCAAGAGTACCTATCACTTATTGAAAAAAGCGGTGTCCGCATGCTCAATATCATCAACGACATTGTTGACATTTCAAAGATTGAAGCCGGCCTGGTCCAAACAAATCTTACACAACTGAGTATAAATGAGGTGTTTCACTTCATATCAAAGTTTTTTGCCAATGAGGTAGAACAAAAAGGATTGGTGCTGCAGATTACCAATCAATTGCATGATGAAGAAGCATTGATAACGACTGACAGGGAGAAAGTCTATGCCATTCTGACCAATCTTGTCAAGAATGCGATTAAATTTACGGCAAAGGGTAAGATCGAAATTGGTTGTATAAAGAAAAATGATTGCCTTGAATTTTTCGTCAGCGATACAGGCATTGGAATTCCACAACACAGACAATCAGCCATTTTCGACCGCTTTGTACAGTCCGATCTTGCCGACAAGATGGCATATCAGGGAGCAGGATTGGGATTGTCAATTGCCAAAGCATATGTGGAGATGTTAGGGGGCAACATATGGGTTGAAAGCGCCGAGGGTGTCGGCTCCACCTTCCGTTTCACTCTGCCCGTCAAAAAAACGGCCTGAATAATTCGTGTATCTGTTTGTTTTGTAATGGCATATAAAACAACAATCACTGTTTTCTCTGAATAATCCTTGCCGATACTCAAGTGCTGCAGGCTACGTAGATTGAGAATAAAGCCATAGAAATTATCTTTGAAAACTTTCCAAATCCCAGGTCGAGTCAATCTAAAGCTACATTTAACAGCTTCATTTACTATGATTAATAATAGAGGTATCAGATACTATTTCAAGACTTTTACTGAAGTTTGAGGTGGAAGATAGTATAAATACGGACTCAAACCAGTTTGCCGATGGATGATATATCATTAAATTAAAAGATAAGAACGGGAAACTCCCGGTAACAAAAAAGCCCGTAAAAACCACTGGTTGTGGTAACTGAAAGAAGTTCTAATTTATGGCCGTCTAAATATAGTTGAAAAGTTCGTCTAGCAGCTAAAGTAGTATTTTCCAAAAAATTTCAAATCCGTGCAGGTATTCAATCATTAATTTAGGAGATTTCTGTTTTTCGCTATTAGTTGTCAGAATAACGCAAGAAGCCTCACATTTTATTTGCTCAATTGAAAACCACATACTAATTTTACAGCCTTTGAAAAGCATTAATTGAAAATACTTACATACAATAATACTATGTGAATTATTTTTAAAGTCAAATTATACCCCTGCTTAATCAAGCAGTTTGACATTTCAACTCCCCAAAAACCAACCAAAACAAAACATTATGACCATTAGGCTTTCAATTTTTACAGTTTTACTCGTTGTCGTTCATTCTGCATTACAAAGTCAGGTGCATGATGCTGAAATAAGTTATTTCAAAACAAATATTGTAATCAGGAACAGGACTAAAACAGAGGAAATCCGCTATGAAATAAAGATCAACAACCGAAATGGAGAACGATTCACGAAAGTGAGCATTCCTTATTCGAAACTATATAAGCTGTCGAGGATTGCAGCTTTTATCAAAGATTCCGAAGGTGAAACAATTAAAAGTTTGAAAAAGAGCGAGATCGTTGATAAAAGTATTATGAATTGGTTTTCCTTTTATGAAGATAACTTTATTAAGGAGTTCACTTTGAAGCACAACGAGTATCCTTACACACTTGTCTATACATACCAGTATGAAGCTAAAGAATTTCTTGAAATATGTGATTGGTCACCAGTAATTGACAATTCAATTCCTACCATTCAAGCTGAGTTAACTATAACGACACCAATTGATTATAGAATTCGATATAAATCAGAATCAGTAAACAAACCAAATATTGACACGCTTGAAGATGTTGTAAAACACAAATGGAATGAGAAATATGACAATCTGATAAGGACAGAAACAATGAGTCCTCCTCTTCAAAAGCTATTGCCAGGAGTGCGTGTAATTCCTGAAATTTTTTCATATGAAACCGCGGGATCGCTCGAGAGTTGGGAATCATTTGGCAACTGGCAATACAATCTTATGGAGGGCTTGAACGTGTTGCCCGATCTTGAAAAAATGAAAATACTTGAAATAACAGAAAAAGCCAAAAGTCAGGAAGAAAAAATACTATTGCTGTTTCACTATCTGCAGGACGAAACACGCTATATCAACATAAGTCTTGGAACCGGAGGCTATAAACCACACACTGCGGGCTATGTAGTTCAAAACAAGTATGGTGATTGTAAAGCATTGTCAAATTATTTCAAAACAATGCTTGATTACATCGGGATACCAAGCTATTATACCAAGATATTCGCAAACAGGTACATACCCGATTTTGCAACAGATTTCCCATCTCCACAATTCAATCACATTATCTTGAATATCCCTCAAAAAGGTGGAGATCTTTGGCTCGATTGCACCAACGAAGCCGCTTTTGGCTATTTAGGCACATCATGTCAAAACAGAGAGGTGTTAGTAGTTAAAAAAGACAGCAGCTTCTTGGCAAAAACACCGGCATTAATGCCTAAAGATGTATTGACAACACAAAAAATATCTGTTAAAATGGCAAATAACGAAGCCATCGTCCATTTTGATGGAATATACAGAGGTGAATGGTATGAGGTACTTCTTAGTCTCGAAAGTGATTACAACGAATTAGAAAAAGCTTTCATTGTCCGGAACAACTTTGTTCCTGCCGGATTCCAACTCAACCAATATAGCATTAAAAAATTCGAAAGAGACTCTGCAAAAATGGGGTTTTCAATGGAAACGAGTACACCAAATCTTTATAAAATTTATGGAAATGAACTAATTATATATAACTTAACACATAATCTTCCTCAATTTGAGAATCCAAAAAAAAGGAAATCAGCGGTACAGATTGATTATCCGATAAATTTTACAGATAGCATTGTTTTTCATATACCTGCAGGATACAAGGTAACTGGAACCAGCTTCAGCGATTCAATCGTGAGCGAATTCGGGCAATACAATTTGCAGGTTGATTTGGAAGCAGAGGCTATATCACTCGTAAAAAAAATACTCATTTTGCCCAACTTTATTCCAATTGCTTCATACAAGGCATTTTATGATTTTTACAAAGAAATTTTTGATAGAGAAGCCAATCTACATTTTACACTTATTAAGGAATAGCATGAAAAACAAATTAGCAAACATCTTTATTTTCCTTCTTCTTGGAAATCAATTTATTTACTCGCAAAATTTCGCTAAAGAATTCGGCAAGGCAACTCAATTAAATTTCGAGGACAAACAATATGCTGCCTATCAAAATGCCGAAGCGGTTGTAATTTTCGACCTTGGTAAGTCTTACTTTGTAAGAGACCAAAACAGCTATGATGTAGTTTATGAAAGAACCACCCGAATCAAAATATTATCAGATGCCGGAGCTAAGTGGGCCGAAATTGAAATTCCTTACTACCATGAAGGAAGTGTTTGGGAGAAAGTTACAAAAATTGAAGCATATTCATACAACTATGATAATGGACTGAAAATAAATAAATTAGAAACAAGTAATGTTTATGAAGAAAAAATTAACGACAAGTGGAGCGTCAAAAAGTTTGTTGTTCCGCAAGTAAAAGCCGGATCAGTTGTTGACTATCGCTATTCAATAATATCAGAATACAAGTTTAATCTTCGCGACTGGGAATTTCAGTGGAGAATTCCAGTACAATACAGCGAATATGAAGTACAAATGATTTCATTTTATGAGTACACCTGGCTGTTACAAGGAACAAACAAGTTCACCGAGCAAAGTTCATACGTTGATTCAGGACTAAAAGAACAGTTTGCTGGTGTTGAATTCAACCCAAATGTTCATAAATTTATCATTAAGGATGTCCAGGCTTTTGAAAGCGAGGAATTAATATCGTCGATCAATGACTACATCATCAAACTTGATTTCCAACTATCGCGCATAAACTACCCAACAGGAGGATCATTAGAGATCATAACAACATGGGATAACATGATTAAGGATTATCTGAAAGAGGAGAAATTTGGAAAGTATATAAACAAAGCTGAAAAACTAAGTACAAAACTCATTGACATTGAGGAATTTGTTAATAAAACTGACCGGGAAAAACTTGACTTTACAATTGACTACCTTAAGAAAAATTTTAATTGGAACGGGATTAACTCTGAGTTTGCATCAAAGTCGCCTTCCGACTTTGTCAAAGACAAACATGGAAACAGTGCCGATATCAATTTATTTGCTGTTGGCATGTTAAATATGTTAGGCATTAATGCGAAACCCGTTTTACTCAGCACCCGAGGACATGGCAAAATCAAATACGACTACCCGTTTACACATTTTTTCAACTACGTAATTCTAATGGTTCCTGTTGACGGTGGTTTTGTACTTTCTGATGCCACAGAAGTATTCGCGCTTAATGATCGTATTCCGGCAAGATGTATTAACGATAAAGGATTGATCGTCAGTAAGGAAAACAATGGCTGGGTTGGTCTTGAATGTCTTTTCCCGTCGGAGATTAAAACAGAGATAAGTTATAATCTGGCAAATAACGACACAATTTTTGCCCAAGTCACGAAAACAGCAACCGAATATGACGCCTTGGATTTCAGGAATAAATATGGATCAAACATTGAAGAAATCCGCAAAATTCTTGAATCTAAAAGCATTGTATTAGAAGAATCCTCCATAGTGGTTGAGAATCAACTCGACAAAACCAAGCCTTATGTCTTGTCTTTCAATCAAATCCTGGAAAATCAGGTTGCTGGAGATAAAATATATTTATCGCCTTTTCTAAATGAATCAATTAGCAACAATCCGTTGAAGCAAAAGGTTAGAACCTATGCAATTGACCTGACTTACCCCAAAAAAAGAACATTTATAACCACCTTAAAAATACCCGAGGGTTATCAGGTTGAATATGTTCCAGCCAACCAAAAATTCAACAATATTTTATTTGGGTTCGATTTCTCAACACAAACCGATGGCGATCAGATAACGGTTAAATTTGAACATCAGTTAAAAAAAACAGTCTATCCGCCAACAGATTTTACCAACATTAAATACTTTTTTGAAGAAATAGTTAAAAAGTCGGGTGAAAAAATTGTTTTATCAAAAGTTAAAAATTAGCAAGTTAAGCTAAGTAGCAAACAAGCTGATTATGCAATACAACGAAATCACAGAACCAAACCTAACATTTTAAAATCATTTGATTATGGAAGCGGTTTTTTTCGAAAATCAACAAGCCTTCAGAAATTGGCTAACTGAAAACCATTTAATCGAAAAGGAACTTATTGTAGGCTTTTATAAAGTTGGGACAGGAAAACCATCAATGACATGGTCTGAGTCAGTTGACCAGGCACTCTGTTTTGGCTGGATTGACGGAGTTAGAAACTCGATCAATAGCGAAAGTTATTGCATACGATTTACGCCCAGACGAAAAAACAGCATCTGGAGCAAAATAAATATCGGGAAAGTAAAAAAACTCATGCAAGATGGTTTGATGACAGAAGAAGGAATAAAAGCATATGGCTACCGAACAGATAAGCTTACCGGCACCTACTCATTTGAAACAGAGGAACATGAACTTTCAGCGGAATTCAAACAGATCATTCAATCAAATACCATTGCATGGCAGTTCTTTGAAAAATTGCCACCATCCTACAAAAAAGCCGTTTCACATTGGGTCATGAGCGCAAAACAAGAAAGCACAAAGTTGAAACGGTTGGAAAAACTTAAAGAAGCCTGCGCCAAACAACAACGCCTGTAAAACAGAAAAGCTAAAAAGACAGTTAAATAGTGTCTGTCCACAATGTCTGGTACTCGAGCATTAATTTTGAGGGCGACGCATGTACGGACTGAATGTCAGGAGTTTACTAGTATTAAAGTCTGACCTGAATGACGTACACAACGAAGCCATAGAGCTTCAAAGACAAGCACCAAATAACCGAAAAAACAACATCACAAGTGAAAGAACAATCATCAATTCAAAAATATTTTCATAATTTATTGATAATGTGATGGTAATAAAATATTTAATTAAATTTTTACCCGAATATGAGTTAAACTATACAAAGTAACCCTTATTTTAGTTTATTTATTGAAAATAATTACCCTTATTTTGGGTGAAATAATGAAAATATTAACCATTACTTTAAGAAATGATGTATATTTGTGGAAAATTTGAGCAATGTTTTATAGGAAACAACTACAAGAATTAGTAGAGTGGCGGTATTCAAGCAATCGAAAACCACTCATAATACGCGGAGCACGTCAGGTAGGCAAGACCACGCTGGTTCATGATTTTGGTAAACAGTTCAAACAATACATCTACCTTAATCTAGAGCAAAAAAAGGATGCCATTTATTTTGAAGAGTCAGACGACATCCAACAACTGCTTACCAGAATATTTCTCGAAAAACGGTTTTTGCTAACTCACATCAGCGAAACGCTCCTGTTTATTGACGAAATACAGGAACTGCCAAAAGCAATAAATCTATTGCGCTATTTTAAGGAAGAAGCGCCCCAACTGGCAGTTATTGCAGCAGGTAGTATGTTAGAGACACTTGTTGGAAAACAGCTGACTTTTCCTGTTGGACGTGTAGAATACAAAGTATTGCGACCATTTTCGTTTGAAGAGTTTCTATTGGCAATGGGCGAACAACAACTTTTGGATGAATACATAAAAACTCCGGTAGAGAAGTATGCTGAGCCATCGCTTTTCGAGGCATTCCGCACATATGCACTTATTGGAGGCATGCCTGAGATTATTGCTCAATTCAGTGTTCACAGGGATGTCACAGCTTTAGGAAAGGTTTATGATTCACTTATCAACTCCTATCTGGACGATGCCGAAAAGTATGCCAAAAATGACCAACAGCTTCAAATTATTCGATTTTCGATACGTCAGTCGTTGATTGTAGCCGGCCAAAGAACTTCATTTCAACAATTTGGAAATTCCAATTACAGCTCGAAAGCCGTAGGCGAGGTTTTGCGTGCATTGGAAAAAACACATTTAATTCAGATACTTTATCCTGTTACAGGAACAACACTTCCGTTGGAGCATGACTTAAAAAAGACGCCCCGAATTCATTTTCTCGATACCGGATTGATAAATTATTTTGCTGGTTTACAAAAAGATGTACTGGGTACCAAAGATCTCAGCACAATATTTCAGGGCAAAATGATAGAGCATTTGGTGGGTCAGGAGTTGCTTTCATTTCAATCGTTAAGTTTGAGTAAGCTGAACTTTTGGGTAAGGCAAAAGAATCAATCAGACGCAGAAGTAGATTTTATCTATCCGTACAAGGGCAAACTTGTGCCAATCGAAGTGAAATCCGGTGCCCAGGGTCATTTAAAATCCCTTCATGTGTTTATTGATAATTCCCCAAACAGGTTTGCAATTCGCTTTTATGCGGGCACGTTTCAGCTTGACAAACTCAAAACCAGTAACGGTAAGCAATTCTATCTTTTGAATCTCCCCTATTTTTTAGCTTCGCAGGTTGAAAAGTACATTGATTGGTTATCGGATGAAGTTACATGGCATGATAATCAGATAAACATCGTTTCGGAACATAGCGGTCCGGAATACAGGAAGTCGAAAAAGCCTGACAGACGTTGGGCCTTCGAAGATCTGAAATCAAAACACATTGAGATATTGCGCTTTTGCCTTGACGGTCCTCAAAAAGGTCGGGATTTGCTCGAAGAAAAGCTTGGTTTGACATACCAATCAAGAAATAAAGGTGTTTTTATCAAACCACTTTTCGAATTGGGTTTGATTGAGTTTACGATAAAAGAATATGAAAAAAGCAAGCAGCAACGTTATGCAATAACCGAAAAAGGCAGGGAATTTTTAAAAAGTTTGTAACATCAATTCCAAAAAAAAGCTCTGATAACAATGTTATCAGAGCTGATTCTTTGATAAGTGCCCAAGAAAGGACTCGAACCTTCACGAGCGTGCGCTCACTACACCCTGAATGTAGCGCGTCTACCAATTCCGCCACTTGGGCTACAACACCCTTCAAAAAACAGTGCCCAGGACAAGATTCGAACTTGCACACCCTTGCAGGCGCCAGCCCCTCAAGCTGGTGTGTCTACCAATTCCACCACCTGGGCAAAAAGTGGAGCAAAAGTAGTCCTTTTTTTCGACTTGGCAAGGTTTTGACCAATTTTTTTCCGTAATATTTTAAAGTTTGAATCAAAAGCAATCAACACTTTTACTATCATCTCATAATCAATTATATACACATATCAATTAGGTTTTTTCATGTAATGAGGTTTAATTCTATCTAACGGTGAAATATTTTTTACTGAGCAATTTGCAAATGTGTTGGGTCATATCGTATTTTTGATACACAAATATTAGTAATATGACTGATTTAAGCCCAAAAGATTTTGACCTAATTGAGCAAAAAGGAATTGATATTGAGCAAATTAATAAACAAATTGAAGCATTTAAAAGAGGATACCCATTTGTAAAGCTCATTGCTCCTGCCACCATTGGAGATGGTATCATGAAATACAGCGAAGAAGAAGTGAATGAGTTGATTGAGTATTATGATGAAAACAAGGACAATTATGACCTGCTGAAGTTTGTTCCTGCATCAGGTGCTGCAAGTCGAATGTTCAAACATTTGTTTGAATTTGTGCAGACATACAAAGCCACTTCCGAAGAAATCAGTGTTTTGGAAGGTGACACTGATCCGAACAGCGTTGGTTTTTTGCTGCAAAATCTACATAAAATGGCATTTTATGAGGATTTGAGCGAGATGGCCAAAACCAAAGGCACTTCGCTTGAAACAATGCTTGAGCTCAAACAATTTGACAAGGTGATACAGATGATATTGAGCGATAATGGGTTGGGATATGGCAATCTGCCAAAAGCACTTTTACGCTTTCACCGTTATACCGGAGAGAACCGTTTTGCAATAGAAGAACATTTGGTTGAAGCAGCACATTATTGCACGAGCGAATTCAAAGTATCAAAGGTTCATTTTACTATTTCGGGCGAGCATAAAAACAATTTCCTGACAGTGCTCGATGAGCTGATTCCAGTGTATGAGAAAAGATTTGGTTTACGCTATGAGATTTCATTTTCGGAACAGAAACCATCAACAGATACAATTGCTGTTGATATGGAAAACAGACCTTTCCGCAATGATGATGGAAGTTTATTGTTTCGTCCGGGTGGGCATGGTGCACTTATTGAAAACCTGAATGATCTGAAGGAGGAAATTATTTTCGTTAAAAACATCGACAATATCGTACCTGACTCATTGCGTAGTGAAACCTACAGGTATAAAAAAGCGATTGGGGGATTACTGCTTCAATTGCTTGAAAAGACCTTTGAATACCTTGATATTCTTGATGCAGGTTTTCTTGAATCGCACGAATTGGATGAAATTATATCTTTTGCCAGACACAACCTAATGATCAATATCCCTGCTTCTTTTGACGGATTGAGTGAGATGGAGAAAATTGACTATTTGTATGGCCAGCTAAACCGCCCGGTTCGGGTGTGTGGAATGGTCAAGAATGAGGGAGAGCCAGGAGGTGGTCCATTCTGGGTCGAAAACAGCGAAGGGGTTGTTTCGCTGCAGATAGTTGAATCGTCGCAAATGGATTTAAAAAACGAAAAGCAGGCTGCAATAATTAACAACGCCAGTCATTTTAATCCGGTAGACCTTGTTTGTGGAATTTATGATTTTAAAGGCCACAAATTCAATTTACCTGACTTTGTTGATCCTCAGACAGGTTTTATTTCGAAGAAATCCAAAGACGGACGTGATCTCAAAGCGCTTGAACTGCCAGGTTTGTGGAATGGTGCTATGGCAGACTGGATTACCGTTTTTGTTGAGACGCCTTTGATCACTTTTAATCCGGTAAAAACCGTTAATGATTTACTGCGACCGCAGCATCAGGCTTAGATAATAAAAAAAGCCGGATAGCTTCGCTGTTATCCGGCTTTTTTTGATCTGCCATTTATAAAAGATGGCTCAGGTCGGAACCAGGTTCAATTTCAACAGGCTCAGCACCATATCTGAATAGTCGCATTGGCTTGCTGCCTTTGAGTGTCATTGTGTGGCCATCAACCTCCAGAAGACTACTTTCACGAAGCCCTAACACAGGGATTGATCTATTGATAATCATAAACTCTTCAATTCTTTGTTGACGCGTTTCGCCACCATGCCCGGCAGGGTTTGCATCCAGATAGTGAGGGTTAATCTGAAAAGGAACGAGCTTCAGGCAGTCAAAGCTTAACGGTTGAATGATAGGCATATCATTGGTTGTGCGCAAGGTTGGGCAAGCCACATTTGCACCCGCACTCCAGCCAATGAATGGTGCACCGGCAAGTACTTTTTCGCTTATAGCTTGCATTATCCCTGTTTGGTGCATCATTGCAACAAGATGAAAGGTGTTGCCCCCTCCTACTACAATGCATTGTGCACCTGCAATTTCTGCCAACGGGTCGTCACAATTATGGATGGATTTCACATCGCAGTTAACTGTTTTTAAAACACTTGCAACTTTTGCTTCATAAACATCATAGGACGAATGCAAACTCTCATGCGATAATCCAACACCTGCATAAGGAATAAAAAGCACATTGTTAATTAGATTTTTCTTCAAAAAATCATCAATAAAATGCAATGGCCATCCGAGGTATGATTCGCCGGGATTAGTTGAGTTACTGATTAATAAAAGTTTCATTTTGATTATTATTAAGATTATTGTTATTTCTTCCTCTTTAGCTTCTTCATTGTACGAAGATACGTTTTTTCAAACTGAACAAATCTACGGTCTTGTTGAGTTAACTCTACGGATCTTTCAGTTGTATTTGTCAGGCCGGCTGAATGGTCTGCGACAGCAATTAGAAGCGCCGCTTTCTGCTGTAATTCTGAGGTCAGCATGAAATCGAAATCCTGTTTTCGTAATATTTTAAGGTAGGTTTCAGTTTTTGCAGCATCCATTCTTTCAATGTAATAGAACAAAACCTGAATAGTAAATCCACTGTTATTCTGCTTGCGAATAAACTGCTCGAAGTCAATATGTTTCAGACCATATTTTTCAAGATGATACCGGGAAATCTGATCATCAAAATAGGTGTACTGAGGTAAAACAGCAATGATACCTGAACGATATAAAATATCAATAATATCCTCATAATCATGATAGTATCTAAAAAGATCATCATATTCCCGAAGCAATTGTTTTGCTTCATCAACCTGAAGTCCACACCCTTGGTTGGCTGCCTGAATTTCGACGATTTCGGTCAGCGTTTTTTCAAGTTCTTCATAATTTTTATTTCGGATCATCTGTCGCGAAGCCACCATTAGATCTTCTGTTTTGAAGCGGTGATTCAGGCAGATACGTGCAATCATTCTTTTATCAAGTTCCTGAAAAGCATCCTGTACGCTTTTTCTTTTATCGAGATGGGTTGACATAGCAAGGTCGGCTGCTTTTTCGAAAAGCTGCCAGGCTTCTTCAATTTCATTTGCCCAAACCTTAAGCTGAGCCTCTTTGATTGTTCTTAAGATAATAGTTTCGGATTCCGCAAGGTTTGTCTCATTGGCTTTGACCAGAGTTGAATTTGAGCCTGATTTTTGATCGGCTCCCTGCAGTTCGTTGCTTTGAGCAATCATTTTGTTTAGTAAAAAGTTAGCTTCGTTACTTGTACGGAGAAACTGGATATGGTCTTTTTGATAGTTCAGCGCAAAATCGAGACGCTTGTTTGCTTCGCCTGTTTCGCCAATTGCGAAATAATTCTCGGCCTCATTGACCAGTTGCAAGTAAATCTGCCTGTAAGCAACAAACAAACCCTGGTTGATCTGTTCGTTGAAATTGTTGTTGTAATAGTTTTTTGCAATTAGCTGCGACTCTTCAAATGCTTGAATAGCAAGTAGATAATTCTTCTGATCCAGGTAGTCATTTCCTTTTTTAATATGTAACTTTACCAGTTCTTCTGATTCGCCTGCGATTCGGTTGATAAGGCCATTTTGCGGGTATTTTTGGATAAAGGACGTTGATTTCTGCTGATAGACTTTTGAAAGAGAATCATTACCGGCACTAAGCGCTTTTGATGCGATTTGAAGATATGAGCGCAGAAGCCCCAGTTTTGCAGATTCGACGCGTGATCTCACTTCGCCGGCTGCCTGCTCATGTCCACGGTCGGCCAACACTTTTCGGGCATCTTCATAAAAACCAAGTGCATTTGAATAATCGTTTTGATCGTAGAGTGAATCGGCCAATGAAACAATTTCGAATGCAATCTTTTCGGCCAGTGTAATGTGCTGTGCTTGATTGGTAAGTAGATTGCAAGCTTCATAAAAGCTTTCATCGGGCAATAGGCTGTTGGCTTTTAATAGCAATTCGTGATCACGGAAATCGGTGAGATAGACTGACCGAAGACCCTGAACTGCTTGCTTTACATATGAAGATGCAATCGCTTCTATCAATGCGCTATGATCGGTTGATTCAGAAATTGCCGACTGAAACAAGGTATTGTACCTTGTTAATAAACGATCGAGATCAGTTTTCTTCTGCCACAATTTGGCTGGATCGTTATGTGTTTCATTCATGACATCAAGCGCCGCTGTTTCACTAAGAAGAATCAAGGCTTTTCGTATCTTTTCGCGCGTTTGAAATAATCCGTTTACATCTTCATTCGATTGGGTTTCATTGTTTAGAGTTTTGTTCAAAGTAATGTTTACATACTTATCCAATGCCCAATATTGATTGATTTGTTGAATGTACTGTTGCAAAAGCTCGACTCTTTGCTGGCTGAAGCCAGCATTTTTAATAAAACCATCCAAACCTGATGTTGCTGTTGAATTCGATTGATCAAGTTGTAAACTGGCCGGAAAGGCAGCAGTTGCGACTTCAAACGAAGATTCTCCTGTACCGGCTGATTTGTACCAACCTGAATATTTGTCGGGGATTAATAATTTTGAAAGCTGAAAGCCTCTGTATTCGGTATTCCCATTGATGTCCACCAGATCAATTTTTAACCTTAGTGAGGGACTTTCAGTAGAGTTTTGGTAAAGGAAAGTATATTGCAAGTTTATTTTTGTATTCCATGATTTTGCCAGATTTTCATTGCCTGAGGTCATTAAATTGATCACAGCATGGCTATTTCTGTTTGCTGATGATGATTCGCTATGCGTTTGCAATGAAAAGGAATACGATTTAGTCGATTGAGCAAAATTGACATTGGCAATGGACAATAGAACCACATAAAAAAAACCAAAGAGAAAATACTTTTTAAATAGAGTCATTTTATAGATGAAGGATTTGAAGCATTGCCATAAGGCAAAAATAAGCTTTTGCCTGAATATGCCCGCACATAGAATGCACAAAAAAAGGAGGTCGCGCTGACGCGCGACCTCCCTGCTACCATTTATTTCAACCACCAAAAAACTATTTGGTCAAGATTATATTGCCTTTGACATCGAAGATACCGCTAACGCTTTCAAGTCTCAGGCGATAGATGTAGAGTCCGGCACCATCGAGATCAGCATTGAATACCTGCTTACGATGGAGCCCGGAGGTTTGATGCTCATCAACAAGGGTGCGAACAATTTGTCCGAACTGGTTGTAGATTTCGAGTGTAACTTTACCTTCGATCGGCAAAGTGTATTGGATGAATGCACTGTGAACAAAAGGATTAGGCTGGCAGTTATGTGAAAGCTGCAGCTTCTCAATATCCAAGCCTGTGAGCGTGGTATTGATAGACCTTGTGATCAAGCGAATGTTCTCGACTACTTCTGCTTTTTCATTGGCAAACTCAGTTTCGGGTAGTAGTTCAATAAATTTCTCGTTGCCATTCATTTTGTCGAGAACAACGGCTTTGAGCAGGAACAATCCATCACCGGCATGATAATTAACGCTTTCGCTTCCGGACCAAGCAAGTCTGATAGTGTGTTCATCTTCATTGATATACGCAATTTCAACACCTTCAACTGCCAAGGGTTTGATCAAAGCACCGTCGTATGATAAGCCAACTGTTACTGCACCGAGGTCAATGTCATCACTAATCTGGAAAGGAATGGTGATGGTTTCGCCTTGTTCAGCTGCAATAACACCTTGGTAATCAAGCAATGGAGCTGCCTTATTCTGATAAGGACTGAATGAAGCATTCAAATCACCTGCCGGGTTCAAATAAATGTTGAAGATATTGTTACCCTGAACGACAGCCGGAATAATTGCTTCATGATATACCTGATCAGCAAAGTTAGCCGAATTGTATTCACCTGACATTGTGAAAGGCACATCTGGAGCATTCGGATATGATTTATCAGTGTGTTGCAACATATGCTTTCCACCGAATTTGAAGTTATGACCTCCACCGGGGAACGGTGAAGTTCCGGGGAATCCAACAATTCTGTAGTTTATCAACAAGGCATCAGGGCCGGTGAGCGTTGTGGAACTGTTGACGTCAGCAACACTTCTGAAAAATGGTGTGTAAGGTGCAGCTCCAATCCATGGGAAGGTTTCAACAAAGTTGGAATTGACCGACATGAAGTTAACAACAAAGGCATCGAGTGCAGTTGCGCCACCCCAATGATTCCATGTCCAGGTATTTGTAAGTGCATTGCTGTTGGCACCTTCCCAAATACGGATGGTGTAGTCATTGCCCGGTACCAATGCATGGAAGGCAAAGTAGCCCTGCAAGCCGTTCAACATGTCATATGTTACCATCTGGGCAGGAGAAACAGACTCACCATTGCTGTAAAGCTGAACATAGAATGCTCCGCCGATGTATGGAGAAACTACTGCAGTTTCGTCAGAATTAAAGAATTTGACTTGACCGGCTATTGATGAAACCGACAGGAAGTTGGCACGCAACTGGGTTTCGCATGAGGTCACCGTATAAGTAAACGTAGCTTCATTTGAAACAGGTAAGCCAGCAGTTGTTGTCCAATTCAGGAATTCCCATCCATTGTTTGAAGCAGCTGAAATAATCACCTGTGTTCCAATTGGATAATTGCCGGCTCCAGTGACCGTTCCTGCATTTGCAGGCGAAGCAGAAACTGTCAGAACAGGTGTTGTGACGTTTACTGTGACAGTATTGCTAATGGCAGGAGCTTCGATTACACAAGCCGCACTACTCATCATTTCTACCCAAACCTGGTCACCAGCCTGTGGAGCATAAATGAAGTGAGCATTGTTTGTGCCCTGATGCTGTCCGTTGACTTTCCAGTAATAGAATGGCATAGTTCCTGGATTGGTTGATATTGCAACATAATCAACCGATGAGCCGGCACAGACGCTGTTGTGATTAGGAATGATCTCAACACTGGCATGTACCATTGGATCGAATGTTAGCAACATATCATCTGTATATTGACAGTAAATGCCACTGTTTGCAGTGAGGGTGAGGATCACTCCATTACTATTTGGATCGGATGTACCCGGGTAATAAACAGGATGGAGTATGGTCGGATCACTGAAATATCCATCTCCCGATGTTGTCCACATGTAAGTAGCAGCTTCTGTTACATCCGAGCCACTAAGAGTGAAAGTGCTGTTGGCACAGATGGTAGCGTCGGGTCCCGCAGAAACACCAAGGGTGTTTTCAATTGACCAGGTATGTGAAACAGCATAGGGCAACTGACACACTGATGCAAGGCGCTGCGTCACAATTTCAACTGCTGTGATTCCAAGAGTTTGGATTACCTGACCGGATTCATATTTAAAGTAATCAGACCATTGTGTAGTTTTGGTTCTAAAATACAGTGTATCAGTACCATTTCCACCAATACCAGCAATCAAGGTTGCACTAACAGGAGTTCCTTCACAAACTACTGTGAGATCAGGCCCAGGAAGCAAAGTTCCGGTTTGAGGTATTGCCTCTGCCTGCCAGCTGACGGTTGCGTATTGACTCGGGTTACAAATTTCGGCGAGTCTTCTTGTACGTATTTCCACTGCGGTGAGTCCAAATAATTGAATCTCAGCACCGGATTGGTATGCAATCCAGTTAGATTGTCCGGTTGCTGCCGTTGTTCTGAATTCCAATTCATCTATGCCATTTCCACCACTGCCTGCAGTTAATTCTGCTGAAACTGATGAAGTTTCGCACAATAAGCCTTGTGATGGCAATTGTGTTAGCGTTCCGGCAATTGGCGTAGGTTCAACCAACCAGTAAACAGTGTTGTATGCCGATGGATCACAGAATTGTGACAGGCGGCGTGTACGTATTTCAACAGAAGATTTACCGGCTGTTGAATTGCTTTCACCCGAAGTGTAGCTAAGCCAGTTACCACTGTTTGTGCGGTATTCAGTGATATCAAAGCCATTGCCTCCACTGCCACTCGAAACCAATGCCGAAACATTGCTGCCTTCACAGACTTTTTCAACATTCGGCAGCTTGGTGATGTTGCCTGCAACAGCCAATGGCTCCGCTGACCATCGCATTGTGTACCAAGGTGAACTTTCAAAGCATGTGGCTAAACGACGTGTGCGCACCTCAATCATGGTTGGTACAGTGATGTTGAACTGTGTTCCGGGGATATAGGTTTCCCACTCTGTCCAGCCATCAATGTTAACCCTGAATTGCGATTGATCCACACCATTACCACCAATACCCGGTGTAAGGTTTGCATACAATGAGCTAGCGTCGCAGACAATGTCACTATCAGGAACTCTGATCAAATTGCCTGCAACCGGAGTTGTTTCACGATCAGTTACAGTGATTGTAAATGAAGATGTTTGAATATTTCCACTTTGATCCTCTGCTGTGTATGTAACTGTTGTTAACCCCAACGGGAAGGCTTCTCCGGAAGAGTAGTTGCTGATCAATGAAATCACCGTGCAATTATCATTAGATAATGGTTCAATCCAGGTAACAATAGCCGTGCATGTCAGCGGATCGGTATTGATCTGAATGTTAGCAGGCATATTGGTGATCATTGGTTTGATAGTGTCCATGACAGTGACAACTGCAGTTGCCTCACCAATATTCCCTGCACAATCTTTTGCAAAGAGTTTAACATTAACATCTCCCAGATCATCGCAATCAAAACTATCGGTATTGATCCATTTATCGAAACCGGAATTGCAATTTTCGGATGTACCATCGTCAATGTCGTCTGCCGTGATGCTTGCATATCCTTGATTATCAAGATATACAACAACATTCTTAACAATAACAACCGGTGCAATCGTGTCCTGAACATTGTATGTAAATGTCCAATCGTGATTATTACCAACACAATCAGCATAATTCCATGTGTAAGTAATAGTTCCCTGACAACCTGCCGCAGGCTTGCCTGATGCGTATGTACCTCCTGTTTGCGGACCTGTTGGGGTGATGGTGTTTCCACAATTATCCGATACAACTGGTGGAACAGGCTGAGTTGCGGACTCAACACACATTACAAGCGAATCAGCGTTTGCAGGCATATTGACTAAGAAGTCTTCAACTTCGATGGTGTAGGAATATACCCAGTCGTGGTTGTTGCCTTCGCAGTCGGCATAGTTCCATGTGTAGGTGATGGTGCCTTCGCATGTATTTAGGGTCTTAGTCTGGCCGTATGTGCCTCCTGTTGTCGGACCAGTTGGGGTAATGGTGTTACCGCAATAGTCTTCAACGGTCGGTGGTGTGGGCTGAACAGCGTCTGCTGCACAGGCTACTGTTGAATCTCCGTTGACCGGCATATTGGCAAGGAAGTCTTCAACTTCGATGGTGTTGGTATATACCCAGTCGTGGTTGTTTCCTTCGCAGTCGGCATAGTTCCATGTGTAGGTGATTTTGCCTCCGCATGTATTTAGTCCCTATGTTTGTAACGTATTAGGGAAAAATACGCATAAGTCAAAGAGTTTTATTTTTGAGAGACGATAACAAATAAAAACCCAATGACTTATGCAAACACAAAATTCGGAATTAACTTTTAAAGGACAAAGAATTTTTGTCGGAATCGATGTACATTTAAAGAGCTGGACAGTGACCGTTTTATCAGAATCATTACCCCATAAGACCTTTACCCAACCGGCCAGTCATTTGGCGTTGAACAAGTATCTTACGGGAAACTTTCCTCAAGCAGAGTATTACTCTGTTTATGAAGCTGGTTTTTGCGGGTTCATGCCTCATTACAGGTTGCAGGAATTGGGGGTAAAGAACATTGTGATAAATCCAGCTGATGTGCCAACAACACAAAAAGAACACTTACAAAAAGATGATCCGACCGATAGTCGCAAGTTAGCCCGATCATTGCGATCAGGAGAATTGACAGGTATTTATATTCCTTTGCCAGCTAATCTGGGAGACAGGACACTGGTTCGCATACGTGCATCCTTAGTTAGTGACATGGTCAGGTTTAAACAGCGCATCAAATCCTTTCTGTATTTTTATGGAATCACTTACCCGGAAGAATTTAAAAAAACACATACGCACTGGTCGAACCGATTTATGAAATGGCTGCGAGAATCAGTAGTGTTAGAACATGAAAAAGATAGGCAATCCTTAGAATTACTTTTGCAGCAAGCCGATCAGCAGCGAGCGCTTTTGCTTGAGTTAACAAATAAAATCAAGGAGTTATCATCAAGCCAGAAGTATGAGAAAAATATGAAATTGTTACGGTCAGTGCCAGGGATAGGAATGATCACAGCCATCACGCTATTAACAGAAATTGAAGATATAAGCAGGTTTCCCAATACGGATCATTTCGCCGGCTTCATTGGATTGGTTCCAAATCGACATTCAAGTGGGGAGAGTACGCAAGTTGGGGAAATGACCTTCCGTGGACAAACAAAACTCAAAAAACTCTTGATTGAAAGTTCATGGGTTGCGGCAAGACTTGATCCGGCTCTTTTAAAATGTTTTAATCAATATATCATGCGAATGGATAAAAACAAGGCAATCGTAAAAATCGCAAGAAAAGTTTTGAACAGAATCTACTTTGTACTTAAAAATAAAATGGAGTATGTACCAAGTGTTGTTAAATGAATCCTTTAGAAACGATGAATATTTCCTGTGACCGCTGGGAAACCCTTGCAGCTCATGTCTGCCTTTTTTTAGATTGCGGCACTATTCTTATGAGAACTGAAAAGGAAAATGTAGCATTTGATGTCTACTGATAGAAGGTTGTTTTTGTAGGATCATTCAATCAAAAAAATGTCTAAAGGACCTTTCTACGATGGGTTTTTTTAGACCATATAGGAAGCCTGTAAAAGAAAAAAGGAAGACCAAAAGCCTTCCCTTTTACAGTGTATCCGTAAAGAGTATTGCTGACAGGTTGCTCCCCAGCAGAGCCTG
>ERZ1645187.1302-NODE-1302-length-23043-cov-107.428571_pt1 | contig 23043 bp, 15 predicted proteins | sample MGYA00575352_ERZ1645187 | MGnify/ENA primary metagenome ERZ1645187 (study PRJEB40837, sample SAMN11349314) | freshwater sediment metagenome | isolation source: river sediment | host: Sediment | place: India: Wazaribad , New Delhi | collected 2017-02-21 ... | reverse complement strand
CGTGGGTGTGCGGCGCATAGGTGTGGGTGGTGAAGGTGGCGGTCAGGCAGTCGAGCTCGGGAAAGCGCGCGTTGACGAAGTAGCGCGCCGTCTCGCCGGGAGCGAGCGGCGGCATGTCGTGGGCGGTGGTGTCCTTTGCCGAGCCGTTCATCGCGCCGATGCTGCCACGTCCGCCGTCGCTCGTCTTGAACGAAATCGCCCCGGCCGCGCCCCGACCCTCAGCCCTGTGCCCGCGCGCCGCGTGCGCGGCTCCAACCCGAAATCCGCGGCCGCCGGCCGAGTCGCACCGAGCGCTGGAAGAAGCCGCCGAGGTCCTCCGATCGGGTCAGCGACACCACGCTGATGCCCGGCAACGTGTCGAGTGCCTCGAACACCCGCCGCGTCTGGGTGAGATCGAGATCACTGGTGCAGTCGTCCATGATGATCCAGGCCGGCCGATGGACGAGCACCCGGGCGAAGGCCAGCGCCTGCTGCTCGTCGGTGGACAGCCGCTTGTCCCAGCGCTCGACGTCGTCGAGGCCGCTCGCCAGCCGCTTGAGACCGACGGCCTCGAGCGCTGCCTCCATCGCTCGGCCGTCGAAGCGGTCGGTCTGCTCGGGATAGGCGATCGCCTGACGCAGCGACCCGAGCGGGAAATAGGGCCGCTCCGGCAGGAAGGCGATGACGTCGCGCGGCGGCAGCCGGATGGTGCCGTTGCCGCGGGACCACAGGCCGGCCAGTGTCAGGAACAGGGTCGACTTGCCGGCCGAGGGCTCGCCGAAGATCTGCACCCGCTCGCCGCGGGCGATCGCCAGCGACGGCGTCTCGAACGACGCCCGGCCGCTCGGCAGCGCGAGCTCGAAGTTCTCGAAGACGATGCCGTCGTCCGGATCGACGACGAAGTCGATGTGGCCGTGCACGCCGTTCGGCCGGTCGAGCGAGGCCAGCGCCTCGTGCAGCGCCTCGACGCGGCGGAAGGTCGCCCGCCAGTCGGCCAGTCGCGAGAAGTTGTCGACGAACCAGCGCAGCGACGACTGCACCTGATTGAAGGAATTGACCACCATCATCATGCCGCCGAGCGACATGGCGCCGGAGAAATAGCCGGGCGAGGCGACGATCACCGGCACCACCAGGGCGAGCCAGCCGTAGCCCGAGGTCACCCAGGTGAGGCGGGCGAGATCGTCGGCGAGCCGCCGCATCGCCTTGACGACGTTGTCGAACAGCACCGCCATGGTGCGCCGCTCGTCGGCCTCGCCGCCGTAGAGGGTGATGCCCTCCGCCGATTCGCCGATGCGGACGAGGGCGAAGCGCATTTCCGCCTCGCGGGCGTAGCGCGCGGCGTTGTCCTCGACCATCGGCCGTCCCACCCACCAGGTGAGCGTCGAGCCGGCGAGCGCGAAGGCCAGCGCGCACCACACCATGTAGCCGGGAATGCCGACGAGCTTGCCGTTCCAGTCGAACTTCACCTGCTCCGACAGAACCCACAGCACCCCGATGAACGACGAGAGCAGCAGCGTCGCCTGCAGGAGGCTCGCCCCGAGATCGGCGGTGAGCTCTGCAAGGTGGCGCGTGTCCTCGTGGATGCGTTGGTCGGGATTGGTCCCGTCCTCGCCGGCGAAGGTGAGCAGATAGGCCCGCTTCGACACCAGCCAGTCGTCGAGCAGATCCTCGGTGAGCCAGGCTCTGAGCCGGATCTTGATCATCTCGGTGAGCCAGGTCTGACCCACCACCAGCACCAGCAGGGTGCCGGCGATCTTCAGGAAGTTCAGCGACTCGGAGACGAAGCTCGGCCAGTCGCGCCGCTCCAGCGCGTCGTAGAACTGGCCCTGCCAGTCGTTGAGCCACAGCTGCCCGCCGATGTTGGAAACGATGACGACGATCAGCGCCAGCACCAGCCAGAACAGGACCCGCCGATCCGGCGAACCGGCCATCCGCGCGATCGTCTGCCGCACGTGGCCGAGAAGGCCGAAGGGCATCGGCAGCGGTGCGACGCCGGGCCGTGTGGCTGGGGGCGGGGTCGGTCCCGTCATGATGCTCTCTGTTCCCCCGCGGAGAAGCGTCGGGCCGCGCCGCGAGAAGGCTGTCGGACGACTTTGCCCGCCCGTCGGCGCCGTTTCAACCGTGCCGTGGCCTCGGCGGGATCGGGAGTTCCACGGGGGTGGCCGGCCGTTCACGGAATATCGACCGCTCGGTGCGACAATCGGCCCTCGATCGCAGAAGAAGGACAGCAGGCCATGTCACGGATCGACGCCCTCCTCGCCGCCATGACCCTCGACGAGAAGATCGGCCAGTTGGTCATGATCTCCCTCGGTGCCGACACGATCGTCACCGGCCCCAAGGCGGCCCAGGAGCCGAGCGTCGCCGACGTGCGCGACGGCCGCTGCGGCTCGGTCCTCAACCTCGTCGGCCGCGACCGCATCCACGCGCTGCAGAAGATCGCGGTGACCGAGAGCCGCCTGAAGATCCCGCTGATCTTCGGCCTCGACGTCATCCACGGCTATCACACCGCCTTCCCCGTGCCGCTCGGCGAGGTCGCCGCCTTCCGCCCGGCCCTGTGGCAGGAGACGGCCCGCGCCGCGGCGGAGGAGGCGACCGACGAGGCCCTCCATCTCACCTTCGCGCCGATGCTCGACCTCGCCCGCGATCCGCGCTGGGGTCGCATCATCGAAGGCCCCGGTGAAGACCCCCATGTCGGCCGCATGCTCGCCCGCGCCAAGGTCGCCGGCTTCCAGAGCGCCGATCTCGCCGGCCGCACCGCGCTCGCCGCCACCGCCAAGCACTTCGTCGCCTACGGCGCCTGCACCGCCGGCCGCGACTATGCCGCCGTCGACATCTCCGAGCGCATGCTGCACGAGGCCTATCTGCCGGCCTTCGAGGAGGCGGTGAAGGCGGGATGCCTCGCCATCATGCCGGCCTTCATCGACATCGCCGGCCGGCCGATGTCCGGCGACAAGGGCTTCCTCACCGATCTCGTGCGGACGAAATGGGGCTGGGACGGCATCTACGTCTCCGATTACGACGCCATCGGCGAACTGATCGCCCACGGCGTCGCCGCCGACTTGGCCGAGGCCGCGGCGCTGGCGCTGAAGGCCGGCATGGACATCGACATGCAGAGCCGCGCCTATCCGGAAGGGTTGAAGCCGGCGCTCGAACGCGGCCTGATCGACATGGCCGACATCGACGCCGCGGTGCGCCGGGTGCTCGCCGCCAAGGAACGGCTCGGCCTCTTCGACGATCCCTACGGCCGCGGCTCGGTCGCCGGCGGGGCCTCCCGGCCGCTCGCCGCTCGCCGCGCGCTCGCCCGCGAGGCCGGCGTCGCCTCGATGGTGCTGACCAGGAACGAAGGCCTGCTGCCGCTCGCCGCCACCGGCGGCCCGATCGCCCTGATCGGCCATGCCGCGGTGAAGCCCGACGAAGCACTCGGCTCGTGGTTCGCGCTCGGCGACATGAACCCGATCACCGGCCTCGCCGAGGGCATCCGCTCCGCCTTCCCCGACCGCGAGGTGCTGGTGGAGAAGGGCTGCGATCTCGCCCTCGACGGCCCGTCGCCGGAGAGCGACGAGGCCGACATCGCCCGGGCCGTCGCCGCCGCCGAGAAGGCCTCGATCGTCCTCCTCGCCATCGGCGAACCGGCGCTCCTCACCGGCGAGGCGGCCAGCCGGACCCACCCCGGCCTCACCGGCCGTCAGGCGGAACTGGCGCGCCGCGTCATCGCCACCGGCAAGCCGGTGGTGCTGCTCCTCGGCTGCGGCCGGCCGTTGACCGAGACCTGGCTCTACGAGTCGGTCGGTGCGGTGCTGGTCACCTGGTATCTCGGCTCCGAATCGGGCGCCGCCATCGGCGACGTCGTCTCCGGTCGGCGCTACCCGTCCGGCCGTCTGCCGGTCTCCTGGCCGCGCGACGTCGGCCAGATCCCGATCTTCTACAACGAGCGGCCGAGCGGCCGGCCCTGGGCCGAGGGCGAGCACTTCACCACCCGCTGGGTCGACAGCCCCAACACCCCGCTCTGGCCCTTCGGCCACGGCCTGTCCTACTCGAGCTTCGACATCTCCGCCCCACGCGCCGCGACGACCTTCCGCCCCGGCGAGACCCTGGCGGTCGAGGTCGACGTCGCCAACACCGGGGCACGGACGGCGGCGACGACGGTCTTCCTCTTCCTCCACGATCGCGTCGCCTCCACCACCCGCCCGGTGATGGAACTGCGCCGCTTCGAAACGGTGGATCTCGCGGCGGGTGAGCGCCGGACGCTGCGCTTCGACCTCGCACCGGAGGATTTCGCCTGCCTCGGCCCCGATCTGGTGGCGCGTGCCGAGCCGGGCGTCTTCGATCTCCTCGTCGGCGGCAGCGCCGACCGAGCCGAGCTGAAGAGCCTCGCCGTCACCCTCGCCGCCGAGCCTCTCGTCGCCTGACCCGTCGGAGGCCGGACGCGGCGATGCTTCCGGCCTTCCGACTCACCTCGGCTTCGGCGGCGGCGTGAACACCGCCAGGGTGAAGAGCACGGCGCCCAGCGTCATGGCCAGCGGCGTCGCCAGTCCGCCACCGAACCGCGCGGCGATCAGCGACAGGGCGATGCCGCCCATCTGCTGGAAGAGCCCGAGCCACGCCGAGGCCTGCCCCGCCATCTCCGGGAAGGGCCGCATGGTGATGGCGATGGCCAACGGCTGGCCGACGCCCCAGCCGAAATAGAACGGCAGGACGGCGAGGAGCATCGCCGCCCAATGGTGGATGCCGAACCACAGCACCAGGCTGGGCGCGATTGTGCCGAGGAGGAGCAGCGCCGCCGCCGTCCGCAGGATGTGGCGCGGCAGCAGCCGCTGCGCCAGCCGCATCGAGACGAGACTGCCCGAGACGAACCCGGCCGATCCGACGGTGTAGATCGCCGTCGCCTCCAGCTTGCCGAGGCCGAGTTCGCCGATCAGCAGGAAGCCCGAGGTGGTGAGCCAGGTGAGCAGTATGCCGTATCCGGCGGAGAGCGCCGCGACACCGATCAGGAACACCCGGTGGCGCATCAGATGGACGAGCGCCTTCAGGATCGACACGTTCTCTGCGCCGTGCAGGTTGGTCGGCCGGGTCTCCGGCAGTCGACGCCACGACACCGCCGCGAGCACCGCGCCGTAGATCGCCAACACCACGATGGCGGCGCGCCAGCCGCCGAAATGGGCGACCAGCGTCCCGAGCCCCGGCGCGATCAGCGGCGCGATGCCGACGAAGGCGCCCATCTTGGACAGCGCCCGGCCCGCCGCCTCGACCGGGATGGTGTCGCGGATCAGGGTGCGCGCCAGGATCGGCCCGGTCGCCGCCGCCATGCCCTGGACGAAACGCGCCGCGACCAGGAGGTCGAGGCTCGGCGCCGAGGCGGCCAGGATCGAGGCGAGCGTATAGACGGTGAGCCCGACCAATGCCGTCGGACGCCGCCCGAAGCGGTCGGCGAAGCGGCCGATGAAGAGATGGGCGAGACCGAAGCCGAGGGTGAAGGCCAGCATCGTCCGCTGCACGCCGGCGACGTCGACGGCGAAGTCGCGGCCGAGATCGACCATCGCCGTCAGATAGATGTCGGTCGACATCGGCAGCACGGCGAAGAGCGCCGCGGCATGGGGGACGATCGCGCCGCCGGGACCGGCGCGGTCGGGCGGGGTGGGCGGCACGGCGGTGGTGGTCATCGGGGTACTCGGGCGGGAGAGCGGAGGGACGCGAGTGCGAACCCTATCCGTCGCCCCCGGCCGGAGGAACCCGTCGCGACGCATGGCCGGGATCGGAACTCCGCCCCTGCCATTCGGAAATGCTATGGCCGGTCGCTGTCAGCCGGCGACCTCAATCACCACGCCCTCGTCCGCCGCGAGCCGCAGCGTCGCTCCCACCGTCTCGCCGGCCCGCTCGAGCCCGGTCGAGATCACCACGCGCCCGCCCGCCGCCTCCGGCAACGCCACCGCGCGCGCCTCCGAGCCGAGATTGAGGGCGATGCAGAAGCGTTCTTCGCCGCGGCAGCGCATGTAGGCCAACACGTCGTTCGCCCCGGTGAGTACCGTCACCTCGCCGATCGCCAGGGCCGGATGCGCCCGCCGCAGCGCGATCAGTCCGCGGTAGAGGGCGAGCACCGACCGCGGATCCGCCGCCTCCGCCGCGACGTTGCAGCGCTCGTGGCCCGGCACCAGCGGCAGCCAGGGCTCGACGGTGGAGAAGCCGGCGAAGGTCGAGGCGTCCCACTGCATCGGTGTGCGGGCGATGTCGCGATCGTGGCCGGGCAGACCCGGTTCGTTCTTCTCCTGCGGGTCGCGCACCCGGTCGGGCGGGATGACACCGCTCTCCAACCCGATCTCGTCGCCCTGGAAGATGGTCGGCGTGCCGCGCGCGGTGAGCAGGAACATCGCCGCGACCCGGCCCTGCCCGACGCCGAAGCGCGAGGCGACACGGCCGTTGTCGTGATTGCCGAGCACCCAGTTCGGCCACGCCCCCTCGGGCAGCGCCGCCTCGTAGGTCTCGATCGAGCGGGCGACCACGTCGGCCCGCCAGGGGTCCATGATCAGATGGAAGTTGAACGGCAGATGGCAGCCGTCGAGCTTGTCGCCGTAGTAGGTGCAGAGCCGCTCGAAATCGAGATAGAGCTCGCCGATCAACACCTTGTCGGGGAACTCGTCGAGCACTCGGCGGAAGCCCTTGACCAGGTCGAGGATGCCCGGCTGGTCGCAGGTGCGGATCTGCGACAGCTCGCGCACCGCCGGTTCGCCCGGCTTGAAGTCGGGATTGGGCGGGTTGTCGCGCCACAGCGGGTCCTTGAGCAGGTGCCAGATGACGTCGACCCGGAAGCCGTCGACGCCGCGCCTCAGCCAGAAGCGCAACACCTCGTGCATCGCAGCGACCACCGCCGGATTGCGCCAGTTCAGATCCGGCTGCTCGGCGAGGAAGGCGTGATACCAGTACTGCCCGCGCTCCTCGCACCATTTCCAGCCGCCGCCGCCGAACATCGAGCGCCAGTTGTTGGGCGGCCCGCCCCCGGGGGCGGGGTCGTGCCACATGTACCAGTCGGCCTTGGGGTTGTCCCGGCTCGACCGGCTCTCCAGGAACCAGGGATGCCGGTCGGAGGTGTGGTTGGGGACGAAGTCGAGCAGGATGCGGATGCCGCGACCATGGGCGTCGGCGATCAACCCGTCGAGGTCGGCGAGCGTTCCGAACAGCGGGTCGACGTCGCAGTAGTCGGCGATGTCGTAGCCGAAGTCCTTCATCGGCGAGACGAACACCGGCGACAGCCACAGCGCGTCGACGCCGAGGCTCGTGAAGTGGTCGAGGCGCGAGCGGATGCCGGGAATGTCGCCGATGCCGTCGCCGTTGCTGTCCTGCAGCGACCAGGGATAGACCTGATAGACGACACCGCGCTTCCACCATGGTTCGGTGAGACTGGTGGGATGGAACTGCATGGGCCTCCTCCTGGCTTCGAGCCGGCCCCTCTGCGGGTGTCTCGGCTCTCCGGCCCGAATCGCCGCCGGGGTCGTTGTCCCGGCGGGTCGGTGCCGCTTCACTCGGTGAGCGCGATCACCACCGCCTCGTCGGCGGCGAGGCGAACGACCTCGCCCACCGTCTCGCCCTCGCGGTCGAGGCCGGAGGTGAGCACGATCCGGCCGCCGGCCGCCTCGGTCAGTGTCGCCGAGCGCGCCGCGTGGGCGAAGTTGAGGGCGACGACGAAGCGTTCGCCGCCGTGCCGCCGTTCGTAGGCGAGCACGTCGTTCGCCCCGGTCAGCACCGTCACGTCGCCGATCGCCAGCGCCGGATGGGCGCGTCTGAGGGCGATCAGCCGGCGGTGCAGCGACAGCATCGAGCGCGGATCCCGCTCCTCGGCCGCGACGTTGACGCTCGCGTGGTCGGGGGTGAGCGGCAGCCACGGCTCGACGGTGGAGAAGCCCGCATGGGTCGTACCGTCCCACGGCATGGGCGTGCGGGCGATGTCGCGATTGTGGTCGACGAGGCCGGGCTCCTGCTTCTCCTGCGGGTCGCGCACCCGCTCGGGCGGGACGACACCGTTGGTCAGGCCGAGTTCGTCGCCCTGCCAGACGATCGGCGTGCCGCGGGCGGTGAAGAGGAAGACGGCGGCGACCCGTGCCTGGGCCGGACCGAGCCGCGAGGCGACCCGCGGATTGTCGGGATTGCCGAAGATCCAGTTCGGCCACGCCCCCTCGGGCAGCGCCGCCTCGTAGGTCTCGATCGCCCGCGCCACCACGTCGGCCTTCCACGGATCCATGATCAGGTGGAGATTGAACGGCAGGTTGCAGCCGTCGAGCGCCGCGCCGTAGTAGGCGCAGATCCGGTCGAAATCGAGATAGAGCTCGCCGATCGTCGCCCGGTCGGGGAATTCGTCGAGCACCCGGCGGAAGCCGCGCACCACGTCGACGGTCTCCGGCAGATCGGCGATACGGATCTGCAGCAGCTCGCGGATCGCCGGCTCGCCCGGCTTGAAGTCGGGATTGGGCGGGTTGTCGCGGAACAGCGGGTCCTTGAGCAGGTGCCACATGGCGTCGATGCGGAAGCCGTCGATGCCGCGCCTCAGCCAGAAGCGCATGACGTCGTGCATCGCGGCGGCGACCGCCGGATTGCGCCAGTTGAGGTCGGGCTGCTCGGCCAGGAAGGCGTGATACCAGTATTGACCGCGTTCCTCGCACCACGCCCAGGCGCTGCCGCCGAACAGCGAACGCCAGTTGTTGGGCGGTCCGCCGCCGGGCGCCGGATCGTGCCAGACGTACCAGTCGGCCCGCGGGTTGTCGCGGCTCGCCCGGCTCTCCAGGAACCACGGGTGCTGGTCGGAGGTGTGGTTGGGGACGAAGTCGATCATCAGCTTCATGCCGCGGTCGTGGACCTCGGCGATCAGCGCATCCATTTCGGCGAGCGTGCCGAACTGCGGACCGATGGCGGTGTGATCGGCGACGTCGTAGCCGAAGTCCTTCATCGGCGAGACGAAGACCGGCGACATCCAGATGGCGTCGATGCCGAGGCGGACGAGATGGTCGAGCCGCGACCGGATGCCGGCGATGTCGCCCCACCCGTCGCCGTTCCCGTCCATGTAGGAACAGGGATAGAGATTGTAGATCACGCCGCGCTTCCACCACGGCTCGGCGAGACTGGCGGGATGGACCTGCATGACGGGCCTCCTCCGAGGAGATCGCCGGCCGACGCCGCCGGACGGTGCACCCGTCTTCGATCATAGCGCCGTCGTCGGTCGGGACGATCCCGGGAAGACTACGAGGACGATCTTACGATCCGGTGCACGTCGCTCGCCATCGTCGCGCCACCCTGCCGTCGGAGCTTGACGTCGCGTCGCGAAGCTATCGATCCTGTCGACGCGAAACGCGAGGGATTCGCCGGCCGTCACCGGCGACGCGGGACCAGGGAACCGAAATGACCAGATCGCCGAGCCGGATCGCCTTCGCCGCCGCCCTCCTCGCCGCCGTCGCGGTGGCCACCCCCGCTTTCGCCGACCTGCGCTGTCGCGGCGGCACGAGTTTCGAGACCTGGCTCGCCGGCTTCAAGAAGCAGGCCGAGGCCGAGGGCGTCTCTCGCGCCGCCATCGAGAAGGGCCTCGCCGGCGTCGCATATGATCCCGGCATCGTCCGCCGCGACCAGGGCCAGGGCGTCTTCCAGCAGACCTTCCTGCAGTTCTCCGACCGCATGGTCTCCGCCGACCGCATGTCGCGCGGCTCCCGCCTGCTCCAGACCCACGCGGCGCTCTTGAAGCGCATCGAGGCCGAATACGGCGTCCCCGGCCCGGTGCTCGTCGCCTTCTGGGGGCTCGAGACCGACTTCGGCACCGACATGGGCAAGTACAAGGCGCCGGTCGCCGTCGCCAGCCTCGCCTACGACTGCCGCCGCACCGACATGTTCACCGCCGAGCTGGTCGACCTCCTGCGCATCGTCGAGCGCGGTGACCTCGAGCCGTCGGAAATGATCGGCGATTGGGCCGGCGAGCTCGGCCACCACATGTTCACCCCGACCGATCTCTACACCTACGCCGCCGACGGTGACGGCGACGGCCGCCGCAACGTCCTGCGTTCGGCTCCCGATTCCCTCGCCACCGCCGCGAACTTCCTGAAGGGTCTCGGCTGGCGCAAGGGCGAGCCGTGGCTCGAGGAGGTGCGCGTCCCGGCCGAGATGGATTGGAGCCAGTCGGAGCCGTCGATCGCCAAGACACGCGTCGAGTGGGCCCGCCATGGCCTCACCCGCTCCGACGGCTCGGCGCTCGCCGCCGGCGGCCCGCCCGCTTCGCTGTGGCTGCCGATGGGCCGCCTCGGCCCGGCCTTCCTCACCTTCCCCAACTTCCAGGTCTATCTCGGCTGGAACAAGGCCATGGTCTATTCGACCACCGCCGCCTACTACGCCACCCGGCTCGCCGGCGCCCCGCCGGTGTCGCGCGGCCGCGGCACCGTGACGCCGCTCTCCACCGAGCAGATGAAACACCTGCAGGCGCTGCTCAATCGCGGCGGCTATTCCAACGAGGCCCCCGACGGTCGCCTCGGCAACGCCACCCGCGCCGCCGTGCGCAAGGCCCAGATGAAGCTCGGCCTGCCCGCCGACAGCTATCCCACCGCCGACCTGATCGCCGCGCTCGAGGGCGGTCGCTGAGGAGGTTCCCATGTCTCCCCGTCTCGTCGCCGTCGACCAGGGCACCACCTCGTCGCGGGCGATCGTCTTCCGCGCCGACCTCACCATCGAGGCGGTCGCCCAACAGGAGTTCCCGCAGCACTATCCCGCCCCCGGCCATGTCGAGCACGATCCCGACGACCTGTGGCGGACGACCCTCGCCACCCTGCGCGACGCGGTGGCGAAGGCCGGCATCGGCCCCGCCGCCATCGCCGCCATCGGCATCACCAACCAGCGCGAGACGACGTTGGTGTGGGAGCGGGCGACCGGCCGGCCGATCCACCGGGCGATCGTCTGGCAGGACCGCCGCACCGCCGAGACCTGCGCCGCCCTGAAGGCCGACGGCGCCGAGCCGCTGGTCGCCGCTCGCACCGGCCTGCTGCTCGATCCCTATTTCTCGGCGACCAAGATCGCCCGCATCCTCGACGACGTCCCCGGCGCCCGCGCCCGAGCGCAGGCCGGCGAACTCGCCTTCGGCACTGTCGATTGTTTCCTGCTCTGGCGCCTGACCGGTGGTCGGGTGCACGCCACCGACGCCACCAACGCTTCGCGCACCGCCCTCTTCGACATCCATCGCGGCGTCTGGGACGAGGAACTCTGCCGCCTCTTCCGCGTGCCGATGGGGCTCCTTCCCGAGGTCCGCGACAGCGCCGCCGACTACGGCACGACCGATCCGGAGATACTCGGCGCGCCCGTCGCGATCCGCGGCATCGCCGGCGACCAGCAGGCGGCGACCGTCGGTCAGGCCTGCTTCGCCCCCGGCATGATGAAGTCGACCTACGGCACCGGCTGTTTCGCCCTGCTCAACACCGGAGCGATGGCGGTAGCCTCGAAGAATCGCCTGCTCACCACCATCGCCTATCAGCTCGCCGGCAAGCGGACCTATGCGCTCGAAGGCGCCATCTTCATCGCCGGTGCCGCCGTCCAGTGGTTGCGCGACGGCCTCGGCCTCGTCGCCCATGCCTCCGAGACCGGGGCGATGGCGGCCGCCTCCGATCCGGCCCAGCCGGTCTTCTTCGTCCCCGCCTTCGTCGGCCTCGGCGCGCCGTGGTGGGACGCCGAGGCGCGCGGTGCCCTCTTCGGCCTGACCCGCGGCACCACCCGCAACGAGATCGTCCGCGCCACGCTCGAGGCGGTGGGGCTCCAGACGCTGGATCTGATCGAGGCGATGCGCGCCGACTGGGGCGCGGCCGGCGAGACGGTGTTGCGCGTCGACGGCGGCATGACCGCCTCGGACTGGACCATGCAGTTCCTCGCCGACATTCTCGATGCCCCGGTCGACCGTCCGGTGATCCAGGAGACGACGGCGCTCGGCGCCGCCTATCTCGCCGGCCTCGGCGCCGGCGTCCTGCCCGAGCCGGAGGTCTTCGCGAAGACCTGGACGCTGGAGCGCCGCTTCACCCCCGCCATGGACCCCGCCATCCGCGCGGCGAAGCGCGCCGGCTGGGCCGACGCGGTGCGTCGGACCCTGTCGACGACCTGACGGATCATACCGAACTCACGAAGTTTCGACCTGTCGGAACTTCGTGAGTGAAGGCAAGCCCGAACGGGCGTCGGCCCGTCAGGCCGTAACGCTCATGAAATTCGGACGAGTCCGAATTTCATGAGCCGAGTATCAGACCGTCAGCCGCGCCCGCCGGATCTCGTAGAGCATCACCGCGGTGGCGACCGCCAGGTTGAGGCTGTCGGCCTTGCCCGCCATCGGGATCTTGACGATTCCGTCGCAGGCGGCGACGTGGGCGTCGGGCAGGCCCGACTGCTCGTTGCCCATCATCAAGACGCAGGTCTCCGGCCAGTCGAAGCTGCGATAGTCGACCGCGCCCGCGAGATGCGTCCCCCAAACCGGGATCTTCCGCGCCGCCTTCCACGCCGCGAACTCCTCCAGCGAGGCGGCGACGAGCGGCACGTGGAAGAGCGAGCCCATGGTGGCGCGCACCGCCTCCAGCGCGAAGGGATCGGTGGTGTCGCCGAGGAGGATCACCCCCGAGGCGCCGACCGAATCGACGGTGCGGACGATCGTCCCGAGGTTGCCGGGATCCTTGATCCCCTCCAGTGCCACCCAGACGCCGATCGGTGCGGTCAGATCGCCGAGTGAGCCCAGCCGCTGTTCGAAGGCGGCGACCACCATCTGCGGATTGTCGCGCCGGCAGATCTTTGTCAGCACCTCGTCGGAGACCTCGAGCACCAAGGCGCCGCGCGCCTTCGCCGTCTTCACCGCCTTCGCCACCAGCGGCTGATCCTTCACCCGCGCCGCATGGACCAGCGTGCGGATCGGCCAGCCCTCCTCCAGCGCGTCGGTGACCAGCTTCAGCCCCTCGGCGAGGAACAGGCCGCTCTCCGCCCGCTCCTTCTTCATGTGAAGGGCGCGCAGGTCCTTCACCACCGGGTTGGCGAGGCTGGTGACGACCTTCCCCCCGCTCTCGGCTTCTGCCGGCGGTGGTGTGGCGGGACGCGGCGCGGCGGGCCTCTTGCCCGAGCGGCGATAGAGATCGCGCGAAGCGTCGCGTGGCGGCGGGCGATTCATCGGCAGGCCTCCCCGGTCCAGCGCACCCACAGCGACGTGGCGAGCCGGCGGCGCACCTCCGTCCCCGGGGCCGCATCCTCGGTGATGAAGAGTTCGCCCGATGCGACGCGACCGGGGCGCGTCCCCATCACCTCGGCGACGAGTTCGTGGAACGAGGCGTAGGAGGCGCGCATCGCATAGACGGTGAGGATCTGGAACAGCGCATCCTCGGAGAGGAGTTCGCGCGTCGCCCGGAGCATCGGCCCGAGATCCGAGAAGAGCTGCCACACCTCGCCCTCCGGCCCCCGGCCGTATTTCGGCGGATCGAGCAGGATGGCGTCGTAGCGGTTGCCGCGCCTGACTTCGCGGGCGACGAATTTCGTCGCGTCGTCGCAGATCCAGCGGATCGGCAGATGGTCGAGCCCGCTCTCGCCCTGGTTCTCACGCGCCCAGGCGATCGATTTCTTCGAGGCGTCGACATGGGTGACCTCGGCGCCCGCCTCCGCCGCGATCAGCGAGGCGAGGCCGGTGTAGCCGAAGAGATTGAGGAGCTTCGGCCGCCGCCCGGCGGCTCGGGCCCGTTCGATCGCGCCGCGCATCCACCGCCAGTGCGCCGCCTGCTCGGGGAAGACGCCGGTGTGGCGGAACGAGGTGAAGCGGCAGGAGAAGCGCACCGGATCGAAGCGCATCGGCCACGTCTCCGGCATCTGCCGGGTGAAGCGCCAGCGCCCCGGCCCCTCCTCCTCGACGTCGCCGGTGAAATGCGCGTCCGCCGCCTCCCAGGCGCTCTCGGGAAGCCTCGGCGTCCAGAGCGCCTGTTCCTCCGGCCGCACCACCCGGACATGACCGTAGCGCTCGAGCTTGCGGCCGTGACCGCTGTCGATCAGCGCATAGTCGTCCCAGCCGGACATCTCCAGCATCTCCGGCGCCATCGCCTCGCTCGTCACCCGACGCGGCGCCAGCGCCGTCGGATCGCGCGGCGGCGGGTTCGCGGCCGTGGGCTCGCGCGACGCTTCGTCGCGGCGCGGACGGACAGGGGGCGTGCCGGCGGCCCGACCCGGGCGGGCGGACTTGTTCGGTGGGTTCGTGGGCTTGTCGGTGCGGTTCATGGTCGAGAGATCCCGCATGTCGGCGACCGGGTCAACCGGGTCCGCGTCGGCGGACACCGCGAGCTCTGCGAATCCAGTGAGGCCGGATTCGGACACGTGCAATTTCTTCGCGGCGGAAGCGGATCGAGACACGGCTTCGCCACAGTCGTCCGGTTGATCGAACCGGACTTGCCGAGGCGTGCCCATGCCTGGCGCTCGCTGCTCGGATCGGCCGCCCGCCGGTTCCGTGATTCCCTACGATCTCATCGCCACGGATCCCGATCGCATGATCGATCTGACGAAGTACTTCTCGCCGGCGATCGCCGCCCGACTGGAGCGGTTGATCAAGTTCGCCTTCACCGGCGGCGTCGGCTTCGTCGTCGACGTCGGCATGCTGACCCTGTTCACCGTCTACTTCGACGTGAACCCCTATCTGGCTCGGGTCTTCGCGATTCTGATCGCCATGACCGTGACCTGGCTGATCAACCGCCGCTTCACCTTCAAGGTCCACGATCAGGTCACCGAGACCCGCGAACTCGTCGCCGAGGGCAGCCGCTACGGTCTGGTCGCGGTCGGTGCGGCGCTGGTCAACTACGGCGTCTATGCCGCCACCCTCTTCCTCATGCCCGACGTACTGGTCGGCAACGAGGATCTGTCACCGCCGATCGCCGCGGTGGTTGGCTCGGGCGTCGCCATGTTCTTCTCGTATTACGGCTACTCGCGCTTCGCCTTCCGCCACGCCGCGCCGCTGCCCACCTCGGGCGCCTGATCCCCGAACGCTCCGCTCGCTCGCCTTGACGCGCCCCGCCCGGCGCTCGAGGATGATCGCCGAATCGGGAGGCGGCGGATGCGGGTCGCGGGACTGTTCGCCGGTATCGGCGGGCTCGAGAGCGGGTTGGCGAAGGCCGGTCACCACGCCGCGGCGTTGGTCGAGACCTGGGCCCCGGCCGCCGCCGTCCTCGCAGCCCGCTTCCCCGAGGCGCCCAACCTCGGCGACGTGCGCGAGGCCTCGAGCCTGCCCGCCCACGACCTGATGACCGCCGGCTTCCCCTGTCAGGACCTCTCCCAGGCCGGCCGCACCGCCGGCATCGCCGGCGCCAAGTCGGGCCTCGTCGACCACGTCTTCCGCCTGATGGACGAGAGCACCACGCCGACCGTGCTGCTGGAGAACGTCTCCTTCATGCTCAGCCTCGACGGCGGCGCGGCCATGACCCGCCTCACCCGCGCCTTCGAGGAGCGCGGCCATCGCTGGGCCTATCGCACCGTCGACACCCTCGCCTTCCTACCGCAGCGCCGCCAACGCGTCTTCCTGGTGGCGAGCCGAGTGTTCGATCCGGCCGAGGTGCTCTTCGCCGACGAGGCCCCGCCCGTCGCGCCGCGGACCGCCCTCGACACCCATGCCCACGGCTTCTACTGGACCGAGGGCATCCGCGGCCTCGGCTGGGGGCCGGATTGCGTCCCGACCCTGAAGAACGGCTCGACGGTGGGGATCCCCTCGCCACCGGCGATCCTGCGGCCGAGCGGCGCGATCGTCACTCCCGACATCCGCGACGCCGAACGCCTCCAGGGCTTCCCCGAGGACTGGACCGCTCCGGCCGCCGCCATCGGCCTCGAACGGCTGCGCTGGGCGCTCACCGGCAACGCCGTCAGCGTCCCCGTCGCCGCCTGGGTCGGCGGGCGGCTGAGGCGACCCGACCGTCACGACACCGCCCGCGACCGCGATCTCGCGACCGTGACGCGCTGGCCGGCGGCGGCTCGCTTCGACGGCACCCGCCGTTTCGCCGTGACGATCTCGACCCATCCGGTGATCGCCCCTCGCGCCCCCCTCGACGCCTTCCTGAACCATTCGGGCAAACCGTTGTCGCTACGCGCCACCGCCGGGTTTCTCGACCGCCTCGGCCGCACCCGCCTGCGCCTGCCCGAAGGCTTCCTCGACCGGGTCGCCGATCACCGCGCCCGCATGGCGGCCGAGGCTCCGCCGACCCGCCGGCGACTCGCGGCGGAGTGAGCCGATGGCGGGGGAGGGGAGGCGCCGGGCCGCCGATCGCCCGATCCCGCAATCGCCCGAACGCGCCGCGCTCCTGGCCCGGGTGAAGCAGAAGAAGACGAAGCCGGAGGAGACCGTCGCCCGCCTGCTGCGCGACCTCGGCCTCGCCTATCGCCGCAACGTCCGCGCGCTGTCCGGTTCGCCCGATTTCGCCAATCGCTCGAAGGGCTGGGCGATCTTCGTCAACGGCTGCTTCTGGCACCACCACACCGGTTGCCGCCGCGCCACCGTCCCGAAGAACAACCGCGCCTTCTGGACCGAGAAGTTCGCGGCCAACCGCCGTCGCGACGCCGCCAAGATCCGCGCGCTGCGCGCTCTCGGCCTCCGCGTCCTGGTGATCTGGGAATGCGAGGTCGAGACCTGCGGACCTCGCCTCGCTGCGCTCCGGCGGCCTCGGTCGCGGTGATCGTCGCGTCGTTCGATGCCGCCGGATCCGATCGAGCGGCAGCCGCCGTTGCTCCCCTGCTCCTCTTCGGCGCCGACTTTGCAGTGCAGCACGGAATCTTGCGGGAACGCAGGAAGTCGTGCAGAGCAAAAGTCGTCACTCGAACGCCGTCGTTCGAAGACGTCGAGTGTGTAGAAGACGAATGCATGTGGCGGTGCACAATACGAGAGCGACTACTCGAATTCCACAAGGTACGAATAATCGATGCGCTTCGTCATGTTCGAGGCCATCGAGGACTAATACTGATATGCCACATACCGTAAGGGAGCCGCCGTTCAACGACTTCGGAATCGCCGAGATACGGGGGACTACCTACATATTAGGGACCACTAATTTTCTGAGGTGCCACCCTTGACTCCCCTTCAACCGATTAGGATAATCTAATCTACTAATGCCGAACACACTAATATCTTGGACCGAACGTCCGACTTAAGATCCGGGCGACGTTCACGGGGGAAGACCGCCATGGAAGCCGGGCGTGACGAGCGGTCGCGGCGTATGACGATCATCGTGTCCAAGGGATCGCTCGATGCGGCCTATCCGCCGTTCATCCTGGCGACCATGGGCGCCGCCATGGGCGTCGAGGTCACGCTCTTCTTCACCTTCTACGGCCTGTCGCTCCTGACCAAACGCATCGATGCCGACGTCGCCGCCCTCGGCAACCCGGCACTGAAGCTGCCCGCCTTCGGCGGTCACGTCGGGCTGATCAACATGCTCTCGGCTCTCCCGGGCTTCGAGGGCGAACTGACCGACCACATGCGTCGCATGTTCGCCCGCACCCGTGTCGCCGACCTGGAGGAACTCCGCGCTCTGACCATCGAGGCCGGGGCGAAGGTGATCGCCTGCCAGATGACCATGGATCTCTTCGGCTACACGCCGAAGGACCTGATCGACGGCGTCACCCTCGGAGGAGCCGCGACCTACATGGAGGAAGCCCTGGAGTCCAAGGTGAATCTCTTCGTGTGAGCCGAGAGCCTCCGCGAGAGAGGCGGCAACGCGCGGGGAAGAACGAGGAATACGGAAGTACGGATCCGGAATTCGCGCGAAACGACGGCGAAACCGCCGCACATGCTGAACATCGGGGGATGATATGGCTGCTCTGTTTTCCGACGACTGGATGGTCGACTTCGGCAATGCCTGGAACGACGAACCGGACCTGGGCGATGCGCTGAACAAGATCGGCTTCGCCTCCGTCATCGGCTACGGCTTCGACGGCGAGGCGACCCCACGCGGCTTCATCAAGGTCGAGAACGGCTACGTCACCGCCGCCGGCGCCTACAAGGGCGAGGCGATGAACTGGGACCTGCGCGCCTCCCCTGCCGACTGGGAGAAGTGGTGCAAGAGCGGCATCGGCATGATGGCCCTCGGCCTCGCCTACACCACCGGCAAGCTGAAGTTCAAGGTCGGCGACTACGGCGCCATGATCAAGAACCCGGCGATGGCCGGCCCGTTCATCAAGAGCTTCTCCGTGATGGGAACCGTACCGCGGACCTGATCACTCCAACGAAGTTCTGACGGGATCGGCGCCATGCTGTCCAACCTCCTGAAATTCGTGGGCTTCGTCGTCGCCGCCGTGATCGGTGGCGTGATCGTCGCCCTTCTCGGCAACCACGGCGCTCCGGTCGACAAGGCCGGGCGCGCGGGCCACCCGACTCCCTCCTACGGGCCGTCGATCGGGACGGTGGAGGTCGGCCGCATGCCGGCCGCTGCCCGCCTCAAGCTCGGCGGCTACGTCGAGGCGCGCACCGTGGTCAAGCTGACGGCTCAGGGACCCGGCCGGGTCACCTGGGTCGCCGGTCAGGAGGGTGAGCGGCTGGCGGCGGGTCAGGTCGTCGTCGCACTCGACGAGGACGCGCTCGCGCCCGAGTACCGTTCGGCCTGGGCCGCGCTCGCCGGCGACATGGCGGCGAACCAGAACGCCCAGAACCAGCTCTATCACGCCATCCACGGTCAGCGCACCTCGCCGATGGGCGGTCCGGCTCAGGACGCCTACGAGCGGATGGCGACGCCGTTCTACAACATGGCGCAGGGCTTCATGGGCGGCATGTTCCCGGGCCTCGCCAGCGGACCGGGAACCCCCTTCGGCTCCTTCGGGCCGCTGATGACCCAGGCGCAGTCGCAGAAGTCCTGGCCGGTGCTCAACAACGCCCGCGCCGACTACGAGCGGCAACTCGCCGGTCTCACCGCGTCGCAGTCGCGGATCGACAGTCTCGACCAGCGCCTGCGCGATCGCCGGGCGATCGCCCCGCAGGCCTCCGTCCTGATGACCCGCCACGTCCGGGTCGGCGACGTCGTCCAGCCGGGCATGCCGCTCGCCGACATCGCCGACGTCGACCAGCTCGACGTCCGCATCGAGGTGCCGACCAACCTGGTCGCCCAGCTCAAGGTCGGCGATCAGGTGCCGATCAGCCTGTCGAACGCCAACGTCTGGGCGCCGATCACCCAGATCTACCCGGCCGCCGACCGCGCCCAGCGCACCGTCACGGTGAAGCTGGCGCTGCCCGCCGGCTCGCCCGCCGCGCCCGGCATGTATGCCCTCGCCTGGATCGCCCAGGCCGGCGGCAACACGCCCTCCGCCTTCGCTCCCGCCGTTCCGCGTTCGGCCATCGCCATGCGCGGCAGCCAGCCGCTCGCCTTCGTCGTCGACGGCCAGGGCCGTGCCGAGATGCGCATCCTCAGGCTCGGCGACGTCATGGGTGATCAGGTCGCGGTGCTGTCCGGTCTCTCGACCGGCGAACGTATCGTCGCCAACCCGGCTCCGAACCTCAAGTCCGGCGATCACCTCTTCGCCGGGCGGCCGTGAGCGGGGGACGGGTCATGACCGAAACCACACATGCGCCGGGTCGCGGTCAAGAACCGCCGAAGGCCCACCATGGCGGCGGCATCGCCGGCCGTACGGCGCGCGCCTTCATCCAGAGCCCGCTGACGCCGCTGTTGCTCGTCGCCTTCTTCCTCATCGGCGCCCTCGGCATGATGGTGACGCCGCGCGAAGAAGACCCGCAGATCTCGGTGCCGATGGTCGACATCTTCGTCGCCATGCCCGGCGCTCCCTCTCCGGAGGTCGCCAATCTCATCTCCGAGCCGCTGGAGCGGTTGATGTCGGAGCTGTCGGGCGTCAAGCACGTCTATTCGATGTCCCGTGAGGGCCTGTCGATGGTGACGGTGCGCTTCGACGTCGGCGAGCAGATGGAACCCTCGCTGGTCAAGCTCTACGACAAGCTCTACAGCCACATGGACCTGATCCCCAAGGGCGTCATGCAGCCCCTGGTGAAGCCCAAGAGCATCGACGACGTGCCGGTCATGACCGTCACGCTGTCCTCGCCGGCGCTCGATCTCGTCCAACTGCGCAGGCTCGCCCTCGACGTCACCCAGCGCTTCAAGTCGCTCCCCAACACCGGCCAGAGCTTCGTCGTCGGCGGCAGCCACGAACAGGTCCGTGTCGAGATCGATCCCTCGGCGCTCGCCGCCCACGGGCTCACCCTCGGCCAGGTCGCCAAGGTCGTCTCCGCCGCCAACCAGCGCATGCCGGCCGGCGACGTGGTCGACGGCAGCCGCTGGTTCAACGTCTTCTCCGGCGACTTCCTGGCGCATGCCGGCGACATCGGCGATCTCGTCGTCTCGGTCGTCCAGGGCAAGCCGATCTTCCTGCGCGACGTCGCCGTCATCCGTCAGGGCGAGAGCGAGACCAAGACCATCGTCGACGCCTCCGAGCGCAAGGCCGACGGCACCTTCATGACGCTGCCGGCGGTCACCGTCGCGGTCGCCAAGAAGCGCGGCACCAACGGCGTCGACGTCGCCGAGGCGCTCAACGCCGAACTGAAGACGATGAAGGGCTCGCTGATCCCGCCGGACGTCATCGTCAACGTCTCGCGCGACTACGGCGCCACCGCCCACGAGAAGGTGTCGAGCCTGATCTTCAAGCTCTTCATCGTCTCCGCGCTGGTCACGGTGCTCGCCTTCGTCACCATGGGCTCGCGGCCCGCCGTGATCGTGCTGATCACCATCCCCGCCGTGCTCCTGATGTCGCTGGCGGTCGCCTATGTGCTGAAGTTCACCATCAACCGCGTCTCGATGTTCGCCCTGGTCTTCGCCATCGGCATCCTGGTCGACGACGCCATCGTCGTGGTCGAGAACATCTATCGGCGCTGGCTCGACGAGGGCGGCACCGAGGACGAACTGACCGTCGACGCCGTCGACGAGGTCGGCAACCCGACCATCCTCGCCACCTTCACCGTGGTCGCGGCGCTGCTGCCGATGGGCTTCGTCTCCGACATGATGGGCCCCTACATGCTGCCCATCCCGGTCCTGTCCTCGGCCGCGATGATCTTCTCGCTGATCGCCGCCTTCGTCTTCGTCCCCTGGCTCGCCGCCCGGGTGAAGCCGACGATGAAGGCGCTCGAACAGGCGGCCGAACGCGAGCATCGCCAGTCCGCGGTGATCGCCAAGTGGTACGGCGCCCTGATCGATCCGATCATGGACTCCAAGGCTCTCGGCCGCATCACGCTCCTCGCCATCATCGTCTCGATGATGCTCGCCATGGCGATGTTCATGGTGAAGATGGTGCCGTTCAAGATGCTGCCCTACGACAACAAGTCGGAGGTGCAGATCGTCATCGACATGCCCGAGGGCACCGACCTCTTCGTCACCGCGAATCTCGCCGGCCGTCTCGCCACCGAGCTGAAGTCGATCCCCGAGGTCTCCGCCTTCCAGAGCTATGTCGGCACCGCCTCGCCGTTCAACTTCAATGGTCTGGTCCGCCACTACTTCCTCAGGTCCCAGCCCTGGCAGGGCGACATCGCCGTCCAGCTTCTCGACAAGAAGGACCGCAAGCGCTCGAGCCACGACATCGCCTCGGAGATGCGCGAGGTCCTGACCCCGATCGCCAAGGCCGCAGGCGCTCGCCTGACCGTCGCCGAGGCGCCTCCCGGCCCGCCGGTGCTCGCTCCCGTCGTCGTCGAGCTCTACGGACCGACGCCCGAGATCCGCCGCAAGGTCGCGACCGACATCAAGGCGATCCTGGAGAAGGCGCCCGACGTCGCCGACGTGAACACCTACATGGAGGCGGCGCACGACGACATCCAGTTCGAGGTCGATCGCATGAAGGCCGGCATGTTCGGCGTCTCGGTCGAGGACATCAACCGCGAACTGAAGATGGCGACCGGCGGCTTCGAGGTCGGCCCGCTCGCCGGTGGCACCAACCTGGAGCAGACCGTCATCGTCCTGCAGGTGCCGCTCGCCACCCGCGTCAATCTCGGCAACCTGCTCGTCCTGCCGATCCGCACCCAGATGGGGACCACCGTTCCGCTCGGCGAACTCGGCCGCTTCGTGCCGCGCGCCGTCGAGCCGCCGATCTGGCACAAGGATCTGAGGGCGCTGGAATACGTCACCGCCGACGTCATCGGCCGCCTGGGAGCTCCGCTCTACGGCATGCTGGCGGTCGACGCGGCGCTGAAGAACTACGTCACCCCCGACGGCCTCACCATCTCCGGCCACTACTTCGGCCGCCCTGCCGACACCGGCATCTCCGGCTTCAAGTGGGACGGCGAGTGGGAGGTCACCTACGTCACCTTCCGTGACATGGGCATCGCCTTCGGTGCGGCGCTGGTGCTGATCTACATCCTGGTGGTGGCCGAGTTCCGCTCGTTCCTGCTGCCGCTGGTGATCATGGCGCCGATCCCGCTCACCCTGATCGGCATCGTCCCCGGCCACTGGCTGCTCGGCGCCGACTTCACCGCCACCTCGATGATCGGCTTCATCGCACTCGCCGGCATCATCGTGCGCAACTCGATCCTCCTGGTCGAGTTCGCCCGCTCCCAGGTGGCCGAGGGGATGAGCGTGCGCGACGCCATCGTGCTGGCCGGCCGTGTCCGTCTGCGTCCCATCCTGATCACCGCGCTGGCGCTGGTCATCGGCTCGATGGTGCTGCTGTCGGATCCGATCTTCCAGGGCATGGCGGTGTCGCTGCTGTTCGGCTCGCTGGTCGCCACCTTCCTCACTCTGGTCGTGATCCCGCTCGGCTGCCTGTCGGCGCGCAACTACTTCGACGCCCGGGGCGGCCATTCCCCGAACGGCGGTAACCCGCCGCCGCCCGCCCCGCCGCCGGCTCCCACCGGTGGCGACACCCCTGCGCCGTCGGGTCGCCCGCCGCGCCTGACCCGGAGCGACGACGCCCCGGCTCCGGTGGTGGCGGAAACCCCCGCCGCGCCGACCGGCCGTCCGCCGCGTCTCGCCAGGGCGTCGGAGGCTCCGGCTCCGGCCCCGGTGGTGGCGGAAGCCCACGCCGCGCCGACCGGCCGTCCGCCGCGTCTCGCCAGAGCGTCGGAGGCTCCGGCCCCGGCCCCGGTGGTGGCGGAAGCCCCTG
>ERZ1645187.1300-NODE-1300-length-23064-cov-13.006085_pt1 | contig 23064 bp, 19 predicted proteins | sample MGYA00575352_ERZ1645187 | MGnify/ENA primary metagenome ERZ1645187 (study PRJEB40837, sample SAMN11349314) | freshwater sediment metagenome | isolation source: river sediment | host: Sediment | place: India: Wazaribad , New Delhi | collected 2017-02-21 ... | reverse complement strand
CGGGACGGGGCCGCCGTGGAGGTCGAGGTGGTGCTCGAGGACGGCGGGAGGAGGCCCCTCGCTCAGGCGATGGTGTGGGTGGAGCCGCGCGAGGTGGACGGCCGGATGGTCGGTCGCGCGAGCTTCACGGTCCCGGGTGACCTGCCGCTCGGCTGGCACGCGCTCGTGGCCCGCGAGGAGGGTGGTGCGACCAGTGAGGCGCCCCTCGCCGTCACCCCGGCGCGGTTGGCCGCGCCGCGGCTCGCGCGGGAGCGGGGCTGGGGCATGATGGCGCAGCTCTACTCCGTCCGCTCCGAGACCTCGTGGGGTATCGGTGACGCCCGAGACCTCGCCGAGCTCGCCTCGTTCTTCGGGGACGTGGGGGCCGACTTCCTGCTCATCAACCCGCTGCACGCGACATCGCCGACGCTCCCCATGACCCCGTCGCCCTACCTTCCCGCCACCCGACGCTTCGTCAACCCCATCTACATCCGGCCGGAGGACATCCCGGAGGTCGGCTACCTCTCCGGCCCCCAACGCGCCCTCGTCGAGTGGGCGGCCGAGGACGTGCGGCCGAGCAACCACACGAACGCCCCGATCGATCGTGACGCCGTCTGGGAGGCGAAGAGCCAGGCTCTGGAGGTCATCCACGCCGCCGGGCGCAGCAGGGCCCGGCAGCGTGCGTTCGAGCGCTTCTGCGAGGAGGGCGGCGCAGGCCTCGCCGACTTCGCCCTCTGGTGCGCCCTGATGGAGAAGTACCAGGGCGAGCCCTTCCCGCCGGAGCTCTCCTCCTCCAACTCCCCGTTCGTCGCGCGGCAACGGCGCGAGCTGGCGGACCGGGTGGACTACTTCTGCTGGCTGCAGTGGATCGTGGACGCCCAGCTCGAGGCCGCCCAGCGGACGGCCACCGACTCCGGGATGGGCATCGGTGTCATGCAGGACCTCGCGGTGGGCGTGCACCCGGTGAACGCAGACTCGTGGTCGAACCCGGACGCCTTCGCGGCGGGCATCGGGGTGGGGGCACCCCCGGACATGTACAACCAGCAGGGGCAGAACTGGCACCAGCCGCCGTGGCGCCCGGACGTGCTCGCCCGGTCCGCCTACGCCCCGCTGCGTGACATGGCACGGTCCGTCCTGCGTCATGCCGGCGCGCTCCGGGTGGACCACATCATCGGGCTCTTCCGCCTGTGGTGGATCCCGGAGGGGGCAGGGGCCGCCGAGGGCACGTACGTGCGATACGACCACGAGGCCATGGTGGGCGTCCTCCTGTTGGAGGCCCACCGCGCGAACGCCATCGTCATCGGGGAGGACCTGGGAACGGTTGAACCGTGGGTGCGGGAGTACCTCACCTCGCGCGGGGTGTTCGGCACCTCGGTGCTGTGGTTCGAGAAGGACGGCGCCGGCTACCCGCTGCCCGCGGCCGACTTCCGGGAGCTCGTCCTCGCGACGGTGGACACGCACGACCTTCCGCCGGCCGCCGGATACCTCGCCGGCGAGCACGTGGACATCCGGGCCCGGCTCGGTCTGCTCACCGAGCCGGAGCCGAAGGTCCGGGCGGAGGCCAACCAGGAGCGTGACCGGATGGTCGGCCGCCTCCACGACCACGGGCTGCTCGAGGACGACCCGACGGAGCGGGAGATCATCGAGGCCCTCCACCGCTACGCCGCCATGACGCCGTCCCTGCTGGTGGGGGTGTCGCTCACGGATGCCGTCGGGGAGCGCCGCGCGCAGAACCAGCCGGGGACGGACACCGAGTACCCGAACTGGAAGGTCCCGCTCGCGGACGGGAGCGAGACCCCGGTGACGGTCGAGAAGCTGCCGTCGAACGCGCGGCTGCTCTCGCTCGTGGCGTCCCTCCGCGCCCAACTCGGGAAGGACGACAGGCTCTCCTGAACGGAGACGCTGCGCCCGGCGCCCGGGTGTGGTCGACTGGGAGGGCGAAGCTGAGCGGAAGGAGCACTCATGGGCAAGGCTGAGGCCATCCTGGCGGCACTGGGCGGCAGCACGAACGTCTCGGACCTGGAGGCCTGCATCACCCGCCTGCGCGTCTTCGTCACGGACACCGACGCGGTCGACGAGGATGCGCTCAAGTCGGCGGGTGCCTTCGGGGTCGCGATCCACGGGCACACCGTCCAGGTCGTGGTCGGTCCGGAGGCGGACGACCTCGCCGAGGAGATCTCCGACCTCCGCTGATGGACGTCCACGCCCCGCAACCGGGCCGTGTGGTGCCGCTCGGCGACGTGCCCGATCCCGTCTTCGCCACGGCCATGGTCGGGCCCGGCGTCGCCCTCGACCCGGAGGGTGAGGATCCCGCCGTCGCGGTCAGCCCCGTGTCCGGCACCCTCATGGTGGCCAAGCCGCACGCCTTCCTGGTGGAGGGAGCGGCGGGCCCCGTCCTCGTGCACCTCGGCATCGACACCATCGAGCTCCGCGGCCAGGGGTTCGAGGTGCTGGCTCCGCCGGGGGACCAACTCGAGGTCGGCGACCCGGTGGTCCGGTGGAGCCCGCGTGCGGTGACAGCGTCGGAGCGCAGCCCCCTCGTCGTGGTCCTCGCGATGGGTGCCCCGGCCGGGCACCTGTCGTCCTTCCCTGCCGACGGCGCCGCCCTCGCCGCGGGCGACATCCTCTTCACATGGGAGTCCGCGCCGGGCGGGTGACGCCACCCGCCCGACGCGCGATCAGCTGTCGACCGACTGCGCCGCCTCGGCCCGCCGGGCCGTGTCCATCGACTCCACGACGAGGCGCCGCAGCGCCGGTGCGGCGTCCGGGTGCTCCTCCAGCCAGCGCCGCGTGCGTGCGACCACGTCCACGGCACCCAGCCCGACCAGGCGCAGCGGGTACAGGCCGACGACGACCTGCTCGGCCATCTCGCTCGTCCGCCCCGACCATGTCTCCTCGAGCGCATCGAAGTAGGGTTCCACGAACTCCTCCAGCAGGTGCCGGTCCCACACGTGGGTGAGCCCGCCGATCGTGGCCTGCTGGATCGCGTTGGGGAGAGTTCCGGCCATGACCGCCTCCCAGGCCGCGCGCTTGCCCGCCGCGGAGGGCAGAGCCGCGCGTGCCCGCGCTGCGGCCTGCTCGCCGTTGGCCGTGCGATCCCCGGCGAGGGTCGCTGCGATCTCCTCCTCACCGGCGCGCCCACCGGCGACGAGCGCGGTGAGGAGGTCCCACCGCAGGTCCGTGTCCACCGCCAGGCCCGGCAGCGCCGTCGCACCGGAGTGGAGGTCCTGGACGTGGTCGAGCTGGGCGGGCGTGTGGGCGTGGAGCGCGGCGGCCTTCACGAGCTGGAACTGCAGGTCGGAGCCGGCGGGTGCCGCCTCCGCGAGGTCGAACAGCGCGTCCCCCACCCGAGCAGCGAGGGCGTCCCGGGTGGCCGGGGCGCTGTAGTGGTGCACCGCCGTGAACAGCTGGCGCAGCAGCACCATGACCACCGTGGAGTCCGTGAGGGACCCGATGGTGGCGAGCACGAGGTCGGCGAACCGCGAGGCCGACCACTCGCCGTCGCGCGTCATGTCCCACGCGGCGGAGAGCACCAGGGCCCGGGGGAGGGACTCCATGGCGGCGAGGTGGGCCACCGCAGTCTCCAGTGAACGCTCGTCCAGGCGGATCTTCGCGTAGGCGAGGTCCTCGTCGTTCAGCAGCACGAGGTCCGGCACCGCCTCACCCACCAGGGCGGGGACCTCCGTGAGCTCGCCCACCACGTCGAGTTCGTGGCGCCCGCGCCGCACGAGGGCGCCGTCGACGACGTCGAAGGTGCCCACCACGAGGCGGTGGGGCCGGAGGGTCGGGTGATCCGCTGCGGCCTCCTGCCGGATGGCGAACCGGGTGATCACGCCCTCGGCCTCCTCCACGACCGGGCGGAGGAGGTTCACGCCTGCCGTCTCCAGCCAGAGCGCGGACCAGTCGGTGAGGTCGCGCCCCGAGGTGGCCTCCAGCTCCACGAGGAGGTCACGCAGCACGGTGTTGCCCCACTGGTGCTTCTCCAGGTAGGTGGCGACGCCGGCGAGGAAGTGGTCCTGGCCCACCCACGCCACGAGCTGGCGGAGCACGGAGGCTCCCTTGGCGTACGTGATGCCGTCGAAGTTCACCTCGACGTCCTCGAGGTCGTTGATCGTGGCGACGATCGGGTGCGTGGAGGGCAGCTGGTCCTGGTTGTACGCCCAGGACTTCTCCAGCGAGTTGAAGGTGGTCCAGGCGTCCGTCCACTCGGTGGCCTCGGCGGTCGCGAGCGTGGACATGAACTCCGCGAAGGACTCGTTCAGCCACAGGTCGTTCCACCACTCCATGGTGACGAGGTCCCCGAACCACATGTGGGCGAGCTCGTGCAGCACGGTGACCACGCGGCGCTCACGGCGGGCGTCCGGCACCTTGGAGCGGAACACGTACGCCTCGGTGAAGGTCACGCAGCCGGCGTTCTCCATGGCGCCCGCGTTGAACTCCGGGACGAAGAGCTGGTCGTACTTCGCGAACGGGTAGGGGCGCTCGAAGGCCGCCTCGTAGAACGCGAAACCGGCTCGCGTGATCTCCACCATCTCCTCGGTCTCGAGGTACTCCGCCAGGGAACGGCGGCAGTAGACGCCGAGGGGGATCGTGCGCCCGTCGACCGAGGTGAGCTCCGCGGTCTCCCGGTGGTACGGGCCGGCCACGATCGCCGTGATGTAGGAGCTGATGCGCTCGGTGGGCGCGAAGGTCCAGGTCGCGACGCCGTGGCCGGACTCGACCCGCGATCCGGCCTGTCCGGTCACGACCTCCCAGTGGGCGGGAGCGGTGACGGTGAACGCGAAGGTGGCCTTCAGGTCGGGCTGCTCGAACACCGCGAACACGCGGCGAGAGTCGGCCACCTCGAACTGGGAGTACAGGTAGACCTCTCCGTCGGCGGGGTCGACGAAGCGGTGCAGTCCCTCGCCGGTGTTGGTGTACCGGCACGTGGCGTCCACGGTGAGTTCGTTGTCCGCCGCGAGGTCCGTCAGGACGATCCGGGAGTCGGCGAACGCGCCCACGTCCACGGACCGGCCGTTGAGCGTGATCTCCGCGACTGCGTCCGCGATGAGGTCGATGAAGGTCTCGGCCCCCGGCTGTGCGGCGAACCGGACGGTGGTGCGGGAGCGGAAGGTCTCCGGTCCCCCCGTCAGGTCCAGGTCGACGTCGTAGCTCGCGGTGGTGATCGTCGCGGCGCGTTGCCGCGCCTCGTCGCGCGTGAGGTTCTGGCCGGGCATCGTTCTCCTTCGTCGTGCGGTTCCCCGATCCAATCACGAAGCACTGTCACGTTTCGAACCGGGGAGCGCGTCGCGCACAATGGAGCCATGACCGAGAGTCCCGGCCGCCGCAGGGCGCGCCTCAGCGGCGGAGAGGTGGCGCTCATCGTCGTGGTTGCCACGCTCGTGGTGGTGTTCCTCGCGATGCTCCTGGGACGCCTGACCGCCGACGGCACGCCGACCGCGAGCCCGACGCCCGAAGCCCTCTCGACGGCGGCCCCCACGGCCGGTCCGACGACGCCGGGGGCGTCCGACGTCGTCGACCTCGCCGAGGTGGCGTGGACGTTCCGGCTGCCCTCGGGGAACATCGGGTGCGCGCTGGATGCCGACGGCGTGCTGTGCGCGATCGACGCCTTCGACTACGAGGCGCCCGAGATCGCGGGCTGCGCCGGTGACACGGGTGTCGCGTTCCGCATCGACGCCAGCGGCACGTCGCCCGTGTGCAGCGCGGGGAAGCCCGCCCTCGGTGAGGTGCAGGAGCTGCCGTACGGGGAGTCCGAGACGGCCGGCGAGTTCACCTGCGACTCCACGGAGGCGGGCGTGGCGTGCCGTAATTCCCTCGGGCACGAGATCACGCTGCGGCGCTCCGCCTACGGACTGTAGTCACCCCTCCCACGGCTGGTCAGCGGACTGTGACCAGCAGGACGCGGATCACCAGATCCGGACGCGGTCCCCGGGGGGCAGGTACAGCGCGTCCCCCTCGGTGACGCCGAACGCCTCGGCGAAGGCGTCCACGTTCCGGACCACGGCGTTGCAGCGGAACTCCGCGGGGGAGTGCGGGTCGATCGAGAGGAGGCGGAGCGCGTCCTCGTCGCGGGCCTTCTCGCGCCAGATGCGAGCCCATCCCAGGAACAGGCGCTGCAGGGCGGTGTGGCCGCCGACGACCGGCTCGGCGTCGAAGGAACTGCCCCGGGAGGCCAGCGCGATGCCGTACGCCTTGATCGCGATGGACAGGCCCCCGAGGTCTCCGATGTTCTCACCGATCGTGAGCGCGCCGTTCACGTGGTGGCCCGACCCCTCGAGCTGCTTCGGGACGAGGGCGTCGTACTGCCCGACGAGGGCGGCCGTGCGCTTGTCGAACTCGGCGCGGTCGGTCTCCGTCCACCACGAGTTGAGCCTGCCGTCCGCGTCGAACTTCGAGCCCTGGTCGTCGAACCCGTGCCCGATCTCGTGACCGATCACGGCGCCGATGCCACCGTAGTTCGCGGCCTCGTCGCCCCCGGCGTCGAAGAACGGCGGCTGCAGGATGGCGGCTGGGAACGCGATCTCGTTCGTCGTCGGCATGTAGTAGGCGTTGACCATCTGGGGCGGCATCTGCCACTCGTCGCGGTCCACCGGCCGGCCGAGCTTGTCGGCGAGCCACTCGAACTCGAAGCGGTTCGCAGCCCGGACGTTGCCGACGAGGTCCCCCGGGTCCACCTCGAGCGGTCCGTAGTCCCGCCAGCGCAGCGGGTAGCCGATCTTCGGGGTGAAGGTGTCGAGCTTCTCGAGCGCGCGCGCCCTCGTGGCCTCGCCCATCCAGTCCAGGCCCGTGATCGACTCGCGGTAGGCGGTGATGAGGGTGGCGACCAGGTGGTCCATGGCGGCCTTGTGCGACGGCGGGAAGTGGCGCTCGACGTAGAGCTCGCCCACGGCGTCGGCGAAGGCCCCGTCCACGAGAGCCACCCCGCGCTTCCACCGCTCCTTGATCTCCTGGGCGCCGGTGAGCACACGCCCCTGGAAGTCGAACCGCTCGAGGGCCAGCGGTTCGGTCAGGTACGGCGCCCGCGTGGAGAGCACGCGCCACACCGCCCACGCCTGCAGGTCCGCCAGGCTCGTGGCCGCCCACACCTCGGCGAGGTGGCTGAAGTAGCTCGGGGTCTCGTTGGCGAGGCGTTCGAACGCGTCAGGACGCCCGGTGGCCTGCCGCCAGCCGTCGAGGTCGAGCCCGAGGTCGCGCCACTCGTCGAAGCGCATGGGGTTGTTCGTCAGGTCCGCGTCCCGTGTCCGGACCCGGTCCCAGTGCCCGGCAGCCAGCGCGGTCTCGAAGGCCATGATCCGGCCGGCGAGGTCCGCGGCCTCGCCCTCGGTCGCGATGTCGCCGAGGAGCAGCATGCGGGCGATGTGGGTCTCGTAGGCCGCGCGCGTCGACGCGTGGGCCTCCTCCCGGTAGTAGGCCTCGTCCGGCAGCCCGAGACCGCCCTGCCAGACGTACATGGTGTACGAGTCCGGGTTGTTGGGATCGTTCGAGACGTAGTGCGCGAACAGTCCGGGCACCCCCGTGGGTGCGAGGGCTCCGAGAACGCGCAGGAGATCCTCCCGCGATCCCGCCTCCCGGATGGGCCGCAGATCCGGCTCCAGGGGTGTGACGCCGGCCGCCTCGACGGCGGCGACGTCCATGAAGGAGGCGTAGAGGTCCCCGATCTTCCGGGCGTTCGGGCCCTCGACCTGCCCGCCCGCGCAGTCCTCGATGATCTCCCGCACGTCCTGCTCGGCGGCGTCGACGAGGGCGTGGAAAGCGCCGTCACGCCCGCGGTCCGCGGGGATCACGTGGCTGGCGAGCCATTCGCCGTTGACGTGACGGAACAGGTCGTCCTGTGGACGCGGCACGCTGGTCATGCCTCCAAAGCTAACCGAAAGGGGCCACAATGGGCGCATGCGCATCCACATCGCCGCCGACCACGCCGGGTTCGAGCTGAAGGAGGCCCTGCGGGAACACTTCTCCGCCGCCGGGCACGAGGTCGTGGACCACGGCGCCCACGTCTACGACAAGGACGACGACTACCCGCCGATGTGCTTCGCCGCTGCCGAGGCCGTCGTCGCCGACCCCGGTTCGCTCGGGATCGTCATCGGCGGCTCCGGGAACGGGGAGCAGATCGCGGCCAACAAGGTGCGCGGGGTGCGGTGCGGCCTCGGCTGGAACGTGGAGACCGCCCGGCTGACCCGGGAGCACAACGACGCCAACGTGCTGGGTATCGGGGGTCGCATGCACTCGATCGAGGAGGCGACCGAGATCGCGGACGCGTTCATCGCCACCGACTTCTCGGGCGACCCCCGCCACCAGCGGAGGATCGACCTGCTCAGCGAGTACGAGCGGCGCTGAGCCCGCGGCGTGCCAGGACGAGCTGCAGGAGCACCGCGCCCGGCGCGATGACCACGACGGCCACGGGGAGGGCACCGAGCGCCCAGACCCACGTGCCGAACGCGACCGCCGGCACCACCCACCGGGCCAGCCGTTCCGGCAGGCGCTCCGGTGCCGCGTGCACGGCCTGGTCGCGCGCGTACTCCCCGGCAGGCCCGGGTGCGCGCAGGGTCCGGTCCCAGGCCACGGACTGACCCAGCTGGGTCAGTCCTGCCGCCCCCGCCCAGCCCGCGGTGGCCCAGACGGGATGGATCCCGCCGGCCGCCAGCCACCATGCGGCCGCCACCGTCGCCAGGGCGCCGACGACGGCGGAGGCCACCAGCGCCCGGCCGGTCCCGTGGCGGGCAGCGACCACCAGCGTCACCGATGCCGCGGCCGTCGCGACGGCCCACCCCGCGGCGGCGGCCAGGGCGCCGACCCAGCCCCGCGGATCGAGCAGGGCGGCGGCGAGCAGGAGCGCGGCGGCCGTACCGAGCGCGAGAGCTGCGAACGTGAAGGACCGCCGCGTCGACGCCGCCACGGAGGCGGCGACGTCGACGTGGTGGTGCGGGGTGGACTCGTCGTGGGCGCAGGCGGACATCGTCAGTCGACGAGCCCCTCGAACAGGACCGTGGACAGGTAGCGCTCCCCGAAGGAGGGCACGATCACCACGATGAGCCTGCCCGCGTTCTCCGGGCGCTGCGCGACCCTGACGGCCGCGGCGAGGGCGGCGCCCGAGGAGAGCCCCACGAGCAGGCCCTCCTCACGGGCGGCCCGCCGGGCCCACGCCACCGCGGTCTCGGCGTCGATGTCGAGGACCTCGTCGTAGACCTCGCGGTCGAGGATCTCGGGGATGAAGTTCGCACCGATCCCCTGGATCTTGTGCGGACCGGGGGCGCCGCCGTTCAGGATGGGGGACTCCGCCGGCTCGACGGCGATGACCTGGACGCCGGGCTTCCGCTCCTTGAGCACCTGGCCGGTCCCCGTGATGGTCCCGCCCGTCCCGATGCCGGCGACGAGGATGTCCACGGCGCCGTCGGTGTCCCGCCAGATCTCCTCGGCGGTGGTCCGGCGGTGGACGGCAGGGTTCGCCTCGTTGGCGAACTGGCGGGCGAGGACGCCGCCGCGCTCCGCGGCAACCTCCTCCGCCCGGGCCACCGCGCCCCGCATCCCCTCGGCGGCGGGGGTGAGGATGAGTTCGGCGCCGAAGGCGCGCAGGAGGGCCCGCCGTTCCCTCGAGGCGGACTCGGGCATGGTGAGGATCACCGGGTAGCCGCGGGCGGCCCCCACCATGGCGAGCGCGATGCCGGTGTTCCCGGAGGTCGCCTCGACGATGGTGCCGCCGGGCCGCAGCTCGCCGGAGGCCTCGGCGGCGTCCACGATGGACACCCCGATGCGGTCCTTCACGGAGTTGGCGGGGTTGTAGAACTCCAGCTTGGCCGCCACGGTGGCCTGCGCCCCGTCGGTGATGCGGTTGAGCCGGACGAGGGGGGTGTTGCCCACGAGGGCGGTGACGTCGTCGTAGATCATGGGTGGTCCTTGTCTGCCGGTGCGGGTGGGATGGGGGCGGCGGGCGCCGGGCACGCGAGCGGTCGCGCGGCTTCAGCCGGGCGCCCTACCGACAGCGGATCGCACGGCACCGGGGGATCAGGGCGGTGAGGTTCATCGCGTCCCCTTCGTGGGTGCCGGCTGGGTGGTGTCAACCTAATGCATCAGCGGCGCCGGACTCAACAGGCGGTGTCGGCTGTTCGACCACCTGCGTCCCCACCACGCGGAGCGTGCCGTCCCCGCGGGTGGCGGCGGCGACGGCGCCCGCGAGGACGGATTCGTCGGCGTGGGTGAGGACCAGCGTGACCCGGGCGTCGTACCGCGCATCGACCACGACGGCGCCGCGGGCCTCCAGTTCGCTGCGCACCCGCCCCGCCTCGGCGTGGTCGAGGGTGAGGGCCTGCAGGGTGCGCGTGACCGGCGTGACGCGGGGGGCGGTGGCGAGTGCCTGGGCCACGGACTCCGAGTAGGCGCGCACGAGGCCGCCCGTGCCGAGTTTGATCCCCCCGAACCAGCGGGTGACCACGGCGGTGGCGTTGGTCAGTCCGCTGCCGCGCAGCACCTCGAGCATGGGCATGCCGGCCGTGCCGGCGGGCTCGCCGTCGTCGGAGGAGCGCTCGACGGCGAGCGAGCCCGGCACCTCCACGATGAACGCGGTGCAGTGGTGGCGGGCCTCGGGGTACCGGTGGCGCTCGGCGGCGATGGCCTCGCGCGCGGCGTCCTCGTCATCGGTGCGGGTGAGGAGGGTGACGAACCGGGACCGCTTGACCTCGAGGGTGGTGCGGGCCGCATAGCCGGACGGGAGCCACATCGGACCCAGTATTTCGCCCCGTGCGCCGCGGCACGGTAGGATCATGCGGTTGCCAGTTCCACTTGGCGAATCTCACACCCCTCCGCAGCCCTCGTGACTGGCCGCCGGGGGTGGCGAGGTGGCATTGTGGGTCGTTGGCTCAAGATCCCATCGAAAGGAGCGGACCGTGGCGGTTCCCAAGCGCAGAATGTCCCGCAGCAACACCCGCTCACGCCGGTCCCAGTGGAAGGCCGAGCTCCCCGAGCTCGTCAACGTCCGCGTCCGCGGCCGCGTGATCCAGGTTCCCCGGCGGCTCGCCCGGGCGTACCAGAAGGGCCTGCTGGTCGAGGACTGACCGGCGCCCGTGACCGAGGGGATCCCGCAAGGGGTCCCCTTCGTGCATTGTCCGGACTCGGGACGCCGGCCGGGAGGGCTCGCCCTGATGCGATGATGGTCCGGTGCCGGAACTGACCGCCTGGGCGTGGGCCGCCCTCACGCTCGGTGCGCTCGTCGTCGGCCTCAGCAAGGCGGCGCTGCCCGGTGGGGGGACGCTCGCCGCCGCCCTGTTCGCCCTGGCACTCCCGGCGAAGGCGTCGACGGGCACCCTGCTCGTCCTGCTCATCCTGGGTGACCTGTTCGCGGTCTGGGCCTACCGGCGGCACGCCGACCTCGCGGTGCTGCGGCGGCTGGTGCCGACCGTCCTCGGCGGTGTCGTGCTCGGCGCACTGTTCATGGCGATGGCCTCCGACGCGCTGGTCCGCCGGGTCATCGCCGTGATCCTCCTCGCCCTGATCGCCGTGACGCTCTGGCGGCGGTACGGGCCCGGGTCGCACGCCCGGGCCGAGGCGGGAGGGCGGCCGCGCCGGGGTGCCGCCGCGGTCTACGGGGCACTCGGCGGCTTCACCACCATGGTGGCGAACGCGGGCGGCCCGGTCATGTCGATGTACTTCCTCGCGATGCGCCTCGAGGTGTGGGCCTTCCTCGGCACCTCCGCATGGTTCTTCTTCGTGGTCAACCTGGTGAAGGTGCCGTTCTCGGTGGGGCTCGGCCTCATCACCGCGGACTCGCTGGCGATCAACGCCGTCCTGGCCCCGGTGGTGATCGCCGGCGCCCTGGCGGGGCGCAGGCTCGCGGCGCACATGGACCAGGCGGTGTTCGAGAAGCTCGTGATCGCCCTCACGCTCGTCTCCGCGGTCAACATGCTCCTGTGACCCCGCGGATGGTCGGGGTGGCGGGATTCGAACCCACGACCCCCTGCTCCCAAAGCAGGTGCGCTACCAAGCTGCGCCACACCCCGTCGGTCCATCATCCTAGGCCACCGCGGGCCTCGCCGTGACGGGCTGGTTCGACGCGTGCGGCGGCTGGGCGATAGGATCGTCCAGCCGCGGTGAGCGCGGCGCGCGGATGTAGCTCAATGGTAGAGCCTCAGCCTTCCAAGCTGATGGTGCGGGTTCGATTCCCGTCATCCGCTCCGGTTTCCGCCCTCTGCCATCCGACGATTTGGAGATGTATCCGTGAAGAGCGCTGTCGAGAACCTCGACCCCACCCGTGTGAAGGTGACCGTCGAGGTCCCCTTCGAGGAGCTCAAGCCGGCCGTGGACGCCGCGTACCGCGAGATCGCCGCGCAGGTGAACGTGCCCGGCTTCCGGCGGGGCAAGGTGCCCGCGCGCATCATCGACCAGCGGGTCGGGCGGGGCGCGGTCATCGAGCAGGCCGTGAACTCGGTGCTGCCGAACCTGTACCGGGACGCCCTCATCGCGAACGACGTCAAGGCGCTCGGCAACCCGGACGTCGACGTCACCGAGGTGCCGGCCGTCACCGGGCCGCTCGGGGGCCAGCTCGTGTTCACCGCCGAGGTGGACGTGCAGCCCGAGATCGAGATCCCCGACCTCTCCGGCGTGGTCCTCCAGGTCGCGGACGCCGAGGTGACCGAGGACGACGTCGAGGAGCGCCTCACGTCGCTCCGCGAGCGTTTCGGCACGCTCACCGGGGTCACGCGAGCCGCCGCGGAGGACGACTTCGTCGTCGTCGACCTGCGGGCCACCGTGGACGACGAGGAGGTCGAGTCGGTCTCCGGCATCTCCTACCAGGTGGGCGCCGGCAACATGATCGACGGTCTCGACGAGGCCCTCACCGGCATGAGCGCCGGGGAGGACAAGACCTTCACCACCCGCCTCGTGGCCGGCGAGCACGCGGACAAGGACGCCGAGGTGGTCGTGACGCTCACCGAGGTGAAGGTTCGTGACCTGCCCGAGGCCGACGACGACTTCGCCCAGCTCGCCTCCGAGTTCGACACCGTCGACGAACTCCGGGAGGACCTGCGGGCCCAGGTGGTCTCCGACCGGACCGCCAACCAGGCGGTCGAGGCGCGCGAGGCGCTGCTCGTCCACCTCCGGGAGAACACCGAGTTCCCGCTCCCGCAGGGGATCGTCGCCTCCGAGATCCGCGCCCACCTCGAGCGCGAGGGCAAGGCCGAGGACGACCCGCACGGCGAGGAGATCCGCGAGGAGACCGAGCAGGCGCTGCGGGACCAGCTGCTCCTCGACGTGCTCGCCCAGCACTTCGACGTTCAGGTGGAGCAGGACGAGCTCCTGCAGTACCTGTTCACCACCGCCCAGCGGTACGGGATGGACCCGACCGAGTTCATCACGTCAGCCGATCAGAACGGCCAGATCCCGCTCTTCGTCGCCGAGCTCGCCCGGAACAAGTCGCTGGCCGTCGCGCTGCGGAAGGTGACGGTGCAGGACGCCTCCGGCCGTGAGGTCGACCTGACCGCCTTCATCGGGCAGGACGCCGAGGAGGGCGAGGACTCGGTGGAGGTCGCCACGGAGGAGCCCGTCGTCGACCAGCCTGTTGCCGACGAGCCTGCCGCCGAGGAGCCTGCCGAGGAGCCGGCCCAGCCCGCTGCCGAGGAGCCGGCGGCACCCGCGCCGAAGAAGGCGACGCGGAAGCGGAAGAAGGACGCGGAGTCCGAATGACATGACCAGGAGGGGTCCGGCGCAGCCGGGCCCCTCCTTGGTGCGCCGAGAGCGAAACGGGCCCGTCGCCGTGGGAGGGCGCGCGGGTCCGGGCGTTAGATTGCTGGTAGTCGAACCACGAGGAGTCCTGGTGAACGAGATTTCCAAGGCCGAGGGCATGTCACTCGGCCTCAACGACCACATCTACAACCGGTTGCTGCGGGAACGCATCATCTGGCTGGGGACCGAGGTCCGCGACGAGAACGCGAACGCGATCTGCGCGCAGATGCTGCTGCTCGCGGCGGAGGACCCGGACAAGGACATCTACCTGTACATCAACTCGCCCGGAGGCTCCATCACCGCAGGCATGGCGATCTACGACACCATGCAGTACGTCCAGCCGGACGTCGCCACCGTGGCCACGGGTCTGGCCGCCTCCATGGGCCAGTTCCTGCTCTCCTCGGGCGCACCCGGGAAGCGCTACGCCACCCCCCACGCCCGCGTGATGATGCACCAGCCGTCAGGGGGCATCGGCGGCACCGTGACGGACATCCGCATCAACGCGCAGCTGATCCTCAACATGAAGCAGTTGCTGGCCGAGCTCACCGCCCAGCAGACCGGCAAGTCCGTCGAGCAGGTCCTCTCCGACGCGGACCGCGATCGCTGGTTCAACGCGGAGGAGGCGAAGGAGTACGGCTTCATCGACCACGTCGTCACGCACGCCGGCTCCGTCACCGGCACCGGTGGACTCGAGTAAGGGAACGTCATGACCGATTTCAGTGCACAGCTCAGCGCCGGTGGCCGCGCCCCGGCCGCACCCACCTCGCGGTACGTGCTCCCGCAGTTCGAGGAGCGCACCGCCTACGGCTTCAAGCGGCAGGACCCGTACACCAAGCTGTTCGAGGACCGCATCATCTTCCTCGGTGTCCAGGTGGATGACGCGTCCGCCGACGACGTGATGGCCCAGTTGCTGGTCCTCGAGTCGCAGGACCCGGACGGGATGATCACGATGTACATCAACTCGCCGGGGGGCTCCTTCACCGCTCTCACGGCGATCTACGACACCATGCAGTACATCAAGCCGCAGATCCAGACCGTGTGCCTCGGCCAGGCGGCCTCGGCCGCGGCCGTGCTGCTGGCTGCCGGGTCGCCCGGGAGGCGGCTCGCCCTGCCGAACGCGCGGGTGCTCATCCACCAGCCGGCCCTTCAGGGCGGCGGCTACGCGCAGGCCTCGGACATCGAGATCCAGGCGAACGAGATGATCCGGATGCGCGAGTGGCTCGAGGAGACGCTGGCCGCCCACTCCGGGCAGCCGGTCGAGAAGGTCCGCAACGACATCGAGCGGGACAAGATCCTGACGGCTGCCCAGGCGCTCGAGTACGGCCTTGTCGACCAGGTGCTCGCCTCCCGCAAGGCGTCCGTCCTGACGAAGAACTGACGCGTGCGCGCCACGCCGGGTCGCAAATGTTTTGTGATTGACCGGCGCGGCGCGCATGCTTGTCCACAGGGCCGAGCAACGTCGGGACACAGCCCCTGCAATGGTGTTCGATGGTGAGACGGCAACCGGATGAGGAGGTGACGTGCGAGCTGACGGCGCGGAACTGTTGAAGTGCTCTTTCTGCTCCAAGAGCCAGAAGCAGGTGCGGAAACTCATCGGTGGGCCCGGGGTGTACATCTGCGACGAGTGCATCGAACTGTGCAACGAGATCATCGACGAGGAGCTCAACCAGGGGTCGGAGACCCCCGGTCCCGGGAAGCTCCCGAAGCCCCAGGAGATCTTCGACTTCCTCGAGCAGTACGTGATCGGACAGGATCGCGCCAAGCGCTCCCTGGCGGTGGCCGTCTACAACCACTACAAGCGCATCCAGTGCGCGTCCGGAAAGGACGACGACGGCGTCGAGCTCCAGAAGTCCAACATCCTCCTCATCGGCCCGACCGGCACGGGCAAGACCTACCTCGCCCAGACCCTCGCCAAGCTCCTGAACGTCCCGTTCGCCATCGCCGACGCGACCGCGCTGACGGAGGCCGGCTACGTGGGCGAGGACGTGGAGAACATCCTCCTCAAGCTCATCCAGGCCGCGGACTTCGACACCAAGCGCGCCGAGCAGGGCATCATCTACATCGACGAGATCGACAAGATCGCCCGGAAGTCCGAGAACCCGTCGATCACCCGGGACGTCTCCGGGGAGGGCGTCCAGCAGGCCCTCCTCAAGATCATCGAGGGCACCCAGGCCTCCGTACCCCCGCAGGGAGGGCGCAAGCACCCCCACCAGGAGTTCCTCCAGATCGACACCACGAACGTCCTGTTCATCGTGGCGGGCGCCTTTGCGGGGCTGGAGGACATCATCACCTCCCGCATCGGCCGCCGGGGAATCGGCTTCGGGGCGCCCTTGCACGAGAAGAACGACGACACCGACATCTTCGCGGAGGTGCGGCCCGAGGACCTCCACAAGTTCGGGCTCATCCCCGAGTTCGTGGGCCGCCTCCCGGTCGTCGCCACCGTGACCCAGCTCGACCGGGACGCTCTGGTGCGCATCCTCGTGGAGCCGCGCAACGCGCTCGTCCGCCAGTACCAGCGCATCATGGAGATGGACGGGGTGGAACTCGAGTTCACCCCGGAGGCGATCGAGTCGGTCGCCGGGGCGGCGCTGGACAGGGGAACCGGTGCGCGTGGCCTGCGGTCCATCCTCGAGGAGGTGCTCCGCGAGGTCATGTTCGAGATCCCCTCGCGCAACGACGTCGCGCGGGTGGTGATCACCCCCGAGGTCATCGACGGGACAGCAGAGCCCACGATCATCACCCACCGGCAGCGGCGAGTGGCCCGGGAGAAGTCCGCCTGATGGGGGCGCACGGCAGCCCCGAGGGGCCGGACGTGCCCGCGGAGTTGCGCGAGTACCGCCGCACCATCGACAACATCGATGCCGCGGTCGTCCACCTCCTCGCCGAGCGCTTCCGCTGCACCCAGAAGGTGGGCGAGCTCAAGGCCCGGCTCGAACTTCCTCCCGCCGACCCGCAGCGGGAGGAGCGCCAGGTCGCGCGGCTCCGCCTCCTCGCCGACGAGTCGGGGCTCGACCCGGTGTTCGCGGAGAAGTTCCTCGCGTTCATCGTGGCCGAGGTGATCCGTCACCACGAGGAGATCGCGCGGGACTCCGCCGGGTGAGGTGAAGGGGGCGCCGGGCGGGGAGCCCGGCAACCCGTCGAGCGCTGGCCGCTCAGGCCTCCCCGTAGAGTTCCGCGATCTGCCCCGCGAACCGCTCGGCCGCGGGCCCCCGCTTGATCTTGAGTGACGGGGTGAGCAGGCCGTTCGCCTCGGTGAACTCCTCCGTCAGGACGGCGAACTTCCGGATCGACTCGGCGCGCGAGACGGCCTCGTTCGCACGCGTCACCGCACGGTCGATCGCGGCGAGGACACGTTCGTCCGTGGAGGCCTGCTCCACCGTCATCGCGGGCAGGCCGTGGTTGGCGAGCCAGCCGGGCAGCATCTCTGGATCGAGGGTGACGAGTGCCCCGATGAACGGCTTGCCGTCACCGACGACGAGCACCTGGGAGATGATCGGGTGACCACGGAGCCGGTCCTCGAGCAGGGCGGGGGCAACGTTCTTGCCGCCGGCGGTGACGATGATCTCCTTCGCCCGGCCGGTGATCCGGAGGAAGCCGTCCTCGTCGAGGGAGCCGAGGTCCCCGGTCGCGAACCAGCCGTCCTCGTCCAGGACCGCACCGGTCGCCTCCGGGTTGTTCCAATACTCGTGGAACACGTGCTCACCGCGTGCGTGGATCTGGCCGTCGTCGCCGATGCGGATCGAGGTCTGCGGGAACGCGACGCCCACCGTGCCGATCTTGGTGCGGTCGGGGAGGTTGCAGCTCAGGGGCGCGGTCGTCTCCGTTAGGCCGTAGCCCTCGAGGATGTTCACGCCCATGCCACGGTAGAAGTGGCCGAGGCGTTCGCCGAGCGGCGCGCCGCCGGAGACGGCGTACTCCAGCCTGCCGCCCAGGAGGTGGCTGACCTTGGCGAGGACGAGCCTGTCGGCAAGCTGGTGCTGTGCCTTCAGCGCGGCGGAGGGCCCGCCGGGCTGCTCGAGGGCCCGCGAGTACGCGATCGCGGTCTTCGCGGCCCACCGGAACATCTTGAGCTTGGCGCCATGGCCCGCCTTGGCGTCGGCCGAGTTGTAGATCTTCTCGAAGACGCGGGGGACCGCGAGCAGGTACGTGGGCCTGAAGGTGCCGACGTCCGCGATCAGGTTCTTCACGTCCGGCGAGTGGGCCAGCACGGTGTTCGTCGCCACGGCGAGCACCTCGATGAAGCGGGCGAAGACGTGGGCCAGGGGCATGAAGAGGAGGGTGCGCGAGTAGGGCTTGTCGCACACGTCGGCGAATCCGATTCGGCCGGACTTGGCGAGGAACACGAAGTTGCGGTGCCAGAGCACCACGCCCTTGGGCCGGCCCGTGGTCCCGGACGTGTAGATGATGGTCGCGACGTCGTCGCCCTTCGTGGCTCTCGAGCGCTGCTCCACGACGTCGTCGTCCACGGCCTGGCCCCGGACGTTCAGCTCCGGGATCGCGCCGTCGTCGATGACGAGCGCCTCCCGGAGGAGCGGCGTGCGCTCCCCGAGCGCGCGCGCCATCTCCGCCTGGGACTGGTTCTCGGCGAAGAGGAGGCTCACGCCGGCGTCCCCCACGATCCACTCCATCTGGTCCTGCGAGGACGTCTCGTAGATCGGGACCGGGATGGCGCCCACCCACCAGGCCGCGAAGTCGAGCAGCGTCCACTCGTAGCGGGTCCGGCTCATGATGCCGATCCGGTCGCCCGGCTCCACCCCGGACGCGACGAGGCCCTTCGCCGCCTGCCTCACCTCGGCGACGAACTGGTCCACCGTCACGGGCAACCACTGGGATCCCAGGGAGGTCTTCCGTTCCCACTGCACCTTGGCGGGGTTGTCCTCCCACTTCTCGCGGAGGAGTCCCGCGAGCGACATGTCCGGGTCGTACGCGACCGGGGTGGGGTTGGTGGTCTCACGCATCACTGCACCTCGAACTCGTGGGTGACCACCTGGGGATCCAGGGTGTCGCCCTCCTCCATGATCTCCAGCGTGCCGGTCACCCGGCCGGCGGCCCGCAGGTCGGCCACAGCGAGGTCGAGGACCTCCCGCCAGCCGGTCGGCACCGCGAGGGTCACGGTCGCGAACGGGGTGCGCTGGGAGACCCTGGCCTCCGACTTCACCTTGCGGAGCGCGGCGAGGGCGCGGCCGGTGAACGGGATGACGTCCGGGTGGGCGTCGCCGCCGATCGCCTTCAGTCCCGCGGCCTCCGGCCAGGGTGCCGTGTGCACGGAGCCCGCCCGCCACCAGGACCAGACCTCCTCGGTGGCGAAGGGCAGCACGGGTGCGAACAGCCGCAGGAACGTGTCCACCGCGACCACGAGGGCCACCCGGGCGGACGCCGCGTCGGCCTCGGCGTAGGTGCCCTCGCTGTTGTAGGCCCGGTCCTTCACGAGCTCCAGGTAGTCGTCGCAGAAGGTCCAGAAGAACGTCTCCGTGACCTCGAGCGCTCTCGTGTGGTCATACCGTTCGAAGGCCTCGGTGGCCGTGGCGACCACGCCCGCGAGGTCCGCGAGCATGGCCCGGTCGATCGGGACGGTGACGGCGTCCGGGTCCACCGTGATCGCGCCCCGCGACATGGTGAGCGCGAACTTCGAGGCGTTCAGGATCTTGATGGCGAGGCGGCGCCCGATCTTCATCTGGCCCTCCTCGAACGCCGCGTCGGTGCCCAGGCGGGCAGACGCGGCCCAGTAGCGCACGCCGTCCGATCCGTGCTTGAGGAGGAGGTCCATCGGGGTGACCACATTGCCCTTGGACTTGGACATCTTCTTCCGGTCCGGGTCGAGGATCCACCCGGAGATCGCGGCGTCGGACCAGGGGAGGGCGTCGAACTCGAGCTCGGCGCGCACCACCGTGGAGAACAGCCACGTGCGGATGATGTCCTGCCCCTGCGGGCGGAGGTCCATGGGGTAGACCCGGTCGAACAGGTCGTCGTCGTGCAGCCAGCCGCCGGCGATCTGCGGGGTGAGCGACGACGTCGCCCACGTGTCCATGATGTCGACCTCGCCCACGAAGCCGCCCGGCTTCCCGCGCTGCTCCTCGGTGTACCCGGCGGGCACGTGGGTGGTCGGGTCGATGGGCAGGGCGTCCTCGGCGGGGGTGAGGACGTGGTCGAGGTCGACCTCGCCGTCGGGGCCGACGGCATACCAGAGCGGGATCGGGACGCCGAAGAAGCGCTGCCGGGAGATGAGCCAGTCGGAGTTCAGCCCGTTCACCCAGTTCTCGTAGCGGACCCTCATGAAGTCGGGGTGGAAGCGCAGCTCGCGGCCGCGCTCCAGCAGCTTCTCGCGGAGGTCCACGCCGCCGTGGGTCTGCCCGGGCCGGCCGCCGTTGCGGATGTACCACTGGCGGGAGGTGACGATCTCGAGCGGCTTGTCGCCCTTCTCGAAGAAGTTCGCCTTGCGCATGGTGGGGCTGGGCTCGCCGTCGAGGTCGCCGGAGGACCGCAGCGCGTCCACCACCACCTCGCGGGAGGAGAAGGTGGTCCTCCCGGCCATCGCCTCGTAGACGGCCCGGCCGTCCGCGTCGGTGATCCAGTCCGGGGTCTCGCGGAGGATGCGGCCGTCACGGCCGAGCACGGACCGCATCGGCAGGTGGAGCTCGCGCCACCACACCACGTCGGTGAGGTCACCGAAGGTGCAGCACATCGCGATGCCCGCGCCCTTGTCCATCTCCGCCAGGGGGTGGGGGAGGACCGGCAGCTCCACGTTGAACAGCGGGGAGGTGACCGTGGTGCCGAACAGGTGCTGGTAGCGCTCGTCATCGGGGTGGGCGACCAGGGCGACGCACGCCGGCAGGAGTTCGGGGCGGGTGGTCTCGATGGCCACCGCCCCACCGTCGGGCCGGTGGAAGTTCACCGTGTGGTAGTGGCCGGGGTAGTCGCGCGCCTCCAGCTCGGCCTGGGCGACCGCGGTCTGGAAGGTGACGTCCCAGAGCCCGGGGGCGGCAGCGGCGTACGCCTGACCAGCGGCGAGGTTGCGGAGGAACGCCGCCTGGGCGACCTTCTGGGCCTTCGCCCCGATCGTCTGGTAGTGGTGCTGCCAGTCCACGGAGAGCCCGAGGTGGCGCCACAGTGCCTCGAACTGCTGCTCGTCCTCGACCGTGAGGCGTTCGCACAGCTCGACGAAGTTGCGGCGCGAGATGGGCACCTGGTCCGCGGCCCTCACGCTCTTCCCCTCGCCGCCCTGGTGCGGGGGCTCGTAGCCCTCCACGTACGGGAGGGAGGGGTCGCACCGCACCCCGTAGAAGTTCTGGACGCGCCGCTCGGTGGGCAGGCCGTTGTCGTCCCAGCCCATCGGGTAGAACACCTCGAGGCCCCGCATGCGCTTGTACCGGGCGATGACGTCCGTGTGCGTGTAGGAGAACACGTGGCCCACGTGCAGCGAACCGGAGACGGTGGGCGGCGGGGTGTCGATGGAGTACACCGCGGCGCGGTCCACCGCGCGGTCGAAGGCGTAGGTGCCCTGCTGCTCCCAGACCTCGTTCCAGCGGTCCTCGAGGCCGTCCGCGCTGACCCTGTCCGGCACCGCGGGGGTGCCGTGGGTCGCGGGCATGGTGGGCTGGCCGATGGAGGGATTCGTCATGGGTCCATTGTTCCACGCAGCGGCCGGTGCCCGGCCAGGCCGGCGTTCACCCGGGGTGCGCGGGCCGCTCCCCCCGGGGGAGAATGGGCAGATGCGCATCGGATACGCCGCCGCCCTGGAGCAGTTCCACCCGAACGAGATCATCGAGTATGCCGCGCTCGCTGAGCGTCACGGCTTCTCGGGCGTGATGGCCGCGGACCACTACCAACCGTGGGTCCCGGCCCAGGGACAGAGCGCCTTCGTCTGGAACGTGCTCTCCGCCCTCGGGATGGCGACCGCGGGCGACCTCGGCCCCGGCGTCACCGCCCCCACGTTCCGGTGGCACCCGGCGATGGTGGCGCAGGCGTCCGCCACCCTGGAGGCGATGTTCCCCGGCCGGCACTGGCTCGGGCTCGGCTCGGGGGAGGCGCTGAACGAGCACATCGTGGGCCAGTACTGGCCGGAGGCGCCGGAGCGGATCAACCGGATGTTCGAGGCCGTGGAGATCATCTCCAAGCTGTTCACGGGATCGCTCGCCGGCAAGGACGTGAAACACACCGGCACGTACTACAAGCTGGAGTCCACGCGCCTGTGGACCATGCCGGAGGCCCCGCCCCCCATCTACATCGCCACCGGGGGGCCGGTCACCGCGCGCCGGGCCGGGGTCCACGCCGACGGGCTCATCACGGTGGGTGCGCCGCTGGAGAAGATCGACGGGCTCTTCCAGCGCTTCGAGGCCGGCGCCCGCGAGGCCGGCAAGGACCCGTCCACCATGCCCCGGCTCCTGCAGGTCCACCTGTCCTGGGCGCCCACGGATGAGGAGGCCCTCGCCAACGCCCTCGACCAGTGGCCCAACGGCGGCATGAAGTTCCCCAAGGCGGACATCCGCTCGCCCTTCGAGCTCGCCCAGATGGCGCGCCTGGTGCGGCCGGAGGACTTCGAGGGACGCCTCGTCATCTCCTCGGACCCGGACGTCCACCGCACGGCCCTCCAGCGCTACGCCGACCTCGGCTTCGACGCCATCTACCTCCACAACGTGGGCCGGAACCAGGCCGAGTGGATCGAGGTCTTCGGGCGCGAGGTGCTGCCGAGGCTGGCCGCCTGATGCTCCTCGTCCAGGCCCCGCCGGGCATCCCCGTCCTCACCCGGGGCGACGACGTCGCCGCGGTCATCGCCCCGGCCCTCGCCACGCTCGCGTGGCCGGACGGGAGCGTGGGGCTGGGAGCGGGCGACGTCGTCGTCATCTCCTCGAAGATCGTCTCGAAGGCGGAGGGACGCATGATCGCCGCCCGCGACCGCGAGGACGCGATCTCCTCCCAGACCGTGCGCGAGGTGGCGCGCCGGGAGCGGGCCGACGGCAGCGTGCTGCGGATCGTGGAGAACCCCCTGGGCCTCGTCATGGCGGCCGCGGGCGTGGACGCCTCCAACACCCCGCCGGGGACTGTTCTGCTGCTCCCGGAGGATCCGGACGGCTCGGCCCGCCGGATCAGGCGGGGCCTCGCCGCCCGCTTCGGCGTCAGGCCCGGTGTGCTCCTGACGGACACGTCCGGCCGGCCGTGGCGCGAGGGCGTCGCGGACATCGCCATCGGCGCGGCCGGCGTCGCCGTGCTGGAGGACCTGCGGGGCGGCGTCGACAGCTACGGCACCCGCCTGACCGCGACCGTGATGGCGAGCGCGGACGAGCTGGCGGCGGCCGCCGAGCTCGTCAAGGGCAAGGCCGCGGGGCTCCCGGTCGCGGTGGTGCGTGGCGCCGCCCGGCTCGTCACGGACGACGACGG
>ERZ1645187.1299-NODE-1299-length-23077-cov-48.693901_pt1 | contig 23077 bp, 13 predicted proteins | sample MGYA00575352_ERZ1645187 | MGnify/ENA primary metagenome ERZ1645187 (study PRJEB40837, sample SAMN11349314) | freshwater sediment metagenome | isolation source: river sediment | host: Sediment | place: India: Wazaribad , New Delhi | collected 2017-02-21 ... | reverse complement strand
AATTCTCATTTTGCAACCGTACTGGCTTCCACGCTCCAGCGTGGGAGCGAGAACCTCCACAACCTGGTGCTAACCGCGCACGAGTCCAAACCATGGACTCGCTTTGGATGGGTTTGGGGGAATCCACTCACTTCACCAAGCCAAAATGAGAATTGCTGGGATGAGGTGGAGCAAAGTTGCGGAATCAAGCGCGCCCAGTATAATGCGCCTGTTGCTGTCGGTGTGCGCCTGGGCGCCACAGACGATCCTCGCTGGTCGAGTGAGGCTGCTGGAATTTTGCAGGGTTCCATAATAAAAAAGGCCGGACATAAATGATCCGGCCAAAAACCACCAAAGGAGGGTTGCGTGACGAAAAAGGGGTAAGAAACCCCACCACGCGCACCCGATATTAAATTTCCGGATTAGAGCAAACACCCTAATCCCTTTTGATACGGTTACCGATCCTAAAAGGGTCGGTTTTTTTTCGGGCGTGTGAGTTGTCTCTGGTCGGTGTCGGGCGGGGGCAACGACATTCTACTGTTGGAGGAACCTGCCAATGCTGATGACCTTTGCCAAATTCGAGGCGCGCCCTGGCGCTATGCCGGAACTGCTAAAACTGGCGCAATCTCTGGTCGAGTGTTCGCACATCGATCCCGGTTGTCTGGAGTACGTCTGCTATCAAGACATTACGGGTAGAGACACGCTGCTGATTGTTGGGCGCTGGACTGATCAGCAGGCGCTGGAGCGGCATTACGAAACCGCGCGCTTTCAGCAGATCATCAGCCGTTTTGCGGAACTACTGGTGGAGGCTCCACCCTCGGTCAGTCTCTACCAAGTCGTGGAGATGGATAGCCTGTAAACGCCATAGCCCCTGTGCGCGCCTGCTACCAGGACGCGCGGATCCGATTGGGGACTTACAGCAACGCTGGCGACGAAGCGCGATGCCAGGAACCGGTTGATCAGGCCGTCGCCAGCCGTTCGGTCAGGTAACGCTCGCAGCCTTTCAACGTAGACAGCTTTGGGTAGTCGAAGTCGAAAATGGTCACATTCGTTTCCTTTTCCAGGCTCATCATGAGCCGCAGAAAGTCAATGGAATCCAGTTCGATCTGGTCGTGAAAGCTGACGTTGGGGTTGATCGCCTGGGTATTGGCGTTCGGCGCGATATCGCCGAGGACGCGCAGGATCATGGCGCGAATTTGCTCTTGGCTCATGGCGTTCATGGGACTTTCCTTCTCTCGGTTCAGTTTAAGCTCAAACCCTGTTGTTGAATTATCGTCGGCATGTTGCGCCGCAACATAAGTTTGCCGCTGCGCTTTGCAAAAATCAAGCGATTTTCGTGCCGAACCCAGTAGGGGATTTAGACCTTATCCTAGCCACGAGAATTAGAACAAACCTACTAATTTTTCAGATGCTTTACTCCGCGCTGTTTTCCAGCGCCGACAGGTCGCCCACCGGCAGTCCCAGTTCCCTGGCCCGCAGCAGGCGGCGCATGATCTTGCCGCTGCGGGTTTTGGGTAAATCCGCCACGAATTCCAGCTCACGCGGCGCCACCGCCGGTCCCAGCCGGATGCGGGAGAACCCGATCAATTCCTTGCGCAGGGCGTCGCTGGCTGCATAGCCGGGTTTGAGCGCCACGAACGCCTTGATGATCTGGCCGGCGAACGCATCCGGCTTGCCGATCATGCCGGCTTCGGCTACCGCCGGATGCTCCAGCAGCACGCTCTCGATCTCAAACGGCCCGATCAGGTGGCCAGCGGTTTTGATCACATCGTCGGCGCGGCCCAGAAACCAGTAATAACCGTCCGCGTCGCGGGTAGCCAGATCGCCGCTCAGATACCAGCCATCGGTAAAGCAATGCCGGTAGCGTTCTTCATCGTCCAGATAGCCGCGAAACAGCGACGGCCAGCCGACCCGCAGCGCCAGTTCGCCTTCCGCGCCCGGTTCAAGCAGGTCCACGCCACCCTCTGGCCGGCGCCGAACGATGGCGGCTTCGATACCCGGCAGCGGTCGGCCCATCGAACCGGGCCGAATATCCTGAGCACGGGTGTTGGCGATCATGATGGCGCCGGTTTCGGTCTGCCACCAGGTATCGTGAAAGGGCTGACCCAGCGTTTCCAGGCCCCAAACCACGCCTTCGGGATGCAAGGGTTCGCCGACGCTGGCGGCGAAACGCAGCGCGCTCAGGTCATGGCCCCGGGCCAGTTCGACCCCAGCTTTCATCAGCATCCGAATCGCCGTCGGGGCGGTGTACCAGACCTTGACCTGTTCCCGTTCGAGGATGGCGTACCAGCGCCGGGCGTCGAATTCAGCCTCGTCCACCACCAGAGTTGCGCCATTAGTCAACGGAGCGATGATGCCGTAGGACACGCCGGTGACCCAGCCAGGATCGGCGGTACACCAGTACACATCGCCGGGGTGCAGATCGAGCACCCGCCGGCCGGTCAGGCGGTGGGCGACGACCGCCTCATGAACGTGAAGCGCGCCCTTGGGCGAGCCGGTGGTGCCGCTGGTGAAATGCAGCAGCGCCCAGTCGTCCGGGGCGGTGAAGGGGATGGCAAACTGATCGGACTCGGCGTCCAGCAGGGCGTGGAAAGCATGGACACCCGGTTCCGCGCCGCTGTCGGTGAGCAGCACATGTTCCAAATCCGGCAGCGCACAGCGTTGTTCCCGCACCTTGCGCTCGTACAAGAGCGAAGTGGTGACCAGCACCCGCGCCTGGCTCTTGGCCAGCCGCACCCGCACCGGCTCCGGGCCAAAGGCGGAAAACAGCGGGCAAAATACCGCGCCGACTTTCAATGCGCCCAGAGCAGTGATGTACAGTTCCGGTAGCCGCCCGGCCAGCACACAGACCCGGTCGCCGCGACGAATACCCAGGCGATTCAGCCCGTTGGCGAAGCGGTTGCTCAACCGGGCCAACTCGGCGTAGCTGAACGTGCGCCGCTCGCCATTTTTGCCCAGCCAGCGCAGGGCGATGACCTCGCCCCGACCCGCCCGGACTTGGCGGTCCACTGCTTCGTGGGCGATGTTCAGGCCGCCGCCGGGCAAACCTTCCAGTTCGGCGCGGGCTGTTTCCCAGGAAACAGGGGCGGCGTCCACCGGATTCGGTGCGAGTTCGCCCGATGCCGGGGTTTTGCGTATCGTCGTCCAGTTCATGCCGGTCCTCGCGTTTGGATCATCATCGTCGGTAACCCCTATTGTTAGGGAAAAGCCGGGCAACCGCCAAGCCCGGCGCCGCCAGTCAAGCCAAGCCAGCGGAACGGAATCGCGCTACCATAGAACCATTCTGACTTAATCTGCCGGCTGATCCCGGCGGTTTTTTCGCGCAAGAGGCGCCTCATGACCATTCGCAATCTCGAATATTTGTTCAAGCCCCGCTCCATCGCGGTCATCGGTCGCGGCAAAGCCGCCAACGGTCCTGACGCCACTGTGGAGTTCAATCTGATCGAAGGCGGTTTCAAAGGGCCGGTGATGCCGGTCAATCCGGACCACCGGTCCATTTCGGGCGTACTGGCCTATAAGGATATCGCCAGTCTGCCGGTCACGCCGGACCTGGCGATTCTGACGACCCCGCTTGAAGAGGCCCCGGCCCTGATCAGCGAGCTGGGTGCGCGGGGGACCCGGGCGGCGTTGCTGCTCAGTCGGGAAGTGTTGCAGGATCATAGCGGCGCCAGGCCGGCGCTGCTCAGTCAGGAAATGCTGCGCAAATACCCGGATCAGGGTGAATCCCTGATGCAGCAGATTCTGGCGGCTGCCAAGCCCTATCTGCTGCGCCTCATCGGGCCGGATCATCTCGGTTATGCCGTGCCGTCGGCCAATGTCAACGCCAGTCTGAACCCGACCCGGCCATTGCCGGGCCACATCGCGCTGCTGTGTCAGTCCGCGGCGATCACCCGCAGCGTGATTGACTGGGCTACCGGCCGCAACATCGGGTTCTCGCACGTGATCTCGGTGGGGATGCGCTGGGATGTGGATTTGGGCGATCTGATTGATTATCTGCTGCGGGATGGCAATACCCGCGCCATCCTGATGTACATGGAGAATACCCGCAACCGCCGCAAATTCGTGTCCGCCGCTCGCGCCGCCGCCCGGGTCAAGCCGGTGATCGTGCTCAAGCCACGCGATTTCCGGGCTGGCGCGGTCGAGGATGCGGTCTACGATGCGGTGTTCCAGCGCGCCGGCATCCTGCGGGTGAACAACATCGAACAACTGTTCGGCGCCGCCGAAACTCTGGCTACGGCCAAGCCGGTCTACAGCGACCGGTTGACCATCCTCAGCAACAGCTACAGTCTGGCGCTGCTGACCAGCGATACCCTGCTGCGGCACGGCGGCCATCTGGCCGAGATCAGCGCGGCGACCCGCGAGCAGTTGGCGCGCGCCTGTCGGCCCGGTTATCCGATGGAGAATCCGGTGGATTTGGGCGACACCGCTGGTCCCAACGAATACGGCAAGGCGCTGGACCTGTTGCTCCAGGAGCCGGGCGCCGATGGCGTGTTGGTGGTCCATGCCCCGGCCTCGGTGAACCGGTCGGAAGAGTGCGCCAAGGCGGTGATCGAGCGGATGAAGAGTCGGCGAATGATCATGACCTGCTGGGTCGGCGAGACGTCGGTGGAACAGGCCCGCGAACGGTTCAAGGACGCCCATATTCCGACCTATCTGGCGCCTGGCGATGCCGTCGAAGCGTTCATGCGGTTGGCGCAGCATCGGCGCAATCAGGAACTGCTGATTGAAACCCCGCCCTCGATTCCGGAAGAGTTCACCCCTGATCCGGAAACCGCCCGCCGCATCATCCAGATTGCCTTGACCGCGGGCCGCCGCCGGCTGAACGCCTATGAAACCAGCCAGGTGTTGAACGCCTACCAGATTCAGACGGCGCCGCTGCATTTCGCTTCGACGCCGGAAGCCGCTTCCGATATCGCCCTGGAATTGCGCGATCCGGTGGCGCTCAAGATTCTCTCGCCGGACATCGTCAACAAGTCCGAGGTTGGCGGCGTGGCGTTCGGGCTGAAGAATCCGCTGGAGGTGCTGATGGCGGCTACCGGCATGTTGGAACGGGTGCGCGAGTTGGCGCCCGAGGCAGCGATTGACGGCTTCGCGGTGCAGCCGATGCAGTCCCGGCATGGCGCTTACGAACTGATGATGGGGGTGCGCACCGGCCAGCGATTCGGGCCGGTGATCTTCTTTGGCCAGGGCGGCACCGAAGCGGAGGTGATTGACGACGTCGCCTATGCCTTGCCACCGTTGAACATGCAACTGGCCCGCGATCTGATGTCGCGCACCCGCTTGTACCGCCAACTGCGCACCAATCGCGGTCGGCCGGTGGACCTGGACGACATTGCGCTGACCCTGATCAAACTCTCGCAGATGGTGGTGGATCTGGCCGAAGTCATCGAGATGAACATCAATCCGATCTGGGTCTATTCCAATCATCTGGTGGCGCTGGACGCCAACATCCTGATTGAGTCTGACACCATGCCGGCAATGCAACGGCTGGCGATTTCGCCCTATCCCAAGGAACTGGAGCGACGGTACGACCTGCCGGATAGTCGCTCCTTCCTGATGCGGCCGATCCTGCCCGAAGATGAGCCGGAGCTACAGGAACTGGTCAAGCGCATTCCGCCGGAGGATGTGCGGATGCGGTTTTTCCAGCCGCTGCGCGAGTTGCCGCACGAAATGGCCGCCCGGCTGACCCAGCTCGATTACGAGCGGGAGATGGCGTTTATCGTCACCGAACCGGATTGCCTGCCCGGCAAGGGGAAAATCTGGGGGGTGGTGCGCTGCAACGCCGACCCGGATATGGAGCGAGCCGAGTATTCGATTCTGGTGGACCGGAACATGACCGGGCTGGGGCTGGGACCGATGCTGATGCGCTACATTATCGAGTACGCCAAGAACCGGGGGATCAAGGAGCTGTACGGCGAAGTGTTGCGGGAAAATGAACCGATGTTGCGGCTCAATCGCGCCCTCCGCTTCAAGATCAGCGCAACGCCCGATGACCCCGGTGTGCTGCACGTGAGCCTGCCGCTGGTTTGATGGAGCGAACGGCGTGGAGGGGCGGCTGAGGACGGAACCCCGGAATACGGTGACGGGCGTCCTGCTGGCGGGGGGCCGTGCCGAGCGGATGGGCGGGCGCGACAAGGGCCTGCTGCCGCTGGCCGGCGAACCGCTGATCGCCCATGGCGTCCGCCGGTTGAAGCCGCAGGTGGCGGAATTGCTGATCAGCGCCAACCGTCATCAGGAACATTACCAGCGGTTCGGTTGTCGGGTGATTAGTGATCATGAGGACGAGCGATTTCGGGGACCGCTGGCGGGAATGCGGGCGGCGCTGGGCGTGGCGACAACGCCCTGGGTGTTGACGGCGCCCTGCGATTCGCCGCTGTTGCCGCCGGACTATGCGGCCCGGATGCGGGCGGCGCTGGTGGAGGCGGGGACGGTCGTCAGCGTGGCTTATGGCGAAGGATGCTGGCAGCCGGTGTTTGCCCTGGTTTCGGTCGGGTTGCGCGATGATTTGGCGGCCTGGCTGGCGGCGGGGGAGGGCGGCGTGGGCCGCTGGTTGCAGCGACATCAGCCGGCTCGTGTGGAGTTTCCCGACTGGCCGGCGTTCTTCCGCAACGTCAATACGCCGGAGGAACTGGCCCGGCTGGAGGCGGAGTGGGCGAGCATGGCGTTTGAACTGAGGGGGTGATCATGGCGGATGCGGATGCCCGCGCGGCGGCCCGCGGCCACACCACGCAGTTGTTGAAGATGCTGCGCGGTTATGGGCCAAAATCCGAGGCGGAATTGGCGGCTGAATCGCCGGTGGCGCCGCCGAAACCGGCGGCAGTCGCCGAAGCGACGCCCGCCTATCTCCGGTTGCTGGATGCTGTGCCGACCTCACCGCCGGCGCCTCCGGTCCAGGTCGCGCCATCACCCTTGCCGCTCGGCCCGGACGAGCCGTCCAATTCTTCCATTGCCTCAATGCGGACCGTGGGCGAAGTGCTGCGCCATCCGTCGGGGGTGCTGGGGAAACTCATGGCGCGGGCGAGCCGTCTGGTCCGGCTGAGTGGGATTTTTCGCGCCTATCTGCCGCCGCTGTTACGTGATCATGCGGTACTGCTCGAGCTCAATGCGGAACGCTGGGAAGTACAGACGGATTCCGCCGCCTGGGCGACCCGGCTGCGTTATGCCCTGCCCACCATCCGGCAGGCGCTGGGCCAGCAGCTCAACATCACTCTGCCCAAACCCCGCATTCGGGTGATGCCGGCGGCCGTTCCGTCCCCAGCCCCGCACCGGCGCCTGACGCTGACCCGGCGCAACGCCGAGGTGCTGGAAGCCGCCGCCCGCGCGCAGCCGGACCCACGCCTGAGCGCAGCCCTGCGGCGGCTGGCGGCGCATGGCCGGTCAGGCCCCAGGACCTGACTGGACGCTGTCTGGAATCCCTGTCTTTTCTTGCCTTCGGTGCGCCATGGCCTTTTACAGCTACCAGAGCAACCGCCTCGAAATGCTGGCCGACCGGCTGGCTGATCTGCTGGGCCAACCACTGCGGTCGCCGCTGGCGCGCGAGGTGGTGGTCACGCCGGGGACCGGCCTGGCGCGCTGGCTGGGATTGCGGCTGGCCGAGCGGCTGGGGGTGTGCGCCAATGTGGGTTTCCAGTTGCCGGCGACCTTTCTGTGGACCATGGCCCGGACCGTGCTGCGCCATTTGCCGCCGACCTCCAACTTCGACCGTCCCGTGCTGCACTGGCGGCTGATGGCATTGTTGCAGGACGTGGAGGATACCCCCTGTTTTGCGCCGGTGCGGGCCTATCTGGGCGATGGCCGCGACGAATTCCGTCGCTATGAACTGGCGGGCCGCATCGCCGACTGCTTCGACCAGTATCTGGTCTACCGGCCCGACTGGATCAGCCGCTGGGAGGCGGGCCAGGAGGATCACTGGCAGGCGGAATTGTGGCGGCGGCTGGCGCGCGGCGGCGAGGCGCACCGGGTGCGAGTGCAGGCGCGGTTCCATGCACGTCTGACCAGCGGCGATTTCGACCGACGCCAGTTGCCGGAGCGAGTGAGCGTCATCGGCGTGTCCGCGCTGCCGCCGCTGGATGTGGAGTTGCTGGCCGCGCTGGCGCAACACATAGATATTCACCTGTTCCTGCTCAACCCGTGTCAGGAATACTGGGGCGATATTCAGGCCGAGCGTGATCTGGCCCGGCTGGGTGAGGAGGTTGATCCCGACGAGGCGTATCTGACGGTTGGCCATCCGCTGCTGGCTTCGCTGGGCAAGCAGGGGCGGGATTTCATTGATTTGCTGAATGCCTGGCCGCGCGTCGAGTGGGATGGCTTTGTTGAACCGGAGGGCGAGGATCTGCTGCACCGGTTACAGGCCGACATCCTGCATTTGCGGGAGCGGGGCCGTGATGACCATCCGCCGTTGCCGCTGCGGCCTGATGATCGTTCGCTCCAGATTCACGCCTGCCACGGGCCGATGCGCGAGGTTGAGGTGATGCACGATCAACTGCTGGCGCTGTTCGCGGCGGACCCGACGCTGCGACCCGCCGACGTGATCGTGATGACCCCTGACATCGCCCGTTACGGACCGCTGATCGAGGCGGTGTTCGCCAGCGCGCCGCGTGAACGGCGGATTCCGTTCAGCATCGCCGACCGGGGCGCGCCCGCCGAGGAGCCGCTGATTGAAGGCTTGTTCGCGTTGCTGGAACTGGGCGGCGGGCGATTCGACGCCAGCCAGGTGTTGAGCCTGCTGGAATTGCCAGCGGTGCGGCGGCGGTTCGGGCTGGACGAGGCCGATTTGGCCCGGATTCGGCGCTGGACGCGGGACGCCGGCATTCGCTGGGGGCTTGACGCCGGCACCAAGGCGCTGTGGGAGTTGCCGGCCACGATGGACCACACCTGGCGGATGGGGCTGGACCGGCTGTTACTCGGGTACGCGCTGCCGGGGCGCAGGCGGGATTTGTACGCCGGTATCCTGCCGCACGACGAGGTGGAAGGCGGCGAGGCGCAGGCGCTGGGCCAGTGGCAGACGTTCGTCGAGGCGCTGTTCGGGCTGGACGCCCAACTGCGGGAAAGCCGGGCGCTGGCGGCCTGGGTGGAAAGTCTGCACCGTGTTTTGAACCAGTTTTTCGAGGCCCGGGACCGCGAAGAGAATGAAATTCAGCGGATTCGCGCTGCGCTGGAAACGTTGCGCGTCCACGCCGAACAGGCGGGTTTTGCCGAGCCGGTGGGGCTGGCGGTGGTCAAGTCGGCCCTGCGCCACGCCCTGAACGCCGCCGAGAGTCCGGCGGGGCGGTTTCTCAGTGGTGGCGTGACCTGCTGCACCCTGACGCCGATGCGCAGCATTCCCTTCCCGGTGATCGTCCTGCTGGGGATGAGTGACGACGCCTATCCGCGCTTGCACCATCCGGTGGATTTCGACCGGATGGCGACCCGGTTCCGGCGCGGCGACCGCGCCCGCCGCCACGATGACCGCTATCTGTTTCTGGAAACCCTGCTGTCGGCCCGGCGCTGTCTCCTGATCAGCACTGTCGGCCAGAGCATCTGCGACAACACGCCCTTGCCGCCATCGGTGCTGGTCAGCGAGTTGCTGGATGTGGTGGATCGGAGTTTTTATCGCCCGGACGGTGGCCGGCCCCGCGAGCAACTGATAACGCGCCATCCGTTGCAAGCATTCAGTCGCCGGTATTTCAGCGGCGACGACCGCCTGTTCAGCTACGCGCGGGAATTGACCGAGGCCAGTCGGCAGGCCGGGCGGGGCGGGCGCGAACCGGCGCCGCTGCTGACTGCGGAACTGCCGGAGCCGGAGCCGACTCTTCGGCGGGTGACCCTGGACCGTCTGACCGGATTCTTCCGCAATCCCGCCCGCTGGTTGTTGCGGGAGCGGCTGGGCGTCCGGCCTGATGAGAGCGAGGAAGAGTTGGCGACCCGCGAGCCGTTCGTGTTAAACGGGTTGGAAAGCCATCAACTGCTGGGTCGAATGCTGGAACTGCATCGGGAGGGGCGGTCAGCGACGACGATTCAGGCGGCGATGCGGGGCAGCGGGGCGTTGCCACACGGTCAGGTCGGCGACTGTGTATTCAGTCAGGCTCAGGAGCGGGTGACACGCTTCGCCGGGCGTCTGGGAAGGGTGTTGCCGCGCCGGGACCCGGAGCCACTGGATCTGGAACTGAAGCTGGGCGAGTTTGAGCTCAGCGGGCGCCTGACCGGGATCACGCCCGGCGGGCGGGTCGGGTATCGGCTGGCGTCCATCAAGGCCAATGATTATCTGAATCTGTGGTTAAGCCATCTGGCGCTGAACGTCGCGGCGCCGGAAGGCATGACCTTGGTGAGTTACTGGGTAGCGGAAGACAAGGAAATCATATTGGAGCCGGTTGAGGACGCCGCCGCGCCGTTGCGGGCGTTGCTGGAATGGTACTGGCAGGGGACACAACGCCTGCTGCATTTTTTCCCCAAGAGCGCGCTGGTCTATGTCGAGCTGCTCCATGCGAAGAATCCGGACATGGATCAAGCGTTGCGGGCAGCGCGGCGTCAGTGGGAAGGCGATGATTTTCAGAAGGTTATGCCGGAGCGCGAAAATATCTATTACCAGTTGGCGTTTCGGGATAGCGATCCGCTGGATGACGAGTTTGCCCGGGTAGCCACGGCGGTGTTTGCGCCGCTGTTTGCGGCTATTCGGCAAGCGGCGGAGGAGAAACGAGGACGGAATTTTTCCGGTGCGGGGGTCTAGCCAATGACCGGCGAAGATTGTAGTATTCACTCCCTCATTTCATCATGGGGCAGTAGCTCAGCTGGGAGAGCGCCGCGTTCGCAATGCGGAGGTCGAGGGTTCGATCCCCTTCTGCTCCACCAAATTCCTCAAGGCCAGACTTCGTTCTGGCCTTTTTGTTTTGGTTTTGTAGCCCATGCCGAGGACCCCTCATGACCCTGCCTGATCCCAATCCCACCGTAGTTCTGGCGCTGGCCGAGGATGTCGGCGATGGCGATTTAACCACCGCGCTGATCCCGGAAGATGCCCAGGCTGAGGCTACCGTCATCAGCCGCGAACTGGCCGTGCTGTGCGGCGCGGCCTGGTTCGACGCCGTGTTCCGCCAACTGGATCCGCGCATCCACATCGAGTGGCGGGCGGCGGATGGCGACCGCGTCGAACCGGATCAACTGCTTTGCACCCTGCACGGCCCGGCCCGCGCCTTGCTGACCGGCGAGCGCACCGCGCTGAATTTCCTGCAAGCCTTGTCCGGCACCGCCACGCTGGCTCGCCGGTACGCCGATCTCGTCGCCGGGACGGGCGCGACGATTCTCGACACCCGCAAGACCCTGCCCGGTCTGCGGCTGGCGCAAAAATACGCGGTGCGTTGCGGCGGTTGCCAGAATCACCGCATCGGCCTGTTCGACGCCGTGCTGATCAAGGAAAACCACATTATGGCCGCCGGCTCGATCACCAACGCCATCGCCACCGCCCGCCGCTTGCATCCTAATGTCACGGTCGAGGTGGAGGTGGAGAATCTGACTGAGCTGGAAGAGGCGCTGGCGGCCCGGCCTGACATCGTCATGCTGGACAACTTCGAGCTGGCGATCCTGGCCGAGGCGGTGCGGATTACGGCGCAACGGGTGAAACTGGAAGCATCAGGCAATGTCAATTTCGACACTGTCCGCGCCATCGCCGAAACCGGCGTGGATTACATCTCCATCGGCGGCCTGACCAAGGACGTGCGCGCGGTGGACCTGTCCATGCGGTTCAAAACCCGGTAACCCGTGCTCATGAAGCTTTGGTTCCATACGGCCGCGCTCGCCAGTTCATTGCTGCTGAGTTCGCTGGCAATCGCCGCCAGCGACGGCTTGCCCGTCGCTCCCTACCAGGCCCGCTATGAGGTCTACGCCTCCGGTTTTTCCATCGGCGAGGCGGTGATCACACTGGCGGCTGCCGGGCCGGGCGCCTATCAGATGACCTCCGAGGTCCGTCCCAATGGGCTGGTGGCGTTACTGGCGTCGGGCCGCATCCGCGAGCAGGTCAGCGGCGACATCCGCGCCGGCGCGATCCAGCCCCGCCAGTACGAACGACAGCTTGATACCGGTAAGAAGTCGGATCACATGCAACTGCAATTCGACTGGTCCGCCGGCCAGGTCCAGGCTCGCCACAACGCGGAGCAGGCGACTTTGCCGCTGGCGCCCGGCATGGTAGATCCGCTCAGCTTGCAACTGGTGGTTATGGCGGACTTGCAGCGCGGTCGGATGCCCAGCCAATACCACCTGGTGGACCGGAATGAGATCAAGACCTACCAGATTCGCAATCGGGGCCAGGAAACGCTGGATACCCCGCTCGGCAAGCTGAACACCATCCTGATCAATCAGTACACGCCCGGCAAAACCCGGATGACTACGTTCTGGGTTGCGCCCGACCTGCAGTACCTGCCAGTGCGGATCATGCAGGAGAAGAAGGGCAAGGAGGACTTGCGCATGGAAATCCGCGCGGTCCAGCGTTAGCCGCGATCTTCAACGGGAGTCCAGCAGGGTGAAGCTGCACGTTCTCTCCGACCTGCACCTGAGCGTCGGCGGGCTGGAACCGCCACGAACTGATGCGGATGTCGTGATCCTGGCGGGAGACATCGCCCGTCCGGCGGAAGCCATCGCCTGGGCTTCATGCTTCCCTCAACCGGTTCTCTACGTCATCGGCAACCACGAGTTTTATGGCGGCAACCTCGACGGGACAGCGCGGGAACTGAAACGGTTGAGCCAGGGTACGAACGTTCGGGTGCTGGATTGCGACGAAACCGTGATCGGCGGCGTGCGTTTTCTGGGCGCGACCCTGTGGACCGATTTCATGCTGTTTGGCGTGGGCGAGCAGCGCGACTGGGCCATCATGCAGGCTTGCGCCTTCGTGCGCGATTTCAGCCGCATTGACCTGGACGAAGCGGCGACCACCCGGTTTGCGCCCGCCGACGCGGCGGCTCTGTTCGGCCGTCACGTTTCCTGGCTCGAAGCCCGGCTGGCCGAGCCGTTTGCAGGGCTGACCGTAGCGATCACCCACCATGCCCCCTCGCCCCGTAGCATCCATCCCCGCTTTGCGGGTTCACCGCTGAACGCCTGTTTCGTATCCGACGTGGAATATTTGCTGGACAGTCAGCGCGTCGGCTTGTGGATTCACGGCCATACCCACGACAGCTTCGATTATGTCGTGAATGGGACCCGCGTGATTTGCAACCCGCGCGGCTACGCCAGGAACGGGATCGATGAGAATGCAGCGTTCGATCCAGGATTGACCGTCGTTCTCGGCTGAGCGAACGGTTGGGCATCCACAAAAAACCAAGGGGAGTTCTCTTTATGGCTGAATCCACCCAGTGTGTTTTCTGCAAGATCGTCCGGGGCGAACTCCCGGCTGTCAAGGTCCACGAGGATGAACACACGCTGACCTTCATGGACATCCAGCCGGCCAGTCCGGGTCATGCGCTGGTGATCCCCAAGACCCACGCGCCCAATCTGCTGGAAATTACCGAATCCGAGCTGTTCGTGGTGGCGGCGACTGCCCAGCGCATCGCCCGTGCGGTGCAAAAGGCGCTAGCGCCTGATGGCATCCGCATCGTCCAGACCAACGGCGCCGCCGCCGGTCAGAGCGTGTTTCACTACCATGTTCACATCATCCCGATGCAGGCGGGGCAGCGCGTTGGCGCGCATGGCCGCGAGCGCGCCAACCCCGAGGCATTAAAGGCACTGGCGGCGCAGATTCGGGCGGCGCTGGCGGCGTGATGGGGATGACATTACGCCAGAAGATCGAGCGCTTCATCAAACCGCAAACCATGGATGGCGGCGTCCAGCGCCCCGATTTTGGCCTGACCCAGAACGCCCGCAAGGGCCGGTTTGAGCGCCTCGAAGCGGCGCAGGGCTTTGAGATCGTACTCGCGCAGCGCTTCGCGCAAGGCTTCCAGTTGCTCGGCGTCCAGCGGCGGCGCTGATAGCGGCGGGGACGTTGGCGTAGCCACCGCTGCCCGCCAGGGCGCGCTGGCGGCGGTCAGGGCGTCTAACTGGCAGCCCAGGGCGGCGAGCGGTTCCTCCAGCGTCTCGCCCTGCCGCAGCGACGTCTCGCCCCGCCGGATGGCGTTTTCCAGCCGGCCGGCCAGCGCCATCAGGTCCAGGGCGCCCAGATTGCCGGCGTTGCCGCGCAGGGTGTGTAGCCGCTGGGCGGCGGTTTCCGGCGCACCCTGGGCCAGATCGCGGCGGGTTTGTTCGACCACATCGGCGAATTCGGTGACAAATCCCGCCAGCAGACGGAGGAAAAACGCCCGGTCGCCGCCCAGAGTTTGCGCGGCGCGCACCCGGTCAATGCCGGGGATGGCCGGGAAGTCGGTGGGCAACCCTTCCGCCCCTCCCCCCAACCCCCTCCCACGGTGGGGCGGGGGAGCCGCTAACTCCCTCCCCCCGGGCGGGGGAGAGCTGGGGTGGGGGGGCGGAAGGCTCACCGCCTCGGGCCGGGGTTGAACCCACTGGAGCACCTCGGCGACCAGTTGCTCCAGGTCCAGCGGTTTGGCCAGAAAACCGTTCATGCCGGCTTCCCGCGCCGCCTGTTGCTCTTCGGCCAGCACGCCGGCGGTGAGGGCGATGATCGGCAGGTCGGTCAGGCCCAGTTCGTTGCGAATCAGCCGGGTGGCGGTCAGCCCATCCATCACCGGCATCCGCACATCCATCAACACGGCGTCGAACGCCTTGGGGCGGGCCTTCAGGAGTTGGAGCGCCTGTTGCCCGTCGGCGGCCAGGGTGGCGGTTGCGCCTTCCAGGTGGAGGGCGCGTTCGACCACATCCCGGTTCATCGCGCTGTCGTCCACCACCAGCAGATGCACCCCCGCCAGACGTGGCCCGGCAGGCTGCTTCGACGCAGGTATGAGCCGCGAGACCGGTTCGTCCACCGCCGCTCGCGCGAACGACAGTTCAAACCAGAACGTGCTGCCCTGCCCGACCTGGCTCTCCACGCCGATCGCTCCCCCCATCAATTCCACCAGTCGTTTGCAGATCGCCAACCCCAGCCCGGTGCCGCCAAACTGCCGGGTGATGCCCGAATCGGCCTGGGTGAAGGGCGTGAACAACCGGTCCAGCACCTCGGGCGCCATGCCGATCCCGGTATCTCGCACCGTGAAGCGCAGCCGCACGGCGGATTCTCCGGTCACGCACACTTCGACCTGGACAACCACTTTCCCCCGCTCGGTGAACTTGAGGGCATTGCTCACCAGATTGACCAGCACCTGCTCCAACCGCAGGGCGTCGCCGCACAGCCCCCCCAGCGGCGCAGGCGGCGTCGAGATCGTGAGCTGGAGGCCCTTGGCCTGGGCGGTCGGCCCCAACAGGCTCTGGAGCCTGGACAACAGCGTCGTCAAGGCAAAGGGGCGCGGTTCGAGGCGCAACTGGCCGGCTTCGATCTTGGACAGGTCGAGGATGTCGTTGAGAATGGCGAGCAACGACTGCCCGGCGCTCTGGATGCGGCCGACCATGTCGGACTGATTCGCCGTCAGCGGTTCGCGGTTCAACACCTGGGCCAGGCCCAGCACGCCGTTCAGCGGGGTGCGGATTTCGTGGCTCATATGCGCCAGAAACTCGCTCTTGGCCCGGCTGGCCGCTTCGGCAGCCTCCCGCGCCTGGTGGAGTTCCTGCTCATACCGCTTGCGCTCGGTGATGTCCTGAACAGTGCCGACGGCGAACACGGCCACGCCAGCGGCATCGCGGGCGATCTCGGCGCGCTCGCGCACCCATCGCACTTCGCCGCCGCTCCTGATGCGGTGCTCCGTAACGTAAGTCGCGCCGGCTACGGCTGCGGCCCATTCCGCCAGCACCCGCGCCCGATCGGCCTCGTGGATGCTGGCGGCAAAGGTATCGAACGTGGCCGGTGAATCGGGCGGCAGACCGAACAAGCGATAGATTTCCTGAGACCAGGTCAGATGGCCGCTGGGAATATCCAGCTTCCAGCTACCGATTCGCGCGATGGCCTGGGCCTTGTTGAGCGAGTCCTCGCTCGCGCGCAACGCCTCTTCCATCTGCTTGCGTTCGGTGATGTCGCGGCCTACCGACTGGAACTCGACGCAGCGGCCCTGCTCATCCAGCAGGGGAACGTCCACCCACTGCAACCAGTGGATCGCGCCATCGCAAGACCGCACCGGATGTTCGTAGTGCAGCTTGTCCGGATTGGCGGCCAGTTCAGCGTAGCGGGCGGCCACCGCCGCGCGGTCCGTTTCGGGGATGAACTCGAACCATTGGCGGCCGATCAGACTTTCGTCTGGAGCAGCGAACCGCTGTTGGTAGGCCTGGTTCACAAAGGTCAGCGTGCTGTCGGGAAGCCAGCGGCACACGGCGTCGTCCTGGCTTTCCACCATCGCCCGGTAACGCTCCTCGCTATAGCGCAGCGCCGTTTCCGCCACCTTGCGGGCGGTGATGTCCTCGACCAGGCCCAGATACAGGGGATGTTCGGTCGCCAGGGTCACCGTAGCGACCGTGAGATGGATCCAGACTACCGAGCCGTTGGGGCGAAGATAGCGTTTTTCCATCTGATAACCGTTCGTCTCCCCGGCGCGCATCCGGGCCAGATGGTCCAGCTCCGCCGGCAGGTCGTCTGGATGGGTGAAGGGTTTCCAGCCGGCCAAGACCAGTTCCGCGCGGCTCCGGCCAATGATCTGCGTGAACCGTTCGTTCATCTCGACGATGCGCCCGGAGGGTTCGTCGTATAACAAGATCCCCAGCGGAGATTGTTCGAAGATGCTCCGGAATTTCCTCTCGGACTGCGCCACCTGGGTCAGCACGGTTCCGATCCGGGCCTGCGCCGCAACCAGGTCGGCGGTGCGTTCGGTGACGCGCTGCTCCAGGTGCTGGTTGTCCTTGGCCAGCGCCTGTTCGGCGGTGCGCAGGTTCTGGTTGGTGATGCGCAATTCGGCGAAGGCCGCGCCCAACCGCTGGGTCATGGCGTCGAAGGAGGTTCCCAGATCCCGCAGCTCCTGGATCGGCGTGGGCGGCAACGGTTGGTGGAAAGCACCGGCGGCCAACTGCCGGGTGGCGGCGGTGAGCTGTCTCAGGGGGCGACTGATCCAGCCGGCGGCCAGCAGGCCCAGCACCACGGCGATGCCCAGCACCAGGCCGCTCAGCAGCAGCGAGTGGCGGAGGTGAGGAGCCATCAGGTCGGTGAAGTCGGCTTCCGGCGCTACCACTACGGTCAGCCAGTCCGGCTGATGCTTCTCCTCGATGGGGACTACCTTGGCGAAATACTGTCGCCCCTGGAGGGTGAAATCGAAGCGCAATGGAGTCGTCAGCCGCTCCAGGTCCGGTTCCCGCGCCAGCAATTGCCGGGCGGCTTCACCGGTCAGCGGGTCAGTGCTGGCCCGCGTGAGCAAGCGTCGGGACTGGACGGCGACGTTTTGCGCGTGCTCGGCGCGCGCCTGGCTGTCGAAGGGCGTTTCGCCAGTGGAGGTGGCGACCAGCCATCCCTGGTGGTCGAGCAGAAACGCTTGCCCGTGGGCGCTGACGTTCAGATTTCGCAGAAACTGGCCGATTTCGGTCAGAGTTATACCAGCGACCAACACGCCTTGCACCGCACCCTGGGCGTCATGGAACGGCAAGGCGTAAAAGCTGACCAGCAGAGGATGGTCCTGCCCCTTGGCGAGACTGACCGCCATCCGCCATCCGCCCAGCCCGGCATCACGGGCCGCCGGATACCAGGGATTGCCGGGCGGGTCGTTATGCGGATCGAAGTTCTGGCGCGACTCGAGCAGTTCGCCCGCCTGACCGGCCAGGTCAGCCTGGTAGCGATCCAGACGCCATCCGGTTGCGGCGTTGAAGCGGCGCAGGATCAGGGCGTCGGGCGCCTGTCGCTCCAGAAGCAGCAATTCCCGCCGCTCGGTCACCAGGCCGATGCTGTCCACGCCGGGGAACAGGCCCAGTTGTTTGGCAAAATACCGTTCTACCGCTGCGGTGTCGCCCAGGTCCAGCCGGCCTTGCTCGATCAGGACGGCATTGCTCCGCACGATGGATTCGGGACCGGAAAAGAAACTGGACAGGCGCTGGTTGACGCGGTCGCCGGTCTGGTCCAGCAACTGCCAGGCCAGAGTGGTCACCACCTGGTGGCCGGCCTGGTAAGCGAGCATCCCGACCGCGCCGACCGCGCCGATCACCAGCGCGCTGAAACCGATGATGAGGACCGTCCGGAGTGACAGGTTTGCCCGCAGCACCGCGACCGGGCGTTTGAAAAGAGATTTATTCATTCACGCGCCTATTGCTGGTGCTCCGTCAGATCGCGGCAGATGTTCATCGTACAGGGATTGCCGTCAGCCACGATTTTTCGTGACGTGGTCTCAACATCGGGGTGCGGATCTTGTGGCTCAGGCTGGCCGGGAAGGCATTCTCTGTATTTTGGCCTGAAAACTGCGTCCGGTGTAGGGTAATGCCGGTTGCCAGCAAAGATTTTGCTGTTTGGGAGGGTAGGGGGCGCGGCCGCCCACTGCGGTAGGCATTCACCCGCCTGTGGAGGAAAGGGTTGCGGCGCCGGGACGGGTCCAGCGGGACAGCACCGCCACCATCTGCTCCAGCTCCACCGGCTTGGCCAGCAAGTCATTAGCGCCCGCCGCCCGCGCGGCCTGCTGCTGTTCCGCCAGCACCCCGGCAGTGAAAGCGATGATCGGCAGCCCGGTCAGACCCAGCTCGCTGCGGATCAGCCGGGTAGCGGTCAAGCCGTCCATCACCGGCATCTGGATATCCATCAGCACCGCATCGAACGCCTCGGGCCGGGTCTTGAGGAGTTGCACGGCCTGCTGACCATCCGCTGTCGGCGTAGCGGTCGCGCCTTCGAGTCCCAGCGCCCGCTCCACCACATCCCGGTTCATCGCGCTGTCGTCCACCACCAGCACCCGCATTCCGGTCAGGCGCGGCCCGGCGGCGCGCGCCGGCTGGGACGCTACCGTCGCTTCTGGCGCCCCTGCCGGCGCGCGCAGGAACGGCAACTCGAACCAGAATGTGCTGCCTTCCCCCGCCTGACTGTCTGCACCGATCCCCCCGCCCATCACCTCCACCAGCCGCTTGCAGATGGCCAACCCCAGCCCGGTGCCGCCAAACCGCCGCGTGGTGCCGGCCTCGGCCTGGGTGAAGGGCGTAAACAGCCGGGCCAGCGCCTCGGGCGCGATGCCGATACCGGTGTCCTGGACCTCGAAGCGCAGCCGCACCGCTGTCTCACCGGGTTCCACCGCCTGAATCCGCAGCACCACGCCCCCCCGCTCGGTGAACTTGATGGCGTTGCCGATCAGGTTGAACAAAATCTGTTCCAGCCGCAGACCATCGCCGACCAGCCACCCCGGCGCTGGTTCCGACGCAATGAAGCGCAGCGCGATGCCTTTGGTCTGGGCGGGCTGGCTCATCAGGTTCTCCACCCGGGCCAGTACGTGCATCAGGTCAAACGGCCGGGACTCCAGGCGCAACTGGCCGGCTTCGATCTTGGAAAAATCCAGAATGTCATTGATGATGATCAGCAGGGCCTGCCCCGCCGCCTGAATGCGCTCCACCATGTCGCGCTGATTGGTCGTCAGCGGCTCGCGGCTCAACACCTGGGCCAGGCCGAGCACGCCGTTCATCGGCGTGCGGATTTCATGGCTCATGTGCGCCAGGAACTCGCTCTTGGCCGCGCTGGCGGCGCGGGCCTCGGCGGTCCGTTCCTCTACCCTGCGCTCCAGGTCGGCGTTCAGCTCGCGGATAGCGTCTTCCATCGCCCGCCGCTCGCTGATGTCGGTCAGCACGGAATGGATACGCAGGAACTGGCCGGCGGCGTCGAGTTGGACGCGCCCGGTGGTGATGACGGTGACCGACGAGCCATCGCGGCGGCGCAACCGCAACTCGCGCCGGAGCGCCAGATTCTGCTTGAACTGGCTAAAAAGAGCATCGAACTGGCCACGCATCGCCTCGTCCCAGTAATCGGCAAAACTCAGCCCCCGCATCTCTTCCGGCCGGGCGAAGCCCAGCAGGTCGGCCATGGTCTGATTGGCGTCGAGCCAGCGGCCTTCGCCATCCAGCGAGTGGTAGGCGATGGGCAGGTGCTCGAACAAAGCCCGGAAGCGCTGTTCGCTGTCGCGCAGATTTTGCTCGGCCTGCTTGATGTGAGTGATTTCTTCCACCACGCCGTTGATGCCGATGATCTGGCCGGTCGCATCGCGCAGGGCATAAAAGTGTTCCTGCCAGAAGCGCTGGACGCCGGGCTGGGCGGCGGTTTCGCCGCTCAATTCCAGATTCAACAGAGGCTTGCCGGTCGTGAGAATCTGCCGAAACAGTGGCTCGGCGGTATCAGCGAGGTCGGGCACGATCTCCCGCACGGTGCGGCCGAGGTGCCCGGCCACCGACACGCCGTTGATCTCGGCCAGCCGCGTATTAATGCGCTGGTAACGCAGTTCGGTATCCAGTACGCAGAGTCCAATGGGTGCGCTGCTGTAGATCGCGTCCAGTTCCAGCCATTGCTGCCGGACCGTGTCTTCGCTTTGGCGCAGCCGGTCCTCGGCCTCGCGTTGTGCAGTGATGTCGGTGTCCGTGCCGATCATGCGCAGCGGCTCGCCGGCCGGCCCGCGTTCGATCACCAGGCCGCGATCCAGTATCCAGCGCCACCCCCCATCCTTGTGCCGCAGGCGATGGATGCTCTCGTAACCGGGGGTGCGACCCTCCAGATGGTTCTGGAGCCGGGCGCTGACTGCGGCGACGTCCTCCGGGTGCAGGTGCTCGCGCCAGGCGGACTGGTTGCTGGCGCTCTCCTTGGTGGTATAGCCCAGAATCTTCGTCAGGGTGACGGAGAAATCCACGATGTCCGAGCGGATGTTCCAGTCCCAGACGCCATGACCGGCGGCGTCCAGCGCCTGTTTCCAGCGCTGTTCGCCGGCGTGGCGGGCGGCGTCTTCCCGGATGGTGCGCAGAACTTCCTCCTGCCGCAGGCGTTCGGTGATGTCCTGGACGAAGCCGTAGATAAACAGTTGGCCGGTGACCGGGTCCGGCTGTTCGCTGAGGGTCACCATCCCGGTGAAGGTGCTCCCATCCCGCCGTCGGTAGCGGTTCTCGAAGGTCTGCCAGACGCCGACGCCTTGCCGGAAGGTCTGGAGCGGGCACGGCCGGTGGGGCGTATCTTCGTAGATCGCCTCGGTAATGGAGGTGCGGTTGACGGTTGCGATGGCGTGCGCCGGCGAGTCGAAACCCAGCATGGCCGCCAGCGTGGAATTGACGAAGAGGAACTGACCTGCCGGAGTGGACTTGAACATCCCGATGGGGACATTTTCGAAGATGCTCTGCATCTGCCGGGCGTTCTCTTGCGCCTGCCACTCGATTAACTTGCGCTGGGTGATGTCGTGGGATACGCCACAGACACCGATGATGGTCCCGTCGGCATCGCGCAGGGGTCCCTTGGTGGTCAGGAAAGTTCGGGCGCCGTTTGGCAGGCTGATCGTTTGCTCCAGGTTGACCAGGGCTTCGCCCGCCAGGACCTGGCGGTCCTGGGCCATGAGCAACGCCGCCTGCGCCGGTGGGAAAAGGGCGGTATCGTCCCGGCCCAGCACCGCATCGGCGGGCTGACCTACCATCCTGGCCAGGGCCTGGTTGACCATCAGGTAACGACCCTGGCGATCCTTGGCGTAGACCGCATCGGTCGAGCTATCGCTGATGGCCTCCAGCAACCGCAGGGTGCGCTGTTGCTCTGCCGCCATGGCCTGTTCGCGCTGGAAGGCGGCGAACGTCCGGCGCTGGGTATCCTGCCGCCACAGATAAAAACCGGCGCCATAGAGCAACGCCAGCGTCAGCCCCAGCACCAGCGCGCTGACCCAGAAGGTGGTGCGCAGGTCGGCATAAGCCTCGTTCTGATCCATCTTGGCGACCATCAGCCAGGGGGTGCCGGCGATGGGGGTGGCGTAGGCCAGAATAGGGACGTTCCGATAATCCCGGCCACTCTCCAGGATGCCGTGCTGACCGAGGGCGGCCTTGCTCCCAGCCAGGGCGGGCGTATCCAAAGGGCGGGTCAACGCGAGTGCGGCATCAGGGTGGTGCCGCAGCGGGGTCAGATAGCGGATCTGGTCACCTTCAGGCCGGATCAGGAAAGTCTCTGCAGTCCGGGTCGGCACCGGCCAGGATTCCACCAGCGGATAAAGAGTGTGCTCCGCCTGCCAGATCACCAGAGCCGCGCCCAGCGGCGCCGCGTCCGGTGGCCCCAGCGGCGCCAGCACGCCATAGATCGTCGGTACCTCCTGGGCGTGGCGGTGCAGATCGAGGAATTCGAGGCGCGGTTGGCGCAGGATGTCCCGCACCAGGTCCAGGTGCTCCCCGGCTTCGATCTGGCCAACGGCGAACACTGGCCGGGCCTCAGCGTCGAACACGGCCAGCCCGCCCCAGTTGCGCCGCTGCGCCACCGCCGCCATCCGGGTCTGCATCTGCGCCAGCAGCGCCGTGTTCTGCCGCCCGCTGTCGAGCCATTGCCGGAACATGATCTCCAGCCCGGAGTGGCTGTAAAAATAAGTCTCGGCATCAATCCGGGTCTGGGCGATCAGGGTTTCGAGCTGTTGCCGTTTCTGTTCGGCGATGACGGCCAAAGTGCGGTGGGTGTTTTCCCGGATATCCGCCCGCACCGACCAGTAAACGAGCACGCCGACCGTTCCGATCAGCAGCGTCAGGGCGAGCAGTAACATGAGGCCCCATCCTGGCCGGCGGGTGGCGGGCGGGGGCTGAGCTTTGGACGTGGGGGGCGTGGCAGTAGTCATGGCTGAAATTATTGTAACTAATTAAATACAATCGGGTATTAACCATATTTAAATTGCACATGATAGTCAACCGTTCATTCTGTGACTCTCGTCCCATGCGCAGGGGCGTAGCGCCACCGCGCCCCGGCGGTAATCTGTCACTTGGGCAACCCTCACCCCACCCGATTACCTACAAATCCCCCTCCCCCCTGGCGGGGGAGGGCCGGGGTGGGGGGTAAAAACCTGCAGCAGGTTCAAAATCGAGATAAATCGCTCAAAATTCCGTTCATCTTCGCCGCTGTAACCCCCCCACCCTAACCCTCCCCCGCCAGGGGGGAGGGAACGTTTGCTTATTATCATGCTACTAATCAATAACATGCAGATGTGGGTACTCGGTTGCCCTCACCCCGTGC
>ERZ1645187.1298-NODE-1298-length-23080-cov-17.792790_pt1 | contig 23080 bp, 20 predicted proteins | sample MGYA00575352_ERZ1645187 | MGnify/ENA primary metagenome ERZ1645187 (study PRJEB40837, sample SAMN11349314) | freshwater sediment metagenome | isolation source: river sediment | host: Sediment | place: India: Wazaribad , New Delhi | collected 2017-02-21 ... | reverse complement strand
TGCGCGTGGCCGCCCCGCCAGCCCCACGCGCTTCTTCCTTTGCGCGTGGCCGCCCCGCCAGCCCCACGCGCGCGTCAGACCGGGCCGTAATCACCGCTGGCGAAGCGGGCGAGCGCCGCGCCCGTATGCTCCTCGCCGATGTCGAGGGCGAGGCCGCGCCGGCCTGAAATCTGGCGGAGGATACGCGCGATGCGCTCCGCCCATTCCTTCTGCCCGGCGGCATCGCGGATCAGGTCCTGCCGGATCTCGATGATGGCGTGCGGCAGTCCGCGCTGGGTTCCGTGCATCCACATGCAGTCGCCCTTGAGGCGACCGGTGTAGGGCTCGTTGTCGCCGACGAGCAGATCGCCCTCGGCGACGAAGCGGTCGATCAGCGGCACCGGCAGGCGGTCGTCGGCATCCCACAACACGCCGACCTGCCACGGCCGTATCTCGCCGCGCCAGACCTCGGTGAAGCTGTGCACCGACAGCAGCGCCGGATGCGGGTGGTGGGCGTGAGCCGCATCGATCACCGCATCCACGGCGGTGTGATACGGGCGATACCAGCGCTCGATGCGCCGCTCGCGTTCAGTTGCGTCGAGCTGGCGGTTGCCCGGGATGATGGCGCCGTCGGACAGACGCATGACCAGCGTCGGATCGTCGAGCCCGCGATTGGGATCGATCAGCAGTCGCGAGAAGCGGGTGAGCACGGCCGGCGCGCCGAGCAGATGCGATAGCTCCTCGACCACCGCCGCCGCGCCGATGTCGTAGGCGATGTGGCGCTGCAGTTCCGACGGCGGCAGACCCAGCGTGCCGTATTCGGGCGGCAGCGTGTTTTCGGCGTGATCGCAGAGCAGCACCAGCCCCGCGTTCGCGCGTCCGGGCAGCACCCGGTGGCTCTCGGCCGACTGGCCGGCGATCAGGGGCGGAATGTACGGCTTGGCGTGCTCGTTCATGGCGGGCGACTATAGCGCCCGCGCCGTGACGCCTCCACTGCGCGATCGCGCCGCACGAAGCGTCGCGCCCGGCAACCGGCATGCGCCGGAGCTTTCCTGCTGTGGCCTTGACGCGCGCCGGGCGATCCCGCAAACAAACGGCATTCGACCAATGTCGCATATGCCGTACAGCGGCCAACGAGAAGGACAAGCGTCCCGATGACGACAGCGCCCCCCGGCACGGACGACAAGCGCGCCCTGCTGCTGCACCTCTACGACATCGCCGTCAGAACCGCGCATCCGGGAAGCTGCGTGCCGCCGCATCTGCCGCCAGTACCCGAGGGCGGGCGCATTCTGATCGTGGGCGCCGGCAAGGCCGCCGCCGCCATGGCACAGGCGACCGAGCGCCACTACGTCGCGCAGGGGCTCGGCGACCGCATCACCGGCCTCGTCACCACGCGCCACGGCTTCAAGCTGCCGACCGAAATCATCGAGGTTCTCGAAGCCGCGCACCCGGTGCCCGACCAGATGAGCATCGACGGCGCGCAACGCGCAGTGGCGCTGGCGAAATCCGCCGGGCCTAACGATCTCGTGCTGGCGCTGATGTCCGGCGGCGCCTCGGCGCTGTGGTCGGCCCCGGTGCCCGGCATCTCGTTCGCGGACAAGCAGGCGCTGACGAAACAACTGCTCCGCTGCGGCGCGCGCATTTCCGAGATCAACACGGTGCGCAAGCACCTGTCGCTCATCAAGGGCGGCAAGCTGGCTGCGGCGACGCACCCCGCACGCCTCGTGACGCTCGCCATTTCCGACGTGCCGGGCGATCTGCCAGAGGCGATCGGCTCGGGCCCGACGGTCGCCGATCCGACCACGCTCGCCGACGCCCGCGAGGTGATCGCCCGCTACAAGCTCGAGCTGCCGGCAAACGTCGTCGCGGCGCTCGCCGATCCGGCCAACGAGACGCTGAAGCCCGGCGACGCGAAGCTTTCGAACTCCAGCTACGTCATGGTCGCGGCGCCGAAGGCGTCGATCGCGGCGGCGGCCGCGGCGGTCTCGGCGCAGGGCTACAAGGTCGTGCAGCTCGGCGACGCGCTCGAGGGCGAGGCGCGTGAGGTCGGCGCCGCACACGCGCAACTGGCGCTCGAAGCCAAGTCGCGCGGCGAGAAGGTCGCCATCATGTCCGGCGGCGAGCTGACCGTGACAGTCACCGGCAACGGCGCCGGCGGCCCGAACCAGGAATACGCACTCGGCCTCGCCATCGCCCTCGGCGGCACGCCGGGCATCTCAGGCCTTGCAGGAGATACCGACGGCATCGACGGCGGCGGCGGTAATGCCGATGATCCGGCCGGCGCGCTGGTCCTGCCGGATACGCTGGCGCGCGCCCGGGCCGCCGGCCTCGATGCGGCCAAACTTCTCGCCAACAACGACTCGACGGGATTTTTCCGCGCCATCGGCGGTCTCGTCGAGTGCGGCCCGACGCAGACCAACGTCAACGACTTCCGTGTCATTCTGGTCGACTGATCCGGTTGACCCGAGACGTGGCGGTGGGACACCCTGCGCTCGCTTGCGAGTCGCACTGACGTCCCTGCCGATCCTGCCGCGTGACGACGGAGCCCTGCCCGTGACCGACCCCGACACCGGACCGCAGTTGCAGCGGCGCCGCCTGCTCCGTTCGAGGCTGCTGGCGGCCGCCGCCCTGTTCGCCGCGAGCACTGCGATCGCCCATGCCGATCTCAAGCTCTGCAATTCGACCGAGAGCCGCATCGGCGTCGCCATCGGCTACCAGGACAAGGACGGCTGGGCCACCGAAGGCTGGTGGAACGTCGGCTCACAGACCTGCGAGTCCCTCCTCAAGGGCGCCGTGCCGAGCCGGTTCATCTACGTCTATGCCGTCGACTATGATCGCGGCGGCGAATGGGTCGGCAAGAACTTCATGTGCACGAGCGACAAATCGTTCGCCATACGGGGCGTGCAGGACTGCCCAAATCGCGGCTATAAGCGAACCGGCTTCTTCGAGGTCGATACCGGCGAGGCCAAGGACTGGACGATCAGGCTGACTGATCCCGACGACGAGGGTGGCAAGACCAATGCGGCGCAACCGACGCGTTAAGCTGATAGCGACACTGGGACCGGCGTCCTCATCGCCCGAGATGATGGAGCGGCTGTTCCTCGCCGGCGTCGATGTGTTCCGCATCAACATGAGCCATTCCTCGCACGATCTCGCGCGTCAGCTGATGTTCGACGTGCGCTCGGTTTCCAGGAAGTACGGATGTCCGATCGGTGTGCTCGCCGACCTGCAAGGCCCGAAGTTCCGCCTCGGCGCCTTCGCCGGCGAGCGCGTCATGGTCAAGGAGAAGTCGATCTTCTCGTTCGACCGCGACGAGAGCGCTGGTACGGAAGCGCGCGTGTTCCTGCCGCATCCGCAGATCTTCGAGGGCGTCGAGCCGGGCCACACGCTGCTGCTCGACGACGGCAAGCTGCGCATGCGCGTGGTGGAAGCCAAGGATGATCGCATCGCGGCGGAGGTGATCGTCGGCGGCATGCTGGCGAGCCGCAAGGGCATCAGCCTGCCCGACACACTGCTCAAGATTTCGCCGCTGACCGAGAAGGATCATGCCGACCTCGGCTGCGCACTCGATCTCGGCGCCGACTGGATCGCCTTGAGCTTCGTGCAACGCGGCGACGACGTGCTCGAAGCCAAGAAGCTGGTCGATGGCCAGGCCGCCATCATGGTCAAGGTCGAGAAGCCGTCGGCGATCGACGATCTCGACGCCATCATCGCGGCTGCCGACGGTTTCATGGTGGCGCGCGGCGATCTCGGCGTCGAGTTGCCGGTCGAGCGCGTGCCGGGTCTGCAGAAGCGCATCACGCAGGCCGCCCGCGCGGCCGGCAAGCCGGTGGTCGTCGCCACCCAGATGCTCGAGAGCATGATCACCTCGCCGGTGCCGACGCGCGCCGAGGTATCGGACGTCGCCACTGCCGTGTTCGACGGCGCCGATGCCGTGATGCTGTCGGCGGAGTCGGCGGTCGGCCAGTTCCCGACCGAAGCCATCCAGATGATGGACCGTATCGCCATCCAGGTGGAGAACGATCCCAATTACGCGAGCCTCGTGCACGCGACGCGGACCATGCCGCAGCCGACCGCCCACGACGCCATCGCGGCGGCGGCGCATGCGATCGCCGACACGGTGAAGCTCGCCGCCATCGTGTGCTTCACGGCGACCGGTTCGACCGCACTGCGTGTCGCCCGCGAGCGTCCGGGCCTGCCGGTGATCGGCCTGACCCCCGTGCACGCCACGGCACAGCGTCTCGCCGTGGTCTGGGGCATCCATTCGATCCTGACCAGCGACCCCGAGAAGCTGTCGGACATGGTGCGCAAGGCCTGCAAGCTCGCGTTCGAGCACGGCGTGGTGAAGGCGGGCGAAGGCATCCTCATCACCGCCGGCGTGCCGCTCGGCTCGCCCGGCACCACCAACATGATCCGCATCGCCTACGTCGACGACGCCGGCAACCCGGTCGGCGGCGGTTGAGCACGGCGACATCTGCCCTGGTCGATACGGACTTCGACGTGAAAGCCCGGCGCCACATCAGCGCCGGGCTTAGTCGTTTCGCCGTCAGGCGGCCTCGTCGAGCAACGCTTCGAGATCGAGCGGACGGGTGTCCATCGCCAGCCGCCCGTCCGCGTCGCGCGGCCACTCGGCTTCGTCGCGATCGCGATAGAGCTCGAGGCCGTTGCCGTCGGGATCGGCGAGATAAAGCGCCTCGCTGACACCATGGTCGCTCGCGCCCTGCAGCGGAATGCGCGCCTCGATCAAACGCCGCAACGCATCGGCGAGAGACGCCCGCGTCGGATAAAGGATCGCAACATGGAAGAGGCCGGTGCTGCCGCGCGGCGGCGGTGCGCCACCCTTGCTCATCCACGTGTTGAGGCCGATGTGGTGGTGATACCCTCCGGCCGCGACGAACGCCGCCTCAGATCCGTAGCGCTGCTTCAGCTCGAAGCCGAGCACACCGCAGTAGAAGGCCAGGGCGCGATCGAGGTCGGCCACCTTGAGGTGCACGTGACCGATGGTGACGCGCGGGTCGATGGGCTGCGGGGTGAGTTGAGCCTCGATCATCGTTGCGTGATTGGCGTCCGAGGTCATTGGGTCCTCCACCGTGTGGGTCATCTGATCAGGCGACCGCGGGCTCGCGCTTGATCGACGCCGTCGGCACCAGAGCATGTGCGCCATCGCCGACGAGAGCCTGCACGAACAGGGCCGCCGTCCAGAACACCGGGAACTCCCAGCCGCCGCCGGTCGCCGAGAACAGCCAGCCATTGCCGATGTGCTGCAAGGTCGCACCGAGCATGATCGGCACCAGCGCCAGTGCGACCAGGCGCGGCATGATGCCGAGGATCAGGGCCACGCCGCCCCCGATTTCGCCGAGAATGACGAGATAGGCGAAGAACCCCGGATAGCCGATGCTCTCGAAGAAGCCCACGGTCCCGGCGACGCCGAAGGTCATGACCTTGAGCAGCAGGCCGTGCGCGAGAAACATGGCGCCGAGGCTGACGCGGAGGAGAAGGGCGCCATAGGGCGCGGTGCGGTGATCGATCATGGCGTGTGCTCCATCGAGGCGGGTTTGAACCAATGAATTTCTGACTGCCAAGGTGGGGCAAACTCGATGGTTTGATAATCGGCTATTGAAGCATACACTCTCACACCATTAGTGTGAGATGGAGCCACCCATGCTCGACCGCATTACCGGCATGCAGGTGCTCGCGCGCGTTGCAGCCCTCGGCAGCCTGTCGGGAGCGGCGCGGGCGCTCGGCATGTCACAGACCATGGCGACCAAGCATATCGCCGCGCTCGAAAGCCGGCTCAACGTCAAGCTTCTGCACCGCTCGACCCGGCGCGTGACGCTCACCGATCCGGGGCGGCGTTATCTCGAAAGCGCCGAGCGAATCCTCGCGGAGCTGGACGAGGCCGAAACGCTGGCCTCACGCGAAGGGGTCGAAGTCAGCGGCACGCTGCGGCTCAACGCGCCGGTGTCGTTCGGCACACGCGCCATCGCGCCGCTGCTGGGCGATTTCTCGCGTCTGCATCCCGCGCTGTCTTTGCACCTCGGCCTGACCGACCGCTACGTCGACCCGGTCGAGGAAGGCTGGGACCTCCTCATCCGCATCGGCTCTCTGGAAGCCTCCAGCATGATCGCGCGGAAGCTCGCGCCGTGCCCGACCGCCGTCTGCGCCGCGCCGGCCTATCTCGCGCGGGAAGGCACGCCGCGCCGCATCGCCGAACTCGCCGGGCACAACTGCCTCGGCTACACGCTGTCGCGGCGCATCGGCACCAGGCGCTGGGATTTCGGCGGACCAGGCCGCGCCAGCGTCGCCGTGTCCGGCAGCATCGAATGCAACAACGGCGACGCGCTGGTGACGGCGGCGGCGGGCGGGCTCGGCATCGTCTACCAGCCGATGTTCCTGGTTGCCGACGAGATCGCCTCGGGCCGACTGGTAGCGCTCGACCTCGATTGCCCGACGCTCGACTTCGGCGGCGTCTACGCGGTCTATCCGGCCGACCGCCGGCCGCCCGCGAAAGTGCGCGCGGCGATCGATTTCTTCAGCGCGCGCCTTGGCGGCTGATCGAAAAGGCTCACGCGTGCGTCGAGCGGGCGGCGGCGGCGCGAACCGACGGATTGTTGCCGAGGAAGGTCAGGAAATTGAGACGCAGGAAGGTGCTGTCGGCGGCGAGATAGGCGATGAAGCTCGACACGAGACACGCGGCGAAATAGCCGACGCCGAAATAGGTCTCGCCGAGATAGACGCTGAGACCGGTGAAGCCTGCATTGAGCGCGAGAAACAGAGCCTGCAGGGCGAGGAACAGGCGGCGGCGATCGAAGAACAGCAGCATCGACGTCGAGGCGATGAAAATGAACTGGAACACCGCGCCGAGCGCGCCGTAGCGCAGGATCGAGATCTGCTGATACTGCAGGTTCAGCGCATCGACGATCATCGGCGCCGACAGCACCAGCACGGCGCAGATGCCGACCTGCATGACGGTGATGAGCACGAGCTGGTCGAGCGTGTGTTGCGACAGGCGCCGGCGCGAGGCTTCGATCTGCTGCAGCGTCCCGTGCGTCTGGATGGTGTTGTAATAGCTCTGGTAGCGATCGAAGAACGCCGTCTCGAGCTGAACGACGAACATGGCCAGCGCCGGGATCACGACCAGCGACGCGATGAACATGGCGCTGTCGTAGAGCGGCGCATGCACCAGCCCGCCCTCCACCTGCTCGCCGACCGGCGAGAACCAGAAAATCCACTTGTCGATCCAAACCGCAGCAGCGGCAGCCAGCGCGCCGAGCGCCAGATGCCGGTAGGTGCGGAAGCCCTCGATGATCGCCTCGAAGCCGACCTCCGGCGCCGCCATGCGCCCGGGGAACGTCGCCAGCACACGCAGCGTCAGCAGCACGAAGGTCAACGACAGGCCAGCGACGAAACCGGCGACGATGCCGACCGCACCGAGCCCGCCGAGCGCGGCGGCGATGCCGGCGAGGACGGCGACCAGCTGTCCGCCGACGAACGCGAAGGTCACGCCGCGGTAGTCGCGCACTGCGCCGCAGAACGCCAGCGCTACCCAGATCAGCGCCACGGTGAGCGACGCCGCCAGCAGCCCTGCCGCCAGCGCCAGCGGCATGCGGAAGTAGAGCGCCAGCAGCGATGTGCCTGCGGAGACGAGGGCGATTGCGACGCTATAGGAGCCGAACAGCAGCGGGCGCACGCGCTCCGGCTTTCTCAGCCACAGCGCATCGGCGACGAGCCGGGTCGCCACCATGGTGACCGGCGCCGTCAGCACCAGCGAGACGGCAAAGGCGTAGATGATGACGGCGCGGAAGTTGGCGAGCGTCGCGAGGCCGGCGACCTGCTCGGTGACCAGCGTGATGCTGGCGAGGCTCAGGATGGTGAACAGCCAAGGTCCTGCGGCGATCACGGCGGCATGCCCGAACGCGCCGACGATCGCCGAGATCGACTGGCGCTGACTGAGTTTCCTGAGTTCGAAGCCGATGCCGGCCATGTCAGCGTGTCCCAGATGCCGGGTTGAAATGGGATCGGCGCACCGGAGCGAAGGTGGCCGAACCACGCAACGCCCGCGCGACGCTCGTCTGGCGCCCGGCAAGCTCGCCATAGAGCCGACGGTAGGCGTCGGCCGCCCGCGCCGACGTGTAGTAGGTTTCCACGCGCGCACGCAGCGCCTCGCCCGCGGACCGTCGGCGCGCGTGATCGGTGAGCAGCGCGCCGACCGCGTCGGCGATCGCCTCCGGCGCGACCAGCGGCGTGACGATGCCGCCGGCGCCGAGGTGCGGGCTCTCCTCGCTGCGCCCCTCGATGATCTCGCGGCACGATCCGACGTTGGTGGCAACGAACGGGACGCCCGCCGCCCCCGCTTCCAGCAACACCAATGGTTGCGACTCCGACAAGCTGGTCAACACCGCGACGTGGATCTGCGGGAAATAGTCGGCGACGTTGACCGCTCCCGTGAATTCGACCGTGCCGTCGAGCCCGAGCGCACTGACCAGCGCGCGGCACTCGTCGGCATACTCGGGGTCCTCGTCGAGCGGCCCGAGCACCAGTGCGCGCAGGTCCGGTACGCGCTGCTTCAACACGCGCGCGGCGGCGATGTAGCTCTTCACGTCCTTGATCGGCACCACGCGTCCGATCAGCGCCATGGTCGGGCGCGCGTCGTCGGCGGCGCGCGCCAGGTGAGCGAAGCGCGCGGTGTCGATGCCGTTGGCGATGACCGACAGGCGCCCTGTGTCGGCACCGAGGGAGCGCTCGGCGCGCTGGTTGTCCTCGTAGAGCGTGACGACCTTCTCGCAGACCTCGTAGCAGGTGCGTGCATAGGCTTCGAAGGCGCGCACCCACATGTCGCGCAGATCGACGCGCTCGTCGGTGAGGCTGCTGCCCTTGTCGATGTTGTCCGCGACCCAGTCGGCCATCAGCAGCTCGATACGCCGCTCGTTGGTGTAGATGCCGTGCTCGGTGAGCAGCGCCGGGCGCCCCGTCTCGAGCGCCGCGCGTGCTGCGAGCAACCCCGCATATCCGGTCGAGATGGTGTGATAGACGCGCGCCGGCGGCAGCGGCGCCTCTGCGACCGCGAACAACCCGCCGAGCAGCGCGCGCCACGCCCAGAAGTAATGCAGGAACGAGCTTTGCGGCATGTCCGCCGCATACATGCGCTGCACGATCTCCCACGCCACCGGAGAGTTGAAGATGACCGGCAGCGGCGCCGTCTGCCGCATCTTCGCGAGACGGTTCGAGAACGCCCGCCACGGTTCGAGACCACCACGCTTGACGAGAACGCCGAGCGTGCGCGCGACATCGTCGAGGCCATCCGGCAACGCGAGGCGCTGGCGCGGCGGCTCGCCGAAGTCCTGCAGGTAGAGCGTGTCGAACGAGATGGCGTTGTCCGGCAGCACGTAGCGCGGCTTCTGCTCCGTCGGCCTCGGCCACAGCGCGACGACCGCGAAAGTCAGATGCGGCTGGCTGCGCATCAGCCAGTCGATCCATCCGGCGACACCGCCCTGCACATAGGGATAGCAGCCTTCGACGATGAGGCAGACGTCGGCTGTCGCCCCTGCGGCGGCAGGACGAAGCGGTGCGCTGTCGTCACCCGGCGCGCGTTGTCTCAGCCAACGATCGATGAGCTCCCGCATCATGCCGCCGGGCTCCCGCGCAGGCGGCGGACGCGGTGCTTCGTGCATCGCCGATGCCGCAGCTTGCCGGCGTCGGCGGACACGGGCAGCCGGCGAAGACGCGTCCAGCCGCGATCCGCGAGGCGCCGACGTTTACGCAACATCCGCAGCGCATCGAAGCGGGCGTGCGCCATGAGTCGCGTTTCCAGCGCATCGAGCAGCGCAACGTCCGCAGCCGATCGCGGGCGCGCGAGCAGCAGGGCGTGCACATCGAGCGTCCGCGTCAATCGCGCCGCGACCTTGCGCGCCGCCTCCTCGACCGGCTTGTCGAGCAGGCCGGAGTTGCAGGCGAGATCGAGGTCGCGCAACAGGCGGGCGACGCGATAGGCATCGACCCTGGAGCCCCCGCCAGCGATCGCTTCGGCCTCACCGCTCCACGCTTGCGCATCGGTGGCGAGGCGCGGGCGGACGCGCGCGGCGACGGCCGCCGCCTGCACGCGGATCACCGGCTCCTCACTGTCGAGCGCGATCGCCAGCATCGGCAGGTAGCTCGGGTGGAAGCTGCGCGCGACGAGGCCCAGCGCCCGCTGGCGTTCCTCGAGCGAACCGGACTGCATGACGTCCGCGAACGACAGCGGCGATGTCGCGGCGACGTCGATGGTGCGATTGGCGGCAACGCGATCGGCGAGCCACGTCTCGGTCTCGATGCTTGTCGACAGGCTGATGCGCTCGTACCACTGCGCGAGAAGTCCGGAGGGTATGGTCGGGCGGCGCATCGCCAACAGCGCCGGCAGCATGGCCAGAGCGCCGATCGGTCCGCTCGCCATCACTGCGAGCAGCGCCAGCAGTGGTGCCGTCAAATCGTGACCTTCGCGTCGCCGCCGCAACAGGAACACGGCGAGCGTCGCAACCACCGCGACATGCAGGACCAGCGCCAGCGGCAGCGCAACAGTGCCGCGCATGGCGAGGAGCAGCAGCAGGCTCTCGACGGCAGCGCTGGCGACGACGAGCGTGACGTCGAACCCGCCGACCGTCGCGATGGTCGGCGCAACCGCCGGTGCATCGTCGGGCTGCGACGGCCGCACGATGAGATCGCCGAGCGTATGCGTTGCCGTGGTGGAGGCCATCTAGCGCTCCGCCGCTGGCGCCGAACCGCGCCCGCTCCCGTGGGCGATGGCCTGCTCGCGGGCTTCGTCGTCGAGCGGCCGATCCGCATCAGTTGCGTCACGGGACGCCTGCGCTGCGAGGCGATCGGTGAGGCGCGGCAACAGCGTGATCGTACGCAACCGGTCCGGCCCGTGATCCGCTGTGGAGCCAGCGGTCGGCGGTTCCTGCAGGCGTGCGGCGAGAAGACCCGCGACGTAATCGAGTGCCGCGATGCCATCGGCCGTGAGCGCGCCCGAGGCGGCCCGCTCGAGGATCACCAGACCGGCGATGCCCCGCTCTCCGGCTTTACGGACCGGAACGGCGGCGAGCCCGAGCCCATCGAGCAGCTTTTCGCCCGCCGGATCGAGAACACTGCGAGCTTTGCCATCGGCAAGCAGCGCCTTGGCGAGCGGATGCGCCGCGCTCAATCGTGGCGCGCCCTCTATCGCGCCAGCTTTTTCGCCGTCGTCCGTCTGCTCGACGAGATCACCGCCGCGCACCAGATAGAGGCGGGCGCGCGCGCCGGGAAACAGCGCGTCGACGATCTCGGACAGCGGCACGCTCCGCCACGCCGCCGGCTCGCTCGCCGCCAGCCGTGCGACGAGTGCCAGCGCACGCTGGGGAGGATGATCGCGGCGCGCCGCCAGCTCGCGCTCCAGCAGCGCGCAGCGATCGCGCAAGCCCGTCGCGTGGCGGGCGAGGTCGTCACGCTGGCGCACGAGCGCTTCGCTCAGGCGGCGCAGCTCCTGCTTGGCTGCGATCTGGCGCATGCGAAACTGGCCGACCAGCAGTGCCATGGCGATCCACAGGATCGGCTGGCCCCAGACGCGCAGGAAATAGGCGAAATGGTTCTCGCCGATTCCGGCTTCCGGCAGACCGCCGAACAGCGTCGCCGCGATGGCCGCGCCGGCCGCGATCAGCCCGCTGACGGTACCGTACTGCAGACCGAGCATGAGCACCGGAATCCAGAACGGATGCGGCTGCATGTCGAGAACAGCGAGCTGCGGGTACAGCCAGTCGATGCCGAAAATGAGCGCGAAGGCGAAGGCGAGCTCCGCCAGTGCCGTCAACGGCGGCAGCAGCGGCAGGCCGTCGCCCGCAGCGGGTTCCTTGCTGGGCTCCGTCGCCAGGGACGGTGCGGCGGGACGATCCAAACGATACTCCAATACACACGGCTGGTGCGGCGCCCGCGCACGTTCGCGAGCGGCGGGGTCAACTCTTGGGTGCGGCCTGGGCGAGAGGTCGCGGTATGGGTATTGGCCGCCCGGCGAGACCGCCCGGCCGATGTGACGAGTGACGGACCCGCACGCTCTTCACGCGCTTCATCTGTGCCAATCTCAGAATGTGCGGCTTGCGCGGGCGCTTCTGCACCAGCACCGCCTCGGTCCTTTGCTCGATCGCCGCCGCCTTGCGGGCCTCTGCGACCTTGCGCAGATCGGCGACCAGACGCACGGCGCGGCGCGTTCGCCGCCGCTCGATGCGCGGCAACGCCGCCGTCGTCACGCCGAGTTCGCGCAGCTTCGTGTCGGCGACCTGCTGGTTGCCGGTGTCACGCATCAGACGCGCCCACAGCGCCAACCGCCAACGGTCGAGGGCATCGGCCGACACCTTGCTCAACATGTCGCGCGATGACTGCGATGCGCCCCGGTTCAGCTCGACCATCGCCGCGAGCAGCGGGTGCGCGACGATGGCGTTGGCCGAGAGCACGGTCTTCACGCTTTCGAACGCGTCGCGCTTGCCGAGCGCGCCGAGGGCTTCGGCCATGGCGACCAATTGCGGTTCCGAAATGCGCTCGATGCCATACGAACGCGCCGCCGTGAGCGCCAGGTCGGGATCCTCGGCGTCGAGTGCGACAGCGATGAACCGCTCGGTCAAATCGCGGTCGACCAGTGCGGCATGCTGCAGCCAGCCGCGCAGATAGGCCTGCGCCGCACTGGTCTGGTCACGCTCCAGCATGATTTCGGCGACGCTCAGCGAGACGCCGTCGCCGAGCCGGCCGGCCTGGCGCGCGATGTCGAGCGCCACGTCCGAGCCACCGCGCCGGGTGAGCGCGGCGAGCAGCGAAGCGGCGAACGGCTGGGCATCGGCTGCCTTCACCCAGCGCACGCCGCGGCGCACGGCGTCGGCCCGCTCGCCGCTCGCCACCAGCAGCTGCGCCAACGTCAGCCGCTCCCGGTCGCCGGTCAGCCGCTCGAGATCGTCGATCTTGCGCAGCAGATTCGCCGCCTGCCTGGTATTGCCGCTCGCTGCCTCGAGCTCGGCGAGGCGCACGATGTCGTCGACGCGGCGATACCCCTTGAGACGGCAGCGCTCGATGGCCTCGCGCTCGCGTGCGAAGTGGCCGATCAGCCGCAAACCCGAGATCAGCTCGCGGCACGCGGCTTCCGAGTAGCGCCGCGACACGAACCGGCTGAGCGCGGAGAGGTAGGCCTCGCTGTCCTGTGTCGACCGGTAGAAGTCGACGAGGCGGCGCTGCAGCACATGATCGCGCGGGCGCGCCGCCGCCAGCTGCTCCAGCATCTCGCGGGCGCGCGGCAGGTTGCCGAAGTGCGCGTGCAGCTTTTCGAGCTGGTAGAGTGTCCGCTGCGAGCGATCGCCGCCCGCATGGCGCGCTTCGAGGATTTGCAGGGCGCGCTCGTTGCTGCCGTCGCGCTCCAGCATGGCGACGCGCTCGGCATCACCCGGCAGCAACAGCACGCCGGCAACGGCAGCGCCGAGGAACAGCGCCATCATCACGAGCAGTTGTGGTCTCATGTAGCGGGCAATCGCGTCAGTCATGGCACGCGAACCTCAACTCGACCGGCGCAATGGCGTCCGCCGCCAGCGTGAGATGCAGAACGCCGTCTCCGCCGGCCGCCGCCGAAACGCCGGTCAGGGTATCGTCTCCGCGCATCACCGTCACGTCGAAGCGCCGATGCGGTGCGGTCTCGAAATGCATGTCGCCGACGCCGAAGCCTTCAGCGCGCAGGGTGAAGTTGCAGCCGTCTCCGCTCGCCTGTGACAGGCGCCAGCGGCTGTCGCGCAAAAGCGGACGTGTCAGGGAATCGCGCGGCCTCTGCTCGACCTCGATACGTGGCGCCAGCGCGACGACCGCGCGCTCCACCGCCCGGTCGAGCGTCACGTAGAGCGCGCCGGCATGGCGCACGGCACCGAGCACACCGCTGCTGCGCGACGCATCCAGTGCGAGGTTCTCGCCGTCGTCGAAGCGGACGGTTTCGAGTGCACCGCGATTGGCGACGGCGAAGGTCACCGTGTCGATGCGCTCGATCTCGACGCCGAAGAAATCGTCGGCGATGGCCGCGTAGTCGGACGCGGCGATCGGAGCCACCGGGGAAGTGCGCGCAAGGTTGAGAAAGTGGCGTACGGCCGCCAGAGCCGCCGGCTTCTCACCGGAATACATGTGATAGTAGAGGTTGAACGGCTTCAGACGGCGTGGCGTCTCGGTGTTGCGCAGCGTTTCTTCCAGCATGAAGAAGCCGTAGTAAGGCCCGGTCCAGTCGTTGGTGTAGGTGTTCTCGTTGCTGTTGGCGGCATAGATCTGGCGCTCGCGGCCGACGCTGCGCGCGATCGGCGGCACATAGCCGACCGAGGGAAACTCGCGATCGAACCGGCTGTCGCCGCCGTTGATGTTGCGCGCGCCGGCCCGCCGCGTCGCCGCGATGGCCCCGGCGAACGGTGACGTGTCGCCGCTCCACTGCATGAGGCGCGCCTTCTTGCCGGTTGGCGCGAGCGACTCGGCGATGCTCAGGCTGCCCGCAATCTCGCTGCCGAGATCGAACGGGTTCTTGAGGTAGGTGCGCGGCAGATCGTCGGAGCCGGCGACGTATTTGTTCGACTGCGTGACCGGCGCCGGCTTGCCGGCGATCAGGTGAACGCGCTCGCTCAGCCGCTCCCGCAGCGTCTGCTCGGGCCGCTGGTAGGCATCGATCTTGGCGACCTCGGCCGCGCGGTCGTAGCGCTCGAAGAACTGCCAGTTGTAAGGATGGGTGTGAGTGTGACTCGCCACTTCGACCTGCGGCAGCGCGAACAGCGCCCGCGCCACTGATCGCGACGCCTCCTCCGCACCGTATTGCGCATCGACATCGCAGCCGATGAGACCGACCGAAACCGGCAGATCGGGATAGGCGGCAATCGCCTCGCGCCAGATCACCTCGGACGAGCGCAGCCCATCGGCCTTGAAGGCCTCGACCTCGGTCAGGTTGTTCCAGCCATCGCCGTCGATGTGACTGAAATAGATGCGCCGTCCGGCAACCGTGGTGACGTCCGGAATCGGAAAACGCTCGGCACCGAGCGCGCGATCGAAGAACGCGAACGGGTTGACGATCCAGGCAAGCCGGTCGGCGTCGGGCTCGTAATAGATGGTGAACGCCTCGGCGACGAAGCCACCGCCCGGCCCCGTAACCGCCACGGCCGAGATGTCACGCTCGCCGGCGGCGGCATCCGGGATCTTCAATCCGAGGTGCACGTTGGTCTGCTCGCCGGTCGCGAGCATGACGGGAAACGGCGGCAGGACCTTGTCGAGCGGGCGCTCGAAACCGATCATGGTCGCGTCGCTGCTGGCGACACTGGCCCCGAGCGTCACCTCGACGAAAGCGTCGCCATCGACGAGCCCCAGCCGCTGCAGGATGCTCTCGGTAACGGCCTTGTCGGCGGGAGCCGCGCCCGGCAGCACCTCGCCGAGCACGACGTGACGGAGACCGGCGGCGGGAAGCGTTTCGGCAAGCCACGCGCCGAGCTTGCCCGGCTCCGCGAGATCCTCGAGCAGCCACGTCAGCACCGCGCGATACCCGGTCAATTCGCCTGCCGCCGGCAGCGGCTGATTGACGTCGCGATAGACGAGCCGGAAGCCGAGATGGTTGAGCGGCATTTCGGCGAAGCGATGAATGCGCGTATCGCTCTCGGCGGGCTCCGCCCGGCTGTCGTAGAGGGCGAGGATGGTGCGCGTCACCGGCTGCGGTACGAGCGCGATATCGACGGCAAGAACCGGACGGGCGGCGGCGAACAGGAGGATGACGAGAGCCAGCAGCGCGGCGACGGGTGCGGCGACGCTGGCAACCGCAGTTGCAGCACGCAGGCGGCCTTGACCGCTGCCGCCTCGCACGCCGGTATCGAGGCGGCTCCGGGTCCTCCCCACGCTACGCCACACGCACAACATGTCTCGAAACAATCCCCACCCGACTGCGACCGCCGGATCGCACCACACCCTACCACGCGACCGATGCATGCGCCGTTCCAATTCGCACACGGAGCGCCCGGAAACGGTTCTGGCAGGCCCCCGCATGGGGGGCCATTCCCGGCGCTTTATGGGTCAGGGAGAGCGGCTGCACAACAGGGAAATCAGACGGCGAAACAGCATACTCCCAGTGCGAGAAATGGTGTCGTCGCAACTCGCTGCTGCTGCGGTTCTGCATCCGGCAGCTCGCTGCGCTTTCACCCTGTCACTGGCGCGCCGCAGGGCACGCTCCGGGTGCTGCCTCCCGAATTGGCACACCTTTCCAGTATCACGGCGATGCACTAAGTGAGCCGCCACGGGGGCGCGATCCTGCCCTTGTCGTCCGCGGGCCCACGAGCACGCGCAGCCAACCCAGGTCCGGCCCCATGCGCTTCGTCATGCTCGCCCGCAATCCGAGCCTCTACTCGCACCGGCGCATCGTTTCCGCCGCACATGAACGCGGACATCAGATCGACGTGGTCAACACGTTGCACGTGCACATGAACATCACGGCGAACCGGCCGCGCCTGCGCTACGGCGGCGGCGAACTGCCGCTGTTCGATGCCGTGATCCCGCGCATCGGCGCCTCGATCACGCACTACGGCCTCGCCGTGCTGCGCCAGTTCGAGATGCAGGGCGTCTATCCGCTCAACGAAAGCGTCGCCATCGGTCGTTCGCGCGACAAGCTGCGTGCCCTGCAACTGCTGGCGCGGGCGGGCGTCGCCATGCCGGTGACGGCGTTCGCGCACGGGCCGCGCAAGGCCGAGGACGTGATCCGCGAAGTCGGCGGCACCCCGGTCGTCATCAAGCTGCTCGAGGGCACGCAGGGCATGGGCGTCGTTCTGGCCGAGACCGAGGCCTCCGCCAAGTCCGTGATCGAGGCGTTTTCGGCCGCCAACGTCGACATCCTGGTGCAGGAGTTCATCCGCGAGGCGGAAGCGACCGACGTGCGCGCCTTCGTCATCGGCGGGCGGGTGGTCGCCGCCATGAAGCGGATCGGCAAGCCCGGCGAATTCCGCTCCAACCTGCACCGGGGCGGGCACGCCGAGCCAGCCACCCTCACGGACGCCGAGGCCGACATCGCCGTGCGCTCGGCCGCCGCGATCGGCCTCAACGTGTGCGGCGTCGACATGCTGCGCACCACCCGCGGACCCATGGTGATGGAGGTGAACTCGTCGCCGGGTCTCGAGGGCGTCGAGCGCTCGACCGGGGTCGATGTCGCCCGCGAGATTATCGAGTTCCTCGAGGTCAACGCCCGCCACGGCGATACCGATACGCGCGGCAAGGGATAGCGCGCGTCCGCGAACCGACCGCTTCGGCGCCTGTCGCCCCTCCCGGCGCTGTGGCGCTTCAATGATCGCCCTGGATTTTGCGGCGGTTTCGCGTTTCCTCCGCGCTCGCGCCTTGATTGTGCGCCGTTCCGTCCCTTATCATCGATATGTCCTGCGCGCAGACCGGCGCACGACCGCGCGGCCGGCAGGGATCGAGCGAGGAAATGACCGAGCAGCAGAAGCATTTCCCCGAATTCTACGTCACGGCCCCGCAGCCGTGTCCGTATCTGGCGGGGCGGCTCGAGCGCAAGCTGTTCACCCACCTGACCTTCGAAAAGCCGGCGCTGCTCGTCGACAACCTGCTGAAGGGCGGTTTTCGCCGCTCCCAGAACATCGCCTACATGCCGTATTGCGAGGGCTGCAACGCCTGCGTGTCCGTGCGCGTGCTGGTCGACGAGTTCGAGCCGGGCCGCACCATGCGGCGCATTGCCGATCGCAGCCGCTACCTGGTTTCGCGCCGCATCGCGCCGAAGGCGACCAGCGAGCAGTACGCCCTGTTCCGCGATTACATCGACGCCCGCCACGGCGACGGCGGCATGGCCGACATGACGGTGCTCGACTACACCATGATGATAGAGGACAGCGTGGTCGAGACGTTCCTGTCGGAGTTCCGCCTGCCGGTGGAAAAGCCGCTCGCCGAGCGCGGCGACGCCAAGGGGCGGCTGATGGGCGTCGCGCTGTGCGATCGCCTCTCCGACGGCATCTCGATGGTCTACAGTTATTACGACACCGACGACCAGTCCTCGAGCCTCGGCACCTACATGATCCTCGAGCACATCGCTTACGCCAAGCGCCTCGGGCTGCCGTATCTCTATCTCGGTTACTGGATCAACGGCTCGCGCAAGATGGCTTACAAGACGCGCTACACGCCGCAAGAGCACCTGACGCCGAACGGCTGGAAGCGGGTTCCGCCGCGCTGATCCGGCGCTGGCCTTGGCCCCGTGTCTGCCCCGGCCCCTGCGATCCCTGACGATCCCGCACGCGCGAAGGCTTCTCCATGCCCACCAATCCCGCCACGCTCGATGACCTCGTCACCCTGCGCGACTGGCTGCGCTTCGCCGTGAGCAAGTTCAACGCAGCGCATCTGGTCTATGGACACGGCACCGGAAGCGCGCTCGACGAGGCGGCGTTCCTGCTGTTGTCCGGCCTCGACCTGCCGATCGATCAGCTCGATCCGTGGCTCGATGCCCGCCTGACGCGGCCCGAACGCCAGCGCCTCGCCGATCTGATCGCCCAGCGCATCGCGACGCGCAAGCCGGCCCCGTACCTGGTCGGCAAGGCTTGGATCAAGGGGCACCCGTTCCGCGTCGACGAGCGGGTGATCGTGCCGCGGTCCTACATCGGCGAACTGCTCGTCGAGCGGCCCGAAGCGCTGGTGCCCGATGCCGACAGCGTCGGCCGCGTGCTCGACCTTTGTACCGGCTCCGGCTGCCTCGCGATCCTCGCCGCGCTCGCCTTCGACAGCGCCGGCGTCGACGCGGTCGACATCTCGCCGGGCGCACTCGCCGTCGCGCGCATGAACATCGCCGACTACCGGCTGCATGACCGCGTGACGCCGATCGAGAGTGACCTGTTCGCAGCGCTGTCCGGCCGCCGCTACGATCTGATCGTGTCGAACCCTCCCTACGTGGCGAGCGCGGCGGTGGAAGCCTTCCCGCCGGAGTACCGCGCCGAACCGAAGCTCGCCCACCTCGGCGGTACCGACGGCATGGACCTCGTGCGCCGCATCCTCGCTGCGGCGGGCCGGCACCTCGAGCCCGGCGGCACGCTGGTCATGGAGATCGGCACCGGGCGCGAGGTCATCGAGCACGACTTCCCCGAGCTGCCGTTGATCTGGCTGGACACCGAGGAGAGCGAGGGCGAGGTGTTGCTCGTCACCGCGGACGACCTTGCCGGCCTCGATGGCGGACAGCGCCGCCCGCGGCGTGGGACCCATCGGCCGCGCAAGGGCGCCTGAAAGCGTCGGCCGTTCCACCTGTACCGGGTCCCGCGGCAACTCTGCATCACGCCGATGAGGAATCGCGCGCGGGGACGCTCGCACCCGCTTGCGGCTCGTGACGGGTTGTGACCTAAGCTCGCGCGGGTTGCATCTCCTCAGGACAGCAGCATGTCACTCATTGCCCTCCGACCGATCGCGCGTGCGGCACTCGTCGCATTCTCCATCCTGGCCGCCGGCACCGGCACCGTCTTCGCCCACCATACGTTCGTCACCAAGTACGATGCCGGCAAGCTGCTCACGGTCTCCGGCGTCATCGGCAATGTCCGCTATTCCAACCCGCACATCTTTTTCGACATTACCGCCAAGAACGGAACCACCTGGACGGTCGAGACCGAGGGCATCCTCGTCGCTCGCTCCAAGGGGCTGACCGAGCAGGTGCTGAAGGACGGCGCGACCGCGACGCTCTCCGGCTGGGTGAGCCGCGAGAAGTCGGCTGAACTTGGCCTCAAGAGCATCACCATCGGCGGCCGCAGCATTTCCATGCGCGGCACGGCGCGCTGAGCCTGACGGGCATGGAAACCGGAGAGCCATCGTCGATCTGGGAGCAGGTGGCCGCCTCCGGCCTCGCCGTGGCGCTGCGCGAGAATGCGTGGGCCTATCCGCTGCTGGAAACCCTGCACATCCTCGGACTGGCGCTCGCGGTCGGCGGCATCATAGTTTTCGATGTCCGCTTGCTCGGCTACGCGCGCTCCATCGCGGTTGTCGATCTCTCGCGCCACGTGCTGCGGTTCGTGCTCGCGGGCATAACGATAAATGTCGCCACCGGTCTGGCGCTGTTCATCTCGGATGCTGCCGAGTTCGCGGGAAACCGCTCGCTGCACGTCAAGCTGGTGCTGATCGCGCTCGCCTTCGTCAACGCCGGCCTCTACCAGTCCGGGCCCGGCCGCGATGTCGGGACATGGGATCGCGGCGACGTTCCGCCGCTGCGCGTGCGTCTGCATGCGGCGGCATCGATCGCGCTGTGGCTCGGAGTGATGACGGCGGGCCGCATGATGGCCTATCTGAAGTAAGGCCGCCGTACGCGCGCCTACTTCGCCAGCTCGGCGTCGAGCTTGCCGAACATATAGGTCCACTTCGCGGTCTGGCTCTCGACCAGAGTCGCCATGCGCGAGCGCAGTTCTTCGAGCAGCTTGCAGTCCGGCGTGGTGGCGTCGGCACCTTCCTGGCCGAGCGTCGAAATCTCGGCGAGCAGGTCGGTCGAGGTCTGGTCGTATTCGGCGATTCTGTCGTCGAGCACGAACGGTGCGGCTTCCTTCATGAACTGGTCGTGGCTCCAGCCGCGCTTGTCCTTCAGCACGCGCAGCTTGTCCTGGAAGGTCGGCTTGTTCTTGAGGTTGAGGTCACGCAGCGCCGCGGCCGCCTCGTCCACGACGGCCTCGAAGTCGGCACGCTGGCACGCGACAGCGGTCCCCGGAAACACCAGAGCCGCCGCCAGCAGCGCGCCGCACAGTTTGGCTGGAAGGCCCCTCATGCTCTCGTTCCGGTGCCCCGCCTGTCGGTACCCGACACCCCGAATAGAGCACGCGCGCCGTGCGGTCTACGGTTCAGTTCCCGCACGCGCCGACCGTGTCGCCATCCTGGCACAGGCATTCCATCGGATCGATCTTCTGCCCTTTCGTTGCCATCGCCGCGCAGATCTTGTGCGCCTCGGCCCATGCCTTCGCAGAGACACACAGGTTGCCCTTGCCGCGCTCGTCCGGCACGGAATGCTCGCCCTTGGCACACTTGCGCACCATCGGCCCGGCTTCGGCCAACGGGGCCGCGAGCAGCAGTACCGGCAACAGCAGGGCGACACCCGGCAAGTGCGACACGCGACACCTCATCGCAAATCTCGACGGCGAGATTGTAGGCTATCGGAGTAAAACCGCAATGGTCCGCAACGGTTTCAACCGAACGACGGCCCGAATCGGTTCGACTTGGGGAAGCCGCGCGGTGCCATCAGGCCGGCGCCGGCGCGGGCTCCGACCCACTCCTTGAGATCGCGCCACTCGAGGGTGAAATTGCGGCCGGCGCCGTCGATCCACGTCAAGCCGTCGGACTTGGCGAAGACGCGCGCGTCGGCGATGCCGCCGTCCTTGAAGCGCATCAGGATGACGCCCTTGCCGCGCGTCATCTCGTTGACGTCGGCGAGGGGGAAAACGAGCACCTTGCGATTGTCGCCGATCACCGCGACCTGGTCGCCGGCGGCCGGGACGACGACGCGCGCTTCGTCACCTTCCGCGACGTTCAGCACCTGCTTGCCCTTGCGGGTCGAGGCGACGCACTCCTCCTCCGGTACCACGAAGCCGTAGCCGCCGTGCGAGGCGACCAGCAGCTTGCGCCCCGGCTGATAGACGAAGGCCTCGATGAAGTCGTCGTTCTGCTCGATGTCGACCATCAACCGCACAGGCTCACCGTGGCCGCGCCCGCCGGGCAGCGCGCTCGCTTCCAGCGTGTAGAACTTGCCGTTGGTGGCGTAGAGCAGGATCTTGTCGGTCGTGAACGCCTTCAGCGCCCGCTTCAGGCTGTCGCCCTGCTTGAACTCGAGCTTGGAGAGGTCGTCCTGGTGACCCTTCAGCGCGCGCACCCAGCCCTTCTCCGACAGGATGATCGTCACCGGCTCCTTCTCGATCAGCGCAGCGTCGAGATCGAGCGTTACCTCGGGGGCCTCGGCGAAGTCGGTGCGACGACGGCCGAGATCGGTCTTCTTCGAGTAGCGATCGCGCGTCGCCTTCACTTCCTCGGCTATGCGCTTCCATTGCAGGTCGTCGCTTTCGAGCAGGGCGAGGATGTCGGACCGCTCGGCCGACAGCTTCTCGTGCTCGGCGCGAATCTCGAACTCCTCGAGCCGCGACAGGCTTTTCAGGCGCAGGTTCAGGATCGCGTCCGCCTGCACCTCGGACAGCCCGAACGTGGCGATCAGCTTCGCCTTCGGATCGTCCTCGAAGCGGACGATCCGGATCACCTCGTCGATGTTGAGATAGGCGATGAGGTAGCCGCCGAGCACCTCGAGCCGCTTCTCGATTTTGTCGAGGCGGTGCTTCGAGCGGCGCACCAGCACCTCGACGCGGTGCTCGAGCCACTGCTGCAGAACCTCGCGCAGATTGAGCACGTTCGGGATCTGACCGCCCGAGAGCACGTTCATGTTGAGGCTGAACTTGATCTCGAGATCGGTGGTGCGGAACAGGCTCTCCATCAACAGCACGGGATCGACCGCGCGCGTCTTCGGCTCGAGCACGAGACGGATTTCCTCCGCGCTCTCGTCGCGCACGTCGGCGAGCAAGGGCAGCTTCTTCTCGACCAGCAGCTCGGCGATCTTCTCGATCAGCTTCGCCTTCTGCACCTGATAGGGAATTTCCGTGACGACGATCTGATAGCCGCCGCGCCCCGTCTCCTCGCGGCTCCATCTGGCCCTGAGCCGGAAGCCGCCGCGACCGGTGCGATACGCTTCCGTGATCTGCTCACGGCTGTCGACGACAATGCCGCCGGTCGGGAAATCAGGCCCGGGGATGAAGTCGACCAGCTTCTCGACCGTCGCACCCGGGTGCTTGATGAGGTGCAGTGCGGCCGCACACAGTTCGTCGACGTTGTGGGGCGGGATGTTGGTCGCCATGCCGACGGCGATGCCGGACGAGCCGTTCGCCAGCAGGTTCGGGAAGTTCGACGGCAGCACCGTCGGTTCTTCCGTCTCGTTGTCGAAGGTCAGGCGGAAATCGACCGTATCCTCGTCGATGCCGTCGAGCAGGTCGGCGGCGACCTCGGTCATGCGCGTTTCGGTGTAACGCATGGCGGCGGCGTTATCGCCGTCGATGTTGCCGAAGTTGCCCTGGCC
>ERZ1645187.1297-NODE-1297-length-23082-cov-111.068963_pt1 | contig 23082 bp, 11 predicted proteins | sample MGYA00575352_ERZ1645187 | MGnify/ENA primary metagenome ERZ1645187 (study PRJEB40837, sample SAMN11349314) | freshwater sediment metagenome | isolation source: river sediment | host: Sediment | place: India: Wazaribad , New Delhi | collected 2017-02-21 ... | reverse complement strand
GGCTCGGCAAGCTCGATCTGCGCCCGCAAGAGCTGCGCGCCGCGGTCGCCGAGAGCGGCCTGCAGACGCTTTCCATCACCGATCTCCACGCCGAGCTCGCCGCGTCCTTCGACTGGGACCATCGCGACCCGTGGGATCGCATTCTGGCGGCGCAGGCACGGCTCGAGCACTGCGCCTTCCTGTCCTCGGACGGGGCGTTCGATGCCATCCTGCACGAGCGGATCTGGTGAGGGCGATGCGCGTGCTCGTCGACGTCGGAGAGGCCGGCGACCAACTCGAAGCGCTGATCGAACGCGCGCGGCGGGGCGAGGAGATCGTCCTCTACCGGGGAAGTCGATCGGTCGTACGCCTCACGGCACCGTCGGGCGCCGACGAGAGACCGGTGGCGGCGTCGGGCGAGGCCGGCATCGATGTGGTGTGGGATCTCGCAAGGGAAGGAAGAGGCGCGGCGTCCGGAGCGACGTCCGAGCACGGCGGCCAATACGACGAAGCCGGGGCGCCGGATTGACCGTCCTGTGAGCCAGACTCGAACTGATCGGACGACGCCATTGGATCGTGATCTGCCGAGACCGACGTCCGCCCCCGAGACGAGACGCGCCCTCGCTCTCGATGCGCTCGCTGCCATCCTTCCCGCCGATCGCCGCGACCGTCTGGCGACCGTCCTCTCCGACGACGACGTCGCCACGCTGCGCCATCTGGCAAAGCGGGGCATCGGCGAGAACACGTTGAGGGCGCTCGCCTCCGATCTCGCCTATCTTGAGGCTTGGTGCCGGACGGCGGTCGGGGCGGCGCTGCCGTGGCCGGCGCCGGAGAGCCTGGTTCTGAAGTTCGTCGCCCATCATCTGTGGGATCCGGCCGAGCGCGCCACCGATCCCGATCACGGCATGCCGGAGGAGGTGGCGAGCCGGCTGCGTATCGAAGGGGTTTTACGATCGGCCGGTCCGCACGCGCCGCAGACGGTGCAACGGCGGCTCGCCAGTTGGTCGACGCTGCATCGCTGGAAGGGGCTCGACGGGCCGTTCGGTTCGCCGTCGCTCAAGACCGCGATGCGACTGGCGGTCCGCGCCGCCGATCGCTCGCGTCGGCGCAAGAGCCCGACCGCCGTCACCCGAGACGTGCTCGACGCGATGCTCACGACCTGTTCGACCGCTTCGCTCGTCGACCTGCGCGACCGGGCGATCCTGCTGGTCGGCTTCGCCTCCGGCGGCCGTCGGCGCTCGGAACTTGCCGATCTGCGCGTCGAGCGGCTGCGCGATGAGGAGCCGGTGCCGGCCGATCCGAACGATGCGACCTCTGAGCTGCTGCCCTGCATGACGATCCGGCTCGGGCGGACCAAGACGAGTTCGGCAGACGACGATCGGTTCGCGGTGATCGCCGGTCGCCCGGTCGCGGCGCTGAAGGTCTGGCTCGCGGCGGCGAGGATCGAAGCCGGGCCGGTGTTCCGTGCGATCGACCGCTGGGGCAATCTCGACGGCAGGGCGCTCACCGCCCAGACGATCAACGCGATCGTCAAGAAGCGGGCGGGGCTCGCCGGGATCGAGCCGGGGAAGGTCTCGGCGCACGGGTTGCGGTCCGGGTATCTGACCGAAGCGGCGCGACAGGGGGTATCGTTGCCGGAAGCGATGGCGCAGTCGCAGCATCGCTCGGTGCAGCAGGCAGCTCGGTATTGCGACGTGGAAGGGCGGCGAATGGGGAGGGCTGTGCGCCTTTGAGCGGAGCTTCGGTCGATGAAGATCCTTCCAAGAGAAGCACAAATAAATTGAACGCTTCTAGATCCACAATGCCAAGTCGAAGCCGCTTGCAACGTCGCCCAAATTGCCGCTGCCGACAAAGTCGGTTCCGCTCCACAAATCAAAGTGACCGGTCGCGTCCGAAAAAGCAGCGTGATAAGCAATGATGCCCTTCTTCGCCGGGATATTGACTGGTGTTCCTGGATTTTTGCTCATTCCCCAATAAAATGGGCCGACCGTTGCGTTGACATAATCCCACATGGTTTTGACTTTGATGATGATGTTGCGGCCGTCTCCGGCGACTGCCTCTTTGTATTTGTTGTTGATTTCATATCCGGCAGCATGAAAGGCGATCGAAAGGCGGATGGCACATGTATTTTGGTAGTTCGGATGATCAATAAGGGTTGGCCATTGGCCACCGAGCTGCGTATAAAGCTCCTCTTTAGCCACAGTTGGGTAGTGAGAAGCAAGAACATCATATATAGCCATGGGTTTAATCCCTCATTCTGTCTCAGAGTGTGCATGTTCAAGGCGCATACTGATGATTGCGCATTTTGTATCTATTTTGCAGTCCAAATATATGGATATATTGAAAATATACTTGAATAATCAGCCTATAAGAGAAAAAACTACTTTGACTGGATTTTGCAACTCGTTCGACAACATGCGCATTTTGTCAGGATTTTTCAATCTCCAGTTGGCCCCCGCAGCGGAAGGTACGATATGAGAAGGTAGTTCCTCGCCTTTCGTTTTTCGGCGCCTTTGACATCTCGTGCTGCGAGCCCCATCTCGCGTCGCGCTGACGCCAGAGACATAGGACCTGTTGAACTGCTCCCCGCCGGCCTACCACCCGGCCGGGCCTTTCCGGGGTTGGTAACCGAGGGCATCATAGGGGCTCGCGGTGAGGCCTATGACCGCGATATTCGGCTATCGGGAGGTGACTGATTTGCGGGCGTTTCGAGTATCGAGTTTGCGAATGATCGTATATGGACGACCGAAGGTCGCGAGCCCGCTGTCCCGGTCGGCCTCGTAGCAGGATCATTTGGTCGCGTTGTTGCCTTCGAATGTGTGCTATTACTTATGCGTAACGGTTAGGTAATTCTGAGTTGAGGTGCCTTCGTCGCCTTCCAGATTCGGGAAGCATATTTTAGTCATCGGTCCAGCATAAAATATTTATGCCCATTTCGGAGGAATAGCACCGACGTGCGATTTGTGCAGATATATTTCGGCGGTTGTTAAGTCACTAAAGATATGTTCAAGTGGCGAAAATTTCAATTTCCGGTCGGCCCTCTATGGTGAGGTCGCGATATGGGAAGGTATTTTCTTGCATTTCGATGCTTCGGCACCTTCGATATCTCTTCGATAGCGGCTGGCGGCATTTTGGTGCCGGTGACGCGCAATGCGAAGGGTGTAGTTGAGATCCTCTACATGGAGGATGTGCCGGCCGCTCCGGCAGGGGCCGCACGGCCTTGGCGTATGACGTTGCGATGGCTTCCGGCGCAGTCGACGGTGGAAGGGGGCGACGCTGCCGCTATCCCGAACACCGCCGATATGGAAGCTGATACCGCCCCGATCACCGATCTCGCGACCAGCACGCTGGACGATCTGACCAAGCTGTTGGGGGCAGGCGGGGTCTTTCGATCCGAAGCCGCCGGGAAGGGATTGCGGTTCGAAGGCGTGAAGCTGTTCGAACAGTACGAGGTGCCACGACCGGACGCCGAATCCATCGATGGGCGGATAGCCTCGAAACTCGATCTTCGTCTACCGACGATCGGATCGATGTCGGCTCCCGACGGATCGGTGCAGCGATCGACGCTCGAGGTCGGGCGCAAGACCGGGGTCGGCTATCGGTTCCAACTCGGCCTCCCGACGCCGTTGCCGATCCGGCCCGATCAGTGGGTTGGGGCCGATCTCGGCGCGCTCTGGTTTCAAGTGTTGCGATCACGGGTGCAAGAGGAGATCGGTTCGTCCTACGCCGAGGCCGATGCACCCATCGGGTTCGACACGTTGTTGTTCGGACCGAGCGACACCGACGTGGAAATTCCCGATTCCGGAGTGTCCCGCGTCGGCCGGCGACTGATCGGTCGTGGCTCGAAACTCCCCGATCCCTATCGGAGTACGCCCGGCGATTCCGCGTCGTCCCAATGGTCGGGTGCGACGGAGGTCCCCCTCGTCCTGAAGGCGCTGGGTTTCTCGGTCGGCACGGACGTCACGGCAAAGTTGACGTTGGCCGACGATTCGCGAATCGACGACTTCGGGGCGTCGCTTCCGACGGCGGCCGGCGTCCTCAAGAGCGAGCCCCTCGATCGGGCGGAGGAGGGGCCGTCTCGCTTTCGGGTGTTGAATCGACTTCGATTGGTGGCGACCGTCGGCGCTACGGCGGGGACGGACACGGACGACATCCGCATCGAAAATGGCCGCATTTTGCTGCGGCGATCACCGCGGGCGGACGATCTGCTCGACGTCGGGCCGATCCTTCATGTTCTGGTCGATGCCGAAGGCACGGTCGGGGACGCCGCGGATGACGGCGGTGGAAGCTCGCATGATATGTCGGTCCGTGTCGCCTATCTGTGGAGCGAGAAGATCCGAGAGGGGGCGGGTGTCCTGTCCGGTCATCTCGCGGCGCTTCCTGGCCGTTTCGACACGGCGCGCGATGGCTTGCGCGCGCTCGAAGGGGCGCAACCGGGTTCGGTGATCCCGGTGATGTCTTTCGTCGACGGCAACCCGACCATTCGGCTCGCGCTGGCACGTCCGGCGCGGAAGATATGCGTCCTCGAGGATGGTCTGCCGGTCGCGGGACCGGCTTCCCTACGTGCCGCGCAGATCGATGGGATTATCGGGGCGTGCGCGTCCGTCGTCGCTCCGAGCGACCTGCCGGGGGGCACCGAGAAGGCGGTCGCAGCGGAACTGACCTTCCCGCTGTTCGAGCGCGAACCGAACGGCTCGACGCCAGTGCGCGTGAATCTCGTTCGCGATCCCGACGTCGACGCCGCCGGTCTCGACATGGCGGGCGCATCGCTGTCGATGGCGATCGTGCCCCAAGCCGACGCGGCGACGATGGAACTGGCCTCCCTCGGGGGAATCGCCTTCGAGAAGACGAAGATCGACGCGAGCCCCCTTCGTTCCGACGAAACCCATTCCTACCTGCGGTTCTACGAATCCCTCCGCCCGAGCGATCCACCGGATGTCGAGTGGCAGATCCGCTTCGACGTCGGACAGGTCGTCCCCGTCGGGATCGACCGCGCGCGCGGAGATCATCGTCATCCATCCGTACCGATCATGCTGAGCGAAGGCGTCCCCGTCGCAGGAGCGGGGCAATTTTGGCTGAAAGCGACGGAGAATCTCTCCGCCTCGGGCGATCGACGATTGGTGGCGACGCTCCGTGATCAGATCGAGGGCGGAGAAAAGCTCCAGTCTTTCGTCGTCTTTTCCGAAGCACCATTCGCGCTGAAGCGCGTCTTCGCCGTACCTCTTTCGGCGCGGGGCGATGCCGAGGCGGCGGACGCCGCGGTCTGGGACAGCGAAACCCGCAGATGGCTGACGCGCCGGACGGCGGAGTCCTATCGCTACGTTCTGCCGCCGCAAGCGATCGGCGAGAGCATGGACAAACCCCGCCGGTTGGAAATCCACGACGCCGACGATCACGGCGATGGATGGATTTCGCCGATCCCTCTAGGCGCCGGTGATTCCGACGCCGTCGATCGACGCCGCGCCGTCGAGTTCCGCCTCACGCCTCCGGCGGAACTGTGGGTCAGGCCCTCGGACGTCGCCCGTCGTTTCACCCTGCCCGAGTGGGCCGCGGCCGACATCTTCACCCAGACCGGAGAACTCGGACTGGGGGCAGGGCTCGAGGGATTGCGGGCGGAGTTCGTCTACGGTCTCCCCGTCGCGATCGATCCGAGCCGCGAAACGGGGTTGAGCCGACGTGCTCGTGTCGCGGAAATCGAGGCTCTGCTCGGTTCACCGGTCCCCGGCGACGGCGACGGAGGCGGTGATCGAGGCGCGCGCGGGGCGGCGATCGGAGGCTCCTGGAACTCCGTACTCGCCGCCTACCTGACGAGACCCGAACGACTGGAGATCTGGGCCGACGACCCCGATTCCCGGGAATCCTTCGCTCCTGCGCGTTTCAGCAACGGCGCTCGCTTCGTTCTGCGCCATACGGCGCTCCACCGCGATCCGCTCGCCGATCCGAAGGTCGTCGGCGAGGAGTTGCCGGCCGTCGTACAGGGGGCGCCGGGTCAACCGCGGTTCCACCCGCACGGCCTGTCGGGCGGTGCGCTCTGGCCGATCGAATTCCGCAGCGTCCTGGCGATGGTCGCCCGCGCCCCGCGGGCCACCGGAGGGTCGATCGAACGCATCGCCTTGTCGCCGCTCGGAGGGGACGCCGACCAGACGGTGCGGTTCGCCGACGATCGCGTCGCCATCATCACCGAGACGCGGGGTGGTTATGTTCAGCGCCAGAAGGTCGAGGTGATCGGACGAATTGCCGTACTGTGGCATCGTGCCAAGCATGTCGTCGTCTACGAGCGAACCGTCAATCCGAGTGCCCAGTTCGCGCCGGAGATCGGCGGCGAGACGCGTTCGCGCCGACCGATCTTGCGCAAAGTCCGAGAATACATCGAGATACTCCAGACCGAACGACGCTACCCCGACTTGGGCGAGGCCCCCGCCCATACCAACGGCTTCCTCGCGGCGGTCCGCTTCAACAGTCGCATCATCGCGGTCGACAGCAGTTGGGCGGAAGAGGTCGAGGGCGTCGGTTTCGAGATTCCACTGTGGAATCGGCTGGCGGCGCGGACGCGTCCGCAAGTCTACGGCCGGCCGGACGTCGTCTTCCTGACGCGAGCGGAAGGGGCGGACGACGCGGCCGAGGCGCCGCAGGAATGTCTCGACCCGGACAACCTCCGCTTCTTCGCCGATGCCACGGACGGCGTGACCGACGACACGGATGCCTGGCCGACGCGCAACGGCATCGATTCCACCGAGCTGCCACCACCGCGCCACGGATGGCCCTGGGGAGATGCGGCGGCCGACACGCCTCTCGGCACAGAGAGCGCGCCGCGGGTTCCTCCCGGTTTCGCGCGGTTCACTTGGCGGCTCGCGACCCCCACGGCGCGCACCGCGATCAACGCCGGGCGTGGCGACAGTCCGCTCTACGCCAGCTTGGAGACGATCACTTTCGCTCGCGGCGTCGGAGCCACGTCGAAGGACGGCAACGCGACCGCCGACGCATTGGTCGCGATCTCTGATTTCGAAGAAATGCGAAAGAAGCGGTTCGGTGAAGGGCCGATCGCCTTCTCGGGACTGTGGAAGAAGGGCGGCACGATCACTCCTTCTCCAGGCGGTGCCGTCATCGCCGACCTCGCGAAGGTGTTGAAGGACGCCGGAGCCGCCCTTCCGGCACCGGGGAACGGGACCGTTCCAGCCACGGCCTCGGCGGAGAAGATAGGGGAGGCCCTGGCGGCGGTCACCGCGTTCAAATCCGCCAAGCTCGCCGACGTGAAGTCGTTGCTGACGAGCATCCAGACCTTCGGGGTAGAGATCGACAAGAGCTTCGGCACCTGGGCGGAAAAGCCGAATCTGAAGAAAATTCATGACGTTCTAGGCGGCTCCTGTGACAGGTTCAGATCCGAGCTCGCTGGCAAGATCGAGGCGCGTCGACTGGCGTTCCGCCAGGAACTGCGGGCTTGGGAAGCCGATGTTCTGCGGACGGCGCGGCGGAGCGACGCAGATATCGAGAAATTCGTCGGGCTGTTCGACGATCTGAAGCCGTATCTGGAATCGGAACTCGCAGGGTTCCTGCGACCTGCGCTCGATGGAGCGACGGTCGAGGTCGGCAGGCTCGGACATGCCATCGAGAAGGCGCGCGGCGCCGTCCTCGACCTGCGAGCCCAAATCGAATTCGACCTCGCCCGACTGCGCGCCGACGTCCAGGCCGTTCGAAGGAGCACCGAAAGAGGCAAACCTTGGTCGCGCTCCCGGCTCGAGCGCCTGCACGATCAACTGCACGGCGCCATCGACAAAGGTCGCGCACGCCTCGTCGCTGCGGTGAAGGATGCCGAAACGCTGCTGTCGGCCGAAATCGACGCGCGTGCACGACCGATCGCCGCCATGACCGTCCATGCTCTGTCGCAGTTGGCGGCGTTGGGAGCCGATCTCACGGCGAAGGTCGAAACGGTCGACGCCTTCTGTGAACGGCTCGACCAGCAGGTGAACGACTTCGAACGAGCGATCACCGGGAAGCTCGACGAGGCGAAGCAGGCGGTGACGCGGGTCCCGGAGGACTCGCCGCTCCGTGACGTCGCTCTCGATTTGAGCGAGCTGATCGGGAACATCGCCGAGAAGACGAACACGGCGAAGAAGGTTCATGCGGTCCTCGTCGGCAAGTTGCGGAACCAGGCTCTCGAGACGAACGCCCTTGGCGAGGACTTTCTGAGGCATGCCGAGGCACTCGTCGGCGAAACCGCCTCGCAGGTCGACGCCATTCTGAGGGCGTTGAAGGAAACCGCCGAGGAGGGGGGAGACGAGATCGCGGAGGCACTCGGTGACGCGACCGAGAACTTGAAGGTTTCGCTCGACCAGTTGATTGCACCGGGTATCGTTCGTCTCGAGGAAGCGGGCAATTGGATCGAGATGGTCTTCGTCGCCCAGACGAAGGCGGTCGAAGACGTGCTCGGTCGGCTCGCCGACGAAGTCACCTCGGTATCGAGCGAGGTCGACGCGGCGGCGGAGAAGGCTCAGAAGGAGGTCAAATCGGTCGCCGATGCACTGAAGCCCGATGCGTTGTCGAAGACTATCGTCACCGCTCTCCTGAAGATACCCGCGGTCGCCACCGCGATCGAACAGGCGTCGCGGGCGGTGCAAACTGCGGGAGCCACGGCCGAGGAACGGCTGCCGACCGCCGAGCGTGTTTTCTCGGAGGTCGTCGAGCGGCTCGACACCGAACTCAATCACGTCGGCGACGGTGTCGTTGCGGAAATCGGGAAGGTCCCGGATCTCTGCAAGAGCCTGGAGGGCTCACTCGAGTCGGCTCTCGCCGGCTTGGCCGACGAAATCGCCGGGGCGATCGACGATTATGCCGTACCGACAGCGCAGGTGATCGAAACCGCGCTGGGTGACTTCGCCGAGTACAAGAGACTCTACGACGACTTCCATAAATTCGACGTCGAAGTTCGACGGGTCGGCAACGACATCGGCCGGGCGGCCCGACAAGTCGAGACCTGGGGGGATAACACCCTCGCCGCCGTCGGACGCATCGGTCGAAACGGTATCTCCGCCGTACCGGGCAACATCCTCGCGGCGTTGGCGGCGGTCGGATCGGGCCCGGAGATGCCGGATCTCGATTTCGCCCGCGCACGCATCGGCTATTACTACGGCTTGGCGAAGGAAGTAGTGGACACCACCCCGGTCGAGGCTTGGTTCGGCAAGCTCGGCGACAGTCTCAAGGCGATGGGGCTGAGCCTACCCTTCGACCGTATCGGCGATCATCTGTTGCCGATGGACCTTTCGAAGTTCGACCTGGGTCGAATCCTGCCGAACCTCGGCGGCATCGACCTCTCGCGTCTCTTCTCCGGTATCAAGGTTCCTTCGGCAGCGAAGGACGCGATCCGAATCACCCATCACTTCGATCGCAAGGCCTTCCGAGCCTGGGTGAAGATCGACGTCGCCGTCGATCTCCCGGGGCGCAACTCCATGGTCGCTCTCGGCCCGTTCAATCTCGATGCGGTCGATTCCAAGCTCGTCGGCTTCCTGAAGCTCGAAGCCTCGAAGGACTCCGAGACGATCGAGCAGACGGGAGAGGCGACGCTGACCACCGATCTCGATGCGGTGGTCTCCGGCCAGAGCATGGTGAAACTGCGTGAGGTGGGCATCCGCTACGCCCGGTCCGGCGGCCTGTCGGTCGATTTCGATCCCAAGAAGTTGCAGCTCAATCCCTGCTTTCAATTCATCCAGAATACCTTGCAGACGGTGTTCGGCGACACGTTCGGCGGTTGCGAGGTGCTCAAGAAGGATGGAGTCCCGGTCGGCCTCCGGCACGACTTCTCGATGCCGCCGCTGTCGCTGAGCTTCGGCACCAGCGGCGTACAGAACATCCAACTGTCCAACCGCTTCGAACTGATCGCCCATCCGGATTTCGTCATCGCCAATCGCTTTGCGCTGGCGCGACCGGAGATGCCCTTCATCTTCACCGTGTTCATCATCGGCGGCACCGGCTGGTTGACCGTCGACGTGGAGTATCGACCGTTCGAAGGCGACGGCGAGTTGTCGGTGATCGTGGAGGCCGCAGCGGGTGGCGCGGCTTCGCTCGCCTTCTCCTTCGCCGGCTGCACCGGTTCGGTCTTCATCACCATCAACGTGGCGCTGCGCTACCAGAAACTGATCGGTGCGCCGGGTGGAGGGCTCACCGTGTCGCTGGTGGTGGTCATCACCGGCGTCGTCGATGTCCTGGGCATCGCCACCGCACTCATCACCGTGATGTTGCGGCTGTCTTACTTCGAAAACGGTGACATCGACGCAGTCGGCTCGTTCCGGGTGACGATCCGTATTTCGCGCTTCTTCTCGGTCTCGGCGGGCGGGAATGCCCGGTATCGGATGACCGGCGGCAAGCGGGAAACGTCGAGCTCGACGTCCGTCACACACACGGTCGAAGACAAGAATTTTCAGAAGGCGAAGAAACTCCTGAAGAGGAGCTAGACCATTGTCGGTTCTGTTCACCGTTCATTGCCTCGTCGACGAGGAACCGGATTTCGGCGCAATCCCGCCGGAACGTGCTGCTTCGGTACGACTGTCCTTCTCGGCGAAGACGGAGGGCGGAGAGCCCACGCTCGACGAGATCACCACCGCGGTGGCAGGTTACCGGCGGTTCCTCGATGAGGCAGTGAGGCTGCACTCGGGTGAAAAAAGCGCCGTTCAGGTCTTTGCCTTCGATGGCTCGGTCATGTTCCGTCTCCCGGAGAACAGCTACGAGGTCGAATACGGGGCTGGAGACACGACGCTCTCTTCGGACTTCCGTGCATGGTTCGAGGCTCGGATCGAGCAGGCCGCACCGCCGCCGGTCGACGGTGTCCAAAGGCGCCAGGGATTCATCTCCCGGTCCCCCGGAGCGACCGACCAGATCGTGATGAGCGAGGGCGAACTCGACGCTCATCATGTGCTCACCGCCGCCGGCGCGTGGCCGGCTCCTCTGCCGCACAACCTCGGTCTCGCCTTTCGGGTCACCGTGAACGACCTTCCGCTCGAGCAGCTGATCGTCGTGGTTCCCTGTCCGGGCGGTCTCGAGACGGGACGGGACTTCGACAGCCGTTTCCAGCCGCGACGCGTACCCAGGAGCGCGACGGAGAACTACGAGAACGCCTTCGACATCTCCTATCTCAACGCTTCGGAACCTCCGGGCGCAGACGGCGAGCCGCCGCCGTTTCGCACCTGCCAAGTGATCGTGAACGGCCCGCCCGGGGTCGGCAATACGCTTGTCGGACCCACCGGTTTCATCGAGAGCGGCCCGGACGAGGAATTCGCCGCCGCGGTACGGCGGATCGAGAACCGTGCCGGGTCTCTCTTCACAGGCCATCAGGCGGCGGCCGGAGTGCGCTGGATCGAGGATCCCACGTTCGTGGGCGGATCGTCGGGCGGAGGGCACCTGCCGCTCGACGAGAACGAGAAGAGCGAAGCGCTGCTGCGCTACTGGCTCGGATGTCTCGCATGGCAGGCGGCCGCCATGTTGGCGACCTCGTTCGACACGGTTCTGTTGGCGTTGCAGATGCCGGGGCGGCACTCCGACCGCGACGGTCAGGTCCTCGCGCCGTTCCTCGACACCCTCGTGCGCGAGAAGTTCGCAGGGCCGACGCCCTCGGCGGCGCAGACGGATTCCGAGGCGTCGCTTCGAAAGCGTCTGCGCCGCGCGATCCGCGACGGGTTGACGAACCTCGTGGTGAATTGCAACGCATGGGCGCGGTTGGACGACGGCAACTGGCTGTCGATCTACTTCGCGGAAATGACATCCGGCGGGTCGGCCGGTTTCGCCTCCGATCTGGTCTCCTTGGCGCTGAAACCGACCACACAGGCCGTTGTCGATCTGGCCGCCGAACTGCGGCGCACGGCAAAGGACACGGGCCGCCCGCTCACACTGGCCCATTTGGCACAGAAACTCGCCACGGAGATGGCGCCGTTGCACGACGGCATCCTGAGCGAGGCCGGATGCGAGAAGATCGTTCTTCGGCTGTTTCGCAGCACGGAGGTCGAGAAAAGTCTGATTCCAGACGGAAATGCCGAAACGACAGCCGTCTACCGGCAGCACGTCACCACGCTCGAGACGCTGTTCGCGCGCGGATTCAACGGTGCGGAAGCCGCACGCCAATCGGTCGGGTCGCTGATCGCCGATCTGGCCCTCCATAAGGTGGCGTTGCATGGACCGTTATCGAGCAGAGATGATATAAAGAATACAATAAATGAGTGGACGTTTTGGGCGGAGCGCACAAGGAGCGGTATTTTTTCTCCAGAACGATCCATATCTGGCCAATTGAAAAATATAAGAGTTTTTTCAATTGGCCGCAATCCGGGACAAATTCTTGAGTCTCTGGGCTTGAAGGGATTTTTCGGCGCAGCTCAGGAAGCTGCTTCGGACGCGATTGATGAATGCGCCGAACGGATTCAATTCGATGCGCTCGACGATCTTTTCCCGCACCCCGACCGTCGCTTCGTACCCGATGCCGTACCGCAGCCGATTCACTTGCCGATCACCGTCGATCCGTTCACCGACGACGACGACGGCGAGGATGTCTTCGCCTTCGGTCTCGCCGGGCTCGGCGTGCTGATCCGCGAGGCCGATGAAGACTGGGCGCATGCTTGCCTCGCCGTTCTCCACGAGCCTACCGATGCGCAGGGGGTAGCGGGTGGCCTCCGGAGGCCGGCATTCGTCCCTCCGACCATCGTGCCGCTGCCGACGACGACCATCGACGGCCGACGCGAGTTGTTTCTGACCTATTCGGGCGATCCCTTCACCTCCGCCGCCTATGGCGACAGCATGTCACCGACGGACGGCGACCCGGCGGCCGTGCCGTTCTTCGGCGTCGACTTTCCGGATTCCGACACCGACGAATTCGGCGGGGACGTTCCGCGGTACCGGCATGTTCCGGCTCTCGCCTACGGGCGGGCCTACGACTTCGCGGTCCACATCGTCGGAAGGGCCGGTACGCTGCCGCCCGCCCTGCGCGGCACCGAACCATGGTTGCCGGCGGTGAAGGTCCGAGTTGGGCCTACCGAGATTGCAGCGCAGTCGATCGTGTCGCGCCGCACGGCCATCGGCGCGGCGCGTTTCGAGAATGTGCCGGGTTCGTCGCGATTGGGTATGCAGCCCGCCGAAGTCATGCCGCTGTCGCGGGATTATCGGCGCGTCGCGGTGGCCCGGGACGTGGTCCTCGACCTGTTCCGCAACACGGACGGGTCCGGCGCGATCGCGTTGCGCATGCCCGAGACGGAGGGGACCTGGGGCGATGACGTCGAAATCGTCTTGCGGGATATTCGAGTGCGGGGGACATCCGCCTACGCGGCACGCATCCGCATCGAGGTGAGCGCCTCCGCCAAGCGTGACTTTGGCGACGACGACTGCTTGACGATCGAATTCGATCTGCCGGCCGGCGGTGCCGGTGATGAGCTCGAGATCCATGTCGGCTGCTTGAACGGATCGTCCACTGGGGGAGGGGGCACGACATGGGTCCGCCTTCGCAGTCATGTGGAATTTGCCGAAGCCGACTTGCACGTCGACTCCTCCCGTTCGGAACTCGCGGCCGCATTCCACGGCCTCGCCGTTCCTGCCGTCTGGCTCCGGATATCGGTCCTTTCGGATCACGTCGTCTCCTTCGCCGATCCGACACCGGACCGATCCGGCGCGGCGGGGGCGGCGCAAGAGAGTCGGGACGACCTTCTGCTGCTCGGTTCGCCCGAGAGTGCTCTACCGAACCTGTGGAACGCGCCGTACGGCAAGGCGGCGGTCGTCGAGGTCGTTCTGCCGCGCATGGGGCTCGCCGATTTCCGGCGATGGACCGCCAACGACGAACTCCGCGCCGATGCACTCGGCCTCGCGGCGCTCGCCGAAGCCGATCGCAAGAAGCGGAACGAACTCTTCGACCGTTTCCTCGCCCTGCTCGTCGCGCTCGACATAGAGAGGTTCGCCGACCCGGCCGCGGCGGAACGGCTCGACCGACTGCCGGATCTCGCCGTGACGAGCGTCGAACTCTCCGCCCTCGTCACCGACGATTGCGTCACGCCCCCGGACGAAGCTCCTGCCGGCTCGGGCGCCGCTCGTCTTCCGATCGAAATGCCGTCGTTGTGGACCCTTCTGAGCGACGGAGAAAACAAGACGGACATCGAGAACAATCGGATCGTGCAGGTTCTGGACAGCATCGATACGAGCCTCCGCCTTCGACTCCGGATCGAGGCGACGATGGCCGATCCCGGGGACCCGGATCCTGTATTCTCCAAGGGTGCAGATCCCGAGGACCCGGATCCTGCAATCTCCAAGCCCGTATTTCGACTCGCCGTGCCCGGTGGGCGCGTTGTTCGCCTGTCGGCGCGATCGCTCGTGGCCGAGAGACATTTCACCTCCGATCCGAATGTCATCCACAGCGGCCTCCGGCAATTGGCCGTGAGGAGCCACCCGATCGGCACAGCCGAACACCTGGCCTTCGAAGGACCGCATGTCGACATCGAGGCGATGATGGGACCGCTCTCCGTCGACAAGAGGTCGCCGGGCTCTCCGGACTGGAAGCGGACGAGAGCAGACTGGGCCAAGGATCTGTACGCTCTCGTCCGCCATGTCCCGACCGACCACTCCGGAACCTATCGGCTGTCGGTCACGCGCGAGGCGTGGGACGAAGAGCCGGGCGCTGCGGCGAGTTGGCACTGGCGACGGATCGGCTCGATCGCCAGCGCCAAACAGGCATGGCGCTTTCTCGGCCGTCCGCTCCACGGCACGATCGATCCACGTCGTCATTCGAAGGACGACGCGAAGAAGGGGCGTGGCTCGCTCAATCTGGCGGAGAATCTCGACGACGCGTTCTTTCGGTTCGAGGATGAAGCATTCGGCGCGCGCGACGATTTCGAGCCGTCGGACGCGCCGACGCGGTTGCAGCCGATAGGCCATGAAACCACCCTCGTGCGGGTCGACCCGGATCCACAGAAGGGGGCGTCGATCTTCCGTCACGCCTTCACGCTGCGGTCGCGCTACATCGGGGCGATGCGGGTTCCGGAACGCGACGGCATCTGCAGAGCTTGGTCGGACGTCGTCGACCAGACGGACAAAGAGGCCAGGGCCGGTCGATGGTTTCGCGTCGCCGTCCTCGCGGCCCGTCCGAGCGACGAACTAAACCGCCCTCAATTGCGCGCCCTGCCGCCGCTGACCCGGCGTGTCGAAGGCGACGAGACCATCTCGCCGCCCGTCCTCGCGCTGCTGAGCGAAACACCTTTCGCCTTCGGTGGGTTGGCGGCTCGGATCGCCACAGAGATACGCACCGGTATCGGCTACGGCGTGGTCTCTCCGAACGGTGTGGGGACGCCGGCCATCGGGCCGATCGACACGCGCAAAGAGATCGGGCCGGACCCGCGCCTGTCCTATCGTCCAATGCCGGCGGATCTGGCGATGCGGACCGTTCTCGATCCGGAGGGGCCGATCGGGTTGTCCCACGATACGGATGCGACATCCGCGCCGCTGTTCGCCAACACCGCACTTCTGCTCCATCCCCGTCTTCGATCACCGGCGCCTGCATCGAAGGTCGGTGAGGAGAACTTCCTCGGCGTTCGCACATGTCGGTTTCTCGATCCGAACTGGCTCGTGGCCGATGAACGATCGCCGGATCTCGTCCCCGACAAACCGACGCCGATCGATCCCGACGGGGTGGCGCGCTGGATCGATCTCGGTAGCGATTTGAACATCCAGATGGAGACCGGCAGCGACGACGATCCGGTCCTCGTCTCCATTCTCACCACACATGAGGGCACAGTGCAGGTCGACCGAGTGGCGATCGATCCGGAAGCCGGTCACGAGCCGCTTCTGCTCTGCGAAGGCGCCACCGCACTCCTGGTGCATCCGGGGGCTGGGAGGGCCGCGACGATCACCGCGTTCACCAGAGGCTTCGGCACGACCGACATGCCTGTGGTGCTGGCTTCGGTTGACATCACGATTCCGGAAAAGGCCCGGCTGCACCTCGTCGCCGAAGGCCCGAAGGTCGAGATCCGAAGAACTTCGGCGAGTGCCCCCACCGCACACGAGTGGGTTCGGACGAACCCGGATTTCGGGTTCGTCACGCGCCATACCGGTGAGCCCGGTGGCGAGCGCCTTCCTGTTTCCGGTCTCGTCGCGGTGCGGACGGGGAACGATGTCGCGTTTCGCAAGGGCGAGATCGAGACCTGGATCCGCGCGTCTCAATCGACCGTCAACAGGCCGACGCATGGCCAACGCCACATGGTATGTCTGTTCTCGCAGATGCTGAGGGGCATCGGCCGCGACATCGAGAGGCCGCTCGGCGCGGCGCTCCTGCACGGGCGAACCGTGACTCTGCCGTCCGGCTGTGAGACCTCCGACGGGCTCAGGTTCATCGAGGTCGAGACGCCGGCGGAGTTCGTCGGACATCCGCCGCAGCATATGCCCGATCGCTATCGTTCGGCGCGCTTCGATCTGGTTGCGACCGGAGCCGACGCGGACGATGCGCCGCGGCGTCAACTCTTCCGCATCCGCCTGCTCGGACCGAATCCGGAATTCTCAGATCCGGGCGCCGAGATCCGCTTTGCGCTGCACCTGAACGATGGTGCGGCCGCCTATGAAGTGGTCTGTTCGGACCTGCCGAAGGCGACCTGCGAACTGATCGTGTCCCTCGGCCTCATCCGGGGTGCGGAGACGGTGAGTGTGAAGGCGGTCGACACGTCCGGAACCGTCCGGGATCGCCCGCAGTCGAGCCGCATCGTCACGATGCCGAACCTGTCGATCGACGGTCGTATCCACGCGTTGACGTTGAAGATCCGCGAAGTGAGGCGACAAGGTGGCGAAGACACACACGAACGCTGGTTCGAAATTTCGCTTCTGTCTCGGCTCTCTCCGGATCCCGGCGCAGACTCCGACTTCGGCTTCGACTGGATCTTCGGTCGCGTAGCCCCCGCAGCGGAGCGAATCGACGACCTCGATACGTTGTCGGCGATGAAGGAGGCTCAAGCTCGATGCATCGCCCTCTCGCCACGTCTGCCCATAGCCGTGACGTGATGGTCGTGTGGGTCGCCCGCCGCCCGCGCAGACGTCGCGGCGGACCGCTCGGCCGGAGCAGCGAAAGGGAACCATAAGCCGCTGCGTGTCGTAAGTAGTTGTCGGAGGGAAAATGTCGTTCTGTGAGCTGCATGCGTGGACGGGTTGATTCGTCGTTTTCGGGCGCTCGCCATATGGCAATGATCCACCGTTCATTGTAAGATTGCCCTAGCTCAACCACTTCCTCAAATCGGATAACTGGGAATTATCCGAACACAAGAGGCTCTCATGAAGTCGTTATGGGTCAAAAACGTCACGGGACTATATCAAGAATTCTTTGACCCCGACGTTCGTGGTATGCTCTCGTCAGAGAGCAAAATACGTAATAACACCCTTGATGCTGGTATTTTATTTTGGTCCTCTGTTCTCTCTGAGAGTAACATCATTCGAATAACAGATATTTTACAAGACAATATTCAATTTAAGGAATTTCAGACACCTTCCTTTCTAGCAATATGCGCTAACAAAGACTCTTTTGTCGCGAAGTGCATTGACTACCGTACTTCATTATGTAACCAGACGAATGATGAACAGGCCTTCTTTTCACGATTAGAGACGTTATCAATTTTATGCAAACTCTTTAGCGCGTTTGATTATTATCCATTTGAAATTAATATTCAAAATGGATTTGTATTAGATGAACAGTCATTACAAACAATATATAACAATTGTCTAAACGAACGGAAAAATCCATATTTACTCTTCATTCGTGGTGTAGTTATTCCTTTAATAAAGGAATATAGACCATCTATATTATTTTTATCTGGCCGTATTGGCTATTTTTCAACAGCCATTGCGTTGGAATCCAGGAAACACATTCCAGATATACATATCTCCGTTACGAGACACTCTTCCGAATATTATTCTTTGGGAAAAATCGTTCAATATATTCGGAATAATAAATACATATTTCGAGCGTTTGACAGCATTATTCTTGATAATTTTGATATATCTGAGAAACAATTAGAAGAGACTCTGGGTTCTCGTGAGACGATAAATGGGCTATCGCATGTAATCACAAGAGAATCGATTGATGGATGCGTTTTGAAGGCGGCTGCATACATAGATGCCCCCCGCCCATCTCTGATTCATTCGCGCAGCAGGCAAATTGAAAGACATTCAACTCAAAATAGTACCATTTATGATGTATACCTAAATCCAGGAACTAGATGTTATTGGAATAAATGCGTTTTTTGTGGAATAAATAGAAAATACTTGGATTCTGAAATCTCTGAAAAAGTTGAATATGTTGAAAATAGAGTTAGTTTTTTATGTGACTCGCTCCCAACAAATTCATATATTTGGTTCGTAGATGAAGCGTTACATCCTGACCGTCTATTAATTCTCTCTACCATAATATTGTCTTCAAATAAAACATTTCGATGGCAAGCACGATGCCGCATAGACGAGGGTCTTCTGAAGCCCGGCCTGGCTGAAAAGCTCGCCCAATCAGGTTTAAGGGAGCTTCGTTTAGGCCTTGAATCGGGATCGCTTCGTATACTGAAATTGATGAAAAAGATTGACTCCAATTTTCAAATCAAAACTGTGTATGACATAGTTAAAATATACTCAAGCTTAGGAATATCCATACACTTTCCAATAATTATTGGCTTTCCTGGCGAACAGGAATCAGATCGACAGCTAACATATGAGCTTATATCGAACTTACGTAAATTATACAAATCAGTTACATTTAATGTAAATATCTTTTATTTTGATATCGCAAGTCCGCTATTTAAAAAATGGGATAAGTACCAAATTACGAGCATAACTTTTCCATGTGCACCTATAGATTTCATTGGAAATCAGATCGGGTGGGACGACAATTTAAAAACACCAGACTACATTCTCGAAAAAGAACGCAATCACTTCATGCGTGATCAATTATATGATTGGATGCCACGAAACGCACTCGTTACCCCGGTATTATTTTATAGACTGGCGGAGACGATACGAAATACACTAATTTGGAAAGCATCCGACAGCTTGATGTCGAAGAAAAAGAAATTTTCGATAGAAAGTATATTGCTTTTTTCGGATGAAATAACTGTTTTTTCTTCTATCGAATCGGATTTATATATTGCATATAATTGGAATACACATCACTATCTGAAGTGCAGTGACGTAATCTTTGACATAGAAACTGAGTGGAAGTCCGCAAAAAGTGCCTATGACGGAATTTATAATCTCGTTTTTGTTAAAGGCTATTTTATATCACTCGATGATGCGTATATTTACATCGAAAAAATGGTAAAATACGGTCATTTAATTATATTATAGATAAATATTTTCGGTTAATTGCTTGTGAGGCTGTGTGGAGCCCGATGTGGAGGCTAAAATGGACGCGACAAAGAAGCCTACGACAATCCTGTTCGGTGATGAACTTGCCGAATTAGATAAGAAGACGCCGCTTGAACTCGGGCGCGGACCCTCCGACGCCAAAGCTCCCACTACGCCCGCTTGCTCTGGAGGTGGAGGTGGAGGTGGAGGTGGAGGTGGAGGTGGAGGTGGAGGTGGAGGTGGAGGCGGAGGTGGGAAATAGCTCGAGCGGTTTCCGACCTGAAGGAATCGGAAGGGATTCCTGAATCGGCGTTCAGCTGATTCAAACTGCATGCTGGCGAAGGAGGCCGGCATGCATGGCCAAGGCTCTTTCTTCGGATCTTCGTTCCCGCGTGGTCGCCGCGATCGACGGTGGCCCGTCCTGTCGGCAAGCCGCCGTGCGCTTCGGCGTCAGCGCGGCGAGCGCGATCCGTTGGGTGACGTTGCGACGACGTACGGGCGACGTGACGCCCGGTCTGGCGGGTGGGGATCGTCGGTCCCGGCACGTCGAAATCCACGCCGACCTGATCCTCGGCCTCGTCGAAGAAACGCCGGACATCACGCTGATGGAGTTGCGGGCGCGACTCGGCGAGCTAGGGATCGGCGTCGGCCTCGCCACGCTGTGGCGGTTCTTCGATCGGCGGCGGATCACCGTCAAGAAGACGGCGCATGCCGCCGAGCAAGACCGGCCCGACATACTGAAGCGGCGAGAGGAGTGGTTCGACGGACAGCTCGATCTCGACCCGAACCGCCTCGTCTTCATCGACGAAACCTAGGCGTCGACGAACATGGCACGCAAATGCGGCCGCGCCCCGAAAGGGCAACGCCTCCGGGGCGGGATCCCACACGGCCATTGGAAGACGACGACCTTCGTCGCCGGTCTCCGGCTCACCGGAATGGTCGCGTCGATGGTCATCGACAAGCCGATCAATCGGAGCTCGTTCCATGCCTATGTCGACCAAGTTCTGGTTCCCTGCCGGGCGTCCGCGAGGCGATCGAAGCGGTCGGAGCCGAGTTGCTCTACCTGCCGCCCTACAGCCCGGACTTCAACCCGATCGAGAACGCCTTCTCCAAGCTGAAGGCACTCCTGCGTAAGGCCGCGCGCCGCAGCATCGAGGGTCTGTGGTCGACGATCGGCGACCTACTCGATGCCTTCTCGCCCCAAGAATGCGCTAACTTCTTCGCCAACGCCGGTTACGATGCAATCTGATCGGAAACCGCTCTAAATTTAGGACACTCGACCATACCAGTCATGCGCCTCGATAAAGAGTATTCGTGGACGAATACTATTGAGTGCTGCCCTATCAATTTGGTGACATCATGATCTATATAAATCTGTCTAAATTATAAAAGCACTACCGTCTAAAGATTAGCTCGCGAATGCTGTTATCAATCTTTATGTCAGCTGAAGCCGACATTCGGACAAGAATAACTTGATCAGATAGCGAGGATGGGAGGTATAGTGTCTTTTTTTGAATCGGTAATGATTCCTCGGAACCGGATTGTTTGCTCCTTTCTTTTTTTATTTCGATGTCAATCTTTGCTAATTCGTTAGTAAGTACCTTATTTTCATTGTCAAGCTTCAACCCTTTTATCCGATGATGCTCGTAAACTAATTTCTGAATACGAGAGATAGCGGCTGTCAATCCAAATATGCTTGTGGAGAGAATGATAGCGAAATCATACAGAGCTACGATACTGTCGCTCAGAACAATTTCAAATAGAAAAGGTGAATTATGACGTATAGACACATAATTACTTGATTGCGGTAAATACAAAGAAATAATTGTATTCAAATACAAAGTCATATTTGAAACTTGGCCCATATTATTACTATCTATAGCTGTCTCCACACTTATGATAATCTGCGGTAAACCAAAGGGGCGGTCGATTAATAAGCGTCTGATTCGATCTATTTCATGCACATATGAATTATATTCATGTTCGCTCATGGACTGGGCAATCTGTTCAGAACGGAGCCCCTCATATAGGGCGCGGAGCTGATCTCTTGTGAAGAAATGATTTAGCGATGCTAGTTTAGAGTAATATCCTATCATTCGAAAATCGCGATACGCTATACTGTGTCCAATCCCTTTAAATATATAAGAATATGCCGCATCGTTTTCTCCATGAAAAATCGACATTGTCGATAGTGCGAAGAAATCATTAATAGAATAGAAATACGCCTTTAATTCTTCAAAAATATCTAAAAAGTATTCAAAAGAAAATTCTCCATTACCAGATGGAAATTTTATAGAAATTTCTTTTTTATAATGCTCCGCAGATTGCAATCCGCCGAAAGAATGAAGAAGGCCGACAAACGGAAGTGTCGTATTTTCAAATTCAACATTTCGAAAATTCGCGTAATCGATTCCAGCATTCTGTAGATTAACATTTGAAAATCCCGTTGCGTCAAAAATAGCGTTTTCAAAATTACAATACACGAAATTTGTATCTCTTATATATGCCTCATTAAAGTAAGAACTATCAAAATTACATCCGCGAAATTCGGTATTTTCTATTTTCGAACCAGAAAAATCGGCGTAAGAAAAACTACTAGAGGAGACGTTCCCCCCTTTTGTTTTTGAGGAAAAACGCGCACCGTGAAAATCTGAAAATTCAAATCCAGCTTCTCTTATTATGCAATTTAACAAAATACAATTGCGAAAAGAGCAAGATATGCCAGCGGTCCCTCTAAAAGATATCTCGGAAAAAGTGCATGAATCGAAATAGCTTTTGCTAATTTTTTCACCGTCAAATTCTTTACCATAGTATTTATTTTTTTCGATCAAGTTAGAATATTCAATTGCATCAAGACGTGATGGTTCAAGCCGCTGAAGGACTTTTCTTGCGCGATCAATCTCGAATTCCGAAAACGGGATATCGGTATGTTTGGTCAGATCTGGCATGAGAGCCTCTTGTGTTCGGATAATTCCCAGTTATCCCACCCTCAGCCTCCCCAGGGTGTTGGCCTTCAGGACGGCTTGTTTCAGCCGTTCGTCGCTGACGTGGGTGTAGATTTCCGTCGTCGAAATCGACCGGTGGCCGAGGAGGCGCTGGACGAACCGGATGTCGATGCCGGCTTCGAGCAGGCTCGTCGCTGCCGAGTGACGCAGCATGTGTGGGGTGATGCGGCGGGTGAGCCCGGCGCGCTCGGCGAGACGGCGTAGGCCCCGGCGGATGCGGTCGGTGGACATCCGGCCGCCGACCTCGGTTTGCAGGAGCGGAGTCGTGGGGGATGCGCGATGGAGGCCGTGATCCCTGAGGAACGCGCGCAGCTCACCGACCACTTCTCTCGACGTCAGGAACACCTGCCGTTCGCGATTGCCCTTACCGCGAACCCGCAGCGTCCGGCGCTCGAGATCGATGTCGCCGACCCGCAGGGCCGTGAGTTCGGCTACGCGCATGCCGGTGGTGAAGAGCAGCAGCACCGCGAGCGCGATCGGCGCCGACGCTTGGCGGCGGCCGGTGAAGAGACGGCGCAGTTCGACGGCGGTGAGGCAGCGCGGCAGGCGCTTGGGCAGACGGATCCGTACCTCGGCGGTGCGGAAGGGCGAGGCGGCGATCTCTCCGCGCCGTTCGGCCCAGGCGAAGAGCGCACGTAGACAGGCGAGGCGCCGCTTCACTGTGGCCGGAGCGAGCCCGCGTGGGCCGATCAGCCATTCTGCATAGGCGGTCAGACCCGAAGCGGCGTATCCCTCCGGTGACGGCCGCCTTGTTCGATATCATCGTCCCGACCAATTTCGC
>ERZ1645187.1296-NODE-1296-length-23085-cov-6.875771_pt1 | contig 23085 bp, 22 predicted proteins | sample MGYA00575352_ERZ1645187 | MGnify/ENA primary metagenome ERZ1645187 (study PRJEB40837, sample SAMN11349314) | freshwater sediment metagenome | isolation source: river sediment | host: Sediment | place: India: Wazaribad , New Delhi | collected 2017-02-21 ... | reverse complement strand
ACCACGGCGAATACCTGCCTCGCCTCGATCCGCAAGTGCGAAGACCCCGAAGGCCCGAACATGGCCTACGAAAAACCGCCGATCATCGAGGGCATGGAAATTGCCGCCATCGCCGATGAAGACCTGGCGCTGGACCGTCTGGATGCCCTTGTCGAGGCGCTTTATGCCGACATGACCCCGGGCGAGAAGCTGTTCTACGAACGCTGCACCGTCTGTCACGGTCCGCGCGATGTGGGCGCCTTCACCCAGCTGCAATGGAAGGCGATCACGCCGTCGATGTTCCCGCGCGCTGGTCTGGATGACGCAGAGGCGGCAGTGGTCATGGACTTCCTGATGGCCAATGCCTCTGATGCGGCGAAATAAGCGATCGGGATGGCCGGGCTGACCGGCCATCCCACCACGGTTCCGGCATCGTCCCTGCCGGATGCGGGTTTTGCCCGCCCGTCCCTTGGGCATGGGCGGGCAGCCCACCTTCCTCTCCTCACTGAAAAAAGACCCTGCGCCATGCTTGACGCCACACCCCAGGTTTCCTCCAGTCGCTGCGCCTCGCTGACTGACCGCTTTTGCCGGCAGGTCAGCTATCTGCGTGTTTCGGTGACAGACCGCTGCGACTTCCGCTGCACCTATTGCATGGCCGAGCGTCCCACCTTCCTGCCGCGCAAGGATCTGCTGTCGCTGGAAGAACTGGACCGGCTGGCTTCGGCCTTCGTCGGGCTGGGGGTGCGCAAGCTGCGCGTGACCGGCGGCGAGCCCCTGGTGCGCCGCGACATCCTGACGTTTTTCCGCGCCATGTCCCGGCACCTGGACAGTGGCGCCCTGCACGAGTTGACGCTGACCACCAATGGCAGCCAGCTTGCGACCCATGCCGCCGACCTGGCCGCCTGCGGGGTGCGCCGGGTGAATGTCTCGCTCGACACGCTGGACGCCGCGCGGTTTGCGCAACTGACCCGGCGCGGCCAACTGGCCCCGGTGTTGGAGGGCATCCGCGCCGCCACCGCCGCCGGCATGCGCGTCAAGATCAATACTGTGGCGTTGAAAGGCTTCACCGAGGTCGAGCTGTTTCCGCTGGTGGAGTGGTGCGCGGCCGAGGGTCACGATCTGACCTTCATCGAGGTCATGCCGATGGGCGAAAGCGGCATCGAGGAACGCACGGCGCAATACTGGCCCCTCAGCGATTTGCGCGCCCGTCTGGACGAGCGTTTCACCCTGACCGATCTGGCCGAGCGCACGGGCGGGCCCGCCCGTTATGTGCGCATCAATGAGACCGGGCAGAAGATCGGTTTCATCACGCCCCTGTCCCATAATTTCTGCGAAAGCTGCAACCGGGTGCGGCTGTCCTGCACAGGCCAGCTTTACACCTGTCTGGGGCAGGAGGGCGCCTCGGATCTGCGTGCCGCCCTGCGGGCCAATGCCGATGCCGAGGGGCTGGAAGGGGCCATCCGTGCCGCCATCGCCCTGAAGCCCCGCGGCCATGATTTCGATTATTCCCGCGCGGTGCCGCAGGGTGCGATGCGCCGGGGCATGAACCATACCGGGGGCTAAGCCCATGCAGACGCTGGACATCCTTTACTTTGCCTGGCTGCGCGAACGCGTCGCCGCCCCGCGCGAGATCATCGCGACCGCGGCTGCGACCGTGGCCGATCTGGTGACAGAACTGGCCGCCCGCAGCCCGGGCCATGCCGCCGCCTTTGCCGATCACGCCGCGATCCGCGTCGCGCTGGATCAGCACTTGGCCGATCTGGCCGCGCCGTTGTCCGGGGTGCGCGAGGTCGCGTTCTTTCCGCCGATGACGGGGGGCTGAGCGATGAATGCCTCTGTCCAGACCCCGCTTTATGCCGAGGGCGAACTGCCCCGCTATGCCCGCCATATCGTCCTGCGCGAGATCGGCGGTCCCGGTCAGGCGCGGCTGAAGCGAGCGCGGGTGCTGGTGGTGGGGGCTGGCGGTCTGGGGGCGCCGGTGCTGATGTATCTGGCGGCGGCCGGGGTGGGCCATATCACGCTGGTCGATGACGATACCGTGTCGCTGTCCAACCTGCAGCGGCAGGTTGTCCATTCCGAGGACCGGCTGGGGATGGAGAAGGTGCATTCTGCCTGCCATACCCTGCGTGGCCTGAACCCCTATGTCCGTCTGACCCCCATCGCCCAACGCCTTGATGCCGAGACCGCTGCGGCGCTGGTGCAGGGACAGGATCTGGTGATCGACGCGGTCGACAATCTGGAAACACGCCACCTGCTGAACGCGGCCTGTGTGGCGGCGGGCGTGCCGCTGCTGTCCGGGGCGATCAGCCAGTGGGAGGGGCAGATGACCCTCTATGATCCCGCGCGCGGCGCGCCCTGCCTGGCCTGTCTGTTCCCGGTGATCCCGGATACGGCCGCGCAGCAGACCTGCACCGCCGCCGGGGTAGTTGGGGCGTTGCCGGGCATTGTCGGCTCGATGATGGCCGCCGAGGCGATCAAACACCTGACTGGCGCCGGCCTCAGCCTGCACGGGCGGCTGATGCTGCTGGACGTTCTCTGGGGCGAAAACCGCACCATCGCCGTTACCCGCCGTCCCGGCTGCCCGGTTTGCGGCCATGTTCACGGAGACACCGCATGACCCTCACCCATTTCGACGCCGAGGGCCGCGCCCATATGGTCGATGTCTCGGACAAGGCGGAAACCGACCGGCTGGCGGTGGCCGAAGCCACGGTGCTGATGTCGGCAGAAACCCTTGCGCGGGTGGTGGAAGGCACGGCGGCCAAGGGCGACGTGCTGGGCGTGGCGCGGCTGGCCGGGATCATGGCCGCCAAGCGCACCGCGGACCTGATCCCGCTGTGTCATCCGTTGCCCCTGACCCGGGCCGCGATCGAGTTTGAAACCGATGCCACGCTGCCCGGTGTGCGCATCGCGGCCACCGTCCGCACCCGCGGCGTGACCGGTGTCGAGATGGAGGCGCTGACGGCGGCCTCGGTCGCGGCGCTGACGATCTATGACATGCTGAAGGCGGTGGAAAAGGGCATGACCATCACCCGTTTGCGGCTTAAGCTGAAAGAAGGCGGCAAGTCCGGGCGCTATGAGGCGCCGAAGGCCGTGGGGGCAAAGGCATGAAACTTGGCTATGTGAGTATTCAGGGCCGGGGCGAGACCGACCGGTTTCTGGCCGAGGTGGCGGCTGCGCTGCAAGAGGCCGGCCTGCGTCTGGCCGGGACCGTTCAGACCAACACCGAACGCGCCAATCGCCGCAAATGCGACATGGACCTGATCGTTCTGCCCGATGGCCCCACCATCCGCATCAGCGAGGATCGCGGTGGGCTGGCCCGCGGCTGTATCCTTGATTCCGAGGCGCTGGAACAAACGGTGGTGCAGGTCGCCCAACGGCTCGACGGTGCCGATCTGCTGATCGTCAACAAGTTCGGCAAGCGCGAGGGCGAAGGCCGCGGCCTGATCCCCGTGATCGGCGAGGCGTTGGGGCGTGGCATCCCGGTGCTGGTGGGTGTCAACGGGCTGAACCTGCCCGATTTCCTCGCCTTTGCCGACGGCCTGGCCGAAGGTTTGCCGGCTGATGTTGCACAGGTGGCCGACTGGTGTCTGGCGGCCGCGCAGAAAGCCGCTGCCTGAGAGGGCAGCGGCAAGGCGACGCTGGCGGCTATTCTTTTTCCATCGTGCATTGCAGCGGGTGCTGGTGGCGGCGGGCAAAGTCCATCACCTGCGCAACCTTGGTTTCCGCCACCTCGAAGGAAAACACCCCGACCACAGCCAGACCCTTCTTGTGAACGGTCAGCATGATCTCGAACGATTGCGCGTGGCTGAGGCCGAAGAACCGCTCAAGGATATGCACCACGAATTCCATCGGGGTGTAATCGTCGTTCAGCAGCAGCACCTTGTACATCGGTGGGCGCTGGGTGCGGGTGCGGGTCTTGGTCAGGACCTGCGCATCCCCGCCCGGACCGTCCGGTTTGTCGGACATGGTGAGGGGGCGGATGGGCATCGTCTCTCCTGCAGGAATCGCGTGGCAGCATGAGGGACCGATTATAGCTTCAATTCCGGCGCGGGAAAGGGGCGGGCTTGCCGGTTTGCGCAGGCGCGGTTAATTGGCAGCATGACTCATATGCTGACCACCATCGGATTTGATGCCGACGACACGCTCTGGGCCAACGAGACCCATTTCCGCGACGCGCAGGCGCGGTTTGAATCCCTGCTGGCCGATTATGCCCCCGCAGACGACTTGCACGACCGCTTGCTGGCGACCGAGCGGCGCAATATCGGCCATTACGGTTTCGGCGTGAAAAGCTTTGTCTTGTCGATGATCGAAACCGCGATCGAGGTTTCCGGAGGGCGGGTGCAGGCCTCGGTGATATCCGAGCTGATGGCCGCGGGACGCGAGATCTTGACCGCCCCCACCGAACTGCTGCCCCATGCCGAGGCGGCGGTCCGCACCCTGTCGCAAAGCCATCGGGTGATCCTCATCACCAAGGGCGACCTGATGCATCAGGAGCGCAAGCTGGCGGATTCGGGTCTTGGCAATTTTTTCCACGGGGTTGAGATCGTCTCGAACAAGACGCCAGACACTTATCTGCGCGCCTTTGCCCGCCATGGCAGCGGCACGGGGCAGGGCATGATGGTGGGAAATTCACTGAAATCGGACGTCTGGCCGATGCTGCAAGCGGGCGGTTTTGCTGTGCATGTCCCTGCGGCGGTCATCTGGGCGATGGAAGCCGCCGAAGAGCCGAAAGATCATCCGCGATATCGCCAATTGTCTACACTTTCCGGGCTTCCCGGGCTGGTGGCGGCGATTTCCACATGATCTGGAAAAAAATCTGCTGATAACACAATATCTTGCCGTAGCATTTTGACAACGCTGCGAAGGGCCTGATATTTCCGGGCTTTCCGGACTCGGGGCGGCTGTGCTAGCGTCGGCGTCAAATAGCAGTAAAGTCCCGCAAAAGGGACGGCCCGGCAAACGGGCATCACAGGCAAAGAGGCAGCGACATGGCAACGCTTACGGCAGCGCTTTGGCGGGGGATGCTCCGTCGTATGGTCATGCTTGTGGCCGTGACGGTCACGGTGGCGGCTTGTGCTGCGCCCCAACCTTCGACCGCGGCCCCCTATGCGGCTTTTGTCATGGATGCCCGCACCGGCGAGACGCTCTATTCCAAGAACGCCGAGGCGCGGCTGCATCCGGCCTCGCTGACCAAGATGCTGACCCTCTACATCGCGTTTCAGGCGATTGAATCGGGCGAGATCGGGCTGGACAGCATGGTGACGATCACCCGCAATGCTGCGGCCGAGCCGCCCTCGAAACTGGGCCTGAAAGCCGGACAAAAGGTGGCGCTGCGCCACCTGATCCGTGCCGCGGCGATCAAGTCGGCCAATGACGCTGCAACGGCGATTGGCGAAGGGATCGGCGGTTCCGAGGCCGCCTTTGCCGAGCGCATGAACCGCACCGCCAAGGCGCTGGGCATGACCGGATCAACCTTCCGCAACGCCAATGGCCTGACGGCCGAAGGGCACATGTCCACCGCCCGGGACATGACCATCCTTGGGCGGCGGCTGTTCTACGATTTTCCGCAATACTACAACATCTTCTCGCGGCGCGAGACCGATGCGGGCCTTGCCGACGTGTTGAACACCAACCGCCGTTTCCTTGAGGCTTACAAGGGTGCTGACGGGATCAAGACCGGCTTTACCAACGCCGCCGGTTTCAACCTGACCGCCTCGGCGGAACGGGGTGGCGTGCGGATCATTGCCACGGTCTTTGGCGGCACGTCGGTCGCGCAGCGCAACAGCAAGATGGCGGAACTGCTGGATCTGGGCTTTGCCAAGGCGCCGGCCAATGCGCCCGTGCTGCGCCCGCAGGCGATCCAGCCCGAGGTCGTGGCGCAGCCGGAACTGGTGGCCGAAGGCGGCGATCCGCTGATGCCGGCCAAGACCATCCGCGTGGTGACGGCGGTCTCCAAGACGATGCGCCCGCAGCGCCGTCCGGGCGATCCCGCGCCCGAGGTGGTGGTGGCTGCCGCACCCGAACCCGCACCCGCACCGATCCCGGCGCCCGCGGCCGAAACCTTCGACGACCCGCTGGCCGAAGCCATCGCCGCCGAGGTCGCCGTGGCGGCAATGCAGGACAGCATTTCCGGTGCCTTGGCCGAGGCGCTGGGCGGCCCCGCTGCGCCAGCCCCGGCAGCGGCTCCGGCAGCCGCGCCTGAACCGGTGCCTTTCGAGGTGCGCACAGCCGCTGTGGCCGAACCCGAACCGCTTCCCGAGCCCGAGCCGGTGATCCTGCATACCGCCTCGACCGACGGTCTGACCGAACTGGCCGAGGCAGAGGCTGCCGCGCCAGAAAAAGTTACCCGCATCTCGACGTCGGGCGGGCGGGCTTGGGGCGTCAGCATCGGGCGCTTCCCGTCATCTGACGCAGCAGGTCGGGCGCTGATGAAGGTGATGCTGATTGAAAGCACCACGCTGGGCCAAGGCAGCCGCAAGGTGGTCAGCCGCGCGACCGGCCATGACGCCAATTTCTTCGGTCTGACCGAAGAACAGGCCGATCTGGCTTGCCGTCGCCTGCAAGCCCGCGGGATGGAGTGCTTTACCATCGGACCGGGGGCGTGAGCGGCTACGTCCTGCCGCCGCCGCCGCAAACCGCGGTGGCGGTGCAGGGCAGGGCCGAGCGTTTCGCGGTGCGCCGCATATTCTGCGTCGGCCGCAACTACGCCGACCACGCGCGCGAGATGGGCGGCGATCCGACCGCCGAGCCGCCGTTCTTTTTCACCAAACCCGCTGATGCGCTGGTGCCCTCTGGCGCGACCATCGCTTTTCCGCCGGCGACGCGGGACCTGCATTTCGAGGCCGAGCTGGTGGTGGCCATCGGTCTGGGCGGCGCGGATATTCCGGCTGCCGAGGCGGCCGGTCACGTCTGGGGGCATGCCGCCGGCAATGATCTGACCCGCCGAGACCTGCAGGCGGAAGCCAAGGCCGCCCGCCGCCCTTGGGATATGGCCAAGGGCTTTGACGCCTCGGCCGTGGTGGGGGCTTTGGTCGCAGGGCCGGTGCTGCCCGACGCTGGCCTGAGATGCGTCGTGAACGGTCAGAAGCGGCAATCTGCGCGGCTGTCGGAGATGATCTGGCCGGTGGAGCAGATCATTGCCCATCTTTCGCGCCATGTGACATTGGCCCCCGGCGATCTGATCTTTACCGGCACCCCTGCGGGCGTGGGGGCGCTGCATCCCGGCGACAGGTGCACGGTCGAGATCGACGGCCTTCCCGCCGCGACCGTCACGCTGGCCTGACGGGGTTCCGACAACCAGTTCCCATTTGCCTTGCAGCCGCGCCTCGACCCGCGGGCGGATTGGGTATTTGGGTCATGGTGAGGATGCTGCGCGCCGCGCCAGGTCTGCCACCTGTGGGCCGATGGCCTCGACGATCCGCGCCACGCCCGTGCGGTTGGGGTGCAGCCCGTCGGCTTGCATCAGGGCCGCAATCGAGGCCGGGGTGCCATCGCTGCCCAGCCCGGACAGGAAATTGGGGATCAGTGTTGCGTCGTATTCAGCGGCCAGGTCGGGGTAGATCCTATCCCATTCGGCCTTGTAATCCGGCCCCCAGTTGTCGGGCGCGGGAAGGCCGATCAGCAGCACGGGCAGCCGGTCGCGGTCGGCACGCTTCAGGATCGCGGACAGATTGGCGCGGGCCGCGGCCGGAGGCAGGCCACGCAGCAGGTCATTGCCGCCCAGCGCCACGATCAGCCCGTCAGCGCCATTGCCCAGCGCCCAGTCCAGCCTCGCGAGGCCACCTGCCGTGGTATCACCCGAGACGCCCGCATTCTCGATCACCGCTGCCACGCCTTGCGCGTCCAGCCAACCTTGCAGCTGCGGCACCATCCCGTCACCCTCGGGCAGGCCGTAGCCTGCGGTGAGGCTGTCGCCCAGCATGACGATGCGCGGCGCTTCGGCCTTGGCTGGCAACGCCAGCGCCAGGGCGATGAAACCCAACCGTAACACATGGTTGATAAGCCCAAGGGCGGCACCATATCCAAGGGCAAACAGGCGGGACATCATGGCGGAACCGATTCTGGAACTGGAGGACGTGCGCCTCACCCTTGCCGGAAATGCCGGCGCGGTCGAGGTGTTGCGCGGCATCTCGCTGACTGTTGAACCAGGGCAGACGGTGGGCTTGGTCGGCCCCTCGGGTTCTGGAAAGTCTTCGCTGCTGATGCTCATGGGCGGGATGGAGCGGGCGACCGGTGGTCTGGTCCGCGCCTTCGGGCAGGATCTGGGCGCGATGGACGAGGACGGGCTGGCCCGGTTTCGCCGCGGGCGGATGGGTGTGGTGTTTCAGTCCTTTCACCTGATCCCGACCATGACCGCGTTGGAAAATGTCGCCGTGCCGCTGGAGATTGCGGGGGCGCGCGATGCCTTTGCCCGCGCGGCGGAAGAGTTGGCGGCGGTCGGCCTGTCATCGCGCGCCGGTCATTACCCCGCGCAACTGTCCGGGGGCGAGCAGCAGCGCGTGGCGCTGGCTCGCGCCGCCGTGCCACGGCCGGCGTTGATCCTTGCCGATGAGCCGACCGGCAACCTTGATGCTGCCAATGGGGACGCAGTGATGGACCTGCTGTTCGGCCTGCGCGACCGTCACGGGGCGACGCTGGTCATGGTCACCCATGCGCCGGAACTGGCGGCGCGCTGTGATCGCGTGGTGCGGTTGGCCGACGGGCGGCTGGCATGATGCCGCTGGCGTTGCGTCTGGCAGGACGCGAGCTGCGCGGCGGCCTGCGCGGTTTTCGGGTGTTTCTGCTGTGCCTTAGTCTGGGCGTGATGGCGATTGCGGCTGTCGGCACTCTGCGCGGCATGATCGCGGCAGGGCTGGCCGATCAGGGCGCGGTGCTGCTGGGGGGCGATGCCCGGCTGCAATTCACCTACCGTTTCGCCTCGGAGGCCGAGCGCGACTGGATGGCCGCGCGGGCCCTGCAGGTGTCGGAGGTGGTCGATTTCCGTTCGATGATCGTAGTGGGCGAGGATCGGGCGCTGACGCAAGTGAAAGCGGTCGATGATCTCTATCCTCTGGTCGGTGCGCTGCGGCTGGAGCCCGATCTGCCGCTGGATCAGGCGCTGGCGGGGCGCGACGGGCTGCCGGGCGCGGTGCTGGACCCGGTGCTGGCAGCGCGCCTGGGTCTGGCCATCGGCGACAGCTTCCGCCTGGGGGCGCAGGATTTCGTGCTGATGGCCCGCCTGATACATGAGCCGGACAGTCTGGGCGGCGGCTTCAGTCTTGGGCCGCGCAGTCTGGTGCGCCGCGCCGATCTCGCGGCGTCGGGTCTGATCGGTCCGGGGACATTGTTTGACAGCGAATACCGGTTGACGCTTCCAGCCGGCACCGATCTGGATATGCTGCAGGCTGAGGCAGAGGCCGAATTTGCTGATAGCGGCTTGCGCTGGAATGACCGGCGCAGCGCCAATCCGGGCGTCGACCGGTTTGTGGCGCGGCTTTCGGATTTTCTGGTGCTGGTGGGCCTGGCGGGGCTGGCCGTCGGCGGCGTCGGTATCGCCACTGCGGTGCGCGCCTGGGCCGAGGCGCGGCGCGAGACGCTGGGCATCCTCAGGGTACTGGGGGCCGATGGTCGGCTGATCCTGGCGGTGATGCTGGCGCAGGTGCTGGCGGTCTCGGCGCTGGGGATCGCGGTGGGTCTGTTGTTCGGGGCGCTGCTGCCGATGCTGGCCGCGCCGATCCTGTCGGGTCTGCTGCCCTTTCCGCTGCAGGCAACCCTGTCGCTGCGGGCGCTGGTGGAGGCCGGCTTTTACGGTGTTTTGACGGCGCTGATCTTCTCGCTCTGGCCCCTGTCCGGTGCGGCGCGGCAAAGGGCGGCGGCCCTTTTTCGCGGGGGCGCCGGGGCGCGGCCGGGCTGGACGGCGGCGAGTGTGGTGGCCGGTCTTGCGCTGACCCTCATTGGCACCGCGACGCTGCTGTCCGGCAACCGCTGGCTGGCCCTAGGCACGGCGGGCGGGATTGCCGTCGCGCTGGCGCTGCTGGCGCTGGCGGGGATGGGCCTGCGGCGCAGTGCCAGGCGGTTGGCACATCGCCCGCGCGGGCGACTGGCCTTGCGTGCGGCGCTGGCGGCGCTGGGCGCCCCGCGGGGCGAGGCGGTGCCGGCCCTGCTGGCGCTGGGGCTGGGGTTGACGGTTCTGGCCGCAATGGGCCAGATCGACGCCAACCTGCGCCGGACCATCGCCGCCGATCTGCCTGCCCGCGCGCCGGCTTTTTATGTGCTGGACATCCAGCCCGATCAGATCGACGCGTTCCGCAAGATGCTGTCCGATGATCCCGAGGTCGGCAAGGTCGAGGCCGCGCCGATGCTGCGGGGCGTGCTGTCGCGGATCAACGGTCGGCCCGCGGCCGAGGTTGCGGGGGATCACTGGGTGGTGCGCGGCGACCGGGGTCTGACGACGCTGGCCGGGGCCCCGGCCGATCTGGCCTCGGGCAAATGGTGGCCGGCGGATTACTCCGGGCCGCCGCAACTCGCCTTTTCCGCCAAGGAGGGGGCCGAGATCGGCCTGAAACTGGGCGATCGTCTGTCCGTCAATGTGCTGGGCCGAGAGATCGAGGCCGAGCTGGTGGCGTTTCGCAATGTCGATTTCTCGTCGGCCGGCATGGGATTTATCATGACGCTGAACCCCGGCGCGCTGGCGGGGGCGCCGCAGACCCATATCGCCACCATCCATGCCCCGCCTGACGCCGAGGCGCGGCTGATGCGCGATCTGGGGCGGGCCTTTCCGAACATCACCCTCATCGCGGTGCGCGGGGCCATCGCCCGCGCGGCCGAGGCGCTGGGCGCGATTGCCACGGCCACCGCCACGGCTGCTGCCTCGGTGATGGTGACGGGGCTGGTCGTTCTGGTTGGCACGGCTGCTGCGGGCGAAGGGGCGCGCGCGCGCGAGGCCGCGATCCTGAAGGTGTTGGGGGCTACGCGCGGCATGATCCTGCGCAGCTTTGCCCTGCGCGCGGCGCTGTTGGGGACAATGGCCGGGGCCGTGGCGCTGGTGGCGGGATCTGCCGCCGCATGGGCGGTGATCGTCTGGGTGATGGAGGGGGAGTTTATGCTGGCGCCGCTGGTTGCGCTGGCCATCGTGGGCGGGGGTGCGCTGGCATCGCTGCTGGCAGGTCTGGCCTTTGCGCTTCGGCCGTTGCGGGCGCGGCCCGCGCAGGTGCTGCGGGCGACGGAATAGACGGCCTAGGCTGTCATCGCTTGCACGGCCGCCGCTATCCGTGCGGCCAGTGCTGGCAGAGCCTCTGGCGCCAGACTGTCGGTCCAAAGCTCCGCCGCAGGGGGCGCGCTGCGGGCGCGGTGCTTGTCATAGCGGGGGTCGTAATGGCGTTGCATCAGGTCCAGCGCCAAGGCCTGATACGCCCCTTGCCGCGCAAGTGCCTGCCAGCCGTCGATCACCTCGGCGGCATGCAGGGGCCTGAGCAGGTTTATGGTTGCGATCAGCCGCTCACGGTCGGCGGTCAGGTCGGCATAGGCACGCGCCAGATAGGCGGCGCGGGCCTCGGGCGGGGCCCCGATCGCCACGCGGGGGGCTGCGACCATCGCCCGCCACAGGCGGGGGGGCAGACGGCATGCGCCGACCTTGGCGCTTTCGGCCTCGACCACCACCGGGCGGGTTGGGTCGAGCCGCGCCATCGCCATTGCCAGCCGCCCCTCGAAGGCCTTTTGCGAGGGTTGCACCCCCTGCGCCCCGAACAGCGAGCCGCGATGCCCGGCCAGCCCTTCCAGATCCAGCACCTGCAGGCCAAGGGCCGGCAGCAGGTTCAACACCTCGGTCTTGGCCGACCCGGTATTGCCATCCAGCACCACCACCGGGGCGGGAAAGGGCGTGTCATACAGTGCCGCGACCACAAGGCGACGATAGGTCTTGTAGCCCCCGGCCAACACCTCGGCCCGCCAGCCCACGCTTTGCAGGATGGTGGTGAAACTGCCCGAGCGTTGTCCGCCGCGCCAGCAATATACCAGGGGCCGCCACCCGCCGCCCATCTCGGCCAGCGGGCCTTCCAGATGCGCGGCCGCGTTGCGCGCCACCAGCGCGCCGCCAACCTTGCGGGCCTTGAACGGGCTTTCCTGCTTGTAGATCGTGCCAACCCGGGCGCGTTGCGCGTCATCCAGCACCGGCAGGTTGATCGCGCCGGGCAGATGATCCTCAGCCCATTCGGACGGTGATCTGACGTCGATCACCGTATCAAAGCCGGTGTCGAACAGTTGCGAAAGCGCGGTCAGGGTATAGGCCATGCTCACCCCTTAGCCCGAGAGGCGCCGCGCCGCCACGTCCTTGTGAATGATGACGTCGCATTGCGGATAGGCCAGCACGATGGTGCGTTTCAGCCCCGCGCCGATTTCATGCGCAGTGCGCAGCGGCAGGTCACCGTCCATTTCCAGATGCAGGTTCACGAAGATCCGCGACCCGGCGGTGCGGGTCTTGAGGTCGTGAAAGCCCAGAACCCCCGGCCAGTTTTCGGCCAGCGTGCGGATGCCCTCAAGCACCTCGGGGGGCGCGCTGCGATCCATCAGCGCATCCCAGGCCCCGCGAAAGATCCGCAGCGCGCCCATTGCCAACATTGCGGCGGCGCCCAGCCCCACCAGCGCATCCACCTGCATCAGTCCGAAGGCCCGCGCTGCGACCAGAGACACGATCGCCCCCATGGCGGGCAGCAGGTCGCCCAGGTAGTGCAGCCGATCGGCGGCCACCACCTTGCTGCCGGTGCGCCGCGCCACACGGCCCTGCCACCAGACCAGGGTGCCGGTCAGCAGGATCGACACCACCATGACCACAACGCCGCGCACCTCATGGGTCAGGGCGGTCGGCGCCGGGGACAGCAAACGTGTGAGGGCCGTCGCGCCGATCGCTACGGCCGAGGCCCCGACGATCACCGATTGGCCCAGCGCCGCCAGATCCTCGGCCGAGCTGTGGCCAAAGGCGTGATCCTCATCGGCGGGGCGGGCGGCATAGGCCATCGCCGCCAGCGCGCCGAGGCTCATCATCAGGTCAAGCGCCGAATCAGCCGCCGAGGCAGCAACCGACAGCGCCCCCGTCCCGGCCAGCGCCCAGAGCTTCAGCCCCACCAGCACCAGCGCCACGGTGGCCGAGGCCAGCCCGGCCGACAGGTTGAGCCGCGAGGGCAGAGACGTAGACATCGCAACGGACCTTTTGTGGAGGCGCAGGTCTTATTCCAGGATTTCGTCAGGTTCCACACCCCAAAGCGAGGTGATGGGCACCCAACCCTTTTCGCCGTCGATGTTCAGCCGGCACCAGCCGTCTTTGCATTGCATGATCCTCGCCGTCACGTTGCGCTCGGCTTTCAGAACCACTGCGGCATTGGGGTCAGGGCGGTTGCGCAATTCGGCCATGTCGACGGCGATCACGGCCGAGCGCACGCCGGACAGTCGGGTGTAATGCACCCAACCGCCAAACCCTTCCGCGTCCTCGACCCGCCGCCAGTGTTCATATTCGGCCGTGATTCGCAGCGGCATGCCCGGCCGCACGAAGACCCAGTCGATGCGGTGGCTGAGGCCGGGGCCGCGGCGGGCATTGGCCTCGCCGGGCTTCAGCGTGACATAGCGCGGTAGTGGCAGGTTGGTGACCGGCCCTCGGCCGGGCTCTCTCTGCTGGGCTGCGGTCTCTGGTGCGGTGCTTTCGGCCTGCTGCGCCAGAACCGGCGCTTGCCACCCGGCCATGAAGGCCGCGGCCAAGCCCGCCAAAAGCGCAGTCCTGCAAAGCGTCATCTCAAGTCACTCGTTTCTCTGCGCAACAATCTTGCGCAAATATGCCTATGTCGTGAATTATTCGTACTTTCAGGGCTTGTAACCCGCCCCGCTTATGGGCAGTTTGCCAGCAACGAGCCGGATTTGGAAGGGAATGGAGGTTTGGCATGACCGCGCGCCGCTTGAATGTTGTCGTGACGCGACGCTTGCCCGAGGTTGTCGAGACCCGGATGAAAGAGCTGTTCGATGTCGAACTGCGCGACCCCGATACTCCCATGAGCCGACAGGAGTTGGTGGATGCCCTGCGCCGGGCGGATGTGCTGGTGCCCACCGTGACCGATACCATCGACGCGGGCCTATTGGCGCAGGCAGGCGAGAATCTGCGCCTGATCGCCAATTACGGTGCGGGCGTCGACCATATTGATGTGGCGACTGCCCGGTCGCGCGGGATTCTGGTCTCGAACACGCCGGGCGTGGGGGCCGAAGATACGGCCGATATCGTCATGGCGCTGATGCTCGGCGTGGTGCGCCGCATCCCCGAGGGGATGGCCGAAATGCAGTCCGGCAACTGGAACGGCTGGACGCCGATGGCCCTATTGGGCGGGCGGCTGGCGGGGCGCCGGCTGGGTATTCTGGGCATGGGCCGTGTGGGACAGGCGGTGGCGCGGCGCGCGCGCGCCTTTGGCTGCCAGATCCACTATCACAACCGCCGCCGGCTGCGCCCCGAGATCGAGGCCGATCTCGACGCTACCTATTGGGAAAGCCTCGATCAGATGCTGGCGCGGATGGATATCGTGTCGGTCAACTGCCCGCATACCCCCTCGACCTTCCATCTGCTGAATGGGCGTCGGCTGAAGCTGATGAAGCCCAGCGCGGTGGTGGTCAACACCTCGCGCGGCGAGGTGATCGACGAGAACGCCCTGACCCGCGCGCTGACCAGCGGTGAATTGTCGGGCGCGGGCCTCGACGTCTATGAGCATGGCGCGACGATCAATCCCGGCCTGCGCGGCCTGCCCAATGTCGTGCTGTTGCCGCATATGGGGTCTGCCACCAGCGAGGGGCGGATCGAGATGGGCGAAAAGGTCATCATAAACATCAAGACCTTTGCAGACGGTCATCGTCCGCCGGATCAGGTCGTGCCCGGCATGCTGTGATGCCCGCGCCGGTGCGGCCCTGGGGTCGTGCCGGCAACCTATGACGGTCTGATTTGGAGGGGAGGGTGAGAGGCTGGACAACGACCCAGACGGGGCTCGTTACGGCTGCTTCCTTCCGGACCTGACCGGGTTGGCGAGGCGCCTGCCCGCGCCAACCTCTCACCCCGCGATATAGGCAGCGGCGGCGGTCTTGGCAAGGCCGTGTATCACAGATGCAGCGCCAGCCGCAGAAAGCCGTTTTCGGTCATGCCCAGAATTTCCGGCCGCAGGTCGGCGATCTCATCGAGATGGGTCTCGGCCAGCGGCGAGGTGTCATGGATGACCCGTGCCCCCAGCGGCGCGAAACGGAAATGCGGCAGGATCGAAAACCGCACCGGCATGCCTTCGGCGATATGCGTCAGCAATACCTCGCGCAGTTCTGCCCGGTCCAGATCGACCAGTGCCTCGGGTCGCGCGGGGTAGCCGCCGCTGCCGGCGGCGCGATAGCTGTTCGTGGCCAGCAGAAATTGTTGATCGGGGTTCACAGGGTGGCGAAAATGGCACCGGTCGCGCACCCGGCGCGCTGCGGGCGCCACCAATTGGCCGTGGCGGTCGTAGCGGCGCGGCCGGGTCAGGTCGAGCGCATAGCTCAGCCCCAGGATGCGGTCGTGGTTATAGGCCGGGAAGTCGGCGTCAATCAGAACCGTCCCATCGCTGCCCGCCGCCACCTGGGAAAAGATGCCGGCCGAAATCTCCAGCCATTCCGCCAGTTCCGCCCCGGTCACGCGCAGTGCCGCTACGGTATTGGGGAACATGTAGAGATCCGCCACATGCCGCATGGACAGCGGCCCGGCCGGAATGTCGGTGAAGTTTTTCGGCCCACCCCGACCGCCGACCTTGAAGGGCGCCACCGCAGACAGCAGTGGCAGGGCGGCTTCGGGTCGGCCGGCAACCTGTTGGGCTACCCATTGCGCTTGCGCCTCGGCCACGACGCGCATGCCCTGATTTGGGGCGATGGTGGCAAAGAAGGAATGCAACGGGATGTGGCTGTGGCCGATGGGACGGCGGATGTAGTCCAGGGCTGCGCGGTGATCGCCAACCACCACCTGTGAAACGCGGCGCAGGGCTGGCATTGGGCGCCCTTTTCCCGGGGCGCAGATCGGGCGCACTTCGGCGCGGCTACCGCTCATCCGCCAGCCATCGGCGTCCTGCGTCAGGTCCAGATCTATCACCCCCAGATGCGAGCCATTTGCCCCCGGCATGACCGCGGGTTTGCCTGACAATTGTCCGCGCAGCGGGTCGACGCCCGGCATCGGCGGGAAATCGGGGGTGGGGAAAACCAGATGCGTGTGGCCCGCCACCACCGCGTCAATGCCTGGCAGGGCGGCCAGCCGGGTGGCGGCGTTTTCATGCTGATCCGTGGTATCGGCAGGCTCGATCCCCGAATGGGCGAGAGCCACAACGATCTCGGCCCCGGCCGCGCGCAATCGTGGCACCAGCGCCGCGGCCGTGGCCACGATCTCGCGCGCTTGCAACGCGCCGCCCAGCACCGCACGCTCCCATTGCCCGATCTGTGGCGGGGCCAGCCCGATCCCGCCGCGACGGCAGGGGCGGGTCTGGCCGTCATGGCAGATCAGATCGCGGGTCAGGATGGTGTGGGGCAGCAGGAAGGGTGTGTCCTGCGCGGGGTCCGGCCCCAGCTTGCGCACGATATTGGCCAGCACGATCGGAAAGCCGGCACCCGCAAGCACTGCCTGCAGATAGTCGAGCCCATAGTTGAATTCGTGATTTCCAAGCGTCGCGGCGTCGTATCCCAGCGCGTTCATCGCCGCCAGGACCGGATGCGGCCTGCCCGGAGAGATCCCCCGTTGGCGCGCGATGTAATCCCCCAGAGGATTGCCCTGCAGAAAATCGCCATTGTCCAGCAGCAGGCAGTTCTGCACCTGCCGACGGGCTTTGGTGATCAATTGCGCCGTGCGGGCCAAACCCATGTCTGTGCTGGGCGCATCGGCAAAATAATCATAGCCCAGCACATTCATATGCAGATCCGAGGTGGCCAGGATGCGCAATGTGGCGCCCGGTCGGTCTCCGCGTGATGGGTGCGCTGGACGGGTCAATGTGCCGCTCGATGCAGGAGGATGTGGGACGGGAAACCAGACACTGGCGTTGTCCGCATGTAAGAAAGAATTTCTGCCGTGCGTCCAATGTAAAACGCGGCGCTATCTTCCGTTTTCACTCTTAAGTTGTATTTCCGTCGCATCACATCCTCGGTGTTGCCGCTGTCGTCCCGCGCTGCCAAAAGGCTTGCACCAGATCGGGGGCGGCAGGATGCAGGTGAACGGCGAGATGGCGCTGGCAGGCGGCGGGATAGACCGGGCGGCGCATTTGCGGCGCGATGCCGCGGTTTTGGCGGAGCTGCAGGCCGAGGCGATGATCCTGCCGCTGTGGGAAGGGCGCGTTCCGGTGGTGCGTGACGGGGAAAGCGCGGCGCTGGTCTGGCTGGATGCCCGCGATCCCGGCCTGACAGCGGCGGGTCCGGCGCTGTTTCTGGGCTTGTGGCAGGGCCGGCCGCGCTTTGCCCGCACCCTGCCGGAAGGCAGCGCCGCCAATGACGCGGGCGGGCCTTTTGCGGTCGACCTGGTCCCGCATCCGGCGCTGGTGGCGCCGGCGGGATTTGCCGACCTGCGCGGGACCATGGCCGCCCTGTCGCCCGCCGAGGCCGAATTGGCGGCCACCGCACTGGCCATCACAGGCTGGCACAAGAGCCACGGTTTCTGCGCCGCCTGCGGTGCGGCCTCGCAGCCCACACAAGGGGGGTGGCGGCGCGACTGCCCGTCCTGCGGGGCGCAGCACTTTCCGCGCACGGACCCGGTGGTGATCATGCGGATCGTTCAGGGCAATGCGCTGCTGATGGGCCGCTCGCCCGGCTGGCCTGAGGGCATGTATTCCTGTCTGGCGGGCTTTGTCGAGCCGGGCGAGACGTTGGAGGCGGCGGTGCGTCGCGAAGTGCTGGAGGAGACCGGCGTGCCGGTGGGCCCGGTGCGGCTGATCCGCAGCCAGCCCTGGCCCTTCCCGGCCTCGTTGATGATCGGTGCGGATGGCGTGGCGCTGGATCGGGCGCTGACCCTTGATCCGCTGGAGTTGGAGGATGCGATCTGGATCAGCCGCGAGCGGATGCTGGCCATCTTTGCCGGGCAAGACCCTGCCATTCGGCCGCCCCGTCGCGGCACGATCGCCCGCGCGCTGGTGGCAAACTGGCTTGCAGACCGCAGCGATTGCGGGGCAAATTGACGCGAAAGTTTATGTGCGCCGGGCGCTGCCCGGACAGAGGCAGGTTCTGATGAAGTTCACCACCCGCGAGGATATCGAGGCCCCGGTCGAGGAGGTCTTTGCTGCCTTTGCCGATACCGGCGGATGGGAGCGCGCGCTGCTCCGCCGCGGGGCCGAGGTCAGCCGCACCGACCGGCTGACACAGTTCGGCCCCGGGATGAGCTGGCTTTTGGCCTTTGTCTGGCGCGGCCGGATGCGCAAGCTGACGGTGCGGCTGGATCAGGTGGACGCCCCGCACCAACTTGCCTTTGTCATCACCGGCAATGCCATCGATGCCCGCGCGGTGCTGGATTTCGTGCCGCTTTCCGCGCGGCGGGCGCGGGTTGCGCTGGCGGTGGACGTCAAGCCGCGCAATCTGGCGGCACGCGTCTTCCTGCAATCGCTGAAACTGGCGCGGGCCAAGGTCAACGGCAAGTTCAGGGCCCGATTCGCGGCGCTGTGCGCCGAGGTTGAAGCCCGTCTGAACCCCGGCCTGAAGATGGCCCGGCGCTGAGCGCCGCACACCGCCCTCTCAGTCCCGTTCGCGCGCGGCAGGATAGACGCCCAGGATATCGAGCGACGAGGTGAAGTAGCGCAACTCTTCCAGCGCACGCGCCACGGCGGGATCTTCGGGATGGCCCTCGATGTCGGCGTAGAACTCGGTCGCGGTGAAGCTGCCGCCGACCATGTAGCTTTCCAGCTTGACCATGTTCACGCCGTTGGTGGCAAAGCCGCCCAACGCCTTGTACAGCGCGGCCGGAATGTTGCGCACCCGGAAGGTGAAGGTGGTCATCATCTGCGCCGCACGGCGGCTGTGGTCGGGGGTGCGGCTCATCACCAGAAAGCGGGTGGTGTTGTTCTTCTGGTCCTCGATCTCGCGCGCCAGCACGTCCAGCCCGTAGATCTCGCCCGCCAGTTCCGAGGCCAGCGCCGCCTCGGCCGGATCATGCAGCCGGGCGACCTCCATCGCTGCCGCGGCGTTGTCATGCCAGTTCATCGTGGCAAAGCCATGGGCACGGATGAAGCTGCGGCACTGGCCGTGCAGGATCGACATGCAGCGCACCCGGCGGATCTGGTCAACCGTCGTGCCCCTGACCGCCAGCAGCGCGATATGCACCCGCACGAAGACCTCGTCGATGATGTGCAAGCCGGAATTGGGCAGCAGCGTATGCACATCGGCCACCCGTCCATAGGTCGAGTTTTCGACCGCCAGCATGCCCAGATCCACTTCGCCGCGGCGCGTCAGGTCCACCACATCCTCGAAGGTGGGGCAGGGCACCACCTCCATATCCGGGCGTGCCTGACGGCAAGCCTGATGCGAATAGGCGCCCAACTCTCCCTGAAACGCGATGCGTCCGGCCATGATCCTGCCCTTTCTGCGCTGAAACCGCATCACATTGGCGGCCTGTGGCGCTACTACACCTTGAAAAAGCGGTGGTGAAGCGGATAGAAGCGCGCAAAGCCACTGGCCACAACGGGACGCGACATGTTCGACACGATGACTTTTACCAAGGCGCTGGGCGCGATCTGCGGCTCGCTGCTGGTCTTCCTGCTTCTGGGTTGGGCGGGCAGCTCGCTCTACACGATGGGCGGTGGCCATGGTGGTGAAGAGGTCGCTCAGGCCTACACCATCGACACCGGCGCAGAAGCCCCGGCCGAAGAAGGCGCTGCCGAGGCCGAAGCCGCGGCACCCTTTGCCGATCTCGTGGCGGCGGCTGACGTGGCCAAGGGCGAGAAGGTCTTTGCCAAGTGCAAGGCTTGCCACAAGGTCGATGGCGCGGACATCACCGGCCCGCATCTGAACGGCGTTGTCGATCGTCCGATCGCATCGGTCGCAGGCTTTGGCTACTCGGACGGCCTGAAGGCGCTGTCCGCCAAGGCCTGGACCCTGGACGAGCTGGACGCCTGGCTGGAGAACCCCAAGGCCTACGCACCGGGCAACAAGATGTCCTTTGCCGGTCTGCCCAAGGTCGAAGATCGCGCCAATCTGGTGGCTTGGCTGGCGACCCAGCAATAAGCCGTCTGCCAGAAACGCCGAAGGGGCCGTGCCGTCTGGCGCGGCCCTTTTCGCTTTGCCGATCACGCATTTGCAGCTTGAAGCAGGGCGCGGTTTCGGAGTCTAATCCCCGCCGAAGATGCGGCATCCTTTCAGCCGCCGGAGGTGTCGATGCGTCCTGTAACTGCCCGCTTGCTGTCCCTGCCCGACATGCGCCCGATCCTTGGCTGGATGGGGGCTGCGGCGCTGGCGCTGGCGGCCTTGGCAGGGCAGGCCCGCGCGCAGGACGTGACGGTCGCGCATGGCATCTCGACCTTTGGCGAGCTGAAATATCCCGCCGGTTTCCCGCATTTCGATTATGTGAACCCCGATGCCCCCAAGGGGGGCGAGATCAGCGAATGGGCGATGGGCGGGTTTGACTCGCTCAACCCCTATTCGGTCAAGGGGCGGGCGGCGGCCTTGTCGAATGTCATGCTTGAGACCCTGCTGGTCGCCCCCGCCGACGAGATTGGCGCGGCCTATTGTCTTCTGTGTGAAACGATCGAATATCCGGCCGACCGGTCCTGGGTGATCTTCAACCTGCGGCCCGAGGCGCGGTTTTCGGACGGCACGCCCGTCACGGCCGAGGATGTGCTGTTTTCCTACCAGACCTTCCTGGCCAAGGGTCTGTCGGATTTCCGCACGGTTCTGGCCCAGCAGGTCGACAAGGTCGAGGTTGTGGGGCCGCTGAAGGTCAGGTTCAGCTTCAAGCCGGGCGTTGCGACGCGCGATCTGCCGATGGATATGGGCGGGCTGCCGATCCTGTCGCAGGCGCAATATCAGCGTGACGGGCTGGACCTGGCGGAATCGACGCTGAAGCCCTTTACCGGCTCGGGCGCTTATGTGTTCGAGGGGATGGAGGTCGGGCGCACTGTCACCTATCGGCGCAACCCGGAATACTGGGGTAAAGACCTGCCGGTGATGAAGGGGCAGGCCAACTTTGACCGCATCCGCATCGAGTATTTTGCCGATGGCGCCGCTGCCTTTGAGGCATTCAAATCGGGCGTCTATACCTTCCGCAACGAAAACAGCTCCAAGCAATGGGCCACGGCCTATACCTTTCCCGCAGTGCAGAAGGGCCATGTGGTCAAGGCCGAGCTGCCCTCGGGCGCCAAGGCCAATGGTCAGGCTTTCATCTTCAACCTGCGGCGTGAAAAGTTTGCCGACCCCAAGGTGCGCGAGGCCATCGCGCTGGCCTTCAACTTCGAGTGGTCGAACCAGACGTTGTTCTATGGGCTTTATAGCCGTATCAACTCGCCTTGGGAAAACAGCTGGCTGATGGCCGAAGGCGTGCCCGGGCCAGAGGAGGCGGCGCTGCTGCAACCGCTGGTCGATGAGGGGCTGCTTCCCGCGTCGATCCTCAGCGAGCCTGCGGTGCTGGCGCCGACGTCGGGCGACCGGCAGCTGGACCGGCGCAACATCCGCGCGGCGTCCAGCCTTCTGGATCAGGCGGGCTGGGCGGTAGGCCAGGACGGCCTGCGCCGCAACGCCAAGGGCGAGACGCTGCGGGTCGAGTTTCTGAATACCGATCCCGCCTTTGAGCGGGTGATAAACCCCTATGTCGAAAACCTGCGCGCGCTGGGCGTCGATGCGGTGCTGACCCGCGTGGATGACGCGCAGATGGAGCTGCGGACCCGCAACCCGGCCTATGACTTCGATATCGTCACGGGCAATGCCAGATCGGGATATATCTCGGGGTCCGAGTTGAAGCAGTATTACGGGTCGGAAACCGCGGATATCTCGGTCTTCAACCTGATGGGGCTGAAAAGTCCGGCGGTGGACCGGCTGATCGAAACCGTCATGGCCGCGCAGTCGCTGGACACGATGACCACGGCCACCCGGGCCCTGGACCGGGTGCTGCGGGCGGAACGCTTCTGGGTGCCGCAATGGTTCAAGCCGACCCATACGGTCGCCTATTTTGACCAATATGCCCATCCCGAAACCCTGCCACCCTATGCGCTGGGCGAGCTGGATTTCTGGTGGTTCGATGCTGAAAAGGCCGCGGCGCTGAAGGCCGCGGGGGCGCTGAAATAAATGGCTGCCTATCTGCTGCGACGCCTGCTGCTGGTGATCCCGACGCTGCTCGGGATCATGCTGATCAACTTCACCCTGACGCAATTTGTGCCCGGCGGCCCGATCGAGCAGGTGCTGGCCCGGATCGAGGGTGAGGGCGATGCCTTTGCCAATATCGCCGGTGGCGGGTCCGAGGTGGCGGCCGATTCGTCCTATGTGGGCGCGCGGGGCCTGCCGCCCGAGTTCATCGCCGAGCTGGAGGTGCAGTTTGGCTTTGCGCGCATCACCTGCGACCCGGGTTTTACCGGTACGCCATCGGTGGCCGCGCCTGAGTGTCGCAAGGAAGCCATCCCGATGATGGAGCGGTTCTTCCTGATGCTGGGCAATTACCTGACCTTCGATTTCGGCGAGAGCTATTTCCGCTCGATCGGCGTGGTCGATCTGGTGCTGGAAAAGATGCCGGTCTCGATCAGCCTTGGCCTGTGGTCGACGCTGATCGCCTATCTGATCTCGATCCCGCTGGGCATCCGCAAGGCGGTGCGGGACGGCTCGCCCTTCGACACCTGGACCTCGGGCGCGATCATCGTGGGCTATGCGATCCCCGGGTTTCTGTTCGCGATCCTGCTGCTGGTGGTCTTTGCCGGTGGCAGTTACCTGCGCTGGTTCCCGCTGCGCGGCCTGACCTCGGACAATTGGGAGCAACTCAGCCTGATCGGCAAGGTGCTGGATTACTTCTGGCACATGGCGCTGCCGATCCTGGCCTCGACCATCTCCAGCTTTGCCACGCTGACGCTGCTGACCAAGAACAGCTTCCTCGACGAGATCCGCAAGCAATACGTCATGACGGCCCGCGCCAAGCGCGTGAGCGAGGGGCGGGTG
>ERZ1645187.1295-NODE-1295-length-23096-cov-12.652532_pt1 | contig 23096 bp, 37 predicted proteins | sample MGYA00575352_ERZ1645187 | MGnify/ENA primary metagenome ERZ1645187 (study PRJEB40837, sample SAMN11349314) | freshwater sediment metagenome | isolation source: river sediment | host: Sediment | place: India: Wazaribad , New Delhi | collected 2017-02-21 ... | reverse complement strand
CGGAGAAGAACGTGTACTGCGTGATTCGTTCGCCGCACAAGTACAAGGACAGCCGTGAGCACTTCGAGATGCGCACCCACAAGCGGCTGATCGACATCATCGACCCGACGCCCAAGGCTGTCGACTCGCTCATGCGGCTCGACCTGCCCGCTGACGTCAACATCGAGATCAAGCTCTGAGGAATCAAGCAATGACCACTCTCTCCCAGCAGGGGACCGACAGCCGCGTCACGGCGCTGCTCGGCACGAAGCTCGGAATGACCCAGGTGTGGGACGAGGCCGGACGCCTCGTCCCGGTCACCGTCGTGCAGGTCGGCACCAACATCGTGACGCAGGTCCGCACCCCGGACACGGACGGGTACTCCGCCGTCCAGCTCGCGTTCGGTGACATCGACCCCCGCAAGGTCACCAAGCCGCTCAAGGGCCACTTCGAGAAGGCCGGCGTCACGCCGCGCCGTCATCTCACCGAGATCCGAACCACGGACGCCGCCGACTACTCCCTCGGCCAGGAGCTCACCGCCGAGGTGTTCGAGCCCGGCCAGCGCATCGACGTCGTCGGCGTCACCAAGGGCAAGGGAACGGCGGGCGTCATGAAGCGCCACGGCTTCGCCGGTGTCGGCGCCTCCCACGGCGCGCACCGGAACCACCGCAAGCCCGGTTCCATCGGCGCCTGCGCCACCCCGTCGCGCGTCTTCAAGGGCGTGCGGATGGCCGGTCGCATGGGCAACGTCCGCAAGACCACCCAGAACCTGACCGTGCACGCGATCGACGCGGCCAACGGGCTCGTGCTCGTGGCCGGCGCGGTCCCCGGTCCCAGGGGCGGGGTCATCGTGATCCGCAACGCCGCGAAGGGAGCCTGACATGGCCGAGTCCCTCACCATCGACGTCCTCGACCCGGCCGGGAAGAAGACGGGGACCGCGTCCCTGCCCGCCGAGGTCTTCGACGCCCCCACCAACGTGCCCCTGATCCACCAGGTGGTCACCGCGCAGCTCGCCGCGGCCCGCCAGGGCACGCATGCCACCAAGACCCGGGGCAACGTCTCCGGCGGTGGCCGCAAGCCCTACCGCCAGAAGGGCACCGGACGGGCCCGGCAGGGTTCGACCCGTGCGCCGCAATTCGCCGGCGGTGGAGTCGTCCACGGCCCGCAGCCGCGTGACTACTCGCAGCGGACCCCCAAGAAGATGAAGGCCGCCGCCCTGCGCGGCGCGTTGTCCGACCGGGCGCGGGCCGGCCGCGTGCACGTGGTCTCCGGCTTCGTCACGAACGAGACCCCGTCCACCAAGGCGGCCATCGCCGCCCTCTCCCACGCGGTCACCGACCGCCGGGCACTCGTCGTGGTGGGGCGGGACGACGAGCTGTCGATCCTCTCGCTGCGCAACGTGCCCACCGTGCACCTCGTGTACGTCGACCAGCTGAACACCTATGACGTCCTCGTGAACGACGACGTCGTGTTCACCTCCGGCGCCCTCGCGGCGTTCCTCGGCGAGGAGGAAGAATGAGCATCGAACCATCGAAGAATCCCCGGGACATCATCCTTGCCCCGGTGGTCTCGGAGAAGAGCTACAACCTGATCGACGAGGGCAAGTACACCTTCATCGTCGACCCGCGCTCCAACAAGACCGAGATCAAGAACGCGATCGAGAAGATCTTCAACGTGAAGGTCGAGGCTGTGAACACGGTCTCCCGCATCGGCAAGACGCGGCGCACCCGCGCCGGCCTGGGAAAGCGCAAGGACACCAAGCGTGCCATCGTGACCCTCCGTGCGGGCCAGACCATCGACATCTTTGGTGAGGTGGCTTCCTGATGGGCATTCGCAAGTACAAGCCGACGACGCCGGGCCGCCGTGGCTCCTCCGTCGCCGACTTCGCAGAGATCACCCGGTCGACCCCGGAGAAGTCCCTGGTGCGTCCCCTGCCGAAGAGCGGAGGGCGCAACTCGTCCGGTCGGATCACCACCCGGCACATCGGTGGCGGCCACAAGCGCGCCTACCGGGTGATCGACTTCCGCCGGCACGACAAGGACGGCGTCCCCGCGAAGGTCGCGCACATCGAGTACGACCCGAACCGCACCGCGCGCATCGCGCTGCTGCACTACGCGGACGGCGAGAAGCGCTACATCATCGCGCCGAACAACCTGAAGCAGGGTGACCGCGTCGAGGCCGGTCCCGGCGCTGACATCAAGCCGGGCAACAACCTGCCGCTGCGCAACATCCCCACCGGTACCGTCATCCACGCGATCGAGCTCCGGCCCGGCGGCGGTGCCAAGATCGCCCGCAGCGCCGGTGCGTCCGTCCAGCTCGTCGCCAAGGAGGGCAGGTTCGCCCAGCTGAGGATGCCCTCGGGCGAGATCCGGAACGTCGACGCGCGCTGCCGCGCCTCCATCGGGGAGGTCGGGAACGCCGAGCAGTCGAACATCAACTGGGGCAAGGCCGGTCGGATGCGCTGGAAGGGCAAGCGCCCCACCGTGCGCGGAGTCGCCATGAACCCGGTCGACCACCCGCACGGCGGTGGAGAGGGCAAGACCTCCGGCGGCCGGAACCCGGTCAGCCCGTGGGGCCAGCCCGAGGGCCGGACGCGCCACGCGAACAAGCCCAGCGACAAGATGATCGTTCGCCGCCGCCGTAGCGGCAAGAAGCGCTGATAGGGAGCGACCACGATGCCACGCAGTCTGAAGAAGGGCCCCTTCGTCGACGACCACCTGCAGAAGAAGGTGGACGCCCAGAACGAGAAGGGCACCAAGAACGTCATCAAGACCTGGTCGCGCCGGTCGGTCATCACGCCCGACTTCCTCGGCCACACCTTCGCCGTCCACGACGGCCGCAAGCACGTCCCGGTGTTCGTCACCGAGTCGATGGTCGGCCACAAGCTCGGCGAGTTCGCCCCCACCCGCACCTACCGCGGCCACGACAAGGACGACCGGAAGGCGCGCCGCCGCTGACAGCGGCCGGAGCGACTGGAAGAGAGAAGGCAGGAAACGATGGAAGCCAAGGCGCAGGCGCGGTATGTCCGCCTCACGCCCCAGAAGGCGCGTCGCGTCGTCGATGTCGTTCGTGGCAAGGGGACCGGTGAGGCCATCACCACCCTCCGGTTCGCCCCGCAGGCGGCGGCCGAGCCCGTCCTCAAGGTCATCGAGAGCGCGATCGCGAACGCACGGGTCAAGGCCGACCAGGCCTCCGAGCGGCTCGACGAGGACAAGCTCGTCGTGCTCGAGGCCTACGTGGACGAGGGCCCGACCATGAAGCGATTCCGGCCGCGGGCCCAGGGCCGCGCCGGGCGCATCCTCAAGCGGACGAGCCACATCACGGTCGTCGTCGGGGAGCGCACCAAGACAGCAGCGAAGGAGAGGACCCGCTAGTGGGACAGAAGGTCAACCCGACCGGGTTCCGACTCGGCATCACCACGGACCACCGGTCGCGGTGGTTCGCCGACTCCACCAAGGAGGGCCAGCGCTACCGCGACTACGTGCGCGAGGACGTGGCCATCCGCAAGCTCATGAGCCAGACTCTCGAGCGCGCGGGCATCGCCAAGGTGGACATCGAGCGCACCCGTGACCGCGTGCGCGTCGACCTGCACACCGCCCGCCCGGGCATCGTCATCGGGCGCCGTGGCGCGGAGGCGGACCGCCTCCGCGGCCAGCTCGAGAAGCTCACGGGCAAGCAGGTGCAGCTCAACATCCTCGAGGTGAAGAACCCCGAGATCGACGCCCAGCTCGTCGCCCAGGGCATCGCCGAGCAGCTCGCCTCCCGCGTCTCCTTCCGGCGCGCGATGCGCAAGGGCATGCAGTCCGCGCAGCGCGCCGGTGCCAAGGGCATCCGGGTGCAGTGCTCCGGCCGGCTCGGCGGCGCCGAGATGTCGCGCAGCGAGTTCTACCGCGAGGGCCGCGTCCCGCTGCACACCCTGCGCGCGAACATCGACTACGGCTTCCACGAGGCCCGCACCACGTTCGGCCGGATCGGCGTCAAGGTGTGGATCTACAAGGGAGACGTGACGGAGAAGGAGTTCGCCCGCGAGCAGGCCGACCAGGCCCCCCGCGGACGCCGTCCGGAGCGTCGTGGCGCCCCCAGCCGCCGTCCTCGTCGTGAGGACACCCCCACCGAGACCCCGGCCGCGGAGGCACCCGCCGCCGAGGCGACACCAACGGAGGCCTGAGCGATGCTTATTCCCCGTCGTACCAAGCACCGGAAGCAGCACCACCCCAAGCGGTCGGGCGCTGCGAAGGGCGGCACCACGATCGCCTTCGGCGAGTTCGGGATCCAGGCGCTCGAGCCGGCCTACGTCACCAACAGGCAGATCGAGGCCGCCCGTATCGCGATGACCCGCCACGTCAAGCGCGGTGGCAAGGTGTGGATCAACATCTTCCCGGACCGTCCGATCACGAAGAAGCCCGCCGAGACCCGCATGGGGTCCGGGAAGGGCTCGCCCGAGTGGTGGGTCGCCAACGTCAAGCCGGGCCGGGTGATGTTCGAGCTCGGGGGAGTCCCTGAGCCGCTCGCCCGTGAGGCCATGAGCCGTGCGATGCACAAGCTCCCCATGAAGACCCGTTTCATCAGCCGCGAAGGTGGTGAGATCTGATGGCAGTCGGCTCGAAGGGGCTCGCCCCCAAGGACCTGGACACCATGGACAACGAGAAGCTGGCCACGGAGCTGGCGAAGGCGAAGGCTGAGCTGTTCAACCTCCGCTTCTCCCACGCCACCGGGCAGCTCGAGGACCACGGTCGCCTGAAGGCCGTGCGCAAGGACATCGCCCGCATCTACACCATCGTGCGCGAGCGTGAGCTGGGCATCCGCACCGCTCCGAGCAACGAGAAGGCAGCGAAGAAGAAGTGAGCACGAACGAAACGCAGACGCCGGTCCGGAACGAGCGCAAGTCCCGTTCCGGGTACGTCGTGTCGGACAAGATGGACAAGACCATCGTCGTCGAACTCGAGGACAGGGTGAAGCACCCGGTCTACGGCAAGGTCGTCCGCCGCACCAAGAAGGTGAAGGCCCACGACGAGAACAACAGTGCCGGCATCGGTGACCTGGTTCGCATCATGGAGACCCGTCCGCTCTCGGCCACCAAGCGCTGGCGGCTCGTGAGCATTATCGAGAAGGCCAAGTAGCCTTCACAGTTCGGCCAGGCTCGGCAACATCCGAGAACCGGCACGACGACAGGAGAGGATTCAATGATCCAGCAGGAGACGCGACTCAAGGTCGCCGACAACACCGGTGCCAAGGAGCTCCTCTGCATCCGGGTGCTCGGTGGCTCCGGCCGGCGGTACGCCGGTATCGGTGACGTCATCGTCGCCACCGTCAAGGACGCGATCCCCGGTGGGAACGTCAAGAAGGGCGACGTCGTCAAGGCGGTCGTCGTGCGCACCTCGAAGGAGCGGCGTCGTCCCGACGGTTCGTACATCCGTTTCGACGAGAACGCCGCGGTGATCCTCAAGAACGACGGCGAGCCGCGCGGCACGCGCATCTTCGGCCCGGTGGGCCGCGAGCTGCGCGACAAGAAGTACATGCGCATCATCTCGCTCGCACCGGAGGTGCTCTGAAATGGCAAAGATCAAGAAGGGCGACCAGGTGATCGTGATCGCCGGTCGCGACAAAGGGCGCACCGGCCGCGTTCTCGAGGTCATGAAGGACTCGGACCGCGTCGTCGTGGAGGGCGTCCAGCGGGTCAAGAAGCACACCAAGGTGGGGCAGTCGCAGCGCGGCGCCCGCACCGGTGGCATCGAGACCATCGAGGCCCCGATCCACGTCTCGAACGTGATGCTGGTGGACCCCGAGACCAAGAAGGGTACGCGTGTGGGCTACCGCACCGAGACGGTCGAGCGTGACGGCCGGCAGCGCACCGTGCGGGTGCGCATCGCCAAGCGCTCCGGTAAGGACATCTGATGACTTCCAGCACCGATGAGAAGGTCATGCCGCGCCTCAAGGCGAGGTATCGCGACGAGATCGTCGCGGGCATGCAGGACGAGTTCAAGTACGGCAACGTCAACGAGGTCGCCGGACTCACCAAGATCGTCGTGAACATGGGTGTGGGGGACGCGGCGCGTGACTCCAAGCTCATCGAGGGCGCGATCGCGGACCTCACCGCCATCACCGGGCAGAAGCCCCAGGTGACGAAGGCGCGCAAGTCGATCGCGCAGTTCAAGCTGCGTGAGGGCATGCCGATCGGCGCGCACGTGACGCTCCGCGGTGACCGCATGTGGGAGTTCCTCGACAGGCTGCTCTCGCTCGCCCTGCCCCGGATCCGGGACTTCCGCGGACTGTCGCCGAAGCAGTTCGACGGCAACGGCAACTACACCTTCGGTCTCACGGAGCAGTCGATGTTCCACGAGATCGACCAGGACCGTATCGACCGCGTTCGCGGTATGGACATCACCGTGGTGACCACGGCGAGGACCGACGAGGAGGGGCGGTCGCTCCTGCGCCGCCTCGGCTTCCCGTTCAAGGAGGACTGAGTTGGCGAAGACCGCTCTCAAGAACAAGGCGAACCGCAAGCCCAAGTTTGCCGTTCGTGGCTACACACGGTGCCAGCGGTGCGGACGTCCGCACTCGGTGTACCGCAAGTTCGGGCTGTGCCGAGTCTGCCTGCGCGAGATGGCCCTCCGTGGCCAGCTCCCGGGCGTGACGAAGTCCAGCTGGTAAACCGACTACGTCGCAGGTCCGATACCGGAAACCGCGACGAGGAAGGGCGAAGGCCCACATGACAATGACCGATCCCATCGCGGACATGCTGACGCGTCTGCGCAACGCCAACTCCGCGCACCACGAGTCGGTGACCATGCCGCACTCGAAGCTGAAGGTCTCGATCGCGAAGATCCTCAAGACCGAGGGCTACATCGCCGACTACTCGACGAAGGACCTCGAGGTGGGCAAGGAGCTCACCCTCGTCCTGAAGTTCGGGCCCAACCAGGAGCGTGCGATCGCCGGCGTGCGGCGCATCTCCAAGCCGGGCCTCCGGGTCTACGCGAAGTCGACCAACCTGCCCAAGGTGCTCGGCGGCCTCGGCGTGGCCATCCTGTCCACCTCCTCGGGTCTGCTGACGGACCGCGAGGCCGAGAACAAGGGTGTGGGTGGGGAAGTCCTCGCCTACATCTGGTGACCTGGAAGGAGGAAAGATGTCTCGAATCGGCAAGAATCCCGTCCAGGTCCCCGCTGGCGTCGACGTCACCATCGAGGGTGCGCTCATCACGGTCAAGGGACCGAAGGGCGAGCTCTCGCACACCGTCAAGTCTCCGATCTCCATCGAGCGGAACGAGTCCGGCGAGATCGTCGTGAGCCGTCCGAACGACGAGCGAGAGTCGCGTTCGCTCCACGGGCTCACGCGGACCCTGATCAACAACATGGTGATCGGCGTGACGCAGGGCTACGAGAAGAAGCTCGAGATCGTCGGCACCGGTTACCGCGTGGTGGCGAAGGGCTCGGACCTCGAGTTCGCGCTCGGCTTCTCCCACCCCGTCGTCGTCAGGCCCCCGGCCGGCATCACGTTCGCGGTGGAGGGCCCGACCAAGTTCTCCGTCTCCGGCATCTCGAAGCAGCAGGTCGGCGAGGTCGCCGCGAACATCCGCAAGCTTCGCAAGCCGGAGCCGTACAAGGGCAAGGGCGTGCGCTACGCCGGCGAGCAGGTTCGCCGCAAGGTCGGAAAGGCTGGTAAGTAAGCCATGGCAGTGTCCATCAAAGGCAAGGGCAAGGCGGTCAGCCGTTCCCGTCGTCACCTGCGCGTGCGCAAGAAGGTGTCCGGGACCGCGACACGGCCGCGTCTGGTCGTGACCCGGTCCAACCGCCACATGGTGGCGCAGCTCGTCGACGACGGGACCGGCCGCACACTGGTCTCCGCCTCGACCCTCGAGGTCGACCTGCGGGCGGCGGACGGGTCCAAGACCGACAAGGCTCGCAAGGTCGGGCAGCTCATCGCACTGCGGTCCAAGGACGCGGGCATCGAGGCTGCCGTGTTCGACCGTGGCGGCAACAAGTACCACGGCCGCGTGGCCGCCGTCGCGGACGGCGCGCGCGACGGTGGGCTGAGCGTGTGACCAACGAACGAGAGCAGAGGAATTACTGATGGCTGCACAGCAGCGAGGCAGGGCCGGCTCCGGCACGGGGGCCACAGGCGGGAACACCGAGCGCGAGCCGCGCTCGGACCGCCGCGACTCGCGGCGCGACGGGTCGCGCCGCACCGAGGAGAAGAGCCAGTACCTGGAGCGCGTCGTCGCGATCAACCGTGTCGCCAAGGTGGTCAAGGGTGGACGCAGGTTCTCCTTCACCGCACTGGTGGTCGTGGGTGACGGCGACGGCACCGTCGGCGTCGGCTACGGAAAGGCCAAGGAGGTGCCCGCGGCGATCGCCAAGGGCGTCGAGGAGGCGAAGAAGAACTTCTTCAAGGTCGCGCGCATCGGTCGCACCATCCCGCACATCGTGCAGGGCGAGGCCGCGGCGGGAGTCGTGTTCCTCCGCCCCGCGTCCCCGGGAACCGGTGTCATCGCCGGTGGCCCGGTGCGCGCCGTCCTCGAGTGCGCGGGCATCCACGACATCCTGAGCAAGTCGATGGGGTCGGACAACGCGATCAACATCGTGCACGCCACCGTGGCGGCGCTGAAGATGCTCGAGCAGCCGGAGGCCGTGGCCGCGCGCCGCGGACTTCCGCTCGAGCGCGTCGCGCCCGCCGGTCTGCTGCGGGCACGGGCGAAGGCCGACGAGCGTGCGCGCCACGAGGCCGAGATGAAGTCCTCCGAGGCAGTTGGGACGGGTGCATGATGGCCAAGCTCCTTGTCACCCAGGTCAAGTCCGCGATCGGCGGAAAGCAGAACCAGCGCGACACGCTCCGCTCGCTCGGGCTCAAGCGCATCGGCCAGACGGTCGAGCGTCCCGACGACGACGTGACTCGCGGCATGGTCCGAGCGGTGGCGCACCTCGTCACCGTCGAGGAGGTCAAGTGATGGCAGACGAGACAGAGAAGGTGCACGTCCTGAAGGTGCACCACCTGCGCCCCGCCCCGGGCGCCAAGACCGCGAAGACCCGCGTGGGTCGCGGCGAGGGCTCGAAGGGCAAGACCGCAGGGCGTGGCACCAAGGGCACCAAGGCCCGGTACCAGGTCCCGGAGCGGTTCGAGGGTGGGCAGATGCCGATGCACATGCGGCTCCCCAAGCTGCGTGGCTTCAAGAACCCGTTCCGGGTCGAGTACCAGGTCGTGAACCTGGACAAGCTGGCGGAGCTGTTCCCGGAGGGCGGCCGCGTCGAGGTCGCGGACCTCGTCGAGAAGGGCGCCGTCCGCAAGGGACACCTCGTGAAGGTCCTCGGCACCGGCGAGGTCTCGGTCAAGCTCGAGGTGGAGGCCGACGCCTGGTCGAACTCCGCCAAGCAGAAGATCGAGGCCGCCGGCGGGACCATCTCCCAGCCGTAGCCGGTCATCCCGTCGACCTGCCCCCGTCACCGCACGGGGGCAGGTCTGTTCCCGGCCGGGATCGGGCCCGGCGAAACAGGGTAATCTGACCGAGGGTCCGCGCGGGCCACACGCTCATCTTGGAGGAATCTTGCTCAGCGCATTCGCACAGGCCTTCCGGACACCGGACCTGCGACGCAAGTTGCTGTTCACGCTCGGCATCATGGCGCTGTTCAGGCTCGGGGCCTTCATCCCCGCGCCGGGGGTCAGCTACGCGAACGTTCAGCAATGTGCAGCCGCCTCCGATCAGTCGATCCTCGACATGGTGAACCTGTTCTCCGGGGGCGGCCTGCTCCAGCTCTCGATCTTCGCGCTCGGGATCATGCCGTACATCACGGCGTCGATCATCATCCAGTTGCTGCGTGTCGCCATCCCCCGGTTCGAGGAACTCCACAAGGAGGGGCAGGCGGGCACCGCGAAGCTCACCCAGTACACGCGGTACCTGACCATCGGACTCGGCCTGCTCCAGTCCGTGACCGTGGTGACGCTGGCGGTCTCGGGCCAGCTCTATCCCGGGTGCCCGGTCAGCCCCATCCCGGATGAGTCCCCGTTCAACCTCTTCCTCGTCGTCCTGGCAATGACAGCCGGAACGGGTCTCATCATGTGGCTCGGCGAGCTCATCACCGAGCGGGGCGTCGGGAACGGGATGTCACTGCTGATCTTCACCTCCATCGTCGCGTCGTTCCCGACCCAGATGATCTCGATCGCCGGTGGGGCGAACGGGTTCCGGAACACGGTCATCATGCTGGCCGTCATCCTGCTGATCACGCTCGCCGTCGTGTTCGTCGAACAGTCCCAGCGCCGCATCCCGGTGCAGTACGCCAAGCGCATGGTCGGGCGGCGGCTCTACGGGGGCTCGACCACCTACATCCCGCTGAAGATCAACCAGTCGGGCGTCATCCCCGTCATCTTCGCGTCCTCGATCCTCCAGCTGCCCGTGCTCGCCGCCCAGTTCGCGCCGCAGGCGTCCTGGTCCCTGTGGCTCCAGCAGCACTTCCTGGTGACGCAGTCGTGGTGGTACATGCTCACCTACGCGCTTCTGATCATCTTCTTCGCGTTCTTCTACACCTCGATCACCTTCAACCCGGAGGAGGTCGCGGACAACATGAAGAAGTACGGCGGCTTCATCCCGGGCATCCGGGCCGGCCGGCCGACGGCGGAGTACCTCGGCTACGTCATGACACGGCTCACGTGGCCCGGTTCGTTCTATCTCGCGGTGGTCGCGCTCATCCCCGTGGTCGTCATCGCCGCGATGGGGGTCTCCCAGTCGATGCAGTTCGGCGGGACCACCATCATGATCATGGTGGGAGTCGGTCTCCAGACCGTGAAGGAGATCGACTCGCAGCTCCAGCAACGCCACTACGAAGGATTCCTGCAATGACGCAACGAATTGTCGTGCTGGGCGCTCCGGGCGCCGGCAAGGGCACCCAGGCCAGCCGGATCAGCGAGCACTTCGGCATCCCCACGATCTCGACCGGTGAGCTGTTCCGCGGCCACATCGCGGCCGGGGACGCGCTCGGCGAGGAGGCAGCCCGCTACATCGACGAGGGGGACCTCGTCCCCGACGAGATCACGATCGCGATGCTGTGCGAGCGCCTCGAGGCCCCGGACACCGCGGAGGGTTTCATCCTCGACGGCTTCCCGCGCAACCTGTCGCAGGCGGCCGCACTCGACCGACTGCTCGAGGGACGCCCGCTCGACGCGGTCGTCGAGTTCGTGGTGGAGGAGGAGGCCGTCGTCGGGCGGCTGCTGCGCCGCGCCGAGATCGAGGGCCGCAGCGATGACACGGAGGAGGTCATCCGCCGGCGGCTGGAGGTGTACCACGAGCAGACGGCACCGCTGGTGGACTACTACCTGGAGCGCGGACTGCTTCTGCAGGTCGAGGCGATGGGGGAGATCGAGGAGATCACCGACCGGGTGATCGCCGCGCTGGAGTCACCGCGTGTTCCGTGAGCGCGCCCAGCTGAAGACGCGGGAGGAGCTCCGGTTGATGCGCCGGGCCGGCCACCTCGTCGCCGGCATGCTCGCAGCCGTGCGGGCCGAGATCGTCCCGGGCGTGACGACGGCGGCCCTCGACGGCGTCGCCGAGGAGTTCCTGCGCGCGCACGACGCGCTCTCCAACTTCAAGGGCTACCACGGGTACCCCGCCACCATCTGCGTCTCGGTCAACGAGGAGATCGTGCACGGCATCCCCGGCGGCAGGATCATCCGGGACGGGGACGTCGTCTCCGTCGACGGCGGCTGCTCCGTGCCGGGGCCGGACGGCCGCCGCTGGCACGGCGACAGCGCCTTCACGGTGGTCGTGGGTGAGGGAAGCCCGGAGGACCGTCACCTCGAGGAGGGGACGCGTGAGGCGCTCTGGGCAGCCATCGCCGCCCTCGCGACCGGTGAGCGACTCGGCGTCGTCGGACGCGCGGTGGAGGGCACCGTCGCGAGGTGGGCCGAGCGGGGCGTCCCGCTCGAGATCGTCCGGGAGTACGTCGGCCACGGCATCGGCACGGAGATGCACCAGCCGCCCGAGGTCCTGCACCACGTGACCCGCGACCGTGGCCCGCGTCTCCGGCCCGGCATGGCGCTGGCGATCGAGCCGATGATCACGGCGGGGAGCGCCGACAGCCTCGTGCTGGACGACGGATGGACGGTCGTCACCACCGACGGCGCGCGCGCCGCGCACTGGGAGCACTCGGTCGCCGTCGTCGACGGCGGGGTGCACGTGCTGACCGCACTCGACGGCGGTGCCGCCGGACTCGCCCCCCACGGGGTCGTCCCGGCGGCCCTCTGACGTGGGACAGGTCACCGTCGCCCGCGGTTTCCGCGACCAGCGGTGATGCCGTAGCATGGAACGTTGGATGCGCGCGTCCGGCGGTGAGACGCCGACGCGCCGTCGTCGAGACAGATCCCCGGAACCCGATGGGGTCGCTCGACGCCTGCAGGGTGAGAGTTAGTGGAGGACATGGCCAAGAAGGACGGCGTCATCGAGGTTGAGGGCAGCGTTGTCGAAGCGCTGCCGAATGCGATGTTCCGCGTCGAGCTGGCGAACGGGCACCTGGTGCTCGCGCACATCTCGGGCAAGATGCGGCAGCACTACATCCGGATCCTGCCCGAGGACCGGGTGGTGGTCGAACTCAGCCCGTACGACCTGACCCGCGGCCGGATCGTCTACCGCTACAAGTGACACCGGGTGATCCCGGTGGGACAGGAATGACATGAAGGTCAAGCCGAGCGTCAAGAAGGTGTGCGACAAGTGCAAGGTCATTCGTCGCAACGGACGCGTGATGGTGATCTGTGAGAACCAGCGCCACAAGCAGCGCCAGGGCTGACTCCCCGGCACGGTGACCGCCCCGGCGGGAACCACAGCGCGATTCCAGTGGTGAGCAACCACAACCCCCGGTTCGGAGGCTGGGGCCCACAATCCCGTGGGGAGGAATCGGGCAAGACCTCCGAACCACTCCCAGGAGACAGGTACCTTGGCACGTATCGCCGGTGTTGACCTCCCCCGCGAGAAGCGGTTGGAGATCGCGCTCACCTACATCTACGGCATGGGTCGTACCCGTGCGACCGAGACACTCCAGGCCACGGGGATCTCCCCGGACCTGCGGGTCAAGGACATGACGGACAGCGACCTGGTCGCGCTCCGTGACCACATCGACGCGAACTACAAGGTCGAGGGTGACCTCCGCCGCGAGGTGGCCGCCGACATCCGCCGCAAGGTGGAGATCGGGTGCTACCAGGGCCTGCGGCACCGCCGCGGCCTGCCGGTGCACGGCCAGCGCACGAAGACGAACGCGCGTACTCGCAAGGGTCCGAAGCGGACCGTCGCAGGCAAGAAGAAGGCCCGCTAGGCCAGCGGTCAGACCAAGGAGAAAGTCGCACATGCCCCCCAAGTCCCGTACGACCGGCGCCTCTCGCAAGGGCCGTCGCAAGGAAAAGAAGAATGTTGCCCACGGCAACGCCTACATCAAGTCCACCTTCAACAACACCATCGTGTCCATCACGGACCCGTCCGGTGCCGTGATCGCCTGGGCCTCCTCCGGCCAGGTCGGCTTCAAGGGCTCCCGCAAGTCCACCCCGTTCGCCGCGCAACTCGCGGCGGAGGCCGCGGCGCGCCGCGCACAGGAGCACGGGATGAAGAAGGTCGAGGTGTTCGTCAAGGGCCCGGGTTCCGGGCGCGAGACGGCGATCCGTTCCCTCCAGGCCACCGGACTCGAGGTGGGGTCCATCTCCGACGTGACGCCGCAGGCGCACAACGGCTGCCGGCCCCCCAAGCGCCGCCGCGTCTGACCTGTCCGATCTCCCTCTCGAGAGCTTCGAGACGCCCCCGGTGGACCAAGGCCGGGGGCTGAGCACGCCAGGCGTCATATGGCGGACGCCGGCTGAAAGGAAAGCACCTTGCTGATTGCGCAGCGCCCCTCCCTCACCGAGGAGGTCGTCTCCGACCACCGCTCCCGGTTCGTCATCGAGCCGCTGGAGCCGGGCTTCGGGTACACCCTCGGGAACTCGATGCGCCGTACCCTCCTCTCCTCGATCCCCGGTGCGGCGGTCACGTCGATCCGGATCGACGGTGTCCTCCACGAGTTCTCCACCGTGCCGGGCATCAAGGAGGACGTCGCAGAGATCATCCTCAACATCAAGAACATCGTGGTCTCCTCCGAGCAGGACGAGCCGGTCGTGATGTACCTGCGCAAGCAGGGCCCGGGCGTCGTCACCGCCGGTGACATCACGCCCCCCGCCGGCGTCGAGGTCCACAACCCCGATCTCCACATCGCCACGATCAACGCGAAGGGCAAGCTCGAGATCGAGCTGACCGTCGAGCGTGGACGCGGGTACGTCTCCGCCGTGCAGAACAAGGCGCTCGACGCCGAGATCGGCCGTATCCCGGTCGACTCGATCTACTCGCCGGTGCTCAAGGTGACGTACAAGGTGGAGGCCACCCGCGTGGAGCAGCGGACGGACTTCGACCGGTTGATCGTCGACGTCGAGACGAAGCCCGCGATCGCCCCGCGCGACGCGCTCGCCTCGGCCGGCAAGACCCTCGTGGAGCTGTTCGGGCTGGCCCGGGAGCTCAACGTCGAGGCGGAGGGCATCGAGATCGGCCCGTCCCCGACGGACGCCGCCCTCGCCCAGGACCTCGCCCTCCCGATCGAGGATCTCGGGCTGCTGTCCCGCTCCTACAACTGCCTCAAGCGCGAGGGCATCCACAGCGTGGGCGAACTCGTGGCACGGTCCGAGGCGGACCTGTTGGACATCCGCAACTTCGGCGCGAAGTCCATCACCGAGATCAAGGAGAAGCTCGCCTCCCTCGGCCTGTCCCTCAAGGACTCGCCCGCGGACTTCGACCCGTCCATGCACTTCGGCGCCGACATCGACTACGACGGCGACGTCCAGTTCAGTGACGAGCGCTGAGAAACACCTGAAGGAGAATTAGATGCCCACCCCGTCCAAGGGTCCCCGCATGGGTGGCAGTGCGGCGCACCAGCGCCTCATGCTTGCCAACCTCGCCACCGCGCTGTTCGAGCACAAGGCGATCACCACCACCGAGAGCCGTGCGCGCCGCCTGCAGCCCGTGGCCGAGAAGCTCATCAGCAAGGCCAAGCGGGGCGACCTCCACGCCCGCCGGACCGTCATGACCACCGTGCGCCGGAAGGACATCGTGGCGGAGCTCTTCGAGGAGCTCGCCCCGAAGTTCGCCGGGCGCGACGGCGGGTACACCCGGATCACGAAGCTCGCCCCCCGCAAGGGTGACAACGCCCCGATGGCCCTGATCGAGCTGGTCCTCGAGCCCGTCAAGAAGCGCAAGCCGGCCGCGAAGAAGGTGGCCACGCCTGTCGCAGAGCCCGCGGCCGAGCCGGTGGTGGCGGAGCCCGTCGAGGAGGGCGAGGAGCCGTCGCTCGACGACGACCAGTCGGCCGTGGAGGCCGAGGTCGCCTCGGAGGCCGACGAGGCCGCCGGCACCGAGAAGGCCGAGAAGTAGCCGACGCTGCTACGCGAGGGGAGTCCCGGACGGGGCTCCCCTCCGTCGTCACCGGACCATGTCCCACGCCCGCACGCCGCCGAGGATGCCGGCGGAGTTGTCCGCCACGAGCACGCGTTCCCCGAGCCGGTCGACGGTCGTGGGGCTGATCCGGCGGGCGTTCCCACCGCCCAGGTAGAGGCGATCCCAGAGGTAGACGGGCTGGAAGCTCTCGACCACGGCGCGGACCCGGCGGGACCAGTGCGCGTCCCCCAGCCGGATCCGCTCGTGTTCGCCGAGGTACTCGTCGTACGTCAGGCCCCACTTGACCGTGCCGCGGGAGAGTTCCGCGTGCGGCGCCAGGATCCCGGAGTCGAAGACCGCGTTGCCGAGGCCCGTCCCGAGCGTGATCACCATCTCGAGGCCGACGCCGGTGACGAGGCCGCAGCCGTGCACCTCGGCGTCGTTGAGCACCAGGGACGGGATCCCGAGCGCCTCCTCCACCGCCTGGCGCATGTCGAAGCCCGACCACGCCGTGAGGAGTTCGGGCACCACGCGGGTGCGGGGGCCCGCACGGGTGATGTAGTGGGGGGTGGCCACGACGACGCCGTGCCGGAGCATTCCGGGCATGCCGACGGTGACGCGACCCGCGGGGGGCAGTTGCCGCGCGAGCGACGCGATCACCGCCAGCAGCCGCTCCGGCGGCAGGGGATAGGGCGTCGCGGCCCGCACGGGCTGGGCGTGCAGGGTGCCCGTGGCGTCCAGGACCGACGCCTTGATGCCCCCGCCACCGCAGTCGACGGCGAGGGTGGTCGGCGTGCGCATGCCTCCGACGCTAGCGCCTCGCCCGTCCACCGGTGGTGTGGTTGCATGGGCCCATGCCCGTCCGACTCCGCCTCGACTGCGCGTACGACGGCAGCGCGTTCGCCGGGTGGGCCGTCCAGCCCGGCCTGCCGACCGTCCAGGGCACGCTCGAGGCCGCGCTCGCCGTCCTCACGCGTGGGCGAAGTCCGCTCACCGTCGCGGGCCGCACGGACGCGGGGGTCCACGCCCGCGGCCAGGTCGTCCACGTGGACGTCCCGGTGGGGTCGTTCACCACCGCGCCGGGACGGTCGGACAGGAGCCCGGAGGAGGCCTTCGCCAGGCGCCTGAACGCGCTGGTGGCCCGGGACCGCGGACTCCGCCAGCCGGACGTCGTCGTCCGTGCGGCCACGGTGGCGCCCCCCGGCTTCGACGCGCGCTTCTCCGCCCTCTGGCGCCGTTACACCTACCGGATCGCCGACCTGGGGGCTCCCCGGGACCCCCTCGCGCGGGCCGCTGTCCTCTGGGTCGACCGGCGGCTCGACGCCGACGCAATGGACCACGCCGCCGCCTCACTCGTCGGCGAGCACGACTTCCTGTCGTTCTGCCGCCCCCGGCCGGGTGCGACCACGGTGCGCACCGTCCTGGACGCGCGGGTGCGCCGGGCGGAGGGCCTCGTCCGCGTCGACCTCCGGGCGGACGCCTTCTGCCACTCGATGGTGCGTGCGATCGTGGGGACCCTGCTCGCGGTCGGGGAGGGGCGGCGCGAGCCGGAGTGGGTGGCGCAGGTGCTGGGGGCACGCTCGCACGACGCCATGGCGGTGGCGCCCCCGCACGGCCTCACGCTCGAGGAGGTCGGCTACCCCGCGGACGCCGATCTGGCCGCACGGGCGGCCCAGGCCCGCGCCCGGCGGGATCAGTCCTCGTCCTCCTCGTCGTCGAACACGAACTCGCCGGAGTCGTCGTCGCGGTCCGCCTCGTCGTCCTCGCCGTCCTCATCGCCCTCGTTCTCCACGTCGGAGGTGAAGGCGGAGTAGTCCTCCTCGTCGGAGTAGCGCCCCTCCTCCTCGTCGAGGAGGTGCATCGCGGCCTCCTCGGCGCCGACGTCGGCGCGGGCGGGACCCTCGGCGCGGGCGAGGACGTCCTGCTCCTCGCCGATCTCGTCCTCCGGTCCCTGGTCGGGCTCCGAGACGAGCGCTCCGACGGCGTCGGGCTGGCGGTCGTAGGGCACCTCGGGATCCGCCGTGTCGGGGACCTCCCGGGCGAGACGCTCATCGAGGTTCTCGGGGTGGCCGTCCGACAGGTACGTGTGCTTGGCCAGGAAGTCACCATCGATGTCGCTCATGCCTCGATTGTGCCATTGTGAGGAGCGCCACGCTCCGACGTTGGGGCCGGGTCGCAACGTCCCCGGCGGCGCCGGCGTGCGACAGCCCTCACACCCCCACCCTTTTGACCGGCCAGTTTCCGGGCAGTAGGCTAGGGATTCGTTGTGATCCTGCCTGGTGTCTCCCACTCGCCGGCATGCCGTGCACAACAGTCGCGAGATCTGACCACTTGACCTGCCGCCCAACCATGAGGCGGGTCATCACACGAAAAGGCTCTGCCAGTGCGTACGTACACACCCAAGCCGGCTGACATCACCAGGACGTGGCACGTCATCGACGCCACCGATGTCGTGCTGGGTCGTCTGGCGGTCCAGGCCGCCACCCTGCTGCGTGGGAAGCACAAGCCGATGTTCGCCCCACACGTGGACACCGGCGACTTCGTCATCATCGTGAACGCCTCGAAGGTGGCGCTCACCGGACAGAAGTCGGAGAAGAAGATGGCGTACCGCCACTCCGGCTACCCGGGCGGGCTCAAGGCCGTGAGCTACGGCAAGCTGCTCGCCACCCGGCCCGAGAGGGCCGTGGAGAAGGCCGTCGCCGGGATGCTCCCGAAGAACTCGCTGGGCCGTGCCCAGCTCAAGAAGCTGAAGGTCTACGCGGGCCCCGAGCACCCGCACGCGGCACAGCAGCCGCAGGCCTTCGAAATCAACCAGGTGGCTCAGTAGCCCCGCCCGGAAAGACATCGAGGAGAAGCGTGGCCGAGACCACAGACATCATGGAGGGTGAGGAACTCTCCACCTACACGTCCGAGACAGCCGTCGCCGCCGCCACCCACGGCCAGTCGATGACGGCCCCGGGAGCCGGGACCGGACGCCGCAAGGAGGCGATCGCCCGCGTTCGTCTCGTCCCGGGCTCCGGGTCGTGGACGCTCAACGGACGGTCCCTCGAGGACTACTTCCCGAACAAGCTGCACCAGCAGCTCGTGAACTCGCCGTTCGTGCTGCTCGGCCTCGAGCAGCGCTTCGACGTGATCGCGCGGATCCACGGCGGTGGCATCTCCGGCCAGGCCGGTGCGCTCCGCCTCGGGATCTCCCGTGCGCTCAACGAGATCGACGTGGACGCGAACCGCCAGACGCTGAAGAAGGCCGGCTTCCTGACGCGCGACGCGCGCGCCATCGAGCGGAAGAAGGCCGGACTCAAGAAGGCCCGCAAGGCGCCGCAGTACTCCAAGCGCTGACCCGGACAACCACGAATGCCCCGCTCCGGCGGGGCATTCGTCGTTCCGGCTCCACCGCGGCGCGGCTCCACGGGTAGCATCGAGCCACCTGCGTCGAAGGAACCGGATGGACTCGCTCAGCGGCATCACCGAGGCCGTGCTCGCCTGGGCGGACACCCCGTGGCTGCTCGTCGCGATCTTCGTGCTCACCACGCTCGACGGCTTCTTCCCGCCCCTGCCCTCCGAATCCGTGGTCATCGCTGCCGCCGTGCTCATCGCGACCGGGACAGGCCCCTCGCTCTGGCTGCTCATCGCCGCCGCGGCAGCCGGTGCCTTCACGGGGGACGTGATCGCCTACCACATCGGGATGCTGCTGCCGCTGGAGCGGGTCCCGTTCTTCTCCAGCCCGCGGGGGCGCCGGACGCTCGCCTGGGCCGAGACGGCGCTCGAGCGGCGTGCCGCGGTCTTCATCATGTCCGCGCGCTTCGTGCCGATCGGGCGGGTCGCCGTCAACATGACCGCCGGGGCCGTCCGCTTCCCACGCGCCCGGTTCATCCTCACCGCGGCGGCGGCCGCGGTGATCTGGGCGTCCTACGCGACCGTGCTCGGCCTGCTCGCCGGGCACTACATCGAGAGCCACCTGCTCGTCGCGGTGGCCGGCGGTGTCGTGCTCGGCGTGGGGCTGGGCCTCGTGCTGGACGCCGCCCTGTCGGCCCTCAACCGCTGGTTCGCGGCCCGTAGCGAGCGCGGCCGCGCCCCGGCCACGAGGATCGGCGGCGCCCTCGTCCGCGCGTCCGCGCCGCCGGAGGTGGTTCACCGCTCGGAGGGCGAGGCACCCCACGACGATCCCGCCCGCCACGCGGACTAGAGCTTGCGCAACCGCATCCGCCGCATCCGGTGGTCCGGTCCCTTGGTGAGGACCAGGGTGGCGCGGCCCCGGGTGGGCGCGATGTTGCGCAGCAGGTTCGGGGCGTTGATCCGGTCCCAGATTGCGGAGGCCGTTGCGGTCGCCTCCTCGTCCGAGAGGGAACCGTACCGCCGGAAGTAGGAGCGCTCGTCCTGGAAGGCGGTGTCCTTCAGGGTGAGGAAGCGCTGCACGTACCACTGCTTGACGTGCTCCGGGTGGGCGTCCACGTAGATGGAGAAGTCGAAGAAGTCCGAGATGGCGAGGGGCGTGCTGGCACCCACGCGGGCGGGCTGCAGGACGTTGAGTCCCTCGACGATGAGGACGTCGGGGGAGCGCACCACGATCCGGGCGTCCGGGACGATGTCGTAGGTGAGGTGGGAGTAGACGGGAGCGTGGACCTCGGGAACGCCCGACTTGACCTCGTGCACGAAGCGCAGCATGGCGCGACGGTCGAACGACTCGGGGAAGCCCTTCCGCTCCATCAGGCCCCGCCGTTCGAGCTCGGCGTTGGGGTGGAGGAACCCGTCGGTGGTCACGAGCGCCACGCTCGGGGTCTCGGGGAACCGGCTCAGCATCTCCCGCAGCAGGCGGGACATCGAGGACTTCCCGACGGCGACCGAGCCGGCCACGCCGATCACGTAGGGCGTGCGCGCCCCGATGTCCCGGAGGAACGCCCCCGTGGCGAGGTGGAGCCCCCTGGTCGCCGCCACGTACATCTGCAGCAGCGAGGAGAGCGGCCGGAAGATCGTGTCCACCTCCGCCAGGTCGATCGGGTCCCCGAGACCGCGGAGGCGCTCGACGTCGGCGGCGGTGAGGGGCAGGGGCGCCGAGTCCGCGAGGGCCGACCACTGGTCGCGGTCGAACTCCACGAACGGGGACCTGTCAGGCACCCGTCGATTGTGTCACTCCCGGGGGCGGCGGAGGGAACTAGACTGGCGCGCATGTGTGGAATCGTTGGTTACGTGGGGCCCGGCACGCCGTCCGGCCGCCCCCTCGACGTCGTCATGGGTGGCCTGGCCCGCCTCGAGTACCGGGGCTACGACTCGGCGGGTGTCGCGGTGGTCACGCCCTCCGGCCTGCAGTCCGCCAAGAGGGCCGGCAAGCTGAGCAACCTGGCCCTCGCGCTCGAGGATCACCCGCTCGATCCCGGGACGGTGGCGATCGGCCATACCCGGTGGGCGACCCACGGTGGGCCCACCGACGTCAACGCCCACCCGCACCTGTCCGGGGACGGGCGGCTCGCCGTCATCCACAACGGCATCATCGAGAACTTCCGGGAGCTGAAGGACGAGCTGGTGGCCGACGGCGCCACGTTCCTCTCCGAGACCGACACGGAGGTCGTGGCCCACCTGCTCGCCCGCGAGTACGACAGGGTGGGGGACCTCACCCGCGCGATGCTCACCGTCACGCGGGGACTGGAGGGGGCGTTCACGCTGCTCGCCGTGCACGCCGACCTGCCGGCCACGGTGGTGGGAGCACGGCGCAACTCGCCTCTCGTCGTCGGGCTGGGGGAGGGGGAGAACTTCCTGGGCTCCGACGTCGCCGCCTTCATCGCGCACACCCGCGAGGCACTCGAGCTGGGGCAGGACGAGGTGGTCACCATCACCGCGGACTCCGTCGAGGTCGTGGACGGCACCGGGGCCCCCGTCGAGCCCCGCGCGTTCACCGTTGACTGGGACGCCTCGGCGGCTGTCAAGGGCGGCTTCGCGTCCTTCATGGACAAGGAGATCCACGACCAGCCCAAGGCGGTGGCCGACACTCTGCTCGGCCGCACCGACGGGGCCGGACACATGGTCCTCGACGAGCTGCACATCAGCGAGTCCGTGCTGCGGTCGGTCGACAAGATCGTGGTCATCGCCTGCGGCACCGCCGCCTACGCCGGCCAGGTGGCCAAGTACGCGATCGAGCACTGGTGCCGCATCCCGGTCGAGGTCGAACTCGCCCACGAGTTCCGGTACCGCGATCCCGTGGTGAACGAGAAGACCCTGGTGGTCGCGGTCAGCCAGTCCGGCGAGACGATGGACACGATCATGGCGGTCCGCCACGCCCGCGAGCAGGGCTCCAAGGTGCTGGCCATCGTCAACACGCACGGGTCCACCATCCCGCGGGAGTCCGACGCCGTGCTGTACACCCACGCCGGCCCCGAGGTCGCCGTCGCCTCCACCAAGGCGTTCCTCGCCCAGATCACGGCGTGCTACCTGCTCGGCCTCTACCTCGCCCAGCTCCGGGGCAACATGTACGCCGACGAGATCCGTACCATCCTCACCGAGCTGCAGGCGATGCCGGAGAGGATCCAGCGCGTCATCGACGGCGGGGACCAGGTGCGCGAGCTCGCCCGGGCCATGAAGGACACCACCTCCGTCCTCTTCCTCGGGCGCCACGTCGGCTACCCGGTCGCGATGGAGGGTGCCCTGAAGCTGAAGGAGCTGGCCTACATCCACGCCGAGGGCTTCGCCGCCGGCGAGCTGAAGCACGGCCCCATCGCGCTGGTCGAGGACGGGCAGCCGGTGTTCGTCATCGTCCCCTCCCCGCGCGGGCGCGACCAGCTCCACGCCAAGGTGATCTCGAACATCCAGGAGGTGCGGGCGCGCGGCGCGCGCACGCTCGTGATCGCGGAGGACGGCGACACCGCGGTGGAGCCGTTCGCCGAGACGGTCATCCGCGTGCCCCGGACGCCCACCCTGCTCGCCCCCCTGGTCGCCGTGGTGCCGCTCCAGATCTTCGCGTGTGCGCTCGCCACCGCGAAGGGGCTCGACGTCGACCAGCCCCGCAACCTCGCGAAGTCGGTGACGGTGGAGTAGATGATCAGGGGCATCGGCGTCGACGTGGCGGACGTGGCACGCCTCGCCGCCGCCCTCGACCGTGTGCCGCGCCTGCGGGAACGCCTCTTCACCCCGGGGGAGCGCGACCTGCCCGTCCGGTCGCTCGCGGCCCGCTTCGCCGCCAAGGAGGCCGTTGCCAAGGCCCTCGGTTCCCCGGGGGGGATGAACTGGCAGGACTGCGAGATCGTCACCGAACCGTCCGGGGCGCCCTCCCTCCGCGTCACGGGGACGGTCGCCCGCGTGGCGGACGCCCGGGGCATCAGCACCTGGCACCTGTCGCTCAGCCACGACGGCGGCCTCGCGATCGCGATGGTGGTGGCGGAGTGATCCGGGCGTACGGTGCCGCCGCCGTCCGCGCGGCCGAGGAGCCCCTGCTCGCCGCCGGGGTTCCCCTCATGCGGCACGCCGCACGGGCGCTGGCCCTCGCGACCGTGCGCGAGATCCGGGCGCGGGGCCAGCGGGTCCCCGGGTCCGCCGTCCTCGCCCTCGTCGGAGGGGGCAACAACGGCGGCGACGCCCTGTGGGCCGTGGCGGACCTCGCGCGCCGCGGGCTGGCGGCCCACGCCGCACTGTGCGCCCCGGCCGTGCACGCCGACGGCCTCGCGGCCGCCAGGGCGGCGGGTGTCCGGCTCGTCCGCGTGGTCCCCGAG
>ERZ1645187.1294-NODE-1294-length-23101-cov-12.581880_pt1 | contig 23101 bp, 17 predicted proteins | sample MGYA00575352_ERZ1645187 | MGnify/ENA primary metagenome ERZ1645187 (study PRJEB40837, sample SAMN11349314) | freshwater sediment metagenome | isolation source: river sediment | host: Sediment | place: India: Wazaribad , New Delhi | collected 2017-02-21 ... | reverse complement strand
ACGGCGATGATGACTTCCAGCTTGATGTCCTTCATCTTGGAGACGACGTCATCGAGCTTGGCCTTGCCTTCGGGGCGCAGCACGGCCTTGTCGAAATCGAACAGGGCATCGGCCGCGAGGGTGACCTTCTGGGCGGCGGGCTTGGGCGCCGGGGCGGGCTTGGGCGCCGGGGCGGGGGCCGGGGCGGCGACGGGGGCCGGCTTCGGCGGCTCGGGCTTCTTGACCAGATCCGGGTCGCACTCCTCGATGGCCATGGCGGGCGTCCAGTAACCGGTGCGCCAGCACAGGCCATGCCCACTCTTGGCGACAAAGCCGCGTTGGTCGATGGCGTAACCGACGGTACCCTTCAGGTCGACGCCCGGTGTTTGCGCGAAGGCGGCGCCGGCGGTGCCCAGAACGGCGGCGAGCAGTGCGGACTTGGTCAAGTATTTCATCGTTTTTCCCCGTTGAAAATGACTACGATCGGAATTGTTTGAGGTTGAGGTTCGTTGTTTCATGCCAATGGCCGCGGCGGGAAGGAAATCCGTGCTATCAACGCCAATCAGGATCGTCCGCGCCCGTTTACCGCTGCCCAGTCAAGCGCAAGCCATTATGCCATGACTTGGCAAGATCGATCAAACCATCGGATGTCATGCCAACGGGCTGAGTGTCGCAAATTCGCAAACGGCCGGCGACCCAGACGTGGCTGACCTGCTCCCGGCCGGCGACGTGCACGACGTGCGATGCCGGGTCGTGGACGGGCTGCATGGGCCACTCATCCAGTCGAATGCTGCAAAGATCGGCCATTTTGCCGGGTTCCAGGGAGCCGATGGCGTCGCCCAGACCCAGGGCGATGGCGCCGTCGAGCGTGGCCATGCGCAGGACGCGGTGCACCGGCGCCACGGCGGCGTCGCCGCTGGCCACCTTGGCCAGCAGCGTCGCCTGACGGGCTTCGCGGAGGATGTCGAGCCGGTTGTTGCTCGCGGCACCGTCGGTGCCGAGGCCCACGCGCACCCCGGCGGCGAGCAGGTCGCCGACCGGCGCGATGCCGCTGGCCAGCTTCATGTTCGAAGTCGGGCAATGGGCGACGCAACAGCCGTGGCGCGCCAGCCGCTCGATTTCGCCGCCGTCGAGGTGGACGGCATGTACCGCGACCAGGTTCGGTCCCAGGATGCCGAGGCGTTCGAGGCGCCCGAGTGGCCGCAGGCCATGCTGCCGGATGCTTTCGGCCAATTCCTCCCGCGTTTCATGCACATGGATGTGGATGCCCATGTCCAACTGGGCGGCGAGCGTCGCCACCCGCTCGAAGGTCGAGTCGCCGATGGTGTACGGCGCGTGGGGCGCCAACGCGAAGGAAATCAGCGGGTCGCCATGCCACGCATCCCGCACCGCGAGGCCCTTGGCGAGATAATCGTCGGCATCGGCGGCATAGGCGGAGGGAAATTCGAGGATCGTGACGCCCAGGACGGCGCGCATGCCTGCCTGGCGAGCCGCCTCGGCGGCGGCCCCGGGAAAGAAATACATGTCGTTGAAGCAGGTGACGCCGCCGCGCAGCATTTCCCACGCCGCCAGCAGCGTGCCGTCGCGGATGAACTCCGGCGAGACGAACTGCTGCTCGGCCGGCCAGATGCGTTCGTTCAGCCAGCGCATCAATGGCAGGTCGTCGGCATGGCCACGCAGCAGCGTCATCGCGGCATGGGTATGAAGATTCACCAGGCCCGGCAGCAGGACTTGACCGGGCAGCCGGACGTGCTCGCGCGGGGCGTGGGTCCGGCGGGCCTCCGCGACCGGCGCGAGCGCCAGGATGCGTCCCTTGTCGACCACCAGGGCATGGTTTTCCAGCACCACGCCGGCGGGTTCGATGGGAATGATCCAGTCTGGCTCGATCAGCAGGTCGACGGGAATGGCGGTCGCGGACATGGTGGTCGATTAAAGCAGATTCATCCAAGGCGAACAACGCGGTTGGATGCCTCGGCATGGTAAAATCGCAAGCTTTCCCGGCCGCATTGCATTTTCTCGCCGCGCTTCTCGATGCCTACGACTTCCTTCGCCAAAGAAACGCTCCCGATCAGCCTCGAAGAGGAGATGCGCCACTCCTACCTCGACTACGCGATGAGCGTGATCGTCGGCCGAGCCCTGCCCGACGCGAGGGATGGCCTGAAGCCCGTGCACCGGCGCGTGCTCTACGCGATGCACGAACTCGGCAACGACTGGAACAAGGCCTACAAGAAGTCGGCGCGCATCGTCGGCGACGTCATCGGCAAGTATCACCCGCACGGCGACACGGCGGTCTATGACACCATCGTGCGGATGGCGCAGGACTTCTCGCTGCGCTACATGCTGGTCGATGGCCAGGGCAACTTCGGCTCGGTCGATGGCGATAATGCGGCCGCCATGCGTTATACGGAAGTGCGGATGGCGCGCATCGGCCACGAACTGCTGGCCGACATCGAGAAGGAAACGGTCGACTTCGGGCCGAACTACGACGGTTCCGAGCAGGAGCCGCTGATCCTGCCGGCGCGCATTCCCAATCTGCTGATCAATGGCAGCGCCGGCATCGCCGTCGGCATGGCCACCAACATTCCGCCGCACAACCTGGGCGAGGTGGTCGACGCCTGTCTGGCGGTTCTGGAGAATCCCGCGATCGGCATCGAGGACCTGATCAAGATCATTCCGGCGCCGGACTTTCCGACCGCGGGCCTGATCTACGGCGTTGCCGGTGTCCGCGAGGGCTACCTGACCGGGCGCGGCCGCGTCATCATGCGTGCGCGTACCCACGTCGAGGATATCGAGAAGGGCGGCAAGCAGGCGATCATCATCGACGAACTGCCGTACCAGGTGAACAAGAAGAGCCTGCTCGAGAAAATCGCCGAGCTGGTCAACGACAAGAAGATCGAGGGTATCGCGCACCTGCAGGACGAGTCGGACAAGTCCGGCATGCGGGTGGTGATCGAACTCAAGCGCGGCGAAGTGCCCGACGTGGTGCTGAACAACCTGTTCAAGCAGACGCAGCTGCAGGATACGTTCGGCATGAACATGGTGGCGCTGGTCGATGGCCGCCCGCAGCTGCTGAATCTCAAGCAGATGCTCGAATGCTTCCTCGCCCACCGGCGCGAGGTGGTGACGCGGCGGACGGTGTTCGAGCTGCGCAAGGCGCGCGACCGCGGCCACATCCTCGAAGGCCTGGCCGTTGCCCTGTCCAACGTCGACGAGGTGATCGCGCTGATCAAGGCGGCGCCGACACCCGCCGATGCCAAGCGCGAACTGATGGCGCGGGCCTGGCAGTCGACGCTGGTGCAGGAGATGCTGGCGCGCGCTTCGGCCGAGGCGTCGCGCCCCGAGGGCTTGGCGCCGGAATTCGGCCTGTCGCGACGGGGCTACTTCCTGTCCGACGTCCAGGCGCAGGCGATCCTCGAACTGCGTTTGCAGCGGCTGACCGGCCTCGAACAGGACAAGATCGTCGCCGAGTACAAGGAAGTCATGGCGCAGATCGCCGACCTGCTCGACATTCTGGCCCGCCCGGAGCGCATCACCCAGATCATCGGCGACGAGCTGGCGGCGATCCGCCAGCAGTACAACGATCCGCGCCGCTCGGAAATCGTTCTGCAGACGGCCGACATCAACCTGGAGGACCTGATCGCCCGCGAGGACATGGTGGTTACGCTCTCCCATGGCGGCTATGCCAAGCGCCAGCGCCTGGACGACTATCGCACGCAACGGCGCGGCGGGCGCGGCAAGCAGGCGGCGGCGGTGAAGGAGGACGATTTCGTCGATCACCTGTTCATCGCCAACACGCACGACTACATCCTCTGCTTCTCCAGCCGCGGCCGGGTGTACTGGCTCAAGGTGTACGAAGTCCCGGAGGGTACGCGGACTTCGCGCGGCAAGCCCATCGTCAACCTGTTCCCGCTCGAGGAGAGCGAGAAGATCACCGCCGTGCTGCCGGTGAAGGAGTTCGACGAGAACCACTTCGTTTTCATGGCCACGGCCATGGGTACGGTGAAGAAGACGCCGCTGACCGATTTCTCCAATCCGCGCAAGGCGGGCATCATCGCCGTGGCGCTGGACGACGGCGACTACCTGATCGGCGTTGCCATCACCGACGGCGGTTATGACGTCATGCTGTTCTCCGATGCCGGCAAGGCGGTGCGCTTCGAGGAGGGCGATGTGCGGCCGATGGGCCGCAATGCCCGCGGCGTGCGCGGCATGATGCTGGAGGATGGCCAGGTCGTGATATCCATGCTGGTGGCGCGGGGCGAGGACTATCAGGTGTTGACCGCGACTGAGAACGGCTACGGCAAGCGCACCGACATCGCCGAATACACCCGGCACGGCCGCGGCACCAAGGGCATGATCGCCATCAGCACGTCGGAACGCAATGGCAAGGTGGTTGGCGCGGTGCTGGTCAAGCCGGAGGACGAAGTCATGCTCATCTCCACGGGGGGCGTCATGATCCGCACCCGGGTCGAGCAGGTGCGCGAGACCAGCCGGTCGGCGCAGGGCGTGACTCTGATCAATCTGGATGACGGCACGAAGCTGGCCGGCATCGACAAGGTCATCGAAACGGAAGAGGAGTGACAATCATGGCACGCGTATTCAATTTCAGCGCCGGCCCGGCCGCGCTTCCCGAGGAGGTGCTCAGGCAGGCCGCCGACGAGATGGTCGATTGGCACGGTTCCGGTCAGTCGGTGATGGAGATGAGCCATCGCGGCAAGGAGTTCATCGCCATCGCCCAGGCCGCCGAGGCCGACCTGCGGGAGTTGATGGGCATTCCTGCCAACTACAAGGTGCTGTTCCTGCAAGGGGGGGCATCGCTTCAGTTCGAGATGATTCCCATCAATCTGCTGCGCGGCAAGCCGGTGGCGGATTACGTGCATACCGGCGAATGGGCCAAGAAGGCCATCAAGGCGGCCAAGACATTCTGCAACGTCAATGTCGTTGCCAGCGCCGAGGACAAGGGCTTCACCTACGCGCCCGCCCAGGCCGACTGGCGGCTGACCAAGGATGCCGCCTACGTGCATTACACGGCCAACGAGACCATCGGCGGCGTCGAGTTCAACTGGGTTCCGGACACGGGCGACGTGCCGCTGGTCTGCGACATGTCGTCGAACATCCTGTCGCGGCCGGTCGATGTCGCGAAGTACGGCCTGGTCTACGCCGGCGCGCAGAAGAACATCGGCCCGGCGGGCCTGACCATCGTCATCGTCCGCGACGACCTGGTCGGCAAGGCGGTGCCGACGCCACCGGCCATGCTCAACTACCAGACGCATGTCGACGCCGAGTCGATGTACAACACGCCGCCGACCTACGCCATCTACATCGCCGGGCTGGTGTTCCAGTGGCTGAAGAAAAATGGTGGCGTCGCCGCCATGGAGCAGAAGAACATCGAAAAGGCCAACCTGCTGTACGGCTATCTGGAGAATTCCGATTTCTATCGCAATCCCGTGGCCAGGCAGGACCGCTCGCGCATGAACGTGCCGTTCACGCTCAAGGATGCCGGCCTCGACGACGAGTTTCTCAAGGGCGCCAAGGCGCGCGGCATGGTGCAGTTGAAGGGCCATCGCTCGGTCGGCGGCATGCGGGCCTCGATCTACAACGCCATGCCCGTCGAGGGCGTCCAGGCGCTGGTCGATTACATGAAAGAGTTCGCGGCGAGCAAGGGGTAAGCCATGTCCGACAAGTTCCAGGTACTGATTCTCAACAACATCTCCGCCCATGGCCTGAAGCGCCTGCCCGCCGAACGCTTCGAGCACGGCAAGGAGATGGCGCGGCCCGACGCCGTGCTGGTCCGCTCCGCCGACATGCATGCCATGGACATCCCGAAATCGGTGCTGGCCATCGGCCGCGCCGGTTCCGGCACCAACAACATTCCGGTCAAGGAAATGAGCAAGCGCGGCGTGCCGGTGTTCAACGCGCCGGGCGCCAACGCCAATGCCGTCAAGGAACTGGTGCTCGCGGGCATGCTGATGGCGGCGCGCAACCTCGGCGGCGCCATGAAGTTCGTCGCCGCGCTGGACCCCAGGGATGCCGAGATGGAAAAGAAGGTCGAAGGCGGCAAGAAGACCTATGCCGGCTACGAGCTGGCCGGCCACACGCTGGGCGTCATCGGCCTGGGCAAGATCGGCTGCCTGATTGCCGACGCCGCCATCAAGCTCGGCATGCACGTCGTCGGCTACGATCCCGAGATCACGGTCGATGCCGCCTGGAGCCTGCCCTCGCAGGTCAGGAAGGCCCATGGCCTGGCCGATGTGCTGAAGAATGCCAATTTCGTCACCATGCACGTGCCCCTGGTCGACGCGACGCGCAAGATGATCAACGCCGCAGCCATCGAGCAGATGAAGTCCGGCGCGGTGCTGCTCAACTTCTCGCGCGAGGGCGTGGTCGACGAGACCGCCGTGCTGGCCGCGCTGGATGCCAGGAAACTGGCCACCTACGTCTGCGACTTCCCGAGCGCGCATGTGAACAACCACCCGCACGTGATCGCGTTGCCGCACCTGGGCGCTTCGACGCGCGAGGCGGAGGAGAACTGCGCGTTGATGGTGGCCGACCAGCTCCGCGACTATCTGCTCGATGGCAACATCGTCAATTCGGTGAACTTCCCGAATGTCGTCATGCCGCGCGAATCGGGCTTCCGCATCGCCATCGCCAACGCCAACGTGCCCAACATGGTCGGCCAGATTTCGACCGCCATGGCCGAGGCCAAGCTCAACATCGGCAACATGATGAACAAGGCCAAGGGTGACGTCGCCTACACGCTGGTGGATGTCGATAGCAAGGTGCCGAAGAAGGTGATCGAGGCCATCGGCAAGATCGAGGGCGTGCTGGCGGTGCGCTATCTGCCGGCCGAGGCCTGAACGAGAGGCGGGCGATGGCCACCGAGGACGACAGCGCGCGGCGGGAACTGGCGGAGCTGCGCAACGGCATCGACGCCCTCGACGACGAAGTATTGCGCCTGCTTTCACGGCGGGCGCAACTGGCGCATCGCATCGGCGAAATCAAGCAGGGCAATCTCTATCGTCCGGAGCGCGAGGCGCAGGTGCTGCGGCGGCTCGCCGAGCACAATCCGGGGCCGTTGCCCGAGCATGCCGTGCGCACGATTTTCCGGGAGATCATGTCGGCCTGCCTGGCGCTCGAGCAGCCGCTCCGGATCGCCTATTTCGGTCCGGCCGGCACCTTCACCGAAAGCGCCGCCAAGAAGCATTTCGGTTCGGCGCCGTCGTTCACGCCCCATGTCACCATCGACGACGTGTTCCGGGCGGTGGAATCCGGCAATGCCGATTACGGCGTGGTGCCGGTGGAGAATTCCACCGAGGGCGCGGTCGGCCGGACGCTCGATCTGCTGCTGACTTCGCCGCTGATGATCTGCGGCGAAGTCAGCCTGCGCATCCAGCAGAACCTGATGTCAAAGTCAGCCGTGGTGGAACGCCTCGACAAGCTCTATTCCCATGCCCAGTCGCTGGCGCAATGCCACGAATGGCTGAACTGCAACCTGCCCGACGTCGCGCGCGTGCCGGTGGCCAGCAACGCCGAGGCGGCGCGGCTGGCGGCCGCCGATCCCGCCTCCGGCGCCATCGCCGGCGAAGCGGCTGCGCGTCTCTACGAGCTGAACATCCTCGCCGCCAACATCGAGGACGACCCCAACAACACCACGCGCTTCCTGGTTCTGGCCAAGCACGACGCGGGCCCGTCCGGCGCCGACAAGACCTCCTTCGTCTGCTCGGCGCAGAACAAGCCGGGCGCGGTGCACGATCTGCTGACGCCGCTGAAGACCCACGGGGTGTCGATGAGCAAGTTCGAGTCGCGCCCGGCGCGCGGCTTCGGCGGCTCGCGCTGGGCCTATGTCTTCTTCATCGACATCGAGGGCCACCGGCTGGACCCGGTCGTGGCGCGCGCGCTCGAGGAATTGCGCGGCCAGGTCGGCTTCCTCAAGGAACTCGGCTCGTATCCCCGTGTCACTCATTGAAGGTGAAACCATGAGCATCGCCAGTCAAGCACCTGATTATGTCCGGGCGATCTCGCCCTATATCCCGGGCAAGCCGATGACGCAGCTTGCCCGCGAGATGGGCATCCCGGTGGAAAAGATCGTCAAGCTCGCCTCCAATGAAAATCCGCTGGGCATGAGCCCGCGTGCCCGCGTCGCGGTCGAACGGGCCATCGCCGGCATCGAGCGCTATCCGGACCAGTACGAGCTGATCGCGGCGCTGGCCGATCGTACCGGTCTGGCCCAGGAGCAGATCGTGCTGGGCAACGGCTCCAATGACGTGCTCGACCTGGCGGCGCGCGTGTTCCTCGCTCCCGGCCGCTCGGCGGTGCTGGCGCAGCACGCTTTCGCCGTGTATCCGCTGGCGACGATGAGCACCGGCGCGCAATGCATCGTCGTGCCGGCGAAGCATTACGGCCATGACCTCGATGCCATGCTGGCGGCCATCCGGCCCGATACGCGCGTCGTCTGGATCGCCAATCCCAACAATCCCACCGGCAACTTCCTGCCGTATCCGGAGATCAGGGCCTTCCTCGCCAAGGTGCCCGCGGCGGTCGCCGTGGTGCTCGACGAAGCCTACACCGAGTACCTGGCGCCGGCCGATCGCGTGGACACGCTGTCCTGGATCCGCGACTTTCCGAACCTCATCGTCACGCGCACCTTCTCCAAGGTCTATGGTCTGGCCGGCCTGCGGGTCGGCTACGCGGCGGCGTCGCCCGAGGTGGCCGACCTGATGAACCGCGTGCGCCAACCGTTCAACGTCAATAATCTGGCGCTGGCCGCGGCGATCGCCGCGCTCGACGACCATGTCTTCCTGGCCGAGAGTTACGAACTCAACCGGCGCGGCATGGAACAACTGGTGGCGGGCATCAAGCGCCTCGGCCTCGAGCACATTCCCTCGCACGGCAACTTCGTCACCTTCAAAGTCAGTGATGGCGCAGCGGTGAATCAGAAGCTGCTCAGGCAGGGTGTCATCGTCCGGCCCATCGGCGGCTATGGCTTGCCCAATCACTTGCGCGCCACCATCGGCCTCGAGCGGGAAAATATCCTTTTCCTCCAGGCGCTCGAACAGGCGCTGAACGCTTGATGTTCAAGAAGGTCGTCGTCTGTGGCGTCGGTCTGATCGGCGGTTCGTTCGCGCTGGCGCTGAAATCGGCGGGCGTCGCGCGGGAGGTGGTCGGCCTGGGCCGCACGCCCGCGCCACTGGACGAGGCATTGCGGCTGGGAGTCATCGACCGCATCGCGGTGGATTGGCCGGATGCCATGCGCGGCGCGGATCTGGTGCTGCTCGGCATGCCGGTCGGGCAGATGGCGCCGGTGATGGCGGCGCTGGCGCCATGTCTGGCGCCGGACACCCTGGTCACCGATGGCGGTAGCACCAAGGCCGATGTCGCCGCGGTGGCGCGGGCGGCGCTGGGCGCGCGGAGCGCGCAATTCGTGCCGGGCCATCCGATCGCCGGCGCTGAAAAGAGCGGCGTGTCGGCGGCGCGAGGCGATCTCTATCGGAATCGGCGGGTCGTGCTGACGCCTCTTCCGGAAAACGCGCCGGCGGACATTGCCCGCGTCCGCGCGGCCTGGGAAGCCTGCGGCGCCCGAGTGTCGGAGCTCGCGCCCGACGAGCATGACCGGGTATTCGCCGCGGTCAGCCATCTGCCGCACCTGCTGGCCTTCGCGCTGGTGCACGATCTCGCCGGCCGGGAGAATTCCGACCAGTTGTTCGGGTTCGCCGCCGGCGGTTTTCGCGATTTCACGCGCATCGCCAGCAGCCATCCGGAAATGTGGCGCGACATCTGCCTGGCCAATCGGGCTGCCCTGTTGAGTGAACTCGATGCCTACATGACCGAGCTGCTGCGCACTCGCGTATTGTTGGCGGCGGGCGACAGCGCCGGGCTGGAAACCATGTTCGCGTCGGCGCGCGCCCGGCGCGACGCCTGGCTCGACGGCCAGAAGCCGTAGCCGGCGGCCTCAGCGCTGGCGGGCCCGTAGTTCCGCCGCCAGCAACTTGAACTCCTCTTCGAGGCGATTCACGAGATCGTCGGCCTGGCCCCAGTCGCCCTCCGGCGGGAACTGCTCCAGTCTTTGGGCCAGGGCCACCAGGGGCTTGGCGTCAAAGAGACCGCAACTGCCCTTGAGTCCATGGCCGCCGCGCTGCAAGGTGGCGTGATCGCGACTGGCGATCGCCTGGCGCAGCGTGGCGACATCCTTGGGAAACTGATCGAGGAACAAGCCGGCGATGATATCGACCATTTCACCATCGGCATTGGCGATGGCATGAGCATAGCCGAACTGGCCCGCCGCCGCCGGTGCGTACTGGCTGATCATTTCCCTCAGCGCCGATGCCTTGATCGGCTTGGCCAGATAATCATCCATGCCAGCCGCCAGACAGGCCTCGCGGTCGCCTTCCATCGCGTTCGCGGTCATGGCGATGATCGGCGTGCGAGGCCCCGTCTCGGTGGCGCGGAAGCGACGGGTCGCCTCGATTCCGCCGAGGACGGGCATCTGTACGTCCATCAGGACGACGTCGAAGCGGTGCCTGGCCAGAATGTCGAGCGCTTCCTCGCCGTTATTGGCCAGGCGGGTGCGATGTCCCCACTTCTGCAGCAGGCTGAGCACCAGCTTCTGATTGACCGGGTGATCCTCCACCAGGAGGACATCGAGCGCGACGGCCCCCGGAGACGCTTGTTCGGCCGGCTTCCGGGCCGCCTCGGGAATGGTTTCGCCCAGGACTTTCAGGATGGCGATCTGCAAGTCGCCCTGCATGACCGGCTTGACCAGGTAAGCGGAAACCCCCAGGCGCTGCCAGTGCTCGGGGTTGTCGGGCATCCCCGCCGAAGACAGCACGATGATGGCGGGCCGCCGTTCGAAAGGCACCGAGGCCAGCACGGCGGCGGTTTGCAGGCCGTCCATGTCGGGCATCAGCGCGTCGAGCAGGACCAGGTCGACCGGGTCGGCATCAGGCGTACTGAGCAGCTCGATGGCGGCGGTGCCGGAATCGGCGACCCGTGCGCGCATGCCCCACTGGCCGATCGTCTCGGCGAGGACGCGGCGATTGACCGCGTTGTCGTCGACCACCAGGGCGGTGAGGTCGCCCAATTGTTCTCGCGGAAACGACGGCGCCGAAGGCTGCTCGCCGCTGGCCGGCAGCAGCGCGGTGAAATGGAAGCGGCTGCCCTTGCCGGCCTGGCTTTCGACCCAGATGCGGCCACTCATCATGTCGACCAGGCGCGCCGAAATGGTCAGCCCCAGTCCGGTGCCACCGAAACGGCGGGTGGTCGAACTGTCCTGCTGCGCGAAGGCTTCGAAAATGTGGTCCAGCTTGTCCGCCGGAATGCCGATGCCGCTGTCTATCACCGAGAACTGCAAGTGGGAGCCGTCGTCGGCGGGGCTGACCGCGAGCACCACCTCGCCATGCTCGGTGAACTTGATCGCGTTGCCGAGAAGGTTAACCAGCACCTGCCGCAGCCGCCCGGGGTCGCCGACCACCCAGGCCGGCAACTCGGGCGCCATCTGGCAAATGATTTCCAGCCCCTTCTGGTGGGCGCGCAGGGCGAGACTCTTCAGCGTCTCGCCGAGCAACTCCGCCAGGTTGAAGGTGGTCTGGTCGATCTGCATCTTGCCGGCCTCGATCTTGGAGAAATCGAGGATGTCGTTGATCACCGTGAGCAGCGATTCCGCAGACGACTTGATGATGCGCACGTACTCGCGTTGCTCGTCGTCGAGATCGGTGTCCAGCACGAGTTCCGTCATGCCGATGACGCCATTCATCGGCGTGCGGATCTCGTGACTCATGTTGGCGAGGAAATCGCTCTTGGCGCGGCTGGCCGCCTCGGCCAGTTCCTTGGCGCGCAGCGCCTCCCGTTCGGCGGCGTGCAAGTCGGTGACGTCGGTGATCAAGCCGATCAGCCCGCGCACGCTGCCGTCGGCGTGGGTCAGCGGCGCCTTCTGGTAGAGCATGTCGCGCCAGTCGCCCTGGCCCCACTGCATCCGTCGCTCATAGGACTGCGGCTGGGGCGCCTCGTAAAGCTCGCCGTCCCGCTGGTCGTGGTAGCGCGCATCCTCGACGTTGAGCGGGCCGATATCGAAAACGGTCCGGCCGGCCAGTTCCTCGCGCCGGCATCCGAACACCGTCTCGAAGGCGCGGTTCATGCCGATGTAGCGGCCGTGCACGTCCTTGAAATAGGTTGGCAGCGGAATCGCCTCGATCAGTTCCTGCACGAAGTGCAGTTGCTCCTGAAGCTCGTCGCGCATCTGCTTGGAGCGGGTGATGTCGGTGCGGATGCCCGCGTACTGGTATGGCTTGCCGTTCTCGTCGACGAAGGGCACGAGGGTCGCGGCCACCCAATAGAAGCTGCCGTCCTTGGCCCGGTTGCGGATCTCGCCTTGCCACGTCTTGCCGGCCGCGATGGTCCGCCACAAGTCCGCGAAGAACTCGGGCGGGTGCAGGCCGGAATTGACGATGTTGTGGCTTTGGCCGAGAAGTTCTTCGCGCGTGTAGCCGCTGATCTCGCAGAACTGGTCGTTGGCATAGGTGATGACGCCGCGGGTATCGGTCATGCTGACGATGGCGTGCTGGTCCAGCGCGAACTTCTGGTTTTCCAGGTCGCGTTGCGTTGCCTTGATCTGCCGCTGGGCGACATCGCGGTAGGCAACAAGGCCCGACACCAGCTCGATCAGGTGATCGAGGTTGGTCTCGTCGCTCGCCGAGCCTTCCAGGCCGACTTCCGCCTGCAGCGTGCGGGCCGTTTGCTGGAGCAAGCGGATGATGGTCTCGCGGGCGGCCAGTTCGTCATGCAATCGCTGATTGGCGGCGAGCAATTCCTCGGAGCTCAGTTTCAGGCTGCGGGAGCGCAGGTCGAAGTCGCGGTCGTACTGTTTGTAGGTGGCGTCGACGCTGGTCAGCAGCGTGGAAAGTCCCGCCAGCCGCGAAGCGACTTTCTCCGGAAGCGTGCCGGATTCGGTCAGCCGCGCGATGCTGCCCATGAATTCGCCGAGTTCGGCATCATCCGCGAGCCGCATGGCCCGGCGGATCTGACGAGACAATGCCTTATGCATGAGTGGCGCGGCGTGTCGCCTCAGTCTTCGGCCAGACAGGTGATGGTCATGGTCTGGTTGTGCAATTTGCAGTCACCGCCCGGGATCATCGGACTGATCTCGCCGTTGGAATAAAAGCCGGTGAGGATGGCATTTCTGCCCAGCACGTCGGCCACCGCCTCGACCTCCTCGTCCACCCGCGTGCCCATGGCCAGCTTGCGCCCGACGCACGAGACCAGAATGGCCAGTCCGGTGGTAGCGCGGCTGTCCATCTGGCCGGCGGCCCGGGCCGCCGCTTCGGCGCCGCGGATCAGCGTCTCGGTCGAGGCGTGCATCAACTGCAGGTAGCCTTCGGCCTGGATGTCTCCCGCCAGCACCAAGCTGCCGTCGGTCTCGTCGATGCCGAGAATGGTGCGGATCAGGCCGGTGGCCTTCCTGTCCTCGGTGAGCCGGGAAAACGGGAAGAGCAGGCCGGCGGCCGGCAGATCCTTGGCGTATTCGCCGAGGTAGCGCTTGTACACGGTCAGCGCTGGTTCGCCGTCGAGTTCATGCAGCACGTTGCCCTTGCATCGGGTCGCCTTGCGCGGAGGGCCAAAGGGCTCCCAGCCACCGAAGGAGCCGTGGCTGAAGCGCAAATGCGCTCCGCCGAGACCGAGCGCGACGATGGCGCGGTCGGAGACGCCGGCCGGACCGAGGGTCCAGGTGCGGGTGAAGGCGCCTTCATCGCCGGCCAGTCCGCCGGTGATGACGACGTCGGCGCCGAGCACCGAACTCATGCCGTCTATCAGGGCGCTGCCGTTGATGCCGACACCCTGACCGAACACCAGGACGGCGCGGAGGTCTTCGCGCCGCAGCTGTTCGGCCAGGCGCCGTCCGGCGGCCGCCGAGTCGGCCATGTCGGCGAGGTTGGTGGAAGCCACGTCGAGGCCGGTCCGCTCGAAACGCATCGCCGTGACGATGCAGTGTCCGGCGTGGACGCCGGTGCCGGATATCTCGCCGGCGGTGGAGCAGCCGAGGACGATGGCGTCCGGAAAAGCCTTCGCCAGTTCGTCGCCGAACGATGCGTCGGTGAACCAGGCCGGCGCGGCGAAGACCAGGATCAGGTTGGGAGCCGACTCGGCTAGGCGCTGGAGTTCTTCGGTGGCGATCGGTCGGGCCGGGAATGTGGCTTGCTTGACTATCACGCGTGACCTCGCCGGATCTCAGTTGATGCCGCTGATGGTGCCGCCGATGACGCCGCCGATGCCGGATACGGGCGGCATCGGTTCGTCGCGATGGCGGTCGTGAATTTCGATGACGTCGTTCCAAGTGCTGAAGAACGCATCGATGCAGCGCGGATCGAAATGCCTGCCCGCCTGCTCGCGCAGATACGTCGCCGCCTGGTCCAGGTCCCAGGCGCGCTTGTAGGGGCGTTCGGAGGTCAGTGCGTCGAACACGTCGGCGACGGCGACGATGCGGCCGTGCAGGGGAATGGCCTCGCCGGTCACGCCGTCGGGGTATCCCGAGCCATCGAAGCGCTCGTGGTGGGCCAGGGCGATGATGGCGGCCGCCTGCAGCTTCGGCGAACTGCTGTCGCGAAGGATTTCGTGGCCGATCAGCGCGTGGCGCTTCATCAGTTCGAACTCCTCGACCGTCAGCTTGCCCGGCTTCAGCAGGATCAGGTCGGGGATGGCGACCTTGCCGACATCGTGCATGGGCGCCGCTTCATAGATCAGCTGGCATTCTTCGTTGTCCAGCCCGAGCGCCTGGGCGATCAGCCGCGAATAGTTGGCCATGCGCACGATATGGCTGCCCGTTTCCGGGTCGCGGTATTCGGCGGCCTTCGCCAGCCGGAAAATGGTTTCCCGCTCCCGCTGGACGATGGTTTCGGTCGCAGCCTTCACTTCTTCCGCCAGCAGGGCGGCGCGGTCCGCCAGCAGGCGCTGGCCGCGCCGCAGCGTCGCCATGTTGGTGATGCGGGCGATGAACTCGTTCTTGTCCACCGGCTTGGTCAGGAAATCGGTGGCGCCCGCCTGAAGGGCCGAGTAGCGCACCTCCTTGAGGTCGTTGGCGGTGACCATGACGGCCGGCACGTCCACCATGCCGGGCAACTGCCTGATGCGCCGGACGAACTCGAGGCCGTCGGGCGCGGGCATCATGTAGTCGACCACGATGACGTCGGCGCCATTGCGCGTGCACCAGTCGAGCGCCTCGGCCGAGACGGAAAAGCAACGCGGCTCGACACCCTCGATCTTGGCGATCAGGTGTTTGAACAGCGTCAGGTTGATCTCCGAATCGTCGACGATGACAACGGACAGGTTCACGTCGAGTCCCTCCCAGGGAATGATAAAGTGCCGGAGCTGTCGTGCCTCCACGCCGCGCCAGCGTGACGGCGCCATTGTAGTTTCGATTGCCTAACCATGGAACACTTCGATCTGCCACCGCTCGCGCGGGTTGCGGGCAACGTGCCCCTGCCAGGCTCGAAAAGTATCTCGAACCGCTTGTTGCTGCTGGCGGCCCTGGCCCGGGGAACCACGGATATCCGCGACCTGCTCGATTCCGATGATACCCGCGTCATGCTCGCGGCGCTGGCCGCGCTGGGCGTCGGCTTGGAGAAAGCCGATGATGCCGCCCATGCCTGGCGCGTCCGCGGCGTCGGTGGCGCGTTTCCGGTCAAGCAGGGCGAACTTTTCCTCGGCAATGCCGGCACCGCCTTCCGGCCGCTGACGGCGGCGCTGTCGCTGTCGGGCGGCCATTACAGCCTGTCGGGCGTGCCGCGCATGCACGAGCGGCCGATCGGCGATCTGGTCGATGGCTTGAGGCAGATCGGCTGCGACGTGCGCTATGTCGGCAACGAGGGCTATCCGCCACTGGATATCCATCCGGCCGAAGTTCGCCTCGATGCGCCGATCCGTGTCCGCGGCGATGTCTCGTCGCAGTTCCTGACCGCGCTGCTGATGGCGCTGCCGCTTGCAGGCGAAACGGCCGTCATCGAAGTGACCACCGAACTTATCTCCAAGCCCTACATCGAGATCACGCTGAACCTGATGGCGCGCTTCGGCGTTTCGGTCGAGCGGGAAGGCTGGTCGCGCTTCTCGATTCCGGGCGGGCAGGGCTACCGCGCCCCCGGCGTCGTCCATGTCGAGGGCGATGCTTCCGGCGCCTCCTATTTCCTCGCCGCGGGCGCCATCGCCGGCGGGCCGGTGCGGGTGGAAGGCGTCGGCCGCGACAGCATCCAGGGCGACGTGCGGTTCGCCGAGGCGCTGGCGGCGATGGGCGCGCGCATCACGATGGGCGACAACTGGATCGAGGCGCGCTCGCCCGGGCACGGCAAGCTGCGCGCCTTCGACCTCGACCTCAATCACATTCCCGACGCGGCGATGACGCTGGCCGTGGCGGCGCTGTTCGCCGACGGCCCCTGCAAGCTGCGCAACATCGCCTCCTGGCGCGTCAAGGAAACCGACCGCATCGCCGCCATGGCGACCGAACTGCGCAAACTGGGGGCGACCGTGGCGGAGGGCGACGACTGGCTCGGCGTGTCGCCACCGCTGACTTTCGCGGCCAATGCGGCCATCGACACCTACGACGACCATCGGATGGCGATGTGTTTCTCGCTGGCCGCGCTCGGCGGCGTGCCGGTGCGCATCAACGATCCGAAGTGCGTGGCCAAGACTTTCCCCGATTATTTCGAGCGCTTCGCCCGCATCGCCGCGCCGGTCATCGCCATCGACGGGCCTTCGGCCTCGGGCAAGGGCACGGTGGCGCAGCGCGTCGCCAGGACGCTCGGCTACCACTTCCTCGACAGCGGCGCGCTCTATCGTCTGACGGCGCTGGCCGCCATGCGCGCGGGCGTGTCCCTGGACGACGAACCGGCGGTCGCCGCCGTGGCGGCGGCGCTGCCGGCGGATTTCGAGGGCGAGCGCATCCTGCTGGCCGGCGACGACGTCACCGAGGCGATCCGGGCGGAAGCGGTCGGTGTCGGCGCCTCGAAGGTGGCGGCCCTGCCGGCGGTGCGCGCGGCCCTGCTGGAACGGCAACGCGCCTATCGCCGCTTTCCCGGCCTGGTGGCCGACGGACGGGACATGGGTTCGGTCGTGTTTCCCGGGGCTCCGGTGAAGGTCTTCCTGACCGCGTCGGCCGAGGCGCGCGCCCGGCGGCGTCATAAACAGTTGATCGAAAAGGGAATGACTGCTAACATCCGCACCCTTTTGCAGGACCTGCAGGAACGCGATGCGCGCGATGCCGCGCGAGCCGTGGCACCTCTCCGGCAGGAAGGCGATGCCGCCTTGGTGGATACCACACCGATGAGCATCGACGAAGCGGTGGCTGCCGTGCTGGACATCGTCCGCGGGCGGCTGCCTTTCATCAACTGACCCGTCTTCATCGACGGTTTTTTGGAAATGTCCATGTCTGCTACTGCCAACGCCGTGCCCGCCGGAACAAGTGCCAACGAATCCTTTGCCGCCCTGTTCGCGGAAAGTCTGCAACGCCAGGAAATGCGTGCCGGCGAAGTCATCACGGCCGAAGTCGTCCGCGTCGACCAGAATTTCGTGGTCGTCAACGCGGGCCTGAAGTCCGAATCCTTCATCGCCGCCGAGGAGTTCAAGAACGACCGGGGCGAGCTCGAAGTGAATCCCGGCGAATTCGTCCAGGTCGCCATCGAAATGCTCGAGGACGGCTACGGCGAGACCCGCCTGTCGCGCGACAAGGCCAAGCGCATCGCCGCCTGGAACGACCTCGAGAAGGCGCTCAACGAAGGCACCCTGGTCAAGGGCGTCATCACCGGCCGCGTCAAGGGTGGCCTGACCGTCATGACCAACAGCATCCGCGCCTTCCTGCCGGGCTCGCTGGTCGACATGCGTCCGGTCAAGGACACCACGCCGTACGAAGGCAAGGAATTCGAATTCAAGGTCATCAAGCTCGACCGCAAGCGCAACAACGTCGTGTTGTCGCGCCGCGCCGTGCTCGAGGCCAGCATGGGCGAGGAACGCCAGAAGCTGCTGGAAAACCTCCAGGAAGGCACCGTCGTCAAGGGCATCGTCAAGAACATCACCGACTACGGCGCCTTCGTCGACCTGGGCGGCATCGACGGCCTGCTGCACATCACCGACCTGGCCTGGCGCCGCGTGCGCCACCCGTCGGAAGTCCTCAACGTCGGCGACGAAGTCACCGCCAAGGTGCTCAAGTTCGACCAGGAAAAGAACCGCGTCAGCCTCGGCATGAAGCAGCTCGGCGAGGATCCGTGGGTGGGCATCGCCCGCCGCTACCCGCAGGGCACGCGCCTGTTCGGCAAGGTCACCAACCTGACCGACTACGGCGCTTTCGTCGAGATCGAGCAGGGCATCGAAGGCCTGGTGCACGTCTCCGAGATGGACTGGACCAACAAGAACATCCACCCGTCCAAGGTCGTCCAGCTGGGCGACGAGGTCGAAGTCATGATCCTCGAGATCGACGAGGAACGCCGCCGCATCTCGCTGGGCATGAAGCAGTGCATGGCCAATCCGTGGGACGATTTCGCCATGAACCACAAGAAGGGCGACAAGGTGCGCGGCGCCATCAAGTCGATCACCGACTTCGGCATCTTCATCGGCCTGCCCGGCGGCATCGACGGCCTGGTCCATCTGTCCGACCTGTCGTGGTCGGTGGCCGGCGAGGAAGCCAAGCAGAACTACAAGAAGGGCGACGAGGTCGAGGCCCTGGTGCTGTCCATCGACGTCGAGAAGGAGCGCATCTCGCTGGGCATCAAGCAGATGGACGGCGATCCCTTCACCAGTTTCGTCGCCACCCATGACAAGAACAGCATCGTCAAGGGGCGGGTCAAGAGCGTCGACCAGCGTGGCGCGGTGATCGACCTGGGCGGCGATGTCGAGGGCTATCTGCGCGTTTCCGAGTATTCGCGCGAGCGCGTCGAGGATCTGCGCGCCGTGCTGAAGGAAGGCGATGCCGTCGAGGCCCTGATCATCAACGTCGATCGCAAGTCGCGTTCGCTCTCCCTGTCCATCAAGGCCAAGGACCAGGTCGAGCAGAACGAGGCCATGCAGAAACTGGCGGCCAGCAGCAACGCCAGCAGCGGCACCACCAACCTGGGTGCCCTGCTCAAGGCCAAGCTCAATCAGCAGTAATCCGAACCGGCGCCGCTCGGGACTGCCATGACCAAATCGGAGCTGATAGCGCGGCTTGCGGAGCGTTTTCCGCAACTGGTGACCAAGGATGCCGACCTCGCGGTCAAGGTCATTCTCGATGCCATGGCCGCGGCGCTGGCCCGCGGCGATCGCATCGAGATCCGCGGCTTCGGCAGCTTTGCGCTCAACTACCGGCCGCCGCGCACGGGGCGCAATCCGAAATCGGGCGAGAAGGTGCACGTGCCCGCCAAGTACGTGCCGCACTTCAAGGCCGGCAAGGAATTGCGCGAACGGGTGGATAGCCCGGGCGGTTGAGTACCGGCGTTCATGGCGGTCGGCACGGACTGAACCAGGCGGCAGCCGCGACGAGCGGGTGCCGCGTTTTTTTTTGCGAGGTGTGATGACGGTACTCTTGTGGTTGCTGCGCGGGGTGGTGTTCGTCGCCTTGTTTGGCCTCGCGGTGAAGAACAGCGATCCGGTCGAACTCCGCTTCTATCTCGACGGTGTCTGGGTGGCGCCGCTGTCGTTCGTGATCCTCGCCGCGTTCGGCCTCGGCGCCGTCATCGGCCTCACCGCCACCCTCGGCACCATCGTGCGCCGGGGCCGGGAACTGGGCCGCCTGCGCAAGCGCGCCGCCGCCGGGCAGGAAAAGGAAAGGTCCGGCCCGTCGTGATCGCCATCGAGCTGTGGTGGCTGCTGGCGCTGCCGGTGTTCTTTTCGCTCGGCTGGATCGCCGCGCGGATCGACCTCAAGCACCTGTTGCGTGAATCGCGCGCCTTGCCCCGCTCCTATTTCCAGGGGTTGAACTTCCTGCTCAACGAGCAGCCCGACCGCGCCATCGAGGCCTTTCTCGAGGCCGCCAAGGTCGATCCCGAAACCGTCGATCTGCATTTTGCCCTGGGCAGCCTGTTCCGCCGCCGCGGCGAAACCGACCGGGCGATCCGCGTTCATCAGAACCTGGTCGATCGCGAGGGCCTGAGCGACGACCGGCGCCTGCACGCGCTGGCCGAACTCGGACAGGACTACCTGAAGGCCGGTCTGCTCGACCGGGCCGAGGAAATCTTCCTCAAGCTGCGCGGCACCGCGCGCGACGAAGAGGCGCTCAAGTCGCTTCTGGAAATCTACCAGCAGGAAAAGGAGTGGCAAAAAGCCATCGACATCGCCGAGGCGATGCCCGATCACGCCGATCACCTGTGGCGGAAAGCCATCGCCGAATTCCATTGCGAACTCGCGTCGTCGGCGATTCTCCATGGCCGCCCGGCCGAGGTGCGCGCGCAGCTCGACGCCGCGCTGGCCGCCAACCGCAAGTGCGTGCGCGCCGCCATCCTGCTCGGCGACCTGGCGCAAAGCGAGGGGCGCTTCGACGACGCCATCGAGGCGTGGACACGGGTCGAGCAACAGAACCCGGTCTACCTGTCGCTGGTCGCGGAGAAGCTGATGACGGTGCTGCGCCAGACCGGTCGCGCCGAACATGGCCGCCAGCTGATGCGCGGCTACCTGGAGCGGCACGCCTCGCTCGACCTGCTCGACGTCGCCTTCCAGGCCGAACTGCGCGAAAGCGGCCCGGATGCCGCCTATCGGCTGGTGCGCGACGAACTGCGGCGCAACCAGACCCTGCTCGGGCTCGACAAGCTGCTCGAGGCGCAGGTGCTGGTGGCGCCGCCCGAGCGGCGCCCCGACCTCGAACTGGTCAAGAACCTGATCCACGCCCATACCCGCCGCGTCGCCCGTTATCGCTGCGACAATTGCGGCTTCAAGGCACGCCAGTTCCACTGGCGCTGTCCGGCCTGCGGCGGCTGGGAAACCTATCCGCCCAGACGCACCGAAGAGTTCGACCTGACCCCCTAGCGTCCAGACCATGATCGTTCCGGATACCTCGCAAGCCCGCATCCTGGTGGTGGGCGATGTCATGCTCGACCGCTACTGGTTCGGCGACGTGTCGCGCATCTCGCCCGAGGCGCCGGTGCCGGTGGTGAAGGTCGAGCGGGTCGAGGAGCGGCCGGGCGGTGCCGCCAACGTCGCGCGCAACTGCGCGGCGCTCGGCGCGCGCGTGGCGCTGTTGTCGGTGGTGGGCGTCGACGAGGCGGGCCGGACGCTGGAACGCCTGCTCGCGGCATCGGACATCGAGGCCAGCCTGCACGAGGACCCGCAGCTCGACACCACCGTCAAGCTGCGCGTCATCGGCCGGCAGCAGCAGCTGCTGCGCATCGATTTCGAGAATGCGCCGGCCCATGAAGTCCTGCAAGCCAAGCTGGCCGAATACCAGCAGCGCCTTGGCGCCTGCGACATCGTCATCCTGTCCGACTACGGCAAGGGCGGGCTGGCGCACATCGGCGAGATGATCCGCCTGGCCCGCGCCGCCGGCAAACCCGTGCTGGTCGACCCCAAGGGCGACGATTACGCGCGCTATGCCGGCGCCAGCGTCATCACGCCCAACCGGGCCGAATTTCGGCAGGTGGCGGGCCGCTGGCGCGACGAGGACGACTTGCGGCGGCGCGCGGCAAGGCTGCGCGCGGAACTGAACATCGATGCCTTGTTGCTGACGCGCTCCGAGGAGGGCATGAGCCTGTTCACGGCCGATCAGGTCAGCCACGAGCCGGCGCTGGCCCGGGAGGTCTATGATGTCAGCGGCGCCGGCGACACCGTCATCGCCACCCAGGCGGTCATGATGGCCGCCGGCGCCAGTCTGGCGGATGCCATGAAGCTGGCCAACCGCGCGGCGGGCGTGGTGGTCGGCAAGCTCGGCACCGCCGTGTGCACCCTGCAAGAACTGACAGCGAGTTGATATGTACACCATCGTCACCGGCGCGGCCGGATTCATCGGCGCCAACATCGTCAAGGCGCTCAACGAACGGGGCGTCGCCGAGGTCATCGCCGTGGACAACCTCAAGAAGGCCGACAAGTTCCGCAATCTGACCGACTGCGAGATCGCCGACTACCTCGACAAGGAAGAATTCCTCGATCTCGTCGAGGCCGGCCAGTTCGACGGCGCCGTCGATGCCATCTTCCATGAAGGCGCCTGCTCCGACACCATGGAAGCCGATGGCCGTTACATGATGGCCAACAACTACCGCTATTCGTCGAGCCTGCTCGATTTCTGTCTCGACCAGGAGGTGCCCTATCTCTATGCGTCCAGTGCTTCCGTGTACGGCGGCGGCCGCGTTTTCCAGGAGGCGCGCGAGCACGAGGGGCCGCTGAATGTCTATGGCTACTCGAAGTTCCTGTTCGACCAGATCGTGCGCAGGCACATGGCCGACGCCAATTCGCAGGTCGTCGGCTTCCGCTACTTCAATGTCTACGGCCCGCGCGAGCAGCACAAGGGCCGCATGGCCTCGGTGGCCTTCCACCACTTCCACCAATACCGGGAAACCGGCAAGGTCAAGCTGTTCGAGGGCTGCGACGGCTACGGCCACGGCGAGCAGAGCCGCGACTTCGTGTATATCGACGACGTGGTCAAGGTGAACATGTTCTTCCTCGACAACCCCGGCAAGTCGGGCATCTTCAACCTCGGCACGGGGCGGGCGCAGCCCTTCAACGACGTGGCCGTCGCCACCGTCAACGCCTGCCGGGCGCTGGAGGGCCAGCCGGCGCTGGCGCTGCGGGAAATGGTCGGGCAGGGCATCGTCGAGTACGTCGATTTTCCCGAGGCGCTCAAGGGCAAGTACCAGAGTTACACCCAGGCCGACATCGGCAAGCTGCGCGCCGCCGGTTATCGCGATGAATTCGCCACCGTCGAGCAGGGCGTGGCGAAATATGTCCACCACCTGGCGAAGTGACGGAACCATGAGCCACAAGACACTCGAAGACTGCGTCGGCAATACCCCGCTGGTCAGGCTGAAGCGCCTTCCCGGCGCCGAAAACGAACGGCGCAACAACGTCATTCTGGCCAAGCTGGAAGGCAACAACCCGGCCGGCTCGGTGAAGGACCGGGCGGCGCTGTCGATGATCATGCGTGCCGAGGCGCGCGGCAAAGTCAGTCCCGGCGACACGCTGATCGAGGCGACCTCGG
>ERZ1645187.1293-NODE-1293-length-23106-cov-98.986205_pt1 | contig 23106 bp, 11 predicted proteins | sample MGYA00575352_ERZ1645187 | MGnify/ENA primary metagenome ERZ1645187 (study PRJEB40837, sample SAMN11349314) | freshwater sediment metagenome | isolation source: river sediment | host: Sediment | place: India: Wazaribad , New Delhi | collected 2017-02-21 ... | reverse complement strand
GGTGGATCACCCGTCCGGCGGCGTCGTAGTCGGCGACGAAGGCCGAACCGTTGAGCGCCGTCGAGATCTGACGGGTCAGGACGCCGCCGACGAACGTCTTCTCGTAGACCAGGACCCCGCCGCGGGTGGCGACCTGACGCGAGATCCGTCCGTCGGTACCGAGGTCGGTGACACGGCGATCGTAGGGCTTGCCGACGAGTTGTTCCTCGATCGTCTGAACGATCCGACCGTCGACCGGGTCGCGGATCCACCGTTGCAGATGGCCGTCGGCGAAGCCCTCGGCGATCCTGCGCCCCGAGGCATCGGTCTCGACGAAGACATCGTCGGTACCGACGATCTCGAAGGCGACCGTGGTCGAGACCTCGCGACCGCCCGCGCCGAGCGCCGCGACGATGAAACCGTCGACGACGCGGTCGGATCCGGCGAGCCCAGCGGTGCTCGGATCGAGGTCGTCGAGGGTGTAGGCGACCCTCCCCGACGCCGTGTCCAGCGTCGCCCGCCCGTAGGTTCCGATCCGATCGAAACGGGTCGCGGTGATCGCGGTCCATCCGGTAGTGACGAAGGTCGGCGGGGTCCCGGTCGCCGGGTCGAGTGTCAGCGAGACGAAGGCCTCAGCCACTCCGGTGGTCCGCGGCCCCTTCTCGACCAGCACGGCGCTGGCGGCCGACGCCACCAGGCGAGGAGGCGAGAGGGAGATCGTTACCGTCGCGCCATCGCTCATGCCGCCGCCGTCGACAGCGAAATAGGTGAAGGTGGCGACCGCCGTGGCGTCCGCATCGGCATGGAACACCACGGTGTCGCCGACGATCTCGACCGTCCCCCCGACCGCGTCCTCCACCGCTCCGACCGTGAGCGTGTCGCCCTCGTCGGGATCGTGATCGTTGGCGAGCAACGCGGCGAACGGGATGGTGATCTCGCCACCCGGCGCCATCGAGAATCCGTCGTCGTCCCCGGCGATCGGCGCGCCGTCGACGCGGAAGAGGTCCTCGACCAGGACCATCTCGCCGCCGGCGAAGCCGAAGCGCTCGACGTTGCGCAGCGTATCGGTGCCGTCGGGGCTGCCGTCGCGGCCGTCGGTGACCGTGACGACGCCGAAGGCATCACGCCCGAAGACGTAGTCGGACCGCGATCCGGAGAACCGCGCGACGTCGTCGCCGTCGCCGCCGTCGTGGGAATCGTCGCCCGCGCCGCCGGTCGTGTCGTCGGAGAAGCCGATGCCGTGCAGCGTGTCGTCGCCGGCTCCGCCGAGTTGCGTCAGGATCAGCGCGGCTTCGTCCCAGCTCCAGTCGGTGGCGTCCGCCGCCCCGTAGAGGTACTGCGTCGCCTCGACGTCGAGCCGGCCGAGCGCCGGAGCGATGGCGGTGACGGTGTAGCTCATCACCGTGAAGTCGGTGGAATCGAAGACGCTCGCGATCGCCGGCGGCTCGAACGGATGCTCGAGTCCGATCGAATGCCCGATCTCGTGCAGCCAGGTGAGGTGATCGGAGGCGGCGATCGACGAATCGACGACCACATAGTGGCTGCTTCCCGGGAAGCTCGAGAGACCGGCGAGACCCGCGGGCAGGAGGTTCGCGGCGGCCGGCCGGAGTTGGCCCTGTCCCGCCGGAACCTCGAGGAAGACGAGGCCCGACGCGGCCGCCCACTCGGCGAGCGCGCCGCGCACCAGCGTCTTCTCGGCTTCGGTGAGGGCGCGCAGCCCGACGACGTCGCCGTTGACGATGCCGGGGGAGAAGCCGGTGTCGAAGGAGTAGGTGACGAACGGCCCGTTCCAACCGCCGGCGATCAGGTTCAGGAATTCGTTCGGCCCCGGTTCGGCGGAAGTGATCGTGACGGCGTGCTCCGTCGCGCTCGCCGCCCCGAGGTTCGGATCTTCGATCCGGACGGTGACGTCGAGCGGATCGCCCGGATCGATCACCGCGCCGGGCCGCAGGTTCAGCGTATAGACCAGCCCGTCGGCACTCCGGGTCAGGCCGAAGAGCGCCGCATCCGCGCCGCCGAGCGTGCCGATCGTCGAGCCGAAGGCATCGTCGGCCACGGTGATGTGGCTCACCTTCTGCGGCCCGGTGAAGGTGATTCCGGGCGCGAAGACCGTCCGCAGGTCCTGGAACGAGACGCTCGGCGCTTCGTCGACGTCGTCGATGGCGATCCGTCCGGAGAAGAGGCCCTCGTCCCCGCCGAAGTCCGGGTCGTCGACCGTGACGGCGAAGTCGATCCGCGCCAGTTGCCCGAAGATGCTGGTCGCCTCGAAGTCGAGCGTGGTGCCGGCCCTGAGGAAGACCGTGTCGCCCTCGACCTCGAAGATGTCGCCGGGGGTGGCGAAGCCGCCGAAGACCGAGATCGTCTCGACGCCGAGCGCGTCGTCGGTGATGTCGACCCGGGCGATGGCGATCCGTTGCGAGAGCGTCCCCTCGGCGAGGTGATCGACCAGGGGAACGATGGCGACCGCGCTCGGGCGCTCGTTGACGTCGAGCACCTGAACCGTGATCGGGGTGCTGAACACCGTGTCGGCGTCGCCGGGGATGGCGAAGTCGTCGAGCGCCAACTGGAGCGTGAAGGCGGGTCTGGTCTCGAAGTCCAGCGCCACACCCGGGTCGAGGAAGACCTCGTTGCCCGAGACGACGAAGGCGCCGGCGTCGGGTCCGACCGCCCGGATCTGGAAGAGGCCCTGGGGCGGATGGCCGATGGTGATGTCGGCGACCTTGACCAGACCGCCCGTCGCCATGTTCTCGACGAGCGGCGTGGCGTTGCCGACCGAGATGCGGATCTCGGCGTCGTTCACCGGCAGCACCTGCAGCGAGACCGCTGTCTCGGCGCTGGTCGCCGCGCCGTCGAAGGCGCGATAGGTGAAGCCGTCGACACCGACGAAGTCCGCGTCGGGCGTGTAGCTGAAGCCGCCGTCGAGGCCGAGGACGAGCGTGCCGTGCGCCGGCCCCGCGACCAGTTCCGCCGTGAGCGCATCGCCGTTCGGATCGATGTCGCCGGCGAGCACGTTGCCGGCGATCACCGTGTCCTCGTCGCCGGCGAAGGCATCGGGGTTCGCGACCGGCGGATCGTTCGGCACCGCGGCCTCGACGCTCACGTTCGTATCGGCCGTGAGCGTGAGGTCGAGGAAGGTGTCGACCGCGGTCACGCCGATCGCCAGACTGCCGCCGAAGCCCGCCGGGATCGGCGCGGCGAGGACGACCGCGTTGCCCTCGATACCCAGCAGGCCGCCGAGGTCGTCGGTGAGGGCGAAGCCGAAGACCGCGCCGGCCGGGCCGTTCACCACCGCCAGCGTCGCGATCACCGCGCCGACCGGCGCGTTCTCGCGCAGGAAGGCGCGGGCGTCGACGTCGATTGCCGGTGCCGGGCTGGAGAGCAGCTGCGCCAGGGTGAAGTCGCCGTCGGAGAAGCGGTAGAAGTCGATCCTGCGCAGCGTGTCGATGCCGTCGGGCGCGCCGGCGCGCAGATCGCGGACCACGGTCAACGTCGGTCCGGTGGGTTCCTCGATCACGAAGGCCCCGCCGCCGCCGCCACCCGAGGAATCCTCCTCCTCGGTGACGCGATACTGGTCGTGACGTCCCGAATAGACCGCGAAGATCCGCCCGGCGTCGTCGAGCGCGCCGTTGATCTCGTCGTCGCCGCCGCGGCCGACGATGAAGACGTCCTCCTCCAGGCTCCAGTAGTAGGAATAATTGAAATAGTCGCCGGACTCGGTGCCCATCTCGTAGACGATGTCGCGGCCGACGTCGGTCACTTCGACGACGATGTCGCGCACGATGCTCATCCCGTCGTCGTCGTAGGCCTCGACCGTCACCGTGTGACGGGGGGCTCCACCGGATTCCACCAGCCCGTCGTAGTCGAGGAAGGCCCGGTCGGTGACCACCAGTCGGTCACCGTCGAGGGCGAAACGTCCGCCGGCATCGTCGATCAGGCGGACCGAGGCGAGCGTGTCGAAGTCGGGATCGACGAGGCCGAGCACCGCCACCGCGCGCCCCGCCACGGCCCCCTCGCTGACGCTCGCGTCGACGTCGTCGACGAGCGATCCGGTGCCGTTGACCGCGACGTCGGTCGGCGCCAGGGCGACGTGGACGACGTCGGTGGAATAGATGGTCGACGGCGCGTTCATGCCGTCGAAGGAGACGGCATAGACGTGCCAGTCGCCGCCCGGCGTGTGTTCGAGGTTCCACTCGACGGCGACCGAGCCGTCCGCGGCGACCGTCGCCGTGCCGATCAAGGTGCCGTCGAGACCGCTGCCGTCGCGGTCGGCATAGAAGCCGACGATGGTGCCGGCGGGCGCACCGGTCAGCATGCCGGTCAGCATGACGGTGGTCGCGCCGGGGACGACGGTGATCGGATCGAAGTCGAACGTCTCGGCCGGATTGGGTCGGATGCCGTGATACTTGACGGTGTCGATGCCCGGTTCGATCACCTGGAGGTCCCAGTTGCCGGCGCGGGGGTCGTCGATGACGATCGCCACCTTGTTGGGGTTGGTGAGCTCGGCGACCAGGGTGATTCCGTTGGCGGCGTATTCCGCCTCGGAGAGGAACGTGCCCTCGGGCGTCCGCACCCGGGTGGCGACGTGCCCTTCGTGCGGCGTGTCCCAGGTTCCGGTGATCAGCAGCCAGTCCTCACTGCCGTCGACGTCGAAGGAGCGCGTCTTGGGCAGGTCGTCGCCGCCGACGATCAGCTTGAAGCCGGAGGCGGCGTTGAACTGGAAGCCCATGGTCATCGCGCCGATGACCGGCAGCGTCAGCACCGCCCACACCGCGGCGAAGCTGTTGGTGAGTGACTTGGCGTCGATCGACAGCAGGGCGTTGGAGGTGATGCCGTTGATGCCGGCGAGCGGCCCGAACGCCTCCTGCGACGGGATCGCCAGCACCTGCCGGCCCGAGGCGACGAGCCCCTTCTCGTTGGCGGTGAGCTTGACCTCGCCGGTGGCGATTCCGTCGAAGAAGTTGGTCGCGTTGACGCCCTCGAAGGACATCTTGGCAAAGTCGAAGGTGACCGCGCCGAGCGTGTAGAAGAGTTTGTCGCCGAGGAAGTTGGTCTTGATCGAAAGGCCGAACGTGCCGGCGAAGTCGACCGATCCGGCCAGCTCGATGTTGTAGAGCCGGTTGCCGCCGACCGTCTCGCCGCCAACCGCGTCGGGCAGCGTGACGCGCGGCACTTCCGGCCCCCAGCCGAAGCCGAGCGTGCCGGTGAGCTTCACCGGCTCGTTCTGCGTCGGCGCGCCGCCGCTCGCCGCGGCGAGGGCGGCCTCGTCCGCGAGCTTCTCGAGATCGCCCTGGATCTTGTCGAGGAAGAAGCCCTGGCCGCCGAGCGGAATGCCGAGCGAGTCGACGCCGATCGTCAGCTTGTCGAGCGAGAAGGGCGGGTTCTTGAAGCCGAGGCCGAAGATCGCCTCCGGCAGTTTGTCGCCGATCACGAAGTTGCTCTTGCCGGAGAGCTCGGTGACGACGTCGTCGGTGACTTTGATGCCGAGTTCGACCTCCTTCAGACCGAAGCCGCCGGGCAGATTCAGTTCGTAGATCTTGAGCCCGCCGTCGAGGCTCATCTTGCCGTTGCGGATCTTCAGGCTCTTCAGCTCGGCCTCGAGCTCGTCGATCGCCTCGGTCTTCTCGACGATCGGGCTCTTGATCTTCAGCTTCCCGTCGATCCCGAACTCGTCGGTCGTGTTGTCGTAGGCGATGGTGAGGTTCTGCGCCTCGAACTCGAACAGCTCGAAGAAGCTCCCCTTCAGCTTGCCGATCTCCATCTTGCCGCCGGAGAGACCGTAGTCGGTCGACGAGAAGGTGAAGCCGGCGCCGTCCGGTCCGGTGGCGATCTTGGAGAAGTCGAGCGTCGCGCCCTCGAAGAAGGGCACCGGCAGCAGGAGCTTGCCGAAGGCCTCGACCTCGTCGGCGTCGAGCTTCAGGCCGGTGTACTGCATGGCGAGGCCGCCGGGCGAATAGAAGTCGCCGGTGGCGAAGGAATCGGTCGTCAGAGACGAGATCTTGCCGGTCTGCAGATCGATGTCGAAGGAGCCCTCGAACAGGGCGTCGTGGAGACCGGCGCTCTCGGAGACCTCGGCGAAGACGCGGGCGCCGTTCACGTGGAGGAGATTGGTCTCGAGCTGGTAGCTGCCGCCGGTCAGCCGCAGGAGTTCGCCGCCGTAGCGGTAGGAGACCATGACGTCGCCGGCATGATCGAGATCGCCGTCGCCGTCCTTGTCGACGAACGAGCCGCCGATGGCGCCGACCGAATAGAGCGGCAGATTGGTGCTGCGCCAAGTCCTGTAATCGACGTAGCCGCCGATCGGAAGATGCTGGAGCTCCGCTCCGACATATCGGTCGCCCATGCCCGAGAAGGAGGACAGGCGCACCTGATCGTCGGCCCCGACGTCGAGGACGAGGTCGGGCGTGATCTCGATCTCGCGACTTCCATCCAACGTGCGCAGGAAGGGGATGAAGGTCGGATCCTGCTCGAGCACGTCGGCGCGGGCGACCTCGAAATTGGCGAGACCGCCGGCGAAGTCGGCCGCAGGATGGGCGACGACCCAGTTCGACCGGTCGGCCAGATAGGCCTCATAGGGGTCGGGATAGCCGTACCAGTAGGCGTCGATGTCGTGGTAGTAGAAGTCCTCCACGCTCATGACCGGCGGCAGTTCCGACTCGGACCCGGCGGTGAAGTAGTAGTGGGCCGTGTTCGCTCTGGTGACGCCGAACATCGTCGAGGCATAGGACGCGTACCGATCCTGGGGGCTCAGTCCGCTCTCGTGGGGTCCGAATCCGTGCAGGAACGAGGTCCACGTATCGACGCCGGTGAAGGCGTCCGGCAGTTCGTTGTCCAAGTCAAACGTCTGCGAGAAGCTCGGCAACCCGACGAGCGTGTAGTCGTAGACCGGCAACGTCGGTCCGAGCTGAGATTCGGAGACGTAGTAGCGATAATACTCGCTCACATACCCGTCATAGACGATCGTATTTCGCAGAACGTTGTAAGAGTTGCCCTCCGCATCCACCATCGTCGTGGTGTAATAACCGGTGTCGGACAGTTCCCAACCGAGTTGGGAGACGTTCATCGTCACGTCGATCGTGTCGACACCGCCGTCGGCGTCACGGACCTCGACCGAGAAGAAGTCCTGCCCGGTGAAGCCCTCCTCCGCCGTGTAGGAAAAGGTGCCGCGCACGCTGTCGAAGCGGATGTCGCCGTGTTCGGGCAGGACCGAGCCGATGCGGAAGGTGAGCGGGTCGCCGTCGGGGTCGGTCGCCGTCAGCGTGCGGGTCAGCGCCACTCCGGAATAGGCGGAGACGGTCAGCGCGTCGAGATCGAAGCTCGGCGCGTCCTGGGTGTTCGCGACCGTCACCGCGACGGGGAATTCGGCGACGGCGCCGCGCGCGTCGGTGACGCGGACGGTGAACGTGTCCTCGCCGAAGAAGTCGCGCGCGCCGGTGTAGGTGAAGCTGCCGTCCTGGGCGATGACGACCGCGCCGTGGGCCGGCTGATCGGCGATCTGGTAGCCGAAGCGATCGCCCTCGACGTCGCGCAGCGCGACCCGTCCGGTGATCGGCCGTTCCTCGTAACCCTCGGCGGTGAAGGCGTCGTCGCCGACGGGCCGGGGGGCGTCGTTGACCGACAGGACCGTGACCTCGACGCGCAGCGTATCGGAGCCGCCATGGCCGTCGATCACGGTGACGTCGAAACTGTCGGAGCCGTGGAAGTCGAGATCGGGCACATAGACGAAGGCGCCGGTCGTCGCGTCACCTGTGACGGTGCCGCGGGTCGGTGAGCGGGTGACGCCGAAGGCCGGCGTGTCGCCGGGAGCGGCCGTGACCGAGGCGACGGCGCCGATCGCCGTGTCCTCGTCGGTGAGGAGCGTCATTCCGGTGCCTGCGACGAACTCCACCATCGACCGTTCTCCCGAACTCGAAGGCCGTCGGGTCCGATCCCAGACGGTCTCTTCGATCACCCTCCGACGTCTTCCGGTGCCGGCCGCGCCTCGCGTCCGGGCGCACGTGACCGTCGGCGCCCGACCCACGGAGGGATCGTCGCGCCCGATTCGATCGCTCGCCGGCTGTCGCGGCGAAGGGGACCTCATTCGCCGCCGTCGTGATCACCAAAAGACCCGGAGAGGCCTGGACCTCCTCGCGGCAGCACTGGAAATGACCCGACTCCCCGATCCGAAACGGACGTCGCAGCTTCACGAATTCCTTAACAATTCATGGACGCAATCTAACATCGGCCATTAAACGATTCAATACATTGCGGAAACGATCGCCGGCCCGGTCTGATCCGCCCCTTCGCCCGATGGGAAGCATTCCGAAATTTCAGTAAGCATTTGATTTCGCGTCGAGTTGCCGGCCGTGTTCGGCCGCCCTCGTCCGGCGAATGGTCCCGGCGCCGTCCGATGGTCGAACCGACGGCGTCGAGCCGGTCGTCGCCGATCACGCCTCCGCCGCCCCGCGACGGGATCGCCGCCAGGCGAACGGCGTGGTGCCCTTCCAGTCCTTGAAGGCGTTGATGAAGCACGTCGCCTCGGCATAGCCGAGACGCTCGGCGACCGTCTCGATCGGCAGGTCGGTGCCGGTCAGCAGGTCTTCGGCCAACCCCACCCGCACCTCGGTTCGGATCCGGGTGAAGGTGGTCTCCTCCTCCTCCAGCCGCCGCCGCAACGTCCGCACCGTGGTGCAGAGGTCGCGCGCCACCGCCTCCATGGTCGGCATCCGTCGGCCGTCGCGCGACAGGCGGTCGCGGATCATCAGCGCGAGCCCGGATCGCGCCTGCCGCCGGTCGAGGAGCGACCGACACTGCTCCTCCGCCGCGGCGCGGGCGATCGGATCGGCGGTGGCGAGCGGCGCGGCGAGATCCCTGCGTCGCAGCCGCAGTGCCGTCGTGTCCCGCCCGAAGGCGGGCTCGATCCCGAGGACGGCCCGATACCCGCCGCCGTCACGCGGCGGGGCAAAGCCGAAACCGACCCCGGTCACCGAATCCGACGTCCCGGCGAGATCGCGATGGACACGGATCAGCGCGGCGCAGTCGCGCTCCAGCACGAACCGGCGCAGGTCCTCCGGCACCTCGTCGGCGTCGATCGAGACGACGATCTCCTCCGCCGTCTCGGCGACGTGGAAGCGGGTGAAGGCGAAGGTCAGATTGAAGTAGCGCAGCGCCAGATCGAGCGCGCCGCGCAGATCGGCGCTCGCCGCCATGGCGAGGCCGAGCATGCCGAAAGTGGTGAAGCGATAGCGCATCCCGGCCTCGACCCCGAGGGTCGAAAGCGACGGCAGGCCGCGCACCAGATTGCGGATCGACCGCAGCTCCTGTTCGGGCAGCACCAGCGCCGTCGGATCGTCGAGATCGCGTTCGCGCACCCCCGTCCCGGCGAGCGTCGCCGCCGCCGCCAACCCGTGGCTCAGCCCGAGGCCGACCATCAACCGCATGCTGGAGACGCTGCGGGTCCACACCCGCCGGCCGGCACCGTCCCGGCGCGCGACCCTATTGTCCTCGAACATCGATTTTTTTGCTTCCGCCGTCATGGCACCCCCCGCGTCTCTCTCTAGGCTTCTTCGTGCCGAACGAGAAGAAGCAAAGAGATCGGCGGAGGAGACGACACCATGAACCGGCAACGCCCCCCCGTGTCCTGACTTCCGGCCTACCTTGCCGGTCGAAACGCGCACCCATTCCGCCGTGGCACGACGCCGCGACGATCGATGCCGTGTCGATCGACGACGTTTCCGCCGACACGACACGGACGACGAGACGATGACCCTCGAACCGGAAGATCTCGCTCCCCTCCTCGACGAAGTCGAGCGCTTCGCTCGGGAACGCGTCGCCACTCTCGCGGGGCGGCCCGAAACACCGATGGCGGTCGACGCCTTCGTCACGCTCGGCGCCGAGGCGCGCGACCTCGGGCTCCTGCCGGCGCCTGGTTCGGTCGGCGGATACGGTCTCTGGCAGGGCACCGCGAGCGCCACCGCCGTAGCCTTCGGCCTCGGGGCGCTCCGCCACATCGCCCGTGCCGATGCGGGCGTCGCCTTCGCCTGGCACCGCGCCGCCCTCGCCGCCTTCGTCGAGGAGACGATCGGCCTCGCCCCGGCGGGCACCGACACCACCACCCTCGTCGTCGGCGGCCCCACCGGTCTCGCCCGGGCGGGACTGGTCGACTGGCTCGCCGGCCGGCCGCTCGACGACGAGGCCGAAGATCGCCTCGCCGCCGGCTTCGATCGTCGGGCGACCGCCACGGTCGTCGTCGCCCCCGAGACCTGGGAGCACCTGCTCTGGCCGGTCTGGACCGGTTCGGGTCTCGTCTGGGAGCGCGCGGCACGGGCCGATCTCGAGGTCGAGACCCATCGCGGCCAGCACGGCTTCGACGCCCTCTGCGGCTTCCGCGTCCGCCGTCCGCGTGCGGTGGACGCCGACCAGGGTCCGGCCGACGCCGCTTCGGCGCGGCGCGCGCTCGCCGGCGCGATCCGGCTCGACCTCCTCGGCCTCCTCGCCATCGGCGCCGGGGCGCTCGACCACGGTCGGCGACTGGCGCGCGACTACGCCGCGATGCGCCGTCAGGGCGGGCGGCGGATCGTCGAGCATCCGGCCGTCGCTCTGCTCCTCGGCGAGATCGACGCGGCGCTCCATGCCGCCGACCGCGAGCTCGCCGCCGCGGCCCGCGGCCTCGACGATCTCGATCTCCACGCGATCGTCCTCGGCCGCATCGCCACTGCCGAGGCGCTCGCCCGCGGCGCCGGTCAGGTGATGCAGGTCTTCGGCGGCATCGGCTACATGCGCGACACCGGCGCGGAAAAGATCCTGCGCGACGTGAACATGCTGCGCATGCAGACCGGCGGCCTTCTCGACACCCGGCTCTTCGCCGCCGAACTCGCCGGAGCGACCGCATGACGACCGCCCCCCATCTCGACGGCCATCTGCCCTTCGACCATCCGCTGTCGACGCGGACCGGCTTCCGCGACCTGCCGGCGCTGTCGCGCCTGATGGTCGACGCCCCGACGCTCGATCTCTGGGAGACCGACACCCGCCGTCTGCCCTCCGGCCTCGCCGCCATCCGCCGCCGCGCCCGCGCCTTCGCCGAGCGGGTGATCGCCCCGGTCGCGGCCGAGATCGATCTCGCGCCCCATCCCGAGACCGGCGAGATCCATCCCGCCGCCCTCGAGGTGCTGCGGGCGGCCGGGCGCGAGGGTTGGCTCTCCTATTTCCTACCGGCGCCGCTCGGCACCATGCCGTGGCCGGCGGCGCTGCAGCCGCCGATTCGTCAATGCTGTCTGGTGGTCGAGGAGTTCTCCCGCGCCTGCGGCGGCCTGATGCTGCTGCTCTCCGCCCATCACCTCGGCGTCATGCCGATCCTGCTCTCCGGCAGCCCCCGCGCCGTCCTGCGCCACGTCGTGCCGGTCTACGACGCCTGTCGGCGCGGCGCCCCCCATCTGATGGCCTTCGCCATCACCGAGCCGGCGGCGGGCTCCGACGTCGAGGAGGGGCACGGCGCCGTCCTCTACCGGCCGGGGGTGGTCGCCACCCCGGTCCCCGGCGGGCATCGCCTCGACGGCCGCAAGTGCTTCATCAGCGGCGGCGATCTGGCGAAGTCGTTGACCGTCTTCGCCGCCCTCGCCGGCGAGGGCATGGAGTCCTGGACCTGCTTCCTGGTCGATGCCGCCACCCCCGGCTTCTCGGTGGTGCGCACCGAGCTGAAGATGGGCATGCGCGCCTCCGGGGCGGCCGAACTGCTCTTCGACGGCGTCTTCGTCCCCGACGACCGGGTGATCGGCGGCCTGCGCAACGGTTGGGCGCTCAACCGCGCCACGCTCAACGCCTCGCGCATCCCGGTCGCCACCATGGGCGTCGGCTTCGCCCGCGCCGCCACCGAGATCGCCCTCGACCACGCCCGCGCCACCCGGCTCGGGCGGCGGCGCCTGATCGACTTCCAGGAGGTGCAGCTCGCCCTCGCCGACATGGTGGCGGAGACCCGCGCCCTGCGCGCGCTGTGCTGGCAGGAGGCCCGCTTCGCCTGGCGGCCGCGCCAGTTGATGGCCTCGGCCGCCAAGTTCCACGTCACCGACCGGGCGCAGGCGGTGTGCGAGACGGCGATGGACCTGATGGGCGACGCCGGGATGCTGCACGCCGGCCGCATCGAGAAGGTCTTCCGCGACCTCCGCCTGACCCGGATCTTCGAAGGAACCAACCAGATCAACCGCCTGTCGCTCGTCGAGGACTGGCAGGGCGAGCTGCTCGATGCCGACGCGGCCACGGGGGTATGACATGACGTCTCACGACACCGATCCCTTCTTCCAGCACCCGCGCTACGACCATCCGACCTCGGAGGGGCCGGTGGCGATGCCGATCCTCTACTTCGAGGATTCGAACTTCATGACCCTCTACCTCGTCGATTTCGAGCGAGCGCGGGCCAAGCTGGCGCCCGAGGGGTTGGAGCCGGTGCGCGTCCTCGGCGGCAAGGCCCTCGCCGGCGTCGCCTTCTACCAGTATCGCGCCACCACCATCGGCCCCTACGCCGAGGTCGGCGTCGCCCTCGCCGCGATCCCCGTCGGCATGGCCGGACCGCGTCTGCCGCTGCTGTCGATGCTGCGCGACCCCGACCACAACCGCGTCGGCTTCCACATCCTCGATCTGCCGGTGACCACCGCCGCCGCCTGCGCCGCCGGACGCGAGATCTGGGGCTATCCCAAGTTCGTCACGCCGATCGACTTCTCGCTGCGCGACGGCACCTTCGCCGGCGCCGTCCACGATCCCGCCGGCGGCACGCCGCTCGTCCGTCTCTCCGGACGCGTCGGCATCGGCGTGCCGGCGCCGCTCCTCGATCTCGTCCTCTACTCCCGCCTCGACGGCCGCATGATCCGCGCCACCGCCGTCACCCGGGGTGGGGGACGCTTCGCGCTCCCCGGCACGGTGCGGCTCGAGGTCTCCGCGAGCGATCACCGTATGGCGAAGAACCTGCGCGATCTCGGTCTGGCCGGGGCCGAGCCCTTCGCCGTCACCCATACCGATGCGCTGCAACTGCGGCTCAATGCCGGCGTGGTGCTGCCGTGAGTGCGCCGCGCTGGGCACTGGTCACCGGCGCCGCCTCCGGCATCGGCCGCGCCACAGCGATCCGGCTGGCCGGCGAGGCCTGGTCGGTCGCGCTCGCCGATCGCGATGCGACGGCGATCGACGCCCTCGCGGCCGAGCTCGGCCCGACGGTCCTGCCGCTGCCCGTCGACGTCACCGATCCCCGCGCCGTCGCCGAGGCGATGGCGGCCCTCGCGGCGCGATCCGGCGGGCGGCTGGACCTCCTCGTCAACAGTGCCGGCGTCCTCCACGGCGGACATTTCGAGGAACAGCCCCTCGAAGCCGTCGAGGCGATGGTGGCGGTCAACACCGCCGGTGTCGCCCGCGTCTGCCATTTCGCCTTTCCGCTCCTGCGGCGCAGCGCCGCCGAGGGCGGCCGCCCGGCGGTGGTCGATCTCTCCTCGGCCTCGTCGCTGGCCGGCATACCGAGCCTCGCCGTCTATTCCGCCACCAAGGCCTTCGTCCGCGGCTTCACCCAGGCGCTGGCGCTCGAATGGGCCCGTCACGGCATCGCCGTCCGCGCCGTCGCGCCGCCCTTCGTCGACACCCCGATGGCGCGCCACGATTGTCGCGGCAACCCCTTCTTCGAGGCGATGGGGGCGGCCCTGACGGCCGACGAGGTAGCGAAAGCGGTGGTCGCGGCGGCCTCGGGCGGTCCGGTGCAGCGGCTCCTGACGGTGAAGCTGAAGGCGGCGGGGGTCCTCGCCCGGCTGCTGCCGTCCTCGCTCCTCGGTATCGGTCTGGCGCTCGTCGGCGGCTATCCGCGCCGACCGCCCGGCTGATCGCCCGGCGCGGCCCTGCGACAGGCCCGATACCGGTCAGGTGCCGCGCGGCTTTGCCCGCGTCGTCGGGGCGGCGCTCGCCGGGTCGTCGGGCCAGACGTGGCGGGGATAGCGGCCCTTCATCTCGATCTTCACCTCGCGCCACGAGCCCTTCCAGAACCCCGGCAGGTCGCGCGTCACCTGGATCGGCCGATGCGCCGGCGACAGGAGCTCGACCAGCAGCGGCACCCGCCCCTCGCAGATCGCCGGGTGGCGGTCGAGGCCGAACAGCTCCTGCACCCGGATCGAGATCGCCGGGCCGTTCTCCGCCTCGTAGTCGATCGCCACGTTGGAGCCGGTCGGCGCGGTGAAGTGGGTCGGCGCCTCGGCGTCGAGGAGGCGCTTGGGCGCCCAGTCGACGAGGGCGTCGAGCGCCTCGAAGACGTCGCTCTCGCGGATGTCGGCCGGCGCGGTGCGGCCGACGACATGCGGCGCCAGCCAGTCCTCGAGGCCGGCGAGCAGCGTCTCGTCGGAGAGGTCCGGCAGCCCCGCCACGCCGGCGCGGCGGACGTATTCGACGCGGTGGCGCAGCCGCTCCGCCGCCCGGCTCCACGGCAGCGAGGCGAGACCGCTCGCCCGCACCGCCCCCATCAGGGCGCGCGCCACCTCCGTCGCGTCGGGCTTCTCGATCGGCTTCTCGGTGAGCACCACCCGGCCGAAGCGGCGGACGCGCCGCGCCTTCACCCGACCCGCCACGGCGTCGAAGCGGACCTCGTCCTCCTCGACCACGTGCGCCGCGAAATCGGCCTCGATGTCGGCGGCGGTGATCGGCGCGGCGAGCAGGATGCGCGCCTCGCGCGCCGCCCCCTGACATTCGGCGACGGCGAGGAACGGCTCGCGCGCCAGCCCCTCGAAGGCCTCGAGCCTCGCGCCTCGGCCATTCGCCAGCCGGAACGACCCCGGTGCGCCGCGCGCCTGGGCGACGCGATCGGGATAGGCCAGCGCCAGGATGCGGCCGCAGTCGGAGAGCCCGCCGGAGAAGTCGTCCGACGTCGCTCGGCCGGTGAGATCGGCCCCCCGCGCCGCGTCGCGTCGCGTCGCCTCGACCCAACGCTGCGCCATGCGGCGGGCTTCCTCCGCCCGCGCCCCGCGATCGGAGCGGAAGCGCCGCACCCGTTCCTCGAGGTCGACGCCGGTTCCGCCGAGCCCCCGCTCCGAGACGATCGCCGCGATCTCGGCGGCGAGCCGGCCGGCCCCGCCCTGCGCGGCGCGATGCACCATGTGGGCGAGGCGCGGATGGAGCGGCAGGCGGCGCAGCGCCCGTCCCTCGTCGGTGAGCCGCCCGCTCGCGTCGAGCCCGTCGAGATCGGCGAGCAGCGCCACCGCCTCGTCCCAGGCCGGCTTCGGCGGCGGATCGAGGAAGGCGAGAGTGCTCGGATCGGTGACCCCCCATTCGGCGAGGTCGAGCACCAGTGAGGCGAGATCCGCTTCCAGCATCTCCGGCCGGTCGAAGGCGGCGAGCCCCGCGGTCTGCGGCTCCGCCCACAGCCGCCAGCACACGCCCGGCTCGGTGCGCCCGGCGCGGCCGCGGCGCTGGTCGGCGCTCGCGCGGGAGACGCGGACCGTTTCCAGCCGGGTCATGCCGGTGTCGGGTTCGTAGCGCGGCACCCGGGCGAGGCCCGAATCGACGACGATCCGCACCCCCTCGATGGTCAGCGAGGTCTCGGCGATCGAGGTTGCGAGCACCACCTTGCGCCGTCCCGGTTCCGCCGGGCGGATCGCCCGATCCTGCTCGGCCGGGGTCAGCGCCCCGTAGAGCGGCGCCACGTCGACATCCCCTCCGAGCCGTCCGTCGAGCGCCTCGGCGACCCGGCGGATCTCGCCCTGACCGGGCAGGAACACCAGCACCGAGCCCGGATCGACGGCGAGCGCCTGGGCGACCGCGCTCGCCACCTCCGCCTCCAGCCGCCCGTCGGGACGGCGCGGCAGATGGCGGGTCTCGACCGGAAAGGCGCGACCCTCGGAGGTGACCAGCGACGCGTCGGGCAGGAGGTCGCGCACCCGCGCCCCGTCGAGCGTCGCCGACATGACGAGGATGCGCAGATCCGGCCTCAGCGCCGCCTGGGCATCGAGCGCCAGGGCGAGGCCGAGATCGCCGTCGAGGCTCCGCTCGTGGAATTCGTCGAAGATCACCGCGGCGACGCCGGAAAGCTCCGGGTCGTCGAGGATCATCCGGGTGAAGACGCCCTCCGTCACCACCTCGATCCGCGTTGCCCGGGTCACCCGGCTGTCCATGCGCACCCGGTGACCGACGGTGGCGCCGACCTCCTCGCCCAGCGTCTTCGCCATCCGCGCCGCGGAGGCCCGCGCCGCCAGCCGCCGCGGCTCCAGCATGACGATGCGGCCGTCGCCCCGCCACGGCGCACCGAGCAGGGCGAGCGGCACCCGCGTCGTCTTGCCGGCGCCGGGCGGTGCGACGAGCACGGCGTTGGGCGCTCCCGCCAGCGCGGCGAGGAGGTCGGGCAGCGCCGCTTCGATCGGCAGGTCGGAAGGGGGAAGAGCGATCATCGCCGCCTTGGTAACCCGCCGCGCCGCCGCTTGCCAGCGCCGAGGCGCCCCGCCCGGCCGGCCGAAGGCAAAGATCCCGGGGCGCTCTGTCGGGGCGCCCCGGGATCGAAGAATGCCGAACGATTACTGAAACGAGGAACCCCTGAGGCTCCGGCGGGGATTTCCGCATGTCTCGGATGTTTCTGCAACGCGGAAATTCCCTGAGGTAACATCCCCCTCGTCGGCTTGTGACGCCATTCTGTGACGCTGGGTCAGTCCTCGCCCATGGCGATCAGCGAGGCGTTGCCGCCCGCCGCCGCGGTGTTGGTGGAGATCGTCTGTTCGAGCGCGAAGCGCGGCAGGTAGTCCGGGCCGCCGGCCTTGGGGCCGGTCCCCGACAGCCCCGAGCCGCCGAAGGGCTGCACGCCGACCACCGCGCCGATCATGTTGCGGTTGACGTAGACGTTGCCGACCGAGAGGGCCTCGACGATCCGTCGGATGGTGGCGTCGATGCGGCTGTGGATGCCCAGCGTCAGGCCGTAGCCGGTCGCCCGGATCGCCGCGATCACCTCCTCGAGCTTCTCCGCCTTCCAGGTGACGACGTGCAGGACGGGTCCGAAGACCTCACGGGTCAGCTCCTGCGCCCTGTCGAGCCGAATGATCGTCGGCGCCACCCAGGTGCCGCCGGCGAGCGTTCCCTCCGGCGTCGCCCCCTGCCAAGACACGCGGTTCTTCGCTCGCGCCGCGCCGATGTGCGCCTCGAGCCGTTCCTTCGCCTCGGCGTCGATCACCGGCCCGACATCGGTCGTGGTCAGATGGGGATCGCCGAGCCGCAGCTCCGCCGCCGCGCCCGAGATCATCTCGATCATCCGATCCGCCACGTCCTCCTGGACGAAGAGGAGCCTGAGTGCCGAACAGCGCTGGCCGGCGGAGCGGAAGGCCGACATCACCACGTCGTCGGCAACCTGCTCGGGCAGTGCCGTGGCGTCGACCACCATGGCGTTGATCCCGCCGGTCTCGGCGATCAGCGGCACGATCGGCCCGTCCTTGGCGGCGAGCGTCCGGTTGATGATCCGCGCCACCTCGGTCGAGCCGGTGAAGGCGACGCCGGCGACGCGGGGATCGCCGGTCAGGGCCGCGCCGATCGCCCCGTCGCCGGGAACGAACTGCAGAGCGCCCTTCGGTATGCCTGCGTCATACAGAATGTTGACCGCCAGCGCGGCGACGAGGGGAGTCTGCTCGGCCGGCTTGGCGACTACCGCGTTGCCGGCGACCAGCGCCGCCGCGACCTGTCCGAGGAAGATGGCGAGCGGGAAGTTCCACGGCGAGATGCAGACGAAGACGCCGCGACCGCGCAGGCAGAAGCGGTTCTCCTCGCCGGTCGGCCCGGCGAGCACCCGGCCCTCGCCGAAGGACTTGCGCGCCTCCGCCGCGTAGTAGCGGCAGAAATCCGCCGCCTCGCGCACTTCGGCGAGCCCGTCGGGCAGCGTCTTGCCGGCCTCCGCGGCGAGCAGTGCCATCAGCCGGTCGCGGTTGGCCTCGATCGCGTCGGCGGCCTTGTCGAGCGCGGCGGCCCGCGCCTCGACCGGGGTGCGGTCCCAGGCCGGGAAGGCGGCGAGCGCCCGCTCGATCGCCTCCGCCGCGAGCGCCGGCGTCGCCTCGGCGACGGTGCCGACCAGCGTCACCCCATCGACCGGCGAGACCACCGGCCGCGCCGCCCCCGGACGCCCCTTGCCGTCGACGATCGGCGCCGCCTCGTAGGTGGCGCCGCGATGCTCGGCGATGCCGGCGAGGAGCGCGTCGCGCTCGTGGCTCCAGCCGAACTCGAGCCCGGCGGAATTCTTGCGCGCCGTCCCGTAGAGGGCCGCGGGCCTCGGAATGCGGCCGTGGCGCGGCTTGGCGCCATGGGCGAGGTCCACCTCGGGGCTGGTGATCAGCGTCGCCACCGGGACGCTGGCGTCGCCGACCTGGGCGACGAAGGAGGAGTTGGCGCCGTTCTCGAGCAGCCGGCGGACGAGATAGGCGAGGAGATCGCGATGGCCGCCGACCGGGGCATAGATGCGGCAGGGATAGCCGTCCTCCTCGACCAGCGCCCGATGCAGCGCGTCGCCCATGCCGTGCAGCTTCTGATACTCGAAGCCGGGATCGGCCGCGGTCCAGTCCTCGCGGGCGATCTCGCGCACCTGCGCCATGGTCACCGCATTGTGGCTGGCGAACTGCGGGTAGATGCGCGGCCGCAGACGCAGCAGCCGCCGGGCGCAGGCGAGATAGGAGAGGTCGCTCGCCGCCTTGCGGGTGAACAGCGGATAGTCGGAAAGGCCGCGCTCCTGCGCCCGCTTGATCTCGGTGTCCCAATAGGCGCCCTTGACCAGCCGCACCATCAGCCGCCGGTCATGGGCTTCGGCGAGGCGGCCGAGCCAGTCGATCACCTCGATCGCCCGCTTCTGATAGGCCTGGATGGCGAGGCCGAAGCCGTCCCAGCCGGCGAGCGACGGATCGGCGAGGGTGGCGGCGAAGACGTCGAGCGACAGTTCCAGCCGGTCCGCCTCCTCGGCGTCGACGGTGAAGCACAGGTCGTGCGCCTTGGCGCGGCGGGCGAGATCGAGGAGCCGCGGCACCAGATCGCGCATCACGGCCTCGTGGTTGACCGCCTCGTAGCGCGGATGCAGCGCCGAGAGCTTCACCGAGATGCCGGCCCGGTTCGGCAACGTGCCCGTCGCCGCCTTGCCGATGCGCTCGATGGCGTGGGCGTAAGCAGCGAAGTACTTCTCCGCGTCGGCGGCGGTGCGTGCCCCTTCGCCGAGCATGTCGTAGGAATGGCGATAGCCCTTGCCTTCCATCGACGAAGCCCGCGACAGCGCCGACTCGATCGTCTCGCCGAGCACGAACTGCCAGCCCATCACCCGCATCGCCTGCCGCGCCGCGGTCCTGACCGTCGGCATGCCGACCCGCTTGACCAGCCCCGAGAGCACCCCCATCGGCGTCTGCCCGGGCTTGAGGATCCGCGCCGTGATGCCCATCGCCCAGGCCGAGGCCGACACCAGCCAGGCGTCGGAGACCCGCTCGTGGTTCTGGAACTGAGCCTCGGCGAGCTTGTCCTCGATCAGCTTGTCCGCCGTCTCGGCGTCCGGGACCCTGAGCAGCGCTTCGGCCAGCACCATCAGCGCCAGCCCTTCCGGCGTCGACAGCGAATACTCGCGCAGGAACTCCTCGACGCCGAAACTGCCGGTCTCGCCGCGGATCTTGCCGATCAACCGCGTCGCGTCGGCCTCGACCCGCGCCTCGGCCTCGGGCGAGAAGCGCGCCTCGGCCATCAGCCGGCGGATCAACTGGGCGTCGTCGGGCGCATAGGGCGCGCGAAATGGCGGGACGGACGGCGCGAAGGACACGAGGGCCTGAGAGGCGGTCATGGGGCTCTTCCTCGGGGTGGCTCGGAGGCCGAGAAGCAGGGAAATCCGGGGCCGGAACCCATCCGACCGTCGATAACGTAGGATAATCGCTTCTGCGCCGGGATGTTCGGCGATATGATGCCCATCGACCGCATATTCGAGGGCAGAATCCGTGTCCGACACAGACATCGACGGCCTCGACCGTCTCGACCGCAAGATCCTCGCGGTGTTGCAGCTCGACGGCCGCATCACCCACGCCGATCTCGCCGAGCGCATCGGCCTGTCGCCCACCGCCACCGCCGATCGGGTGCGCCGCCTGACCCGCGACGGCTTCATCCTCGGCTATCGCGCCGAACTCGATCCGGTGAAGCTCGGCCGCGGCCTGCTGGTCTTCGTCGAGGTGCTGCTCGACCGCACCTCGCCCGACGTCTTCGACGCCTTCGCCGCCCAGGTGAAGCGGGCGGGCGAGGTGCTGGAGTGCCATCTGGTGGCCGGCGGCTTCGACTATCTGATCAAGTCGCGGGTCAAGGACATGGCGGCCTACCGCCGCTTCCTCGCCGAGGTCATCCTGCCGCTCCCCGGCGTCCGCGAGACCCGCACCTACGCGGTGATGGAAGAGGTCAAGGTCACCGACGCCCTGCCGATCTGATGCCCCGAGGACTCCCCCGATGATCGATCTCGAGACCTTCACGCCGGCCGACCTGTTGCGGCTCCATGCGCGGATCGAGGCGGAGCTGCGCCGCCGCGACATCCTGCGCACCGGCAACGGCCCGGTCGGCGACTTCGCCGAACATCTCTTCCGCCGCGCCTTCGGCTGGACGCTCGAGGCGAACTCCAAGGCCGGATACGACGCCGTCGACGCCTCGGGCAATCGCTACCAGATCAAGGGCCGCCGCGAGACCGGCGGGACCAGATCGCGCCAGCTCTCGGCGATCCGCAATCTGACGGCCGGCGACTTCGACTTCCTCGCTGCCGTCCTCTTCGACGAGCACTACGGGGTGACCCGGGCCATCGTCCTGCCTCGGTCGGTGGTGCTGCTGCGGGCGAGCTTCTCCGCCCACACCAACAGCCACATCCTGATCCTCTCGGATGCGATGTGGAACCTGCCCGAAGCCCGTGACGTCACAGCAGATCTCGTCCGCGCCGCGCCCTGAGCCGCCGTTCACCACGTCCGACGATCGCCCCCCGCCCCGCATTGTTCCCGTCATTCCAGGGGCGTACTATTCCGCCTCCGAAACGATGGAAGGTGGGATCCGGTGCCGGTCGAACTTCGACCCTCTCAGGCGCTGAAACTCTGGCACGACGTGACGCTCGATCTCGTCCGCGACGGCGAGACCGATCTCACCTCGCGCCAGATGACCATCCTGTTGACGGTCTATCTCGAGCCGCCGCCCCACACCGTGCGCGGGCTGGCCGCCAAGCTCGGCGTCACCAAGCCGGCGATCACCCGCGCCCTCGACACCATGGGGGAGCGCGGCCTCGTCGACCGCCGCCGCGACGAGCGCGACAAGCGCAACGTGCTGATCCAGCGCACCGTCGCCGGCGCCCTGTGGGTGGAGAAGCTCGGCGACGACATCGTCCTCAGGGCCAAGCACCTGCCGCGCTGACCCGGACATCGGCCCGGCCCCGTCACCCCCGCCCGATCACCCCGGCCGCCGCCAGCCGCTCCACTTCGGCCTCGTCGTAGCCGAGCGCCAGAAGCACCGCGTCGGTGTCGGCGCCGAGGTCCGGCGAGGCCGAGGGGTAGGTGAGCGGCGTGTCGGAGAGCACGATCGGGTTGCGGATCGCCGGCACCGTGCCGCCGGTGGCGTCGCCGTGCGGCAGGTCGAGGCGCAGGCCGCGGGCGATCACTTGGCGGTCGGCGAAGACGTCGGCCACCGTGTTGATCGGCCCGGCCGGGACATGCGCCGCCTCGAGCCGGGCGAGGAGATCGTCGCGGCGGAAGGTGCGGGTCTTCGCCTCGAGGATCGGGATCAACTCCGCCCGGTCGGCGACGCGGGCGGCGTTGTGGACGAAGCGCGGATCGAAGGCGATGTCCTCGAGGTCGAGGATGGCGCAGGTGTCGCGGAACTGGCGGTCGTTGCCGGTGGCGATGACGATCCAGCCGTCGGCGACCGGGAACACCTGATAGGGCACGATGTTGGGGTGGGCGTTGCCCATCCGCTTCGGCGCCTTGCCCGAGACGAGATAGTTCATGCCCTGGTTGGCGAGCATCGCCACCATCGTGTCGAGGAGGCTCATGTCGACCAGCTGGCCGCGGCCGGTGGTCGCCCGCGCCATCAGCGCCGCCTGGATGCCGATCACCGCATGCAGCCCGGTGAAGAGATCGGCGACCGCGACGCCGACCTTGGTCGGCTCGCCGTCGGGCTGGCCGGTCAGGTCCATGTAGCCGCCCATCGCCTGGATCATGAAGTCGTAGCCGGCGCGCGGCGCATAGGGGCCGGTCTGGCCGAAGCCGGTGATCGAGCACCAGACGAGACGCGGATTGGCCGCCGACAGGGTCTCGAAGTCGAGCCCGTACTTCTTCAACCCGCCGACCTTGAAGTTCTCGATGACGACGTCCGCCTCCATCGCCAGCCGGCGGACGATCTCGACGCCTTCCGGCTTCTCGAAATCGACGGCGATCGACCGCTTGCCGCGATTGCAGCCGTGATAATAGGCCGCGCCCAGGTTCTCGCCCTCCGGCGAGGTGACGAAGGGAGGCCCCCACTGCCGGGTGTCGTCGCCCGCCCCCGGTCGCTCGACCTTGACCACGTCGGCCCCGAGATCCGCCAACGTCTGGCCGACCCAGGGTCCGGCGAGGATGCGGGCGAGTTCGAGCACCTTGATGCCGGCGAGCGGAGCCTGGGTCATGGGGATGTCCGGGAAGAGATGCAACGGGGCGTCGGATGCGAAACGGCCCGGCGCGAGGGCCGGGCCGTGATCGAATGTCTCGGCTCAGGCGCGCAGTGTCGCGCCGGTCGCCTTGGTCACGGCGCCGACGATCTTCGCGGCCAGCGCCTCGAGATCCTTGTCGGTCAGCGTCGCCTTGGTGGGCTGCAGCGACACTTCCACCGCCACCGACTTCCTGCCCTCGCCGATCGAGGCGCCGCGGAAGACGTCGAAGACACTCGCGTCGGTGATCAGCGCCTTGTCGGCGCCGCGGACCGCCTTGAGGATCTTCTCGGCCTCCACCTTCTCGTCGACGACGAAGGCGAAGTCGCGGGAGAGCGGCATCAGGTCGGAGGCGGCGAGCGCTCCCTTCGACTTGGTCGGCTTGGCCTTGGGCTCGGGGATGGCGTCGAGGAACACCTCGAAGCCGACCATCGGCCCGTCGGCGTCGAGCGCCTCCAGCGTCGAGGGATGCAGCTCGCCGAAGCGGGCGAGCACGTTCTGCGGCCCCTGCT
>ERZ1645187.1292-NODE-1292-length-23121-cov-7.841282_pt1 | contig 23121 bp, 23 predicted proteins | sample MGYA00575352_ERZ1645187 | MGnify/ENA primary metagenome ERZ1645187 (study PRJEB40837, sample SAMN11349314) | freshwater sediment metagenome | isolation source: river sediment | host: Sediment | place: India: Wazaribad , New Delhi | collected 2017-02-21 ... | reverse complement strand
CCGATCACCGTGGCGCGGCGATGGTCCTGCAGCGCACCGGCGACGATTTCAGAGGCCGAGGCCGAGCCGCCGTTGATCAGCACCACCAGCGGCTTGCCGCCCGAGAGGTCGCCCTTCTGGGCGGAGTGGCGTTCAATTTCTTCCGGATTGCGGCCGCGGGTGGACACCACCTCGCCACGCTCAAGGAAGGCATCCGACACCGAAACAGCCTGCAACAGCAGGCCGCCCGGATTGTTGCGCAGGTCAAGGATGTAGCCCTTGAGCTTGTTGCCGCTCTGCTTGTCCAGTTCGGTGATCGCCTTCTGCAGGCCGATGTCCGACTGCTCCGTGAAGCTCGACATGCGGATCAGCCCGACGTCGTTGGCTTCGAGCGAGAACTTCACCGATTCCATCTTGATGATGTCGCGGGTGATGGAGACGTCAAAGGGCTCCTGCTTGCCGCGCAGGATGGTGAGGGTGACGGGCGTGCCCACGGCTCCGCGCATCTTGTCCACCGCCTCGTTCAGGGTCAGCCCCTGCACTTCCTTCTTGTCGATGCCGACGATCAGGTCGTTGGCGAGGATGCCGGCCTTTGAGGCGGGCGTGCCGTCATAGGGCGCCATCACCTTGACGACGCCGTTCTCCATGGTGACTTCGATGCCCAGCCCGCCGAACTCGCCCTTGGTCTTGACGCTCATGTCCTCGAAGCTGTTGGCGTCCATGTAGCTGGAATGCGGATCAAGCGACATCAGCATGCCGTTGATCGCCGCCTCGATCATCTTCTTCTCGTCCGGCTCTTCCACATAGTCGGCCCGCACCCGGTCATAGACATCGCCGAACAGGTTGAGCAGCTTGTAGGTTTCGGCGTTGGACGCCGCATCCGCCACATTGAAGGCCTGCATGGCCACGATGCCCGAAACGGCACCCGCCAGCACCAAACCCAATGTCTTCATACGTGATGACGTCATCTCATCGCCTCTTTGCCGCCGCCGCGCCACCAGGGTGATGGATCGACGGGCTCGTTTTTCTTGCGGAACTCCACGTAGAGCACGGGAGACGCCGCGGTTGTCAGGTCTGCTGCCAATAGCATCTTTGCAGGACTGTCACCCATGATTCCTACGGGTTCGCCAGCGCGGATGGATTGGCCTTGTCCTGCTGTAATTTCGTGCATCCCGGCCAAAAGCACAAGATACCCCTCACCTGCATTTATGATCACGAGTTGGTCATAACTGTGGAAGGGCCCGGCAAACTCGACCGTCCCGTCCACCGGCGACAAAACCTGGGCTTTCGGCTGGGCGGCAAGGAAGATGCCGGAGGTCTTGCCATCGAGCCCGTTGTCGGCGCCGAAGCCGCGCCAGAGCTTTCCCGCAACCGGATAATCCAGTTGCCCCAAGGCCTTGGAGAAGGCGATGGCAGGCCGCGCCAAGGCTTTTTGGCGGGCTTCCTCGGCAGCCAGACGCTCCGCTTCGGCACGCGCCAGACGCTCCGCCTCGGCGCGGGCCCGGGCCTCGGCTTCCTCTTTCTGGCGTTTGGCGTCCGCCAACCGGTCGCGCTCCAGGGCGGCCACCAGGTCTTTCAGCGTTGCGGCCTCGCCCGCCAGCGCCTGCGACTTGGCCCGTTCGCCCGCCAGTGCCGTGACGATCTCCGCTGCCGCCGCCTGCCGTTCCGCCACGCTGACCGCAATGCTGGCCCGGGTCGAATCAAGTGCCGCGAGGGCCTCGGCGCTCTTTTGCTTTTCCGCCTGCAAGGCCGTGCGGATCGCTTCGACCTCTTTCAGCGCATCGCGCAGTTCTTCCATGTCGCGGCGGAGGTCGGGGATCACGGCACCGAACATCATGGCGCCGCGGAGCGCGCGCAACACGTCATCGGGCGCCACAACCAGCGCCGGCGGCGGATTCTGCTCCAGCCGCTGCAATCCGGCGAGCAGCTTCGAAAGTGATTCCCGCTTGCGGGCCAGCGCCAGCAGCGCCTTGGCATTGTCGGCCTGCAGCTTGTCGAGGCGGGCGCCCGTCTTCGCCAGTGCGGACTCCTGCTGACGCACCGTGGCGCCAAGTTCCACCAGTCTGGCGGAGGCCTCTTCCTGCGCCCGGATCGCCTCCACCATGCGCCGCACCAGCGCGGCCTGCGCCGCCTTGGTGTCTGCCAGCTTCTGCTCGAGGGCCTGCAGGTCCTGCGCCGGATCGCCCGATGTGGTGGCGGTTTGCGCGGCGGCTCCCGTGGCAAGGCCTGCCAAAAGGGCGAAGACGGACGGGAGATGGCGCAGGAATGTCAGCATCGATAGGAATTAATACAGGGTCTCTTGGGCCAAAATGGGGCGTTGCCGGAGACAGGCTCAGGCGCGGTGGTAAGGATGATTAACCAGAATGGTGACTGCCCGGTAAATTTGCTCAAGCAGCATCACCCGGACCAGCCGGTGCGGCCAGGTCATGGGACCAAAACTCAGTGTTTTCAGGGCCTTGGAACGGGTTTCCGGGGCATGGCCATCGGCCCCGCCAATCATCAGGGTAAGCTGTTTTGCGCCCCGTTGCGCCTCTGCCGCCAGCATTTTGGCAAACACCTCGCTTGCGACCGCCTGGCCGCGTTCGTCCAGCACGAAGACGGGCGAGCCCTCCGGCACCACCGACCACAGCCGTTGCGCCTCCTCGGCCTTGCGGACATTCACATCCTGCGCCCGTGATTCCGCCCAGTCGTGAATGCCCAATCCGCTGATTCCAGCCTTGCGTCCAAGCACGGCGATGCGCTGCTCATACTCCGCCGCCAGTTCCTTTTCCGGTCCGGACTTGAGATGACCGATGGCGGCGATTGCGAGTTTCACGGCCCGCTCACCTGAAGCTCATTGCGGCGCGTGCTCGGACCAGAGCTTTTCCAGATTGTAGAAGCTGCGCACTTCCGGACGGAAGATGTGCACCATCACGTCACCAGCATCGACAAGCACCCAGTCGCACTGCGGCATGCCTTCGACGCGCACGTTCTTCCTGCCGGATTTCTCCAGCTTCTCCACCACCTGGTCGGCGATGGCGCTGACATGGCGGTTGGAGCGGCCGGAGGCCACCACCATCACATCGGCGACACTCGACTTCTTCGAGACATCAATGGTGACAACCTGTTCGGCCTTGCTGTCTTCCAGTTGGGCCAGCACATCCATGACCAGCGGCGGCCACCTCGGCGCGGCGACGGGAGCGGCAACCGCCTGCTTCAGCGCGGGCTTCCGTGGCGCGGCCTTTTTTGCCACGGCTTTCTTTGCAACAGTCTTCTTCGGCGCGGCCCTTTTTGCCGTCACCTTTTTGGCGGCTGGCTTTTTGGCAACAGCCTTTTTGCCGGCAACCTTCGGCGCTGCCGCTTTCTTCACGGCCTTCTTCGCAGCCTTCACCTTCTTTGCAGGGGACTTTGACGCCGTTTTGGCCACGGTCTTCTTCGCGGGCTTTGCCGCCTTGCGCACGGCCTTCGCCTTGGCCTTCGTCTTGGCCTTCACGGCCTTGGCCGCTTTCCGGACGGGTGTCTTCGCAAACTTCTTGGCGGTCTTCTTCGCCTTGGCTGCACTCTTCTTGACTGGCTTTTTCAGTGTCGTGTTCCCTTGCTTGCGTGAGCCCTTCTATCCCCCGCACGACCCGCATTCAAGCAGGCTTGCGCCGCTTGCGGATCGCCGTTGAACTCTCCTTGCGCAACGGCATGGTGACAAAGGCAAAGGCCGGAGGCGTGCGCGTGGCGAGCGAGGCCGCCAGATGCTGCGGCACGCGGGCCGCGGCAAAACGCGTGGCGGCAGGGCTCTGCAGCGCCCGGATGGAATAGCCGGGCCGCGCCAGCACCGCGATGGGCAGGCTTTCCATGATGTCGGTCCAGTGATGCCAGCGGTGTAGGTTGGCGAGGCTGTCCGCCCCCATGATCCAGACGAAATGCCCGCGCGCAAAGGCCCCCTTCAGCGCCTCCAGCGTCTGCGCCGTGTAGCGGGTATGGATCCGCTCTTCGAGATCGGTGACGATGAAACGGGGATGCCTGGCGACGCGCCGCGTATAGGCCAGCCGCTTGCCATACTCCCCCGTTTCCGACGGGTCCTTCAGCGGGTTCTGCGGCGAAACCAGCCACCACACCCAATCCAGTTGCAGGCGCTTCATCGCATAGAGCGCCACCATGTAGTGCCCGCGATGCGCCGGGTTGAACGACCCGCCGAAGAGGCCGATGCGCTGTCCTTGACCGAAAGGCGGGAGCCGCACCATCAGGGCCGCGTCTGCCCGCTGCCCCGCACCTGATACTTGAAGGTGGTGAGCTGTTCCACGCCAACGGGACCGCGCGCATGCAGCTTGCCCGTGGCAATGCCGATCTCCGCACCGAAGCCGAACTCCCCGCCATCGGCAAACTGCGTGGAGGCATTGTGCAGCACGATCGCCGAATCGACCGTGCGCAGGAATGTCTCCGCCGTGGCGGCATTTCCCGTGATGATGGCTTCGGTGTGCTGCGAGCCGTAGCGCGCGATGTGCACCATCGCTTCATCGACACTATCCACCACCCGCATCGACACGATGGCATCGAGATATTCGGTGGACCAGTCCTCTTCGCCGGCAGGCTTCACACTTGCGGCTGCGGCCTGTGTGGCGGCATCGCCGCGCACCTCGCAGCCCGCATCTGTCAGCACACGGATGAGTTTCGGCAGCATCACGGGTGCAACCGCCCTGTCCACGAGAATGGTCTCAGCCGCGCCACAGATGCCGGTGCGCCGCATCTTGGCATTGAGCACGATTTTTTCAGCCATGGCGGGATCGGCGTCGCGGTCCACAAAGACATGATTGATGCCTTCGAGATGGCTGAACACCGGAACCCTCGCATCCGCCTGCACCCGCGCCACAAGGCTTTTGCCACCGCGCGGCACGATAAGGTCGATAGTGCCGCCAAGGCCTGCAAGCATGTCGCCGACCGCAGCCCGGTCCGCCGTCGGCACCATCTGGATGGCCGCAGGATCAAGACCCGCCTCGGCCAGGCCCTGGCTCAGGCAGGCCACAATGGCGAGCGAGCTTTCATGGGCATCGGAGCCACCCCGCAAAATCGCGGCATTGCCGGACTTGAGGCAGAGCCCACCCGCATCCGCTGTCACGTTGGGGCGTGATTCATAGATGATGCCGATCACGCCGATGGGCACGGAGAGGCGCGTGATCTCCATGCCGTTGGGCCTCGTCCAGCGTGCCAGCAGGCGCCCTACCGGGTCGGGTAAGGCTGCAATGTCATCAAGGCCCCGCGCAATCGCTTCGAGCCTGTCAGGCGTGAGGGTGAGGCGGTCCACCAGCGACGGCTTCAGGTTTTTTCTCCGCGCCTGCTCCATATCCCGCGCATTGGCCGCGAGAATGGCGGTGCCATTGCGGCGGATGGCAGACGCCATGGCGGCAAGTGCCGCATTCTTCTGTGCGGCAGGAGCGAGCGCCAGCGTTGCCGCAGCCTTGCGCGCCCTGTCGCCCAGGGCTTTCATCTCACTGTCCATCGGCGCTCCCCGCGATCATCACGAGGTCGTCCCTGTGGATCAGTTCATCGCGCCCCGCAATGCCCAATTCCTTTTCGATCTCGGAGGACTTGCGGCCCTTGATGCGCGCCGCATCGACACTGTCATAGGCGACGAGGCCACGGGCGATTTCCTGTCCGTCACTGCCGACGACACTCACCGTGTCGCCGCGCGAGAAGGTACCCCTGATTTCCTTGACGCCAGCGGGCAGCAGGCTCTTGCCCTTGAGCAGGGCAGCCCGCGCGCCGTCATCGATCGTGAGGCGGCCTGTCGGTTGCAGCGTGCCCGCGATCCAGCGCTTGCGCGATTGCAGCGGCGTCGCCTCGGCGAGGAACCAGGTGACGCGCTCACCCTCGCGGATGCGACGCAGGGGATGCTCCACATGGCCTGACGCGATCACCATGTTGCAGCCAGCACCCAGCGCGATCTTGGCCGCATCAATCTTGGTGATCATGCCGCCCGAGCCCACGCCCGAGACGGGTTTGCCAGCCATCGCCTCGATCTCCGGCGTGATGGCCTTGACCTCCGGAATGAACACTGCGCCCTTCTGGTTGGGCGGCGCCGAATAGAGGCCGTCAATATCAGAGAGCAGCACAAGACAGTCCGCCGACATCATGGAGGCAACACGCGCCGCCAGCCGGTCATTGTCGCCGTAGCGGATTTCCGTCGTGGCCACCGTGTCATTCTCGTTGATGACGGGAACCGCCCCCTGCGCCAGAAGTGTGCCCAGCGTAGCACGGCCGTTGAGATAGCGTCGCCGCTCCTCGGTGTCGTTCAGCGTCACCAGCACCTGCGCCGCGACGATGTTCCGTGTACGGAGAGCTTCCGCCCAGGCCTGGGCCAGCGCGATCTGTCCCACGGCGGCGGCGGCCTGCTTCTGCGGCAGTTCCAGCCTGCCCTTGGGCAGGCCGAGCGTGCGCCGCCCCAGCGCGATGGCGCCCGATGACACAAGAATGATGTCAGCCCCCTTGACCCGCAAGTCGGCGATGTCATCCACGAGTGACGACAGCCACGAGGCCTTCAGCGTGCCGGATTTCTCATCGACCAGGAGCGCCGAGCCCACCTTCACGACGATGCGGCGGGCTTTCTCCAGGCGGCTTTTCATGGCCGCCACTCTTGCGTGGTCACGTCCTCCGGATCGGGCGCTGCGTGTTTCGCCTTGGCCTTGCTGATGATGGCCATGAGGGCGCGCATCGCCGCATCGATGCGTAACTGCCCGGCAGCGGAAATGCTAAGCGGCGTCTTCTTGAGCTTGGCCTTGAAGGTCTTCATCACCTTCTCAAGCGCCTTGTCGGTCAGCGCGTCGGCCTTGTTGAGGACGATTACCTCCGGTTTCTTCGCCAGTTCCTTGCTGTAGGCCTTGAGTTCCTCGCGCACCGTTTTGTAGGCGGCGACGGGGTCTTCGCCCGTGGCATCGATCAGGTGCAGCAGCACGGCGCAGCGCTCGATGTGGCCGAGGAAACGCGTGCCAAGCCCCGCCCCTTCGCTCGCCCCTTCAATGAGGCCGGGAATGTCAGCGAGCACGAAGCTGTTGCCATCCACCCGCACCACGCCAAGCTGCGGATGCAGCGTGGTGAAGGGATAGTCGGCAATCTTGGGCCGCGCCGCCGACACGACCGAGAGCAGCGTGGATTTTCCCGCATTGGGCAGGCCGATGATGCCGGCGTCGGCAATGAGCTTGAGGCGGAGCCAGACCCAACGCTCCTCGCCCAGCTGGCCGGGATTGGCATGGCGCGGCGAGCGGTTGGTGGAGGACTTGAAATAGTGGTTCCCGAAGCCGCCATTGCCACCCTTGGCAATGCGCGCCCGCTGCCCGACGGTGGCGAGATCGGCCAGAAGGGTTTCCCGGTCCTCATCATAGATCTGTGTTCCGACGGGCACTTTGAGGACGATGTCCTCCGACGATGCGCCGGCCCGCAGCCGCCCCATGCCGTGGCCTGCCGTGCGCACCTTGAAGTGCTGCTGGTAGCGGTAGTCGATGAGCGTGTTGAGGTCGTGGGCGGCTTCCACCCAGACATCTCCGCCCTGGCCGCCGTCGCCACCGTCGGGACCGCCCATTTCAATGAACTTTTCCCGCCGGAACGACACCGCCCCCGCACCGCCGTCACCGGCCTTCACATAGATCTTTGCTTCATCAAGGAATTTCATGGAGGCGCTTCTAGCGCAACGAACCCTCACCTGCGAAGCGGTTGAGGGCGAAAAGTTGCGCGGGAGCGCCGATTTTGGGCGGATGCGTCTGTATGGAACCGGGCTTTCGGCCGCCGGGACCGGCCTTCTGGGGCCATAAGACGGAAAAATTCCCCTATTAACCATGCTTTAAGGAAGATGTTGCATCGCAGCAACACAGGAAAGACAAGGTATTTTCGGGGGTCTGGTCCTTATTGCGGTCACATTTGAACAATGTAAGACCTCCGTTCACGACAGGCGGCTGTCTTGAGGCCCACCAACTTGCAAGAGATGGTGTCACCACTGAACTACGAATGCCTGAAGGGGGTACGACACGATGAAGAACTACTTGAAGACTGCTGCTTTGCTGTCAGCATTTTACTTGAGCATGCTTTCCACCACTGCATCCAGCGGTGAAAGGGATGTGACGGCGATGATCAAGGCCATGGCGCCGCAACATGGTGTTCCCACCTGGTTTGCGCTGAAGATCGCCAAGGTCGAATCCAACTACAACCCGCGTGCCCGCGGCTCACACGGAGAACTGGGACTCTACCAGCTCAAGTGTTCCACCGCCCGCGAAATGGGCTTCCGTGGCAATTGCACGACGCTTCTCAACCCGGCCGTCAATATCCAGTTCGGCCTGAAGCACCTTGCCCTTGCCATCCGCAAGTCCAACGGCGACCTGAAGCTGGCGGCCTCGAAGCACAACGGCGGCCTTGGCCGCAAGAAGCTCGTGGCCTCCTACGTCGCCAAGGTTTTCTGATAGCCTTCCAGCCAGCGGGCCCGTGACAGGCTGAGGTTTGTCACGGGCACCTCTTTGCCCTGTGCTTTCGAATAGCTGCTGCAGGGACCCACCACCTCGAAACCGAGCTTGCCGAGAATGCGCGCCGAGGCGGCGTTGTCGTCATGGTAGCAGGCAATCAGCCGGGCATGGGCCTGGCGCCGGAAGGCATCATCCACCATGGCACGGCCGGCCTCGCTGCCAATGCCCCGCCCCCAGACCGACTGCGAATACCAGTAGCCCAGTTCGGCATCGCCCTTCTTTTCGCTCCATTCGTAGCTGATCACGCCGATCAGCACGCCGGGGGCTGATTTCTGCTCGACGCCAGCAATGCGCGAGCGCGGCGGAAGCGACTGCGCGAAGGCCACGAACTCCTCCGCATCGCTCAGGTGATAGGGATGGGGAATGCGCGCCGTGTTGCGGGCGATGGCGAAGTCATTGAGTTCACGCAGCAGCACGCCCGCATCATCGGGCCTGAGGGGGCGCAGCAGCAGCCGGGCCGTTTCAAGTCTCTCCGCCACTTTCCTGTCTCACCAATGCAAAGGGGAGAAGATGGTGACCCATCTTCTCCCCTGATGCAATGCCGGTGCAACCCGGCAAACGTCTTCGGCTTATTCGGCGGCCTTGGGCGCCACCACAGACACGAGCTGCTTGTTGCCCTTTGTGCCGCGGAAGGTCACGGTGCCTGCAACCATCGCGAAGATGGTGTGGTCACGGCCCATGCCGACACCCGTGCCCGGATGCCACTTGGTGCCGCGCTGGCGCAGGATGATGTTGCCGGGAATGGCCTGCTCGCCACCGAACAGCTTGACGCCGAGACGGCGGCCAGCGGTGTCGCGGCCGTTGCGGGATGAACCGCCTGCTTTTTTGTGTGCCATGGATCAGTCTCCTTGGATCAATTCGGTTAGGTGCGGGCGCGGTCGGTCTTGGCGCGCGGCGGCTTGCCGGCGAGAAGTTCCTTCGCCTGCTCGATCCATTCCTCGCGGCCGATGCGGCCCTTCTGCTTCAGGTGGGCTTCGGCCTTGGCCACGTCATCGGCCGACATGGCGGCGATGGCGGCGAAGGTGTTGTAACCCAGTTCGCGCATGCCCGTTTCCATCTTGGGGCCAATGCCGCCAATGAGGGAAATGTCATCCGACTTGCCGTCAGCCACAGGTGCTGCGAGCGGCTGGGCAGCCGCAGCGACCGGGGCAGCCTTGGCCTTGGCGGCAGGCTTCGCGCCACCCGTCAGGATGTCGGTGATGGTGACCGAGGTCAGCAGCTGGCGGTGGCCGTTGCGGCGGCGGTAATGCTTGCGGCGGCGCTTCTTGAAGATATAGACCGTGTCGGCCTTCTCCTGGCGGGCGATCTCGCCCACCACCGTGGCACCGGCCACGAAAGGTGCACCGATTTCGACGGAACCGCCCGTGCCAACCATCAGCACGTCGCTGAACGTGACCTGGTCTCCGGCGGCACCTTCGAGCTTTTCGATGGTGATCTTTTCATTGGCGGCAACGCGATACTGCTTGCCGCCCGTCTTGATGACTGCGTACATTTCTCTTCCTTCTTTCCCGCGCCGGACGGAGCCGCTTTCTAACCCGTTGGAAAAGCGGTCTTTTTCAATGTTGCTTCACGAGGAAGCGGGGCACCCTGGGGCAGCGCAATGGGCTCCAGCAGCCTTTCAGCCACCAAAGTCCGGGGCTTACTGGCGAAAATGCCAGCGAAAGTCAAGCCTTGCGGGCTGCCGGAGGGGGCCGTTCACCGCGCCGCCGCAAGGGACTTGCGCGCCGTGGCGGCTGTGGTTTCATGGGGCCTCCGGAGGGCCATATGTTACGTCGCGTTCTTGCAGTCTGCCTGGCTGTGCTCATCAGCCTTGCTGTGGGCCTTGAGGCCGGTGCCGCCACGAAGAAAAAGAAGAAGGCAGCACCGCCAGCACCTGCCGTGGTGAAACCCATCTATGACGCGCCGATGCGCGTGGTGATCGTGCAAACCAGTGGCAAGCACTGCAAGGAAGAGTGCCCGCAATGGATCGCCGCCGAGGGCGAGATCACCGCGGCAACCCCCGGCCAGTTCGCCAAGGTGTTCAAGCAGCTGGGCAAGCGCAAGCTCCCGGTCCTGATCCGCTCGCCTGGCGGCTCCATCAGCCATGCCATGGAAGTGGGCCGCATGATTCGCAAGCGCGGCCTCGATGTGGCGGTGGGCTTCACCCTCTATGAGGGCTGCGCCCCGGACCAGAAGAGCTGCGACCTGCCGGAAAATCAGGATGGCACCTACCGGGGCCTCGCGCTGGAATACAACGCCTGGTGCAATTCGGCCTGCCATCTCGTGCTGGCAGGTGGCGCGCGCCGCCTCGCGGGGCTTGGCACCTATGTCGGCGTGCACAAGCCGCGCACCGTGTGGACCCGCGAGATCGTCACCTACCGCGAACGCTACAGGATCGTGAAAGGCAAGAAGAAGGTCATCGACCGCAAGATCGTGAGCCGCAAGCCCGCCAAGTCCAAGGTCACATTCGGCCTCTACAAGGGCCTGCGCCGCCAGGTGACAGGCTACTACAAGGAGATGGGCATTGACCTTGGCCTCGTCGCCGAAAACGAAAAGGCCGAGTTTCAGGACATCAACAATCTCACCAAGGACCAGCTGGACAAGTACAAACTGCGCACCAGCGCCGGAGGCGTCGCCATGCTGGTGGGCAACGAGATCTGCAAGACAACCCCGAAGCCTGGGAATTGTGTGGTGCTGCCGGGCAAGAGCAAGGCGGAACTCGGGAAGGAGAAGGAGGAACAAGCGGCGCGTCTCACTGCTCTGGGCTTATCTTCCGGTGATCCATCCATGACATTCACGCTGGCCCGCTCTGACAGCACAACATGCGAATCCTCTTGCCCCACATGGATTGCAGCGGAAGGCGTGATCACGGAGAGGACGCCGCAGGACTTCCGGACATTCTGGAACGGCATAAAGTACTATCGCCTGATCGTGGCCCTCGATTCCAAGGGTGGAAACCTGCAGGCCGCGCAGGAACTCGCCCGAGAGTTTCGGAAGCGTCAATTCAATACGGCCATCGCCAAGACGCGGGCCTTGCCCGATGCGCTGGCATGGGGCGCGATCGGAGGTGTTTTCCCCATTTCAGCAACAGTGGAAAGCGGCGCCACATGCAGCGGGGCCTGTCTTGTCGCGTATGCGGGAGGTCTTGAGCGCCATGCCCCGGAAGCGGCAAGCATGAAGCTCGTGAATGCCTATGCCTTGCGCGAACGGCCAGAGAACAATCTGACAGGGCTTGCCTGGACGATGGCGGACATGGGCGTGTCGCCTGCTTTCATGTCCTTGTTGCACGATATCAAGAAGGATGAGACCAAGGTCATGGGCAGTGGCGAACTGATATCGTTGCACTTGTCCACGGACAGTCAGAAGCTATCCGAAGTGTTTTCCGCGAGCAGGTGCGGAGAATCCCTGACGAGGCCGGGATGCGCGACAGCTGCCATCTACCCGGGTCAATTCGAACCAATCGGTCAGCGCCACGAAAAAATGAGCTTCGAGTACCTCACTTGGATCAAGCCTGAGTGCTCCCCCAACTGTCCTGGCTGGATCGCCGCGCGAGGTCGGATCGTACCAGGTACGACGGAAGCATTTGAAGAGTTGGTCAAGAGCATTGGTCACCGTCCTTTGGTGGTGATGCTGGACTCGCCGGGTGGAAACGCGCGGGAGGCCATGAAACTCGCGAAGGCCTTTCGGCGGCAAAGGGTGGACACGATGTTGGGCATTTCGAGCACGAAGGTCTGCGTCGACAAGTCCGCGCCCTGCCAGCGACAAAAGCTCCCCTACGCCGACAGGAAGGAGGTGGCCTTGTGCCAGTTCGAGTGCGGGCTCGCCTTTGTAGGCGGCAAGCGACGCATTCTGGCCACGGCAGATACAATCTCATTGCCTGGCTTTCAGTTACCGGAATTGCCGATTGAGGGTGAACTTGATCCCTCAGTTGAACAGTCCGAATTTTATGCAACGCTGGGATTCGAAAGACGGCTGGCGGAGGAACTGCTCACCGTTTCCAGGGGCTTGCAGCGCACCTTTGACAGCAAAGCCGCGCTTGCATTTGATATTGCGACGACGGTGGAGCCGGCATCGGCCGCCCTGCTGTTGCCGTCAACCTGCAAGAACACAAGCACCAACGGCTATTGCCTCGCTCAACATTGACTATCCCCGCTCCATCAGCCCCACCAGCCCGTCCATGATCCGGTTCAGGTCATAGTCCTTGGGTGTGTAGATGGCGGCGGCGCCGAGTTGTTTCAGCACATGGGCGTCCTCGTCCGGGATGATGCCGCCGACGACGACGGGGATGGAGATGTTCCGTGCACGGAGTTTCTGCATGACGTCGCGCACCAGCGGCACATGGCTGCCGGAGAGGATGGAGAGTCCGAGCAGTTGCACGTTTTCCGCCGCCGCCCGCTCCACCAGTTCCTCCGGCGTCATGCGGATGCCGTCATAGATCACTGCCATGCCGATATCGGCGGCGCGTGTGGCGATCTGTTCGGCACCATTGGAGTGGCCATCGAGGCCGGGCTTGCCCATCAGGAATTTGGGTTGTGCGCCAAGCGCTTCCGCCAGTTTCGTGACACGGGCGCGAAGTCCTTCATGTGATGCCTGAGCACCGTCATGGACGGCGAGACTCACACCCGTGGGGGCGCGGAACTCGCCGAACACGGCACGCAGGGCCCCGCCCCACTCGCCCGTTGTGACACCGGCGCGCGCGCAGGCAATGGAGGGTTCCATGATGTTGGCGCCATCCGACGCCGCGCGCTTCAGGTTCTCGATCGCAGCCGCCACGGCCTTGCCGTCGCGCCTCGCCCGCCAGGCCTTGAGACGCTCGATCTGGCCGAACTCCACATCATCCTTCACCGTCATGATGGCGTTGCCGGAGGCAAGCGGTGATGGTTCGCTCGTGGTGAAGACGTTGACGCCGACGACTTTCGTTGCACCTGATTCGATGGCCTTGAGGCGCGCCGTGTTGGACGTGACCAGCGCTTCCTTCATGTAGGAAAGCCCGGCGATGGAGCCCGCCCCGCCCAGCCCCGCCACCTTGCTCATCTCGGCCCTCGCCGCCGCCTTCAGCTCCTCCACCTTGGCGGCGATGACACTGCTTCCGTCAAAGATGTCCTCGTGTTCCAGGAGATCGGTTTCGAAGGCCATGATCTGCTGCATGCGCAGCGACCATTGCTGGTCGAAGGGACGCGGCAGGCCCAGCGCCTCGTTCCAGGCGGGAAGTTGCACGGCCCGCGCACGCGCCTTCTTCGACAGCACCACGCCCAGCATCTCGATCAGGATGCGGTAGACATTGTTTTCCGGTTGCGGTTCGGTGAGACCCAGCGAATTGACCTGCACGCCATAGCGGAAGCGGCGAAGCTTCTCGTCCGTCACACCGTAACGCTCACGCAGCATCTCGTCCCACAGATCCACGAAGGCCCGCATTTTCGAAAGCTCGGTGACAAAACGTATGCCCGCATTGACGAAGAACGAGATGCGGCTGGCAACAACGGGAAACGCCGCTGCCGCAATCCCGGGCGAGGCCTTGCAGGCGTCAAGCACCGCCGTGGCCGTGGCCAGCGCGAAGGCCAGTTCCTGGGCTGGCGTGGCACCCGCTTCCTGCAGATGGTAGGAGCAGATGTTGACGGGATTGAACTTCGGCATCTCCTGAGTGGCAAAGGCGATGGTATCGACCGTCAGCCGCAGCGAGGCCTCAGGCGGAAACACATAGGTGCCGCGCGCCAGGTATTCCTTGATGATGTCGTTCTGGGTGGTACCCTGCAATTTGCTGCGTGGCGCCCCCTGTTCCTCCGCCACCGCCACATAGAGCGCCATCAGCCACGCCGCCGTGGCATTGATGGTCATGGAAGTGTTCATTTCGGCGAGCGGTATGCCATCGAACAGCGCCCGCATGTCGCCGATGTGCGACACCGGCACACCGACCTTGCCCACCTCGCCCGCGGCACGCGGATCGTCGCTGTCGTAGCCCGTCTGGGTGGGCAGGTCGAAGGCAACCGAAAGCCCCGTCTGCCCCTTGGAGAGATTGGTGCGGAACAGGCGGTTGGAATCCTCCGCCGTGGAGTGGCCCGCGTAGGTGCGCATGAGCCAAGGTGCGTCTGTCTTGTGCTCAGCCATGGGCAATGGGTCCGTGTTGCATCGCAACAGGGAAGCATGACCCCTGCCGCACCGCAACCCCACTTTGGATGTGGGTCAGCCGCTGTTGTTCGAGGAGGCGGTCTTCAGGATCACGAGCAGGATGAAACCGGCAAGCATTTGCCCAGGCACGGAATAGATGATGGCGTGCTGCATCTCGCTGGTGCCGGGAAAATGATACTCCCTCCCGATATAGTTGCTGAACAGCCCTGCCACGAACAGCACGATGAAGCAGATCGGCACGGTGAACATGCGGCTTCCGGCGGTGAAATAGGTGATGAGCACGGACGCCAGCACCGAGAAGAACACCACCGTGGCCATGGTCTCCCGTGGCGGCGTCCATCCGGTGAAGCCGTTGTAAAGGCCCCACACGGCGTCGATGACCTGCTCCATTGTCTAACCTCAGGGACGGCAACTTTACCAGAAACCGCCAGAATCACGCCCCGCTTCAACCCGGCAAGGCATTTTGGGCCTTGCCATGCCGCAAGGTCAAGATGTCGCGCTGGTCCAGTCATCATGGGACTAATGGTGCAGTGCAAAATCGGTGGAAATGCCGCTAGACTGTTTCTCCATTTACCGTGTGAGGAACCTCATGACTGCTGCCGCAGAAAAGCCCAAGGCCCCGAAGGGCAAGGACGTGTATGCCATCGGCGAGATTCCCCCCCTGGGTCACGTGCCGGAGAAGATGCACGCCTGGTGCATCCGCCAGGAGCGCCATGGTGCGCCGGACACTGCCATGCAGGTCGAGGTCGTTCCCACATGGCAGATCGGCGAGGATGAATGCCTCATCCTCGTGATGGCGGCAGGCGTGAATTACAACGGCGTCTGGGCCGCCCTCGGCAAGCCCATCTCGCCCATCGACGGCCACAGGAACCCCTTCCACATCGCGGGCTCTGATGCCTCGGGCGTGGTCTATGCCGTGGGCGCCAAGGTCAAGCGCTGGAAGGTGGGCGACGAGATTGTGGTCCACTGCAACCAGGATGACGGCGACGACGAGGAGTGCAATGGCGGCGACCCCATGTTCTCGCCCTCGCAGCGCATCTGGGGCTACGAAACACCGGACGGGTCCTTCGCCCAGTTCGCCCGCGTGCAGGCCCGCCAGCTTCTGCCCAAGCCGAAGCACCTGAGTTGGGAAGAGAGCGCCTGCTACATGCTGACGCTGGCCACCGCCTACCGCATGCTCTTCGGCCACCGCCCCCATGTGCTGAGCGCCGGCCAGAGCGTGCTGGTCTGGGGCGCCTCCGGTGGCTTGGGTTCCATGGCGATCCAGCTGGCCGCGACGACAGGTGCCAACGCCATCGGCGTCGTCTCCGACGAGGACAAGCGCGACTTCGTGCTGGGCCTTGGCGCGCGCGGTGTCATCAACCGCAAGGACTTCAAGTGCTGGGGAGCGATGCCGCAGGTGGGCACGCCCGAATACAATGACTGGCTGAAGCAGGCCCGCGAATTCGGCAAGGCCATCTGGAACATCACCGGCAAGGGCAACAACGTCGACATGGTGTTCGAGCACCCGGGGGAATCGACCTTCCCGGTCTCGATCCTCGTCGTGAAGCGCGGCGGCATGGTGGTGATCTGCGCCGGCACCACGGGCTATAACCTGACGATGGATGCGCGTTACCTGTGGATGCACCAGAAGCGCGCGCAAGGCTCGCACTTCGCCAACCTGATGCAGGCCTCCGCCGCCAACAGGTTGGTGGAAGCCCAGCGCATCGACCCGTGCATGTCGGAGGTCTATGGTTGGAGCGACATCCCGCTCGCCCACATGAAGATGTGGAAGAACGAACACCGCCCCGGCAACATGGCGGTACTTGTCTCGGCCCCGCGCACCGGCCTGAAGAGCTTCGAGGACACGCTGGAAGCGGCGGTGTGACGCGCGCTCCTCACTGCCTGAGGTCCGGCTTCGCCGGCAAATCGCTCCGTGTACTGAGCAGATCGATGACGCGATTGACCTCCCCGCCGAGGATCAGCACCAGCGCCGCGAGGTAAAGGAAGAACATCGCCGCGAACAGGCCGGAGAGCGAGGCATAGGTTGACGTGAAGGAGTTGAACTCCAGCACCCACCAGGAGAAGCCCAGCGCCAGCACGCCCCAGACCACGACAGTCAGCAGGACCCCCGGCAGGATGCGCCGCAGCGGCAGCCGCCGCGCCGGCAGTGTCAGATGCGAGGCCAGTACCCCGAGGAAGATCAGCAGCAGCGACAGCGGAATGCGCATCTGCTGCAGTGAGGTGAATTGCGCCGCCGTTTCGATGCCATGGGTTGCGGCAAAGCGCAGCGCCAGCGGCAGCAGCACGATCAGGAACGAGAAGGCGAGGAAGATGGCGGCGGCGGCCACCACGAACAGGATGTCGATCAGGTAGATGAACCAGCCCGGCCGCGTGTCCTTCAGGTCATAGGCGCGGTTGAGTCCGACCCGCACCGAATCGACGCCTGCCATGGCGCTCCAGATGGTCAGCAGTGCAGCGAGCGAGAGCAGGTCGGCGCGCGGCACGGTGAGGATGGAGGTGATTTCGCCTGCGAGCGGTTTCACCAGTGTTTCCGGCGCGACACCGAGCAGGAAATCCACCGCCGCCTTGGCCTGGTCTTCCGTGCCGAAGAAGCCCGCAAGGGCGGTGAGGAAGATCAGGAACGGGAAGATCGAGAACAGGGTGCGGAAGGCGATGTTGCCTGCAAGCGGCACGGCCTCGTCGGCAAAGAGCCGGCGGAAACTTTCCGCCAGCAGCCTGACCGGGCTCACGCCATGGGCCGTCTCATCTGTCATGGCCAAGGGATAACCCGGCCCGGCGCGTTACGCCATGGCCTTTGCCGCTTCCTGCTCCACCGCCTGCTTGAGGCCTGGATCCAGCTTGAGCCGCGCCGCCAGCATGGCGAGATAGGCCTGCTCGGACGGGTCATCCACATCAATGGCCAGCACCGAGGCGGTATAGAGTTCGATGGCCCGTTCCGGTGTCGTGGCATCGGCGACAATGGCATCGATGTTGAGAGGCTTGCGCATCTCGTCGATCACGAAAGCCTTGGCCTCCATGCCAAGTCCCGCCTCGTCCAGCTTGCCGAAGATCTTCTGCTGCTCGGCGGCGTCGATATGACCATCAGCCTTGGCGGCGGCAATCATGGCACGCAGAAGTGCGAGGCTGAGATCGGCCTGAGCGGCGGCCTGCGGCGGCAGGAACACGGCTTCAGGCGCGGAGGGCGGATTCGCAGCCTGTCCCTGTTGCCCCTGCTGCCAAGTTTGGTAGGCCTTGTAGGCCAGTCCTGCGAGTGCTGCCGTGCCGCCCACCTTGAGGGCGCTCTTCGCAAGCTTCTTGCCGGACTTGGAGCCGAGCAGGATGGTGGCGAGGCTGCCCGCCACGCCGCCGCTGGCAAGCCCCTTCATGAAATCCGGCGACATGCCGCCAATGCCTCCACCAGAAGCGCTGTTCTGGCCGCCGCCCTGCTGGCCGCCGAGCATCTGGTCGAGGAGTTTCTTTGCGTCAAACATGAAGGGGTCTCTCTGGATGGTTCAGGTGGATGGCGTGGCGGCGGAACCGGAACGCAGCTGGTCGAGGGTGTCGCGCGCCCGGTCGCGGTGGCTTTGCGTGATGTGGTTGCGCACCAGCGTCACCGCCGTGATCAGCACAGCCATGTCATCGGTAAAACCAAGGCCGAGAATGACATCAGGGATGACATCGAAGGGCAGCACGAAATAGGCCAGTGCGCCGAACAGGGTGGCTTTCACCTTGAGAGGCGTCTGGGTGTCGCTGGCGCAATACCACGCGGCAAGAAGATCATCGGCAAAGGGAAGGCGCGCGGCATGCCGCGTCAGCTTCGGCCAGAACCCGTCACGGACGATCTGTTCATCATGGTCAGCGGACATGCATCACCCTCCCTGTGCGCAAGGAGATAGAGAGATGGGAAGCCGCACCCCGATTTCAAGCCCCGCGCTGGGTGAACCAGAGCACCGCCATGAGAATGATGATCGCGGCGAACTGCAGGATGACGCGCCAGCGCATGAAGGTCTGGGAGCGGTTGGGCGAGCCGCCGCGCATCATGTTGACGAGGCCGAGGACAAGCACCACCGCCACGGCGGCGACGGCGAGATAGCTGAGGGCATTGGCAAGGATCATGGCAACGGCCTAGCGGCTTTTGCCGCTCTTGCCAATCTCACTTGCTGTGTTTCGCGGCAAAGCGGTCAAGAAGGCCAGACGGCAGGATGCGCCGCATGAAGGCCGCCACATGGGTGGGCGTCGTCACGTAGTAGTGGGCGCGGGGGTTCGACCTTTCCAGCGCCAGGACGAGCTTTTCCAGTACCGCTTCCGGCGGCAGCTTGAAACGGCTGTTGCCGCCCCGGTCGAGCCGCGCCAGCTGGCGCTCGTATTCGCCGCGGTAGTGCGAGTTCACCATATCAACGTTGCGCACCAGCGCGGCGCGGGCATTCGGCACGAACTGGCTGGTGATCGGACCGGGATTGATGGTGACCACCCGGATGGGGCTGTCACGCAATTCCAGCCGCAGCGTGTCGGTCAGTCCTTCCAGGGCAAACTTCGAGGCATTGTAGGGTCCGCGCCATTTCAGCGCGAGCAGGCCGAGGACCGAGGAACACTGCACGATGCGGCCTGCCTCATTGGCCCGCATCATCGGCAGGCAGGCGCGGGTGAGCTGGTGCCAGCCGAAAAAATTGGCGGCGAACTGCTCTTCCAGCACGGCCCGCGTGATGTCTTCCACCGCCCCGGTCTGGCCATAGGCGCCATTGTTGAAGAGGCCATAGAGTCTGCCATCCGTGCGCCGCGAAACCTCCGCCGCGCAGGCCTCCACGCTCTCCGGGAAACGGTAGTCCAGCGCGATCACCTCAAGCCCTTCGCTTTCAAGGCGCTTCAGGTCGTCATCCTTGCGCGCCGTCGCAAACACGCGGTAACCCCGCGCCTTCAGGCCCAGCGCACAGGTGTGGCCAATGCCGGTGGAACAGCCGGTGATCAGGATGGTTTTCTGGGTCATGGCCCTGTGACTAGCCGATTCGGGTGTGCGCTTGGTTTCTTGTAACTTCCCCCTCCCCACAAGGGGGAGGGAAATTGCAGAACGTCAATTCGCCCCGTCGAGCAGGCGGCGCGCGATCACCTGCGCCTGGATTTCAGCAGCGCCCTCGAAGATGTTGAGGATGCGCGCGTCGCACAGCACGCGGCTCACCTGGTATTCCAGCGCAAAGCCGTTGCCGCCGTGAATCTGCAGGGCATTGTCGGCATTGGCCCAGGCCACGCGGGCACCAAGCAGCTTGGCCATGCCCGCCTCCACGTCACAGCGCCGCCCTTCATCCTTGGCGGCGGCGGCGCGGTAGGTGAGAAGCCGCGCCCCGTGGGTTTCCGCCGCCATCAGCGCCAGCTTGTCGGCCACGCGCGGGAAGTGGATCAGGCTCTTGCCGAACTGGATGCGGTCCTGCGCATACTTGAGGCCGAGGTCGAGGGCATTCTGCGCCACGCCGACGGCCCGCGCCGCCGTCTGGATGCGCGCCGATTCAAAGGTCTGCATCAGCTGCTTGAAGCCCTGGCCCTCGACACCGCCCAGCAGGTTTTCCGCCTTGACCGCGAAATCCTCGAAGCGGATCTCATATTCCTTCATGCCGCGATAGCCCAGCACCTCGATCTCGCCACCGCTCATGCCCTGCGCCGGGAAAGGATCGGCGTCCGTGCCGCGCGGTTTTTCCGCGAGGAACATGGAAAGCCCCTTGTAGCCGGGTTCCGCCGGATTGCTGCGGGCCAGCAGCATCATCAGGTCGGCGCGCACCGGATGGGTGATCCATGTCTTGTTGCCGGTGATCCTGTAAGTGTCGCCATCGCGCACGGCGCGTGTCTTGAGCGAACCGAGGTCCGAGCCCGTGTTGGGTTCGGTGAACACCGCCGTCGTGAGAATTTCGCCCGAGGCAATGCGTGGCAGCCACTTGGCCTTCTGCTCTTCCGTGCCGCCACAGAGAATGAGTTCGGACGCGATCTCGGCGCGTGTGCCGAGCGAGCCTACCGCGATCCAGCCACGCGACAGCTCTTCCGAGACCACGCACATGGACTGCTTGGACAGGCCAAGCCCGCCAAATTCCTCCGGCAGGGTGAGCGCGAAGACGCCAAGCTCCGCCAGCTCCGCAATGATCTCCAGCGGCACATAGGCGTTCTGCCGGTGCCAGCCATGGGCGTTGGGCGCCACCTTGTCGGCAACAAAGCGCGCCATCGACTGGCGCATCTCCTCCAGCGCCGGATCAAGCCCGGAGGAACCGGTGATGTCGCCCGCACTGCCGCCAGCCAGCGCTGCTGCAAGGGCCGCACGGTTTTCCCTGCTGTTGCCAGTGCGGAACAGCGGCAAGGCGCGGATGGCCGCGAGACCTGCCTCGGCGAGCCCCAGTTCATGGGGGCGAATCACCTCCTGCTGGTTCAGCGCGATTCCCCCCGCGATCTGGTTGAGATAGTCACCTGCAAGGACCCGCGCCAGCAACTGGTCGGTGTCGCCGCAGGCACCCTCTGCCGAAAGCCGTTCCGCATGATCGACGAGGCCTGCGAAGGTTTCGGCATAGGTGGCAAGCCACGAAATGCCATGGGCGAGGTGCTGCTCCCGGTCAAACGCCTCCGCCGTACGGTCTCCCGCCAGCTTCACCCGCAGATGGGCAATGGCCTGCGGCACAAGTTCTGCCACTCGGGCATGGGCCTCACGCAACTCACGGGCAAGTGTCACGGCATGTCTCCAGATGCTATTCCGGGCCAAAGACTAGGTCTCCGGATGCTGCGCCGCAACATCGACTTTCGCCACGAAATGCCGCGTTGCCGCATTTGGGCCGGAATTTTCGGCTCTAGGGCAACGTGCCTCACCGTTACGTCCTGTTAACGGATTGGCTCTTATGGTTAACAAATGATGATGCGCGGCATTTTTCCAGCTCTTTTGATTTCCCTCGGATTTGCGGGCGTGGCAGAGGCCCAATCCGCCAGCGAACCCGCGAAACTCGGCGGGTTCAAGGATTGGCAGGCTTTCACCTACAAGGCACCGGATTCCAAGGTCTGCTTTGCCTTCTCCGAACCGAAGAAGAGCCAGTCGACCCGCGAGGCCAAGCGCGGCCCCATCCGCTTCATCGTGACCAACTATCCCGGCCGCAAGGTGAAGGGGCAGGTTTCCACCATCATCGGCTATCCCTTCAAGGAAGGCTCGACGGTGAAGCTTTCGATCGACGACAAGGACTTCACCCTCTATCCCGTGGGCGACACCGCCTGGGCCGAGAAGGATGACGCCGACATCGTCGCGGCCATGAAGGACGGCACCTCGCTCAAGGTGGCAGGCACCTCCTGGAAGGGCACCCAGACGACAGACAGTTACTCCCTCGCGGGTATTTCTGCTGCGATCGACGAGATCGACAGCGCCTGCAAGTAGGCTGACATGACGGCACGGCACGATTTGGCGGCGGCACTTCTTGCGCTTGCGTCTTTCGCATTTGCGGCGCAGGCCCAGGCGGGCTGCGCGGCACTGGACCACGAGGGCCGCAGCTATGCCGTCTGCCGCTTCGACCCGTCCGAACAGTCACTTGAACTCTACAATCTGGGTGAGGACGGGGAACCGATTGCCACCTTCACGGGCCTCGCCGCCGAACTTGCGGGCGAAGGCAAGCGTCTCACCTTCGCCATGAACGCAGGGATGTTCGACGACAAGCTGAAGCCCATCGGGCTCTACGTCGAAAACGGCGAACTGCTGAAGAAGCTCAACCGCCGCAACGGCTACGGCAATTTCCACCTGAAGCCGAACGGCGTCTTCGTCATTGAAGGCGGCAAGGCGGCAGTCATGGAAACGGAGGCCTATGCCAAGGCGGGGCGCAAGCCCGACTTCGCCACCCAGTCCGGCCCCATGCTGGTAATCAACGGCAAGATCCATCCCAAGTTCTCGGAAACCGGAACCTCCGCCAAGGTGCGCAATGGCGTTGGCGTGACTGCGGGCGGCGAGGTGGTGTTCGCCCTCTCCGATGGCGCCGTGACCTTCCACGAATTCGCCCGCCTCTTCCGCGACGGACTGGATACGCCCAATGCCCTCTTCCTTGATGGCACCATCTCCAGCCTTTACTCCACCGACCTCCGCCGCAACGACGGCTTCCTGCCGCTCGGCCCTATGGTCGGCGCCTACGAAAAGCGCTAAGGGGCGGCCACCATGGCCACGCTCATCGCCAACCTGCCGGAACGCTACATCCAGAACGACCTGCGCCCCTCGCTTGTCGGGCTCTCGCGCGAGCAGTTGATGGAGATGCTGGCGCGCGTTGGCGTGCCGGAGAAGCAGCGCAAGATGCGCGCCAACCAGCTCTTCCACTGGATCTACCACAAGGGCGTCACCTCCTTCGCCGCCATGAGCAACATCGCCCGCGAGCTGCGCGAGAAACTGGACGAGGCCTTCCAGATTGCCCGGCCTGAAATCGTCATGGAGCAGAAGTCCAACGACGGCACCATGAAGTGGCTGTTGCGTCTGGCCCCTGATGAACGCGGCCAGCGCCACGAGATCGAGACCGTCTACATCCCCGAGGAAAGCCGCGGCACGCTGTGCATTTCCTCGCAGGTGGGCTGCACGCTGACCTGCACCTTCTGC
>ERZ1645187.1291-NODE-1291-length-23125-cov-26.887430_pt1 | contig 23125 bp, 11 predicted proteins | sample MGYA00575352_ERZ1645187 | MGnify/ENA primary metagenome ERZ1645187 (study PRJEB40837, sample SAMN11349314) | freshwater sediment metagenome | isolation source: river sediment | host: Sediment | place: India: Wazaribad , New Delhi | collected 2017-02-21 ... | reverse complement strand
CCCCGAGGACCTGCCCCTAGCCCATTTTTACCTGACCCAGCAAGGGCGGATTCCGGATGGAGCAGGGAACGTGAGGCAGGGCTGATTTACCTGAGGGATCTACCACACCCTGATGATGACAAACTCTGTTGGGGTCCTGTCGCTCAAGGGCGATGTCAATTGACACTGAGGAGCGATGCGGGACCTAGGCCAGGGTCGAAGGCTGATTCCCGGCGGGGGTGAAGCTTGATTGAGGAGGAGTTAAAGAGTATGAGGTCAAAAAGATGTTGATTGGACAGGGTATCGATGCTCACCGTTTTGGCGCCAACCGCCCGCTGATGCTCGCTGGGGTCCAGGTTCCGCATGACCAAGGGCTAGAAGCTCATTCCGATGGCGACGTCGCCATCCACGCTCTCTGCGACGCCCTGCTGGGTGCCGCGGGGCTGGGCGACATCGGCCGCCACTTTCCCGATACCGACGCCGCCTACGCCGATATTGACAGCCGCGTCCTGCTGCGCCAGGTCATGGCCTCCCTAGCCGAGCGCGGCCTGGCCGTCCATAACGCCGACCTGACGATCGTTGCCCAGCGTCCCAAGCTGGCGCCCCATATCCCCGCCATGGTCCAGGTCCTGGCCAGCGACCTAAATTGCCCGGTGGAGCGGGTCAACGTCAAGGCCACCACCACCGAACGCATGGGCTTCACCGGCCGCGGGGAGGGCATCGCCGCCTTCGCCGTGGTCCTGCTGCGGGAGCCTGATCACACCTGATTCACTGGACCAGGACAAGGCCTTCAGCCATGACCTTGTCCAACCCCACTGGGTCCACCGACCGTAGCAGGGCCTGCCTGGCCGCAAGCGGGCCGGGTAGCAAGCCACTGAATTTGCCCTTTTCCGGATCGATCTCCAGATCCACTAGCCCGTCGACCACCGCCGCGACGATTTCCTCCCCGCCATCCTCGTCCCCAGCCACTTCCATTTTCTGACCGGGTAGGGCCTTCTGTCCGAGCAGGTCGCCAAGCCTCCGCGCCAGTTCAGGTAACATTTCTCCCGACTGCAATTCCAGCCAGCAATCCGCAATCCGCTTCACCACCAGATGCCGTTCCAACCCTTTGGCGGCGAGCAGGTTGGCCCGGTAACCGGCGAAGTTCCACCACCTGGCCCCGTCTCTCTTCCCCAGCAGGACGGTCCGAGCCGGCCGTAACCAGGCGAATTCTTCCTGGAGTTCACCGAACAGGGTCTTGCCGCGGACCGAGAGGTAGTCCGGTGCCGCCTCCCGCGAGAGGAAGGCCCGCATCGCCTGGCAGAAGGCAAAGCTCAGGGTCTGGCCCGCCCCGAACCAGCGACTTTCCCCCCTCATCTCGCTGGGTACCACATACACCCGCCGCCGCGGGTCATCAACCTGGGTCACCCGCCATCCCCGGCCACTCAGGGTCAGGAAGGGGAACTTTTCCAGGTTGGTTGTGAGGGACAGGGACTGGATCTGGCCGATCTCGGTCTGACCGAACAGCACGGCATAGGTCGACTGGGCCTCGAAGACGGACAGCAGGGCGAGGTAATGGCGCCGGCCAAAGGTCTTCTCCGTCGCCGGACCGATGGCAAGTAGGCCCTCCTCCGCTACCAGGTACCCCTGACCCAGCAGGTGGTCCAGCAACGCGTCCAGGACCTCTCCTTTCCCGCCGCCGAGGGTCCCCGCCAAGGGCGGGATGGCGGCAAAATGGTGACGCAGATCCTGCTCCGTCATCCGGCCCCGCTGCAGACAGAGAGCTAGGATCTGTTGCGCCACGACCTGGACCGGAAAGGGCGGGGGCTCCACTGGCTCCATATAGCCCTGGCGCCACAACTCGATCAACGCGCCGGCGCGCAGCAAGCCTGCCGTGGTGACCGCCAGAAACAGGCAGTTGCGACCCTTCCCGACCCGCCGCCCGGTGCGCCCCAGGCGCTGGAGAAAGGCCGCCACGGTGAAGGGGGCGTCGATCTGGATCACCCGGTCCAGATCGCCCACGTCGATGCCCAACTCCAGGGTGCTGGTGGCCACGATCACGCAGTTGGAGCCTGCGGCGAAGGCCTGCTCCGCCTGGTGGCGGGCCTCTAGGCTCAGGGAGCTATGGGTAACGAAGGTGTTTACCCCCAAAGCTAGCAGTTCGTAGGCCAACTCCTCCACTTGGCGGCGGCTGTCGCAGAACACCAGGCGTTTCTCCCCCCGGTGCAGGCGGGAGATGACCATGGCAGCGTTACGCAGGCTGCCGACATAGTCCAGTTGCACCTCGGGCGGTGGCAACCCCGCGTCCGCGGCGGAGACCGCCACCACCTCCCGCTCCCGCTGCGATGAACCCGCCAGCCAGGCGAGCAGTTCCGCCGGATTGCCCAGGGTGGCGGATAGGCCGATGCGCTGCAGGTCTCGCCCCGCCACCTGGGCCAGCCGTTCGATCAGGAGCAGCAGTTGCCAGCCGCGATCGAAGCCGGCGAAGGCGTGCAACTCGTCCACCACCACCGCCGCCAGAGGGGCGAACAACCGCCGTGGCTGGGTGCGGACCGAGATCAACAGCAACTCGATGGATTCCGGCGTTGTCAGCAGGATGTCCGGCGGATCAGCGAGGATGCGCCGCTTTTCCCCCGCCCCGATGTCACCATGCCACAAGGCAACCCGCCGCCCGAAATACCCCGCGTAGAGGCTTAGACGATGGAGGAGGTTGTTGAGCAGGGCCTTGATGGGACAGACATAGATGATGTTAAGCCCCCGGCGGTCTTCCGCCAGCAGTTGTGACAGCAGGGGGAACACCGCCGCCTCGGTCTTACCGCCAGCGGTGGGGGCCAGGCAGATGAGATTGCGACCATCAAGCAGGGGGCCGATGGCGCGGCGTTGGAGCGGACGCAGGTCCCGCCAGCCCAGGCTGTTGACGATGTGGTACCGCACCGCCGGATGCAGACGCTCGAAGGGGTCCATTAGGGATACCGCTCGCCGTCGCCTACGGCATCCAGTCGGAGGGCCGTCCAGCCGAAGGTCGTCGGCTCCCCTGGGTTCATCGCAGATCAAGCTCCAAGTCGTCCGCTAGCCCGGCCGGCAGGCTGCCCGCTTGGTAGCCGCCGGCTCCGCCGGCACCCTCAGAGACTGCCTTTCAAGACAGCCTCTCACAGCTCCAGCTCGATGTCGTCCACCGAGACCGCCTGCCGGAAGGCGCGTTCGGTCTGCGTCAGTTCCGCCTCTTGCAGCGTGAGTCGATAGTGGCGGTGAGGGTCGAAGTCCTCGTACTGGTCGATGCGGTCCAGCACGTCGCACACCAGCTTCTTCAGGAACAGGCGCGGCGCGATCCCGACCTTGCCCCCCAGTTCCCCGGTCACCGCTTCCGCCAGCAGGCGGATGTAAGCGTCGTCCGCCCGCGCCCTGATCCGCTCAGCCTGGTCGCTCCCCGCCGCGAACAGGTCCCGGACCTTGCGGCCGACCAGGCACAGCCGCTCGCCGTCGAAGCCCTGGAGCCGAATCTGGGGCGCCCGCGGGTTGTCGAAGCGCGGGTCGGTGGCGAAGTCCACCGCCAGGCGCTGGGCCAGGGGCGGCAGCCGCTGCACCCCCATGGGCCCGTCGAAAAAGGCCGGGGTGCCGGTGATCACCAGGAACAGCCCCGGAAAGCGCCCGCTGTCGATCTCGTCCATGAGCTGGCGCAAGGCGTTGAGGCTTTTGTCCCGGGTGTCTCCCCGCATGCGCTGCAGGGTTTCCACCTCGTCCAGCACCAGCAGCAGGCCCGGATGCCCCGAGTCCTTGAGGATGGCCAGCACCCCCTGGAGGAAGCTCAGGGCCCCAAAGTGGTCGATGTCCCCCTTGATGCCCGCCGCCCGCTTCACCGTCGCCGCGATGTTGGGTTGGCCGGCCATCCAGGCCAGCAGACCGTCGGCGAGGTCGTCCGCGCCCGCCGCCACCGCCTGGCGATAGGCCCTCAGGGTCAGGCCAAAGGCCGGGGCCTTCTTCACCACCTCCCCCAGACGGCGCTCCATCAGTGCGTCCGTGCGGGCCACCAGGGCCGCCAGGTCCTGGGGGTCCAGATCGCCAGCCCCCAGGATCTCCTCCTCCAGGGCGTAGAACCAGGCCTCGATCACGCCGCGGAAGGCCCCTGCGGGGCTATCCGGCGTGGTCAGCCGTTCCATCAGGCGCCGGTACACCGTCTCCAGCCGGTGCAGGGGAGTCTCGGTCTCCGAGATCTGCACCTCGGCGCAGGCAAAGCCCTGGCGCCGGGCCCGCTCCTGGAGCCAACGCAGGGTAAAGGTCTTGCCGCTGCCATAGTCGCCGCGCACGGCCTTGAACACTGCCCCACCCCGGGCGACCCTGGCGATTTCCTCATCGAAGGTGGGCTCCAAGAGGTCCAGGCCCACCGCCAGGGCGTCCAGCCCGTACTGCGGGACGGTCCCCCGGCGCAGTGCGTCGATGATGTCGTGGCGGCGCTGAGGGCTGACGCTCATAGCTGGAACTGGGTCTTGAGCAGTTCGCTGTTCAGGCTCACAGTGCCGCTGTCCCGGTCCGCGGCCAGGACCGGGTAGCCGTCCAGGTTGAGCAGACGCTTCACCCCGGCGAGAAAGCCGCCGAGCCTGGCCCGGGGCAGATTGAGTTCCTGGGCCAGGCGGGTGGGGGCCAACTGTCCGCCATGGCGAACCAGCGTCCGCAGCAAGGCCGCGAGTTGCTCATCGCCGATGGGCACGCGCCCGCAGCGGACCTTCTGCTGGGCGTAGACCGCGGACCCGAGCAGGTCGGTCACCCAGTCCGACGGAGGCGGCTCGGCGGCTTTCGCCGCGGTGGCTAAGGGGTTAGCTGCGGAAATCCCTGAGGCGGTCTCTGAGGCGCTACCTCTGGTTGTATCCGTGGCGGTAGCCGGGGCCTTATTTCCGGCGGTCACGGTGGTGGTTCTTAGGGTTGTCCCTGTGGTGGTCACGCATCCTTTCATACTCCCTCCCCCCTCGCGGGGGAGGGCCGGGGAGAGGGGGCTGAACGCAGAGGTGGTCACTTCAGCGGGAGCCGTCGCGAACAAATCGCCGAGGCTGCGGGGATCCGGCCTGGCCCTCCTGGCGGCCGGCGTCATGGCGAGGGGCCCCCTCCGCTTTTCCCCCTGCAGCCCCGCCTCCGCCTCTGCATTTGCCTTTGCCTCCGCCTCCGCAACGGGCCTGGGCTCCGCGCCAAGCTGCCACCAATCCGGGTACTCCCGGGCCAGCTCCCGCCAACCGGCGGGGACCTCCGGGTCGGCGGCACCGAGGAAGACGCCCAGGGGAATCACCACCTCCTGGAGACTGCCACCGCCATGGTAGCCAAGCTTGTTGCCGCCGTAACGGATCTTCTCGCTCCAGGGCAGCACGATGCGCCCGCCGGCGGTCAGGACCCGTGCCCCGGTCACCTCGCACTCGCCTGATGCTGGAGTGCCCCCCCGCTCAATGTAGCGCGTTCCCGCAACCGCGTACTCGCCCATCGCTGGGTTGGCCCCTTGTTGCCGGTAGCGCGTTCCCGCCTCCTCCCATTCTGCCATCGCTTCAGAAGGGCGGTACTGCATGTCATGGTCGACGACATGACCATGATCACTGGTGATCACCAGGGCGCGGCCGGCCTCCCGGGCCGCCTCCAGCAGTTGCCGCAGCAGGCTCATCTGATTCAGGGTCCAGTGCACGGCCACCTGGCTACCGGCATCTAGCCAGTCGTCCACCGCGTTGATCACCACGGCCAGGACCCGGTGCTCGCGCCCCGCGACCATTTCCCGCACCGGCGCGGCCAGTCCACCTCCTCCCGCCTGGCTCAGGTCCCCCTTGTGGAACATCAAGGGCGGAAACCGGGTGGAGGAGATCGCTTTCAAGCCGGCATGCTGGGCGAACAGTCGCTTTTCATCGGCGGCACCACCGGCCACCAGGGCCCCCGCCAGCAGCGAGGTCCGGCTGAAGCGGGTCAGGGTCGGAAGTACCGACAGCAGGCTGCAAGGCCCAGTGACGTCGCTTTGCCGGTACTCGATCCACTGCTTGCGCCCCAGGTCCTCGGCCAATTCCTCGAACACTGCCCGGCTCATACCGTCCATGACAATCAACAGGAGGGGTTTATGCCTAGCCAGAGGGGTGAGCACCGCGTCCAGCAGCGCCTCCACCGGCAGCACCGCGGGACCCAGGGCATCGCCCCGGGCCACGGCCGCCAACTGGCGTCCGAACACCTCGTTGGCCTGCTCACGCCGTTCGGCCACGCGCCCGGTCACCGCCCGGTAGGCGCGGTCCAGGGCCTCGTTCTCGTCACCGGCCCAGATCCGCCCGCGGGCCCAGTCCACGAAACCGCCCTCGGCGGCGAAGCGCTGCACGGTCTGCCGGGCGTCGTCCCCTGCCAGGGGCCCTTCGGCCAGCAGCCATTGCGCAAGCCTGACCGCCATGGCCGCCCGCTCCAGCCGGTCGGGCCGGGCCAGGGCCTGAAGATGCCGTTGCACCGCGCTCAGGGCCTCTCGTAGCGACTCATCCTGGGGCAATGGCCTTGCCCCCCCTAGTAGATCGGTCTGGCGTGATTTCAGCGCACCGCTTACCGGCTCGGCCTGACGTGATGGCAGAGCCCGTTGAATGGCCAGGGCCAGCCCCGTCAGCCGCAGCTCCAACCCGGCGGGTAGCAGGTCGCTGACCGCCGCCAGGTCCAGGGCATCCAGGGCGGCCAGGGTATGCTCGGCCGCCGCCACCTGGGCGGCCGCCTGGATACTCATCTCGGTCGCCATCAGCGTCGCCACCAGTGCCCCGGCCTCCGCGCCGAAGTCCTGGAGGGTCTTTAGCGGAATTTTGCGTCCGCCCAGGAAGCGCTCGGCGAAGCGGCCGCGGGCCAGGAACACCTCCTGGCCCTCGACAAGGGCGGGGTCATGGAGCACCTGGGCGACCAGGCCTGCGGCCACCAGTCCATCGCCCTGGCCTGCCTGGAACAGCGCCAGCACCAGATCGGCATACTGGGGCGCGCCCAGCGCCAGCCAGTCCCCCAGGTGCTCCCGTACCGGCGCGGGCGCCGCGGCGAAACGCGCCTGGACCCCAGGGGTCAGGGACCACAGCAACAGACTGCGGATATCATTCTGCGGGGCATCGAACCCTAGCAGGGCCAGGGTCAGGGCGCGCCAGGCCTGCTCGGCGTCCAGCACCGCGGTGGCCCCGATCCGGTCCCGGTACTGGTCGAAGCAACCCAGCAGGGCCTCGGCCAGCCAGGCCTGGCGGATCAGGCGTGGGTCGACCTCCCGCACCCCCAGCAGGTCCTGAAGGGTCCGCCAAGGGCTGAGCCGTAGGAGATGTTGGCGCCAGAGACGCGCCAGGACGTCTTGGCCCAGACACGTGTCGTCCAGGGGGGTGAGCAGCACCAGGCGGGTGCCGTTGGGACGGTAGCCCACCAGTTGCTCGCGCAGGGCCAGCTCCGAGGGGCAGTACACCACCCGAAAGCGCAGCCCTTGCGTCTCGTACTCCGCCTCCGGCTCATCCGGCGGTTGCGACCAGACCAGGGCGATGCGGTCCGCGGCGGCGTCCTTCTTCAAGGCCGCGTGCAACTGGGTGGCGAGCTGGCCAGGGAGGATCATGGGCGGCTCAGGCCCCCTCATCCTTGGCCAGGATTTCGTAGGTCAGATTCAGGGTCCTGTCGCAGCCGGTACCCAGGGCGGTCTGGATCTCGGCCAGCAGGGCCCGCGCCTCGGTGCCGGACAGTCCCTCCCGCTTGTCTTGCCGCACCACCACCTTGCCCTGCGGCGGCTTTTCCGACCCCTTGGGTTGTGACCAGTCGGGTAACGCCGGCTCGGGTTGCGGCTGTGGGGGCAGGGGGCGGGTGAGGATGGCGGTCGCTTCCCGCTCCGCCAGCTTCAGGGCCTCCGGCAGGGAGGTCACCAGGTCGTCCGCCTGAAGGGCGGCGCACACCCGCTGCTGGATGGCCGCCCCTGCCGGGCTTCCCGCGCGCCAGACGCTCTCCAGCAACGGCCAGTTGGTATCGTCGCCCAGGGCACTGGCCACCTTTGAGGCACTGGTCATGCCGCGGCCCAGGGCCGCCAGGCTGGTATGGGCCCTCAGCCCCGCCAGGGCCCTGACCAGGTCCGCCCCCTCCTGGCCCGCCAGGTCCTCCAGGACTTGCACCGCCAGCTTCGCGTTGGCCATCCGGTCGCCGTTGGCGGGGAGGTTCAGGGCGTTCAGCCGCGTCTGGAGCGCCTGGCGCAGGTCCTGGCAGGCCTCCAGGCGTTCGGCCACCGCCGCGGTCAGCTTGTCCTGGAGCAGCTTCTGGTTGGTGGCGGTCCCGAGCTGGTTGGGCAGGGTCAGGCCGAACAGTTCCGCCGCCTGGCGCAGGGCCTGCTGCCACTCCTGGGTGGGCGCCAGTTCCTGGCGCACCAGCACCAGGTCGTCGGGCAGGTCCTTTAGGGTCGGCTCGACCAGGCCCCCATGCAGGGTGAAGGCGTACTGGCCGTGCTCGGCGAAGACCAGGATCAGCAGGTTCTGGACGACCTCCGGCAGGCCCCTGGGGCGGGGCAGGTCGGTGATCGCCCGCAGCCGCCGCACCTGGACCTCACCACCCACCCGGGCCAGTTCCCGCTGGAAGTGGCGGAACCAATCCTCGGCATAGATGAAGTGGCGCTCGTGCATGGTCCCCAGTCCCAGGGGCTGGGCGAGCTGGCGCAGGGACTGGCGTTGGGGCTGGTCCACCTCCACCCGTCCGTGCTCGGCGTGGACCGCCTGGCGCACCACCTCGAACACCTTGCCCAGGTCCCCAAAGCGCACCTCCCCCTCGAACGCCGGATGGTCCGGGAACTGGTGCGCCAGGGCCTGGCTCACCAACTGCTGGAAGGCGTGCGGCATGGTGGCCCCCACCGGGAGGCGGGGGCTGAAGCTGGGGTCCAGGGACAGCGCCTGGCTCCCCAGGTCCAGGCTGTCGTCCAGGGAGCCGGCGATGGGGGCGCTCACCCCGTAGGCGCCCTCCAGAAAATTGCGCACCTGCTGACGCAACTGGCTGCGCTGGTTCTCCAGCAGGCCGCGGGCCGCCTGCTTGTCCACCGCGGTGAGGTGGCGGCTATAGCCGTTGAAGCGCTCGTCGCTCTTCAGGATGTCTTCGAGGATCACCAGTTTGGCCAGGCTGTTCTGCGCCTCGCGGCTGAAGAAATAGGGCAGCCAGCACAGGGTGCTGGTCGGCCGGCCCAGGTCCTCGAAGTCCTGGATGCGGGCCCGGTCGTCCGCGGGCGAGTGGTTACCCTCGTCGAAGGGAAAGTCGATGATCAGTCGCCAGTCGTCGCCCCGGGCCTCGAAGTTGGTCATGTCCGTGATCTCACGGATGTTCTGGAAGCAGACCTCCACCCGGCGCCGGGTGCCGCGCCACAACAGCTCATGGTCAACGAACAACTGGTTTGCGTCGTTGATACCGAAGGCCTCGAACACCAGCTCCCGGATCAGGCGCCGGCGGTTGCCCGGGTTATCGACGATGCGCGCCTGCTCGATGATGCTCTCGGTGTCCACCCCGCTGAGCTGCACCGCGATCAGCGGGTTCTGGTCGTCGCTGATCTTAATCTCCCCCACCTGACCGGCCCATTTGCGGCACTTGGTCAGCACCGTCTGGGCCTCGCGCCCGGGGATCGGCGCGCGGATGGTGCCATGGTTGAGGGCCGCCAGCTTGGTGGCGGTGAGCTGCTTGAAGGCCTCCACCTCTGGCACCAGGGCCGCTAGCAGCAGGGTCTTCAGCAGGCGCAGGTCGGTGAGGAAGTTGCGCCGGCCGGCATGGCCGGCGTCCAGGCTGTCCAGCTCCTTGGCGATCACCCCGTGCTCCCGCTCCAGGGCCGGGATCAGCTTGCGCTCCAGCAGGTTGCGGGCGTTGTCGAAGTGCAGGCGCATCTGTTCCGAGAAGGGCTCCGCCTCGGAGGCGATGACGTCGTACAGGTCCCCCACCGGGATCACCTGGCCCAATTCCAGGGTCTCCCGCTGGCTCACCAGCAGCATCAGCATCACCTTGAGGGCGGTGCGCTCCCGCTGCAGGGCCGAGGACAAGGCCACCAGGGCCTGCATCAGGGCCGGGCTGAAGGGATAGACGCGCTGGAACATCTCCCGGTCGCCCTGGCTGGTGAGCAGGACGGCGAAGGTCTCCTCGCGCATCTTCTCGGTCTGGGCGAAGGCGTCGGCCAGGGCCTGGCGGGCGGCGGCGTCCCGGGGTTGCAGCAGGCGCCGCTGGGCGATCACCGGCAGGTTGCGGTCCTCCAGGGTGATGGTGTGGAAGCGCCCCTCCCAGTACTTGAGGCTGTCGCTCAACACCACCTGGCCGGCGCCGGTGAGCTGATCGCCGACGAACTCCCGCAAGTCACGCTGGCGGGCGATGAAACTCACCAGCGGCAGGCTGCGCGGGATGCCGGTCTCCACCAGCTTGACCACCTTCTGGATGGCGGTATGGATGAAGTCCGGGTCCGACAGGCGGCTAGCAAGCCAGAGGATCAGCTCATCGAGGAACAGGATCACCGCGTCGTAGCCCAGGTCCCGGGCGTGGCGGCAGAGGATGGCCAGGCCCTCATCGAACTCCACGTAGCCGCCCTGGGCGGTATTGGCCAGGTCCTGGAAGGAGCTGAAATAGCTGGCGATCAGGTCGCCCACCAGGCGGTCCCGGTCCTCGGCCGGCGAGCGGTACTCGACCACGGCCGTGAAATCGGCCTCCGTCCACCCGGCATCCAGGTCCCCCCAGCCGTTGTCGTCACCGGACCCGGAGCGCCGCAGGCCGGCAAAGAAGGCCGCGTCGCCCATCTGGCCCCGTAACTGGCGGGCGTTCGCGAACAGTCGGCCGCTGAGGTAGAAGCCGGGCATCGGGGCCGCCGGATGGAGCTTGCGGATGTGTCGGGCATAGCCCCCCAGGATGCCGGCCTCCACCGACGCGGCGCCGATCATGTGATAGGGCACCAGCAGGCAGTGCTTGCTCCGCAGCCAGTCGTCGTGCTGCTTGACCGCCTGGCCCAGCTCCGGGATGCCGCGGGCGGCGGGGTTGCCCTGCAACAGCAGATGCAGCACCGCCATGAAGTGGGACTTCCCGGTGCCAAAACTGCCGTGCAGGTAGGCCCCCTTGTTGCGGTTCTGAGTCCTCGTCACCGCGCTCTGGATAAAGCTCAAGGCGTCGTCGAAACAGCGCGCCAGTTGGGGCGTTACCACATAGTCCCGCAGGGTCTGCTCCGCCTGCTCCACGCCGCTGGCCAGGTTCAGCACGAAGTCCCCGCGCTGGACCCGCTCCGGGATCGCGATGAGGTCTTTGATCAGGGTCATGGGGCTGTTTCTCGGGATCGCGGCGATGAGGTCATTCTAAGTCAACAAATTTGAAAGATTTATGCACCAAGAACGACTGCGATTGATGACGGCCAGGGGCTCACCAGGATGGCAGCTCATGCCTCGCCCCCATCCCAGGGCGCTTGCACTGCCATCAGGCGCGCGAGCCCAGGATTGGGTGAGGGTGGCAAGTCAAGTAGCTCATTGAATTGAATGAATTTATCTGCATCCAGGTTGAAGAAGACCTGATCCAGTACGACCGCTTGTGCCCGCTCGCAGGCTGCTTCGAGCATGAAGTCCAAACGGTTCTTGCCCAGCAGATTGGCGGCATGATCGATCAGGTCGCGCTGCTCGGGCCGAGCCCGGAGATTGATGGTGGCATCACGCATGAATAATTCCGGTGTGTATTGACATCAGCTACACAGATTGTCCACTCGTTAGGTTGCTGATGTCGATGAGAAAGACAACCTATTCACCTGCCTCACTGGATAAACCTGGCTATCAGCTCCGATGTCAACTGCCGCGCCGCCGCCTTCTCCGCGAGGCGGCTGACGGACGCCAGTCCGCCAGGCTATCTCGGGGGATGCCGAGCTGGCGCAGTTCCTCCAGCAAAAAGGCCTCGTAATAGTCACCCATGCGCTCGCCGTATTCCGGGTCCAGGTCGTTGTGCCATTGCTTGAGCCAGGGCATCAGCTCGTCCAGGGCCACCAGCAGCGGGGTGAGGCGGGCGCCGTCCCAGCCGTCCCGCTCCTTGCGCGCCAGGTACCAGGCGGCGATGGCCTGGGCCCGTTGCCGGTGGTCGAGCCCGGCCCAGCCGATCACCAGGGTGCCGTCGCCCGCCTTCTCGCACCCCGGCAGGCTGAAGAAGCGCTCCTTGGGCACGTCCAGCTTGCCGCGCAGCGACCAGTAACCGGGCTTGGCGAAATCCGTGCTGGCGTACTTGGGGGGCAGGGGGATGTCGCCCAGCTCCCGGGCCTTGAGGGCCTTGGCCTCCGCCGGGGACAGGTAGGTGGGGTCGGATGGGTCCAGGGTGGTGCGGGCGTCGATGGCGTCCTCCCGGCGCTGCAGGTCCCAGGTTTCCTGCCAGGCGCGGAATTTGGGCAGGGCCTTGGCCTGGTAGCGACAGGCGGCCATCTGCGGCACCTGGTCCACCGCCACCAATTCGCCCACCAGGGACTGGGGGTCGAAGTCGGGGGAGCCGGTGTAGAGGGCCGCCACCTGTTGCAAGCCGCGGTCGTGGCGTACCCGGTCGGCCAGTTGGGCGCAGGTAATGAGCGCCGCTTCCTGGCAGCGGGCCTCCAGCACGTCCAGCAGCCACTGCCGCAAGGCCCGTTCCCGCCGCCTGGCCCAGGGCTCCCGGTTCCAGCGGCGCTTGTACTCCGGCTGTTCCACCAGGGCGATCCAGCGGTTGTCCTCCAGGACGGCCAGGCGCCGTTCGGTGAGGACCCGGTAGCCGGCGGGCCAATCGGCCGGGATTTCGGTGATGGGGACGCTGCCGTGACGCTGGAACCAGGTGGTCTCGGCCTCGCCCGCGGCCAGGCGGCGGGCGAGGTGGATCTCGAAGGGGCGCTGGCCCAGGCGGATGCCGGGCGGGGTGCCCGGAAGGCACAGGTCCTGGTCGGTGAGGCCGTAGAGCCGGTAGCCGTGCCAGTCCAGCTCCTCCTGGTGGGCGATCATCCGCTGCCAGAGAGTGTTCTCCCGCCCTTCGGCCTCCGCCAGGACGGCGGCCAGGGGCCGGTCCGGGGTCCAGGCGGCCAGGATGGCGGCGGGGGACTGGGCGGCGAGGCGTTGGGCGAGGGTGTCGAGGGTTTGGGCGTAGTGGAGGGTCTTGGGGTCGTCGGGCGCCGGGATGGGGAAAGCACCGAGTTTGGTGCCGTCGTGCTCAAAACGGTCCATCCAGCCTTCAGGTTGGATTCCCCGCCCGATCCCACTGCCCGATTTTGGGTAAAACACCTGCTTCATCCAGAAACAGGCCGTGGAGCCGTTCAACAGTCCCAGCAGGGCCAGGTGCTCCGCCTCGCTGGCCCCCGCCGGGAGCTTGATCACCGGCGCGGAACGGTTGAACACCTTGCCGCCCCGATCCAGGACGAAGTGATTGTGGGTGGCGACGAAGGCGAAGGTGATAGAGAGGGGGGTGGAAAGCCGAGATTTGTACACCTCTCGAATGTCCCACCATCGTAATCCCCTGGTCTCGACTGGTATACCAAAAGCCTTTCTATTCCTGAGCGCCACACGGTACGGCCAAAGGAAGTCCATATGGACTGTGACTGCCCCACCTTTTAGATCATTACCAAAATCATCATATGGCCACAGGACTATTTGGTCGGTTTGACACATCCAATCCCGGACACTTTCCCCATCTCCAATTGGTTTAGTCGTAATGCCACTCGGTCTCGTGCTAACAATAGGGCGCAGCAGACAGTTGTCTTCTCCAGTGATAACCAAGAAGCCAATATCAGCGCCCACGCGACTCAACGTCTTAGCACAAAAGGATTCTATTAACTCCCGCAAATCCGCCGCCCCACCACCTCCCAAACTCCAAGGATGGCTCCCGTACAACCCCCGCGGCTGATCAGCCACGCTGACGAACCCGTTTCCCCTCCCAGGCCGCTCCACCAGGTCGACGATCAACCGCCACACCAGCCCCTGGGCCGCGTTTTGCGGGGTGCTGGGCTCGCCCCGAATCCCCAGCACCGCCCGGAGGCGGTCGGAGGTCGGGCGCCGGTTGCGGCCGAAGAGGATCACCGTGGGCGTGCCGTGGCCGGGGATGTAGGCCCCGGAGGTGTCGATGACGTGGGTGAGGTCCTTTCCCGGCAGGTAGTCCTCGATGAGCTTCTTGCCGAATTCCCGCTTCATGAAGCTGTTGGCGGTGATCAGGCCGACGAAGCCCGCCGGGCGGTTGCCCTCCGCCGGCAGGGCCAGGTCGAAGAAACGCTCGGTGAAGGGCACGCCCAGGGAGTATTGGCGGTGGCAGGTGGGGTAGCGGTCGCGGTAGGCCTGGTTGAGGGCCTTGTCCTTGACCGTGATGTAGGGCGGGTTGCCCACCACTACGCTATAACGCTGGCCGAAGATGCGCGCCAGCAGGGGCCGGTCCTCTACCTCCAGGACATGGCTGATGGGGTCGTCCAGCAGCCCGGCCTGGATGCCCTGGCCCTGCCATTCGAAGCGCTGGCCGTGGAGCAGGGAGTCTCCCACCGCCAGGTTGAAGTGAAAGTCCGGGGCCTGGGCGAGGCGGGTGGAGCCGGCCGCGGCCATGGCGGCGATCAGCAGGCGGAAGCGGGCGATGGCTACGGCGTAGGGGTTGAGGTCCACGCCATGGACCGCGCCCAGGGCGCGCTGGGCCAGTTCGCGGGTGTTGGTGGCGGGCTCGCGTTGCTGCCAGGCGGCGAACAGGCGGGCGAAACCGCCCAGCAGGAAGTGGCCGGACCCGCAGGTCGGGTCAATCAGCCGCACCTGGGCCAGCCCGAAGGCGTCCAGGGCCGGGGTCAGGGTGTAGTCGAGGATGAAGGACTCGACGAAGGCCGGGGTCTGCAACAGGGCATAGCGCTTGCGCGCCGTCTCGGACAGGTCCTGGTAGAGGTCGCCCAGGAAGCGGGTGTCCCAGTCCGGGTCGGAGAAATCGTGGACCAGGCCCCCGCTCGCCGGGTCGATGCGCTGGATGAAGTCCAGCAGACGCTTGGCCCCGTCCGCCGACAGGGGCAGGCGCCACAAGGGGTTGTGGCGGCGGTCCAGCAGCTCACCCATGGCCGGCAGGGTCTCCAGGGCGGCGAACACCGCCAGCAGATAGTCCCGCTCGGCCAGGGTGGGGTGGTCGTGAAAATAGACCGTCGCCCGGTCCTTGGCGTGTTGCAGCCGCGCCCCGGGACCCGCCAGCCAGGGCTCGGGGAGAAGGCGGTTGTCTTCGAGGAAGCGGACGAAGACGCAGGTTAGCACCCAGGCGGCGGCCGCCTGGGTCACCAGGGCGGCGCGCCAGGCGAGAAAGTGCTCGGCGGTGCGGTTGGCCTCCCGCGCCGCCTGATACTCCGCCTGTAGCCGGGCCTCCAGGTCCGCCCGTCCGGCGTTGTAGGCGAGGATATCCTGCTCCAGGGTCGGCAGCAGCCGTTGCAGGTCGGACAGGAGCTGGGCGGGGTCGATCATGAGTGCTTATCGCCGGTGGGTGGAGAGGTGTCACCTCAGGATCTGGGCCTGATACCCCCCCGGCGACCCAGGCGAAAGCCGACGCGGTAGAGGTCCGGCATATCGATCCGGCCATCCAGCTTGGCCTCGAAAAGGCCCAACCGCTTCAGGTCTTCGCGTATCCCGTCCCATCCGCCCTCGGCATGTTGCGGAGGCAGGCGCTCGCTGTGGGCAGCCTTTGGTCCCAGCGGAAATTCGCCTGCCCAGCGCTGCCGGATGAGCGTGTATTCGCAGGGGACGGTCAAGCCGGCCAAAGGGGTCATGAAGGTCGGTACCCAGGGGTAATCCTCCGCCAGTTCGTTGACCCGGATCTCCGACGCCTGCTGGATGCCACGCTTGATGCTCTCGTAGTGCAAGGGCAGCGCATGATCCGGATACCGCTCCTGGGAATCCTCCGCGGCCTGGCGGATGGCCGCGAGGAAAGAGCGCGGAGAGGTGCGGCCTTGCCCGTCGGCCAGATGCCCCACCGACCAGACGTAGGGTACGCCTCGGCGATGGTCACGCCCCATCCAGGGACCGGCCAGGGACTCAAACAGGGCCCTCTGTGCCGGGGTTTCCCGTTTGATCTCATTACTCAGCAGCCAGCGATCACCGGTTGAGGTAGGGGGGGTGTCCAGCGTGGAGCGATAGACCTCCCGGAGGCACTGGCCATGGGCATCCGGTCCGTTGATCAGGGTTTGCCAGAGGAGGCCGTGCAGGTCATGGCGGGCCCAGGTTAGCTCCGCACGGGTCGCCTGCAGCTTGGATGCGTCCGGAAAATCGACCGCCGTGCGGTCGAACTGATCCACGCGAAGAAAGACCTTCGCGGAGAGACGAGGGTAGGACTTCAGCCACAATGCGGTTCGTAACAGATCGCGCACGATCTCATCCATGGTGCGCCAGTCGTTGCTGGTGCGATCCAAGGCATCGAAGACGATCAGGCCGTAGCCACTGTCATCGCTCAGCCGGCAACTTGCTTCCTGAAGCAGGTGCGCCAAGCCCTCGGGGTTGGCCCTAAGCCAGGCGAGGGTCGCGGTCCAGGTCGCCTGGGGGATGTCCTGGGTCAGTATCCCGGCGATCCATCGCGCAACCACCGCGCGCCAAACGTCGTAGGCCGGGATTCCCGCCGCCAGCAGATCAGCGAAGGTCCCGGCGTCGGGATAGTGCTCGATGCGGGAGGCGACGGAAAAGCCAATGCGAACCTGGGTGCGCTCCAACTCGGGCACCGATGGTCCCAGTGCGCGCCGCAGGGCGGCGTCACTCAGCGCCGCCGTCCACACGGACTTGCCGACGCCACGTGCCCCGATCACCAAATGGCAATCGAGGCGCAGGGCCTTGACGTGAGCTGGAGGGACGTAGAGGTGCTTCAACGCCGGCACCTGGCCGAAATTGGCGAATTCTGATGGCAGGGCCTTGATAATGGCCTGGCGCACGGCGGAGGCTTCAGCCATGATCTTCTCCCAGGCCTGGCAGGGCATTTAGCAATCCGCGGATCAGGGGGCCGAAGACTGCATCCACCTCGGCGGGGTCGATGGCGGCGAAGCGCGTGTGCAGGGATAACAAGGAGGCAAAGCCGCGATTCCAGCGGATTGCCCAGGGATAGTGGGGGGCTCCTTCGTCGAACTCCTCGAAATTCCAGTACTCACCGCCCACCTCACCGGCCGGGATTTCATCGTACAGGTCTCCGGCAAAGGTATCCCAGGCCCGTTCACGCAGGCCCTCAAAGTGAGCGGCCCGCCGTTCGTCGTCAGGGATCATGGCTCCCACCAGTTGCAACCGCTCGCGGATCTCGCGGGCCACCCCGGCCTGGCGCCAATGGCGGAACAGCAGGCGATAGCCAGTCCAGGTCTGTTCACCGTCGACGGCAAACAACAACACCAGCCTCGCGCCAAGATCGGTGATGCAGCACGAGGCCACCTCGTCAATACCCGCCCGGGAATCGATCAGGATCAGGTCCGGTTGCAGGCGGGCCTCCATGGCATCGATCAACCGGCGAAGACGTCCTGACCAGGGCTCCCGTGAGCCATCTGGGGCGGGCTTGGACATCCATACCCGCCCGAGCTTGGCCACATATTCGCCGGGATTGCGACCGTGAGCGGGGGCGACGTAGATTTCGCCATCGTGAGCGAGGGTGCTGGTGGCAATGAGGTCATCGAACACGGCATCTCCGTTGTCGACCAGGTCCTCCACCAGCCAGTCGGCAATGCCGTAGGCCGGACGACGCTCCTCAGGCAGCAAGGCTGAGGACAGGCCCGGCGACTCCAGGTCCAGGTCGAGCACCAGAATGCGCTTGCCCGACTGTGCCAGGGCCCAGGACGAGGCCGCCAGGGCGGTCGAACGGCCCACACCGCCTTTGATCGAAAAGAACACCAGGCGCGGCGAACCTTTGACGACGGGAGTAATGGTGGCCCAGTCCCCTTCGGTGGCCAGTCGATCAATGATCCAGACGTTTCTGAAAGACTCCAGGGGGAGGCAGGGTCGGCCGTGGGTGATCGCCTGCAGGTCCTCCTCGAACAAGACACCCTGCGCGGCGGGAAAGGCATGGGCACCGAGGCGGCGGGTCAGTTCTTCGGCGATGGAGGCAATGACAGCCTTGATCGCGGTATCCGTGCGCACCTGCTCGGGGATGATCAACCGTACCTTGCCGTTGAGGTCACGGTTGATGACAATCCGGTCGATACCCGCCAGGCTGGCGGCATGGGGCCTGAGGGACTCGACAACCCGCGGCAGTATTTGATCGAAGGTGGTCATATCACTCCTTCCAGATGCGCCTGCTTCACCAGGAGGCTGACGGATTCAGCGCCACGGCGGTGCTTTTCCACTCGGGTGCGGTCGAAAGCGGCTTGGGGCGCATAGCGCTGGGAAACATGCCAGTCAGCGAAGGGGTTCACGGCAGGCAACGCATAGGCCGCGCCCTGGGGATGGCCGGAGCGGTAGCTCTCATACCGTGCCCAGATCCCGTTTGCATGTTCTCGATCCTTGCCCTCGGCCGGCATGCCCTTCGATACATCGAAAGTCATGCCAAAGGCCAACATCAGTCGCTTCAGACCACACTCGGTGGCTATGCCATAGAGGTGATCGGCATTGGCCCAGCGCTCCGTGCCGCGCAGCCTCTCGGCATCGTCCCAATGACGTTGGTGGGCATCGAGATAGTCCGCCGTCATGTCGTCCTCGTTATTGTTTATCCGCATGATGTCGCGAATGACCGCCAGGCTCAAACCCAGTCGCTGGGGATGCGGGCGAATTCCCGGGCACCGGCGCCGGCGGGGACCGGGGTGCCGTCGATCATGGCCCCGGCCTGCTGGCCGTCCGCGGCGATCAGTAGCAGCAGGGACGGCATGTCGGGGGTGGCGGACAGCCGGTCCCGCAACGGCTGGAGCCAGGTGTTGACCAACTGGTAGCGGCCGAGCAGCCCCGTGTCCGTGAGCAGGACGGGGGCCTGGCTGGCCAGCACTTCCCCGGTCATGCCGGGCAGGGCCCGGCCCACCAGGCGTTGCAGGTTCTGCCAGTCGCGGCTGTTGGCGCCCGCGGCGTCGGCGCGTAGCACCAGCTCCCACTGGGGCGGCTGGGACATGGCGGCGCAGACTTGGCGCATGTGGCGCAGCAGCAGGGCGTCGAAGCTGAGGGGGACCAGGCCGAAGTCCGCCGCAAGGCGCGTCGCGGCTGCGGCCATCCGCCGGGGCTTGACGGTCAGGGCCAGGAAGCGCCGTTCAGCTATCGCCGTCGCCACAAGTCGGCGGAAGGCCTGTTCGTCGCCCGGGGGCGCCAGGTCTTCCCCGGCGCCGGCGACGCTGGGGGTGCTCAGGTCGCTGCTGGCCCCCACCAGGGTGCTGGTGCCGCGCATCGGCAGCCGGTAGGCCCCGCGGTCACCGTTGCGCTGGAAGTCGGGGTCCCAGGCGAAGCCGATGTCCAGCGCCTGAATCCAGGCATCCAGTTCGGGGCGTCCCGGCAGGGGTTCCGCCTCCGGATAGCGCCCCTGGATGCGACCCTGAACCTCCCGCACCCTCAGGTCGCGGGCCCCCAGCAGGGCGCCCTGGCCCAGTTGCAGGGCGCGCCGCGCGGGCATGCGCCGCGGGTAGAGCTCGGCCCGGCTGGACAGGGCCGCCCCCTGGGAGGCCGCCGCCGCCAGGCGCAGCAGGCGGTGGTTGCCTAACTCGCCCAAGCCCTCCGGCGGGGCGATGGCGCGCAGCTTCTCCAGGGCACGGAGGGGGGGCAGCAGGGGGTCCTGTTCGGCGCATTCGTCGGCGATGCGGCCCAGGGCGTCGGCGTAGTCGGCCCAGTCTTCGCCGCGTCCCGTCCGGTTGTCGGCGATCAGCACGCGCTTACCGCTGCGGCGCGGAATCCAGCGGGGGTTCTGGAGGGCCAGTTCGCTCTCCACCCCGGCCCGCAGCACCGCCTGGGCCCAGCGCTCGCGCCAGGGGGATTCCTGGGTGGAGCCGCGGCGCAGCAGCAGGGCCTCCGCCAGTTCGGTGGCGGTCATGACCCCGCCGTGGTTGGCCAGCAGGTCCACCAGGTCGTGGCGCAGGGCGGTGAGGGCCGGGAGCTTGCTCCACTGGGCGACCAGGCGGTCCAGCAGCTCCTGGGCCGCCTCGCGGGTGAGGCCCAGCTCGCCACCCAGGGCCGCCAGGCTGGGCCAGAAGAAGTTGTCGCTGCCCAGGGGCGCCTGGGGCTGGTCCAGTCGGCCGAGGAATTCCTCCAGGAAGCGCTTGCGTAGGGGATCCGGGGTGCGGGCGGGAAACACCTGGCGAAAGAGCAGGTCGATGCTGTCGCCGCCGGTGCGCCCCAGCCGGGCACCGGCCGCCGGCTCGGGCTCCGGCGGCTGAGGAAAACGCTCCCGCAGGACGCGCACCAGGGCGGAGAGTTCCCGCCGGGTATTGGTGCCCACGCCGGTCATGCGCACCAGTTGGTTGAGGGGCAGGCGTAGCAGTTCGTCGACGCGGTTGATGCCGCGCCGGCCCAGGGTGTCCAGGGCCTGGGGCGTCAGGTCCAGCAGCCCCACCTGGGTGTCCAGTCGCACCTGGTCCAGGCCCATCCGTTCCGGGGGCGATTGCGGCGCCGCGGCCTCGGCATCCTCCTGCCGGGCGTCTGGCTGGGTATCCGGCCTTACGGGGGGGGTTGCTGGAAGGAAGAGGCGTTGCCAGGCGCGGCGCATGTCCGCGGCATTGTCGAAGCGCCCTTTGATGTCGCGGGCCAGGGCCTGGCGGAAGAAGGCCACCATGGGCTCCCGCATGGTCGGGTCGAATTTGCCGGCGTCGATCTCCAATTCGCCGGCGAGGAGGACCGGCAGGCCCTCGCCGTCGGTCCAGCCGGGCAGGTTGCCGGTGGTCATTTCGTAGAGGGTGAGACCGCAGGCGAAGCGCTCGGCGTAGTCGTCCCAGCGGCGCCGGCCCGGGTCGCGGATGAAGGGGTCCAGGTAGGCGGCGGTGCCGGCCGCAAAGTTCTCCGCGGGCAGGCGCGACAGGGAGAAGTCGAACAGCACCAGGTGGAGCTGGCTGCCTTGTTTCAGCAGGCCGATGTTCTCCGGCTTGATGTCGCGGTGGGCCACGCCCTTTTCCTCCAGGTGGCACAGGGCGGTGAGCAGGTCGTCGCCGAAGCGCTCCAGCAGCTCCAGTTGCACCGGACCCTCGGCGCGCAGGCGGCGGGCCAGGGTGCCCTCGGTGGCATGGTCGATGAGGATGCCCTGGTGGCCGCCGAGGCGGACGCTGCCGTGGCAGCCGACGATGGCCTGGTGGCGGAGTTGTTGCAGGATCTCGCCCTCGTCCTCGATGCGGCGGTTCTGAGCGGGGTCCGTGGCCAGCTTGAGCACCAGGGTCTTGTGGTCCTTTTCCACCAGGAAGGTGACGGCGCTGGCGCCACGGCCCAGGCGTTTGTGCACCCGGTAGCCGCCCTCCAGCCAGTCGCCGGGGCGGGCCTCCACCGGGTTGTCCCGGCGCTGGTTGTCAGGGCGGGTCAGCTCATCTTCCGCCAGGGCCAGGTATTCCAGGAAGGACTCCACCGAGTCGATGCGGGCGGAGACGTCGGGGTGGGTGGCGTAGCGGATAAGGTCCTGGAGGCCCTGGCTGGCGCCGTTCAGGGCGTCGGTGATCAGCAGGCCCTTGTTCTGGCGCAGCTTGTCCTGCAACTCTAGGTCTGATTCCGCCGGGCTTTTGCCGGTGAACAGCAGGTAGGCGATGGCGCCGAGGCTGAATACGTCCAGATAGGCACCGTCGGCCTGGGGATCGGAGTGGGCCTCCAGGGCCACGAAGGGGCCGGCCTCCTGTTGCACCACCTGGGAGAGATGACTAAGGGCGGAGAGTCGCGCCGATTCGGTCTCGGCGAGGCGCTCCGCCGTGCTCCAGTTGCCGATCTTGATGCGCGGTACGCCCCGCTCGTCCTCCCGCACGTAGATGCTCTGGGGGCTTAGGGCGCGGTGGTAGAGGCGCCGGGCATGGGCGTAGCGGACCGCCTCGGCGATGTCACGCACCAGGGGCAAGGCGAGGTCCAGGGCCAGGGGCTGGCGATCGCCCTTGCGCAGCAGGTAATGGTCCAGGCGTTCGGCGGCGGGGTCATAGTCGTAGACCAGGGCAGGCCCCTGGTCGTGCTGCTGGTAGTCCAGGGCCCGCAGGATGCCGGGGTGTTCGATGCCTTCCAGGGCGCGCAGCTCCAGGGCGGCGGCCCGGTGCAGGCGTCGGGCCTCCTCCTGCGGTTTGCCTTGGGTCAGGTAGATGCGAATGCGCCGCTGTACGCCGAACAGCTCCAGATGCTCCCCCAGCCAGTCCTGAAAGTGGTCGCCTTCGTCCAGCAACCGCGACAGGCGGTAGAGGCCGACCTTGCGCGCGCGCGCCGATTCCTTGATTCCGGCCTCCTCCATCGCTTGGGAGAGCATCTTGGCCAGCGGGCGGTTGATGCGGCCAGGCGCGCCATCCGCCAGATCCATCAGGGCGGCAATGATGTGCTCCCGGGTGTGGACGTTGATGCGGGCGGGTCCGCTCAGTTGGTTCTTGACGCCTGGGGCGGACAGGAAGACCAGGGACTCGAGGTAGGGGACCGGCTCCTTGGCGCGCTTGGCGGCCCGTTGGGACAGGAGCAGGGATTTGAGCTTTTTGGCCTTGCGCTCGGCCAGGAGGCGGGGGTTGTCCGCGATGCGGCGCCGGCCGTCGTGGGTCCAGATCCAGGTTCCGGCATCCCCGGCGATCTCCCCGGGCCAGGACTTGATTTCCACCAGGAAACAGCCCTTGGGCGTGAGCGCCAGCAGGTCCACCTCGTTGCTGGAGCCATCGCTGGCGATGAATTCGAAGTTGGCCCATGCCCGGTAGGGCTCGTGGTCCGGCAGGCGCTCCTTGACGTAGGCGAGCCCTTCGCGCTCCCAGGCGAAGTCGGAAGGGGTGATCTGTTGCCAACGTTTGTCCATAAGGATTCAGTTAATCCCCCACTCTCCTAACCCTCCCCCACAAGGGGGGAGGGAGTTTGGCGCAACCGCTACTGTTGTGAAGTTTATAGGGAAACGCTGGTTTATAACGTTTCCGCCCTGGTCAGGGATGGCCAGGCCTTCTCTAGCGCCTAAGCGCTTGAGTAGGGAACCCGCAGCGAGTCGCGCCTCGTGGCGGGCGAGCTGAAAAAGGCCAGGAGGGCCTTTTTCAGCGTCTCCTGAAGAAAAGCTTGTTGGTTTAGTGTGAATAGGCTATCAGAATCAGGTTAGCGGGGCAGGTCGCCGTTAGGACCCCAGGTTGTCGAGGTACTTCTCGGCGTCCAGGGCGGCCATGCAGCCGGAGCCGGCGGAGGTGATG